>RCNI01000031.1_pt1 | contig 121571 bp, 116 predicted proteins | sample 2041151 | NCBI WGS metagenome assembly RCNI01 (sample SAMN09708214, study PRJNA481090) | feces metagenome | isolation source: feces | place: Antarctica: Albino Rookery
AGCTACAAAGATGAAAACGGGAAAAAGCGTGTTCCCATCAAGGTCCACTTTGTGGATGCCGGCGTCATTCAGCCACCCAATGTAAAAATGATACGGCAGGCTCTGGAAGAAATGAGAAATGCAGGGAAATCAGCATGAAAAAGGAAAACGGTACAGCCCCAAACGGAGCTGTACCGTATCCTACATACCAACTGTTCTTAGCCACCTCTGGCTAACGGCAGGCGATTTTCATTTACTGAATTTCCTTCAAGGGCTTAATATACTGCTCACGGCGGCGTTTTCTCTCAGTCCGGTAATGTTCATCGTTACCGGAGTGAACCTCACGTAGGTAATCGTAGTGATTCTGCAAAATATCTTCGTTATGACGAGCCATCATCATAACAGCGATGGAGGAACACTGGTCGGAGGCACGTTCCAGATAGGTCAGTGCTTCCATAAACACCAGACTGGAGCTGACAGAACAGGCACCGTTTTTCAGGCGCTTTGTATGACGATCCTTTAGAATCATAATCATATCGTCAATTGTTTCTTCCAAGGGTTCAATTCCCTTGGCGAGCTCATTATCATCCCGACCAAAGGCCTGTAGCGTCACGCTCAGGATTTCCTCAACCGCAGAACTGATAAGCTTCAGCTCTTTTTGGGCAGTCTCGGAGAATTCTGCGCCCTCCTCATTGAGCTTCTGAGAAAGTTCAACCAAATTCGTTGCATAGTCGCCAATACGTTCAAAACAAGGTACCGTCTGCATTAGCATATCCAGCTGACGATCATCCGCCTCTGTCTCCACAGATTTACCCAAACCAATCAGGAAACGATCGGAACGATCAGCGAACTGATCCAAGCAGTCCTCATCAGCATCAATAACTGCAAGCTGATTTTCGTCATAGTGGAAGAGCTGTGAACAGCCTCTCAGGAAGTTGTCCTTGGCAACAACGCCCATAGCACAGACAGCCTTTGTAGCCTCGTTAATAGCAACTGCAGGAGAAATATAGAGCTTGTCATCCAGAGTATGCAGTTCGGGATGACGAAGATCTTCAGGCTTATCATCCTTAATCAAGGTCATAGAGAGCTTCACCAGCAAATTGGTAAAGGGCAGCAGTGCAACAGCAGTCAGCAGGTTGAACACGGTCTGGAAATTAGCAATAACGCCGCTATCAACGGATCTGTTCCAGAACATCTCTCCCCAGACTCCATTTGCTTCCATGATACTCATGGCAATCATGAAGATAACAGTGCCAATGGTGTTAAATGCAATATGAACAACACCGGTACGCTTAGCATCTCGAGAAGATCCGATGGAGCAAACCATAGCTGTAGTAACACAGGTGCCAAGGTTAATGCCCATAATGATTGGATAAATCATTGAGAAGGTCATGACGCCAGATACGGACAGTGCTTGCAGCATACCAACCATTGCAGAAGAACTCTGGACGATAACTGTCAAAATCAGCCCCGCAGCAATACCCATCACCGGATTGCTCAGTTGCATCAGAATGCTTTTAAACGCGTCTGTCTGAGCCAGAGGATCAACTGCGCCGGTCATCAAGTCAAGACCAACGAACAGAATACCAAAGCCGACAAAGATATCGCCAATAGTCTTAGAGGATTTGGATTTAATGAACATCAGAAGCACGATACCCACAACCAGAGCAATGGGAGCAAGCGTATCTGTGTCACAGAGCATCAAAAGCCAGTTGTCGCCTGCATCAATGCTGGACAAACGGATGATCTGAGCAGTGATGGTGGTGCCGATATTCGCACCCAGAACGATAGAAACTGCTTGCTTCAGATTCAGAACGCCTGCACCGATCAATGCGACTGTCAGCACAATTGTTGCGGTAGAACTCTGGATAACAGCCGTAACCAAAGTACCGGTCAGAACACCAACCAACACACTACCGGTTACCTTTTCCAAAACGCGTTTCAACGCGGCGCCGGAACTGTTCTTCAGGCCGTCGCCCATGACCTCGATACCATAGAGGAACATAGCAAGGCCACCCAGCAGTTTAATAACGGCACTAAATATCTCCATAAATAAAACTCCTATTTACATCTTACGGCCCCAAAAAAGACCTACTGCCATTATAAAGAAAATTGTCGGAAAAGTACAGAAGTATTTTTACATAAATTTATCCATTTCTTTACAAGCATTTTATAAACATTGCTTTCAAGCGCCGGTAGATCCAAATCCGCCCTGACCACGATCTGTGTGGGAAAGATCAGAAATCTCACAAAATGCTGGGGTCAGAACCGGTGTAATCACCAGCTGCGCAATCCGTTCGCCGTGGCAAATGGTTTGAGCCTCATTTCCATGATTGTGCAGCACCACCGTTACAGGTCCTCGATAATCGCTGTCAATAACGCCTACCTTGTTTGCAGGTGCCAATCCCTTTTTGCAGGCCATGCCGCTTCTGGCATACACCAGTCCAGCAGTTCCTTTCGGAATTTCCATAGCTAAACCCGTAGGAATCCAGGCCGTCTGACCGGGTGCGATGGTTACAGGAGCATCCAGGCAGGCATACAGGTCTGCACCGGCAGCTTCCACGGTTCCGTAAGTTGGTATAATCGCATTGCTTTCTAATTTCTTTACATGAATCAAATTCATTTTCTCATTCCCTCTTCTGCTCCCTGCCAATCCTGCCAGAGAATTACCTCTCCGGCAGCCAGAGATGCCGGTACATCAATCAAACGCTGGTTCTCTGACCCACGGAAACGCAAAGAAAGATTCTTCTTTGCCTCCACAAAACGACCATCCACCAGCACATCCAGGTAACTTAAGTATTCTTCTGTGATTTCCCAAGGGCCAAGTTTTTTTGCCAAAATATCTTTATCAAAAAGATAACCAGAGAATGCCCAAATGCTCTTTTCCGGCATTTCCTGCTTGACTCTACGCAGAAGTTTGACAATATCCGGCTGATTCTGAGGTTCAAAAGGCTCACCGCCCAGCAATGTCAATCCTTTGATATGAGAAGGTCTCAGCATGTTCACAATTGTCTCAATTGTCTCCTCTGTAAAGGGTTCTCCATAGTTAAAATCCCATGCAATCTCGTTAAAGCAGCCGGGACAATGATGTGTGCAGCCGGACACAAACAGGCTCACCCGAACACCGGGGCCATTGGCAATATCACAATTTTTAATCGTAGCGTAGTACATGTTCGCACCTCACTTATGATTCTCTATTTTTTACTGTCATGCGACAACTACATTGAAAGTTTTGCCGCATACGACACTATTATAACAGATATTGCTCAGATTGCAATCAGCGGAAAGAATTTACAAATTGGTCATGCGTCCATGTCTTGCCAAGTCAGCATAAAAAGGGTATAATAACATAAAAATATACGAATGGAGAATCCATATGTTTTCTCAGGAAAATCGCTGTATTTACCATAAAAATCAGCTTGCAGAGGTGATTTGTCAACTCCGCTTTCCGGAAATTCTGACCATCGGGGCAAATCTTCCTGTGGATTTTCAGGAATCCATTCGGGATGAATTTCCCCAGTATTCCTCCTGTCAGGAAAATCCCGCCCCCAAGCTCTCGGGAACTCCCGGAAATATGACACTGCAAAAACAGAACCCAGTGACAAATTATCAATTTGCCTCAGCTGACGGAATTTGGCGTGTGAATTTGACCAGTCATTTTATTTCTCTGACTTGCTCAAAGTATACCTGCTGGGAAGATTTTGCAAAAAAATTGGATAAGCCTTTGGCTGCATTTATTAAAATTTATCACCCCGCCTACTTTGAGCGAGTGGGACTGCGGTATCTGAACTTCTTTTCCCGCAATGAGCTGGGGCTGGATGGTACCCCCTTCCGAGATCTATTCTCCCCCTGTTACCTTGGACCTCTGATGGAGGAAGATGTCATAGAGATGAATATTACCCGCTGCACCGTGGACACAGAAATGGCCATTCGTGGGGGATGCAGGCTGAAACTTCACACTGGCCCGGGCATGGTCAAGCGCAATGGTCAGCCAGATCAGGAACTGAAATTTATACTGGACCAAGACCTTTACATGCCCGGTCAATTGGCCGTCAACCTCTCAGCTGGTGCATTACAGACCCTTCATGCACAAGCCTTCTCCATTTTCCGTGGTGCTATTACAGATACACTCCACGACGCAATGGAGCCAATTATCTAAATAAGGAGATTCGAATTATGCCCTATTATTACGGTTTTGACTGGACTTATATTTATTTGGTGCTGCCCTGCATCATTCTTTCCCTCTGGGCCAGCTCTCAGGTCAATTCTACATTCAAAAAGTATTCCAACTGTTATTCTGCCCATCGTCTCACAGGCGCACAGGCCGCAGAACGTGTTCTCAGTGCCAATGGTGTGCGTGGCGTACGAATTGAACACATCAGCGGCAATCTGACCGACCATTTTGATCCCAGGACAAATGTGATCCGCCTGTCAGATAATGTATACAACTCTACTTCTGTCGCAGCAATCGGCGTTGCCTGTCACGAAGCCGGTCACGCTGTCCAGTACGCAGTAGACTATGCCCCCATTAAACTTCGGGCCGCCATCATTCCTGTCACCAACATTGGCTCTAAGTTAGCCATGCCGCTTATTTTATTGGGTATTTTGTTTTCTTTTATGGGTAACCTCTCCTACACTCTTGTGTATCTGGGTATTGGTTGCTTCTCTCTGTCCCTGATATTCCAGTTGGTAACATTACCCGTCGAATTTAACGCCAGCAGACGTGCCATGCAGTCTATTGAGTCCAGTGGGCTTCTGACTGAAGAAGAACAGCGTGGTGCCAGAAAAACACTGACTGCCGCTGCCATGACCTATGTTGCTGCCACCGCAGTATCTCTTGCACAATTGCTGCGACTGCTCATCCTTTTTGGCGGCAGACGGAGAGATGACTGATTTTTCTCATTAAAAAATGTGCAATTTTTTGAAATAACCGCCTTGGTATTGACAACCAAGGCGGTTTCTTCTATAATCAATCGGAGTGAGAAAATATTGTTAAAATGGTAAAAAGAGGATTACGCATATGACTGAATTACTGGAATTATACAACACCATGGGCATTTCTCCCGCTGTATATAACTACGGTGAAAAAGCTATTGAACGCCTAAAGGATCGCTTTGCCGCTGTCGATCAGGTTGCTGAATTTAATCAGGCAAAGGTCATCGCTGCTATGCAGAAGAATCGTGTTTCCGCAGCCTGCTTTGCCGGTACCACCGGTTACGGCTACGATGATGTTGGTCGTGACAATCTGGAACGTGTATACGCTGATGTATTTCATACGGAAGCCGCTCTTGTTCGTCCCCAAATCACCTGTGGCACCCACGCTCTGACCGTTGCTTTAGCTGCAAATCTACTGCCCGGGGATGAGCTTTTGTCTCCCGTTGGGATGCCCTATGACACCCTGCAAGAAGTCATCGGTATTCGCCCCAGCCCCTGTTCTCTGGCTGAATATGGTGTAACTTATAATCAGGTTGATCTTCTGCCCGACGGTACCTTTGACTATGATAATATCCGCAAGGCAATTGGTCCCAAAACTAAAATGATTACCATTCAGCGTTCCAAAGGATATGCCACTCGTCCCACCTTCTCTGTGAAGCAGATCGGTGAGTTGATTTCCTTCTGTAAGCAGATCAAGCCCGACCTGATTGCAATGGTAGATAACTGCTATGGTGAGTTTGTTGAAACCATCGAGCCTTCCGATGTGGGCGCCGATATGACCGTCGGATCACTGATTAAGAACCCAGGTGGTGGCTTGGCCCCCATTGGCGGTTACATTGTCGGTACCACCGAATGTGTCAGCCGTTGTGCCTACCGTCTTTCCGCTCCCGGTCTGGGTCAGGAAGTCGGTGCAAATCTGGGACTTATGCAGGCACTTTATCAGGGCTTCTTCATGGCTCCGACCGTGGTTGCAGGTGCTGAAAAGGGCGCTATTTTTGCTGCAAATCTCTATGAGCCTCTGGGCTTTAAGTGTGTCCCCAATGCCACCGAAAGCCGCCATGATATCATTCAGGCTGTGGAACTGGGCAGCGAAGCCGGCATGATCGCATTCTGTGCGGGTATTCAGGCTGCTGCACCTGTCGATTCCTTCGCCGCTCCCCTGCCTTGGGATATGCCCGGTTACAACGACAAGGTCATCATGGCTGCCGGTGCCTTCGTGCAGGGCTCCTCTATTGAACTGTCCGCTGATGGTCCCATTCGGGAACCCTACGCTGTCTATTTCCAGGGCGGTCTGACTTGGTGTCACGCCAAACTGGGTATTCTCATAAGCTTGCAGAAAATGGTAGATGCAAAGCTGATTACCCTCTAATATATGTATATTTTGAAACCCGAAGACTCAAGTCTTCGGGTTTTTCATTAACTGTAATTTATCCTGTTTTTTCATTCGTTTGACCTGAACTTCTCGGCGCAGTGCATCGGAATGCGTGCCGCAAACTTCCTGATAGCGTAAAATAAGTGGTCCTCTGCCACGAGTATACTTGGCTCCTTTCCCATGCTGATGAGCTTTAAAGCGCTGCTCAACATCGCAAGTAATTCCCGTGTAGAGTGTTCCATCCCTACACTCCAAAATGTACAGACTCCATTGTTTTTCCATCATTCCTCCAAAATAAAACAGGTCGGGATACCCCCGACCTGTTTTCTGATTATCTTATCATACGCAATCGGCTGAGAATAAAATCCACCATGAAGAAAGTCACATTTCCGAGAACCAGCATCACAGCAGTCAAAACAGTTCCCAATTCGTTGTACTCGGTCGCAATCTGCTGCATACCCATCAGAGAAATCAGCATCCAGTACATCGCAAAAACCGCTGCGTTAAACAGTAGCAATTTTAGCACCAGACCGAATTTCATTCTGTCGAGTCGAGGCTTTAAAATTGGATAGTATCCCAAAAACAGGAATAGTGCAGCAGCCTCTTTATCCGGTGCCAGCAGTAAGCTCAGAATGGCCACTGCCCCATACCACGCCCAAGCGATCCGCCCGCCGCATTTGTTCAGAACCACTTGCAAAATGAGCATACAGATCACAGGGCAAAGAAATGTGGCAACAGGAATCATGCCGCCAAGACACATAACGACCATTGCAAGGCCTGCCATCATACCGCCTAGGGCAATTACGCGAGCAGGTGTTCTCATTTCTTGTTGTTTTCCTTTAGCAGATTATATTTGATATCCCACAGCTTTTGAGACAGATCTACATAGTAAGTCTGAGGATTATCGAAGCGCTTTATTTCATCCCACAGCGTATCTACCTGTTCCCTGCAATAGGAGCGGATTTCTTCCAGTTCAGGGCAGTGGTACACCAGTTTGCCATTCAGGAAAATGGGAACCTGAAGTTCTTTGGCAGTAAAGTTATAGACCATTTTACGCTTCCATGTTGCCTCAGGATCAAAGATCTCCATATTCCCGCTGTCATCTACGACTTCATCATGCACACACAGGAAATCTGCAATCGCTTTTCCATTATCCTTTCCGAAGAAGCGATAAAGCTTTTTATAGTGAGGATTGGTGATCTTGCCGACATTTTCAGAAATTTTGATCTTAGGAATAATCTGTCCGTTCTCTTCCTCGATGGCAACCAGCTTATAAACGCCGCCAAAAACGGGCTCAGATTTTGCCGTAATCAGGCGTTCGCCCACGCCGAACATATCGATCTTTGCCCCCTGATGGAGAATATCCTGAATAATATACTCGTCCAAAGAGTTAGAAACAGAAATCTTACATTCCGTCCAGCCCGCATCATCCAACATACGTCTTGCCTTCTGCGTCAGATAAGCCATATCGCCGGAATCGAGACGGATACCGCACTGGGTGATGCCTTTGGGCTTCAAGACTTCATTAAATACACGAATGGCATTGGGCACACCTGATTTAAGGGTATTGTAGGTGTCCACCAGAAGTGTAGCATTATCGGGATACATTTCGCAATAGGTCTTAAAAGCCTCATACTCGGAATCAAACATCTGTACCCACGCATGAGCCATAGTGCCACCGGCCTTGACGCCAAAGAGCTGGTCAGAAATCGTGCAGGCAGTTCCGTGGCATCCACCGATGTAGGCAGCTCTTGCACCCAAAATAGCTGCATCAGAGCCTTGTGCACGGCGAGAACCAAATTCCAGAACTGTTCTGCCTTCTGCTGCACGAACCACACGGTTTGCCTTGGTCGCAATCAGGCTCTGGTGGTTGAGACACAGCAGGACAAATGTCTCAATAAGCTGTGCTTCAATAGCGGGAGCACGGACAGTAATGATCGGCTCTTTTGGGAAAATCGGCGTTCCCTCAGGCACAGCCCAGATATCACCGGTAAACTTAAAGTTAGACAGGTACTCCAAAAATTCTTCATCAAATATCTTACGTTCCCGAAGATAGGCAATATCCTCAGGTTCGAATCGCAAATCCTGAATGTACTGAACGATCTGCTCCAAGCCTGCTGCAATAGCAAATCCGCCACCATCAGGGCACTGGCGGAAAAACACATCAAAATAACAGATTCGATCTTTAAAGCCATTCTTGAAATAACCATTACCCATGGTCAGCTCATAAAAATCACATAGCATGGTCATATTCAGTTTGTCGTTAACTACCATTTGAATACACCTCATTCATAATAATGGCTTTATTATAATCTTCTTCCTTAGAAATAGCAATCCTTTTTATTGACAGTGTCTGCTTTTTGGGATATATTGGGAACAGAAAGGACGTGATTATTTTGGAAATTACTGTTGGTATGAAGGGTGAGGCTGTAACTTTGGCAGAGCGAGAGGATACCGCAAAGGAAGTTGGATCCGGCTCCCTGCTTGTTTATGCAACTCCGTGCATGGTAGCACTAATGGAGGGTGCCGCATGCGAGGCTATTCAAGAAGCTCTGTCCGACACCGAAACCTCCGTCGGTACAGAACTGAATATCCAGCATCTGTCTGCCACCCCGGTAGGTCTGGAAGTCCGTGCAGAAGCTGTCGTTACTGCCGTCGAAGGCAGAGTTATCACCTTTGAAGTCCATGCCTATGATGAAGCTGGTGAAATTGGCAAGGGCACTCACAAGCGGGTTGTGGTATCCAGCCAGAAGTTTCTGGACAAAGCATACGCAAAGCTATAACCCTGTATATTTTTACTGACATCTGCAGGAAAAAGCAGCAGTTCACTTCAATGAACTGCTGCTTTCTCTTTACTTTTTAGCCTGATCTGCGGTAATTAGCTTTTTCATAGCCTCAATACCAACCTTGATGGCACCTGAAGTGTCCTCTGTCATCGGCATGAAGAGGCCAGCTTTCTCACGCTCCTGATTCCAGATCACATGGAAGCAGGAACCACAGCGCACTCCCAGAGCTGCTGCAACAACGAACAGTGCCGCAGACTCCATCTCACTGGCTTTTACACCCAGACGCTTGTAGGATTCCCATTTATTAAGTAAGTCATAGTATACAGGAGATTTTTCGGGGCTGTGCTGCCCGTAAAAAGAATCCTTGCACTGCACAACGCCGGTGTGTATCCGATACCCCAACTCCTCACCAGCTGACTTCAGTGCCGCAGCGATATTAAAATCAGAAACCGCAGGGAACTCAATTGGTGCGTACTCCATAGAGGTGTGCTCATAACGAACAGCACCGGTAGCAACCACAACATCACCGGGCATCACATCCAAATCGATACCGCCACAGGTACCTACCCGGATAAAGGTATCCGCCCCAATATTTACCAGTTCTTCCATAGCGATAGACGCAGAAGGACCGCCAATACCTGTCGAGCATACACTTACCTTTTCTCCCAATAGGGTTCCAGTCCAGATATTGTACTCACGGTTCATGCCAACATGGACAGGATTATCAAAGTGCTGGGCAATGGCCTCACAACGTCCAGGGTCACCTGGCAGCAAAACATAGCGGCCTACGTCGCCGGCACTGCAATGAATATGAAACTGCTTTTCGGTAGCTTGCATAATGATCCCCCTATATTAAAGTAATACTTACAGTATAACAGAAATAATCCAATCTTTCAATCACAAACAATCAGAAGAAGCTAACCTGACTGGTATCTGGCAGACTGCCAAAAGCGCCTGCGTCCTTGAGCATCTGAATGTGAGTCTTGGAGACCTTCGGACATGCCACAGCCACTTCCTCGATGGAGATAAAGTTCTTACCCTCTCTGCCTCGCATCAGATCCCAGGCTGCATTTTCGCCCAAACCAGAGATCGACACAAAAGGCGGCAGAATTTTTCCATCCTTGACAAGGAATTTGGTAGCATGAGACTCATAAAGATCAATGGGTAAAAACTCAAATCCACGTAGGTAGTATTCATAGACAACTTCCAGTGTTGTCAGCAAATCCTGATCCTTATCTGTGGCATTTTCGTTGCTGTCAATAGCATCAATATTCGCCATGACTGCTTCCTTGCCCTGCGTCATCAGGCCAGCATCAAAACCGCCCTTCTGACTTCTTCGATAGAAATATGCCGCATAAAAGGCCAGCGGATGATGCACCTTAAACCACGCAATACGGAACGCCATCATAACGTAGGCAACTGCGTGAGCTTTCGGGAACAGGTATTTGATTTTCTTACAGGAACCAATATACCAGTCAGGAACGCCTGCTGCCACCATTTCTTCCTCCGCACCCTCCGGCAGTCCTCTTCCCTTACGAACAGCCTCCATGATCTTAAACGACCGTTTCTCCGGCATACCACAGGAAATCAGATAGATCATAATATCGTCTCGACAGCCGATTGCCTCGTCAACGGAAGCAGTTTTAGAGGTAATCAAATCCTTTGCATTGCCCAGCCACACGTCAGTACCGTGAGAAAAACCAGACAGCCGCAGAAGCGTATCAAATCGAGTTGGCATGGTATCCATCAACATTCCACGGGTAAAACGGGTGTTGAACTCCGGGATTGCAACAGCGCCGGTGGGGCCAAGTATCTTGTCATCTTCGTATCCAAGAACCTTGGATGATGTGAAGATAGACATAGTATCCTTGTCATCCAGTGGGATCAGCTGCGCATTAACCCCAGTCATATCCTCCATCATACGAATCATGGTCGGGTCATCATGACCCAGCATATCCAGCTTCAGAAGATTTTCTTCCATGGAGTGATATTCAAAATGAGTTGTAATCTGGTCAGAGTTGGGATCATCCGCAGGATGCTGCACCGGACAGAAGTCCCAGATTTCATTGTCCTGTGGGATAACAACCAGACCGCCGGGATGCTGACCGGTGGTGCGGCGTACACCAACGCAACCGGAAGCAAGCCGTGCTTCCTCCGCACGGGATGCAGTCTTGCCTCGCTCCTGAAGATACTTTTTGACATATCCAAAAGCCGTCTTTTCTGCCACGGTTCCAATGGTACCGGCTCTGAAAACGTGAGATCGACCAAACAGCTCCACGCAATACGCATGAGCATTCGCCTGATACTCGCCGGAAAAGTTCAGATCGATATCAGGAACTTTATCGCCGCCAAATCCAAGGAATGTCTCAAAAGGAATATTGAAGCCATCCTTTTCAAAAGCAGTTCCACACTTGGGGCACACTGCATCGGGAAGGTCAGCACCACAGCCGTAACCCTTAGGCACGTCAAAGGTGGTGTACTTGCAGTCAGGATTAGGGCACCGATAATGGGGTGGGAAGGAGTTAACCTCCGTAATGCCCGACATATACGCAACAATTGACGAGCCGACAGAACCACGAGAGCCAACCAGATACCCATGCTCCAGAGAATTTTGCACTAGTTTCTGAGCTGACATATAAATCACGTCATAGTGACAGCTGATGATGTCGTGAAGTTCCGTTTCTACACGCTTTACCATCAATTCAGGGGGATTATCACCATAAAGTCGGCGGAATTTTGTATACACCAGATTCTTCAGATCTTCAACTGAATTTTCGATTTTAGGTGCAAACAGGTTGTGGGGCACCGGGCGAAGGGTTTCTACCATATCCGCAATCATGTTGGGATTTTCAACAACCACCTCATGTGCCTTTTCCTCGCCCAAATAGCTGAACTCATTGAGCATATCGTCAGTGGTGCGGAAATACAGAGGGTTTTCTTTGTCACAGTCGTCAAATCCCTTTGTCGCCAGCAGAATATGCCGGAAAATCTCATCTTCCGGGTTTAGGAAGTGTACGTCGCCGGTAGCAACAACAGGCTTATTAAGCTCCTCACCCAAACGAACCACCGTACGGTTAAAGTTCCGCAGTTCTTCTTCGTCCTTGGCGATTCCCTTTGCAAGCATAAAGCGATTGTTCGCCAAAGGCTGAATTTCCAGGAAATCATAGAAGGATGCAAGCCGTTTTAGTTCATCATCGCTCTTATGGTCAAGAATTGCCTGAAACACCTCACCTGCTTCACAAGCAGAACCAATAATGAGGCCCTCCCGCATTTCCAGCAGCTCAGACTTGGGGATTCTGGGAACACGCTTGAAATACTTCAAATTTGCATTGGAGATCAGATGATAGAGATTCCGCAAACCCACCTGATTCTTAGCAAAAATAATGATATGCTTTGCATGGCGCTCTGCAATTTTGCCCTTAGACCGCAGACCGATCATGGCAGGATTTATGGCCTGAAGATTGTGAATATCGTGCTCGTCTTCCAGTTTTTCCATGAGTTTGGACATAATCAGTCCACAGGTCATAGCATCATCCGCAGCACGGTGATGATTAAAGTCAGGAAGATTCAGTGCATTGGACACAATATCCAGCTTAAATTTATTGAGCTGAGACAGAAGATTCTGAGACAGAATCAACGTATCTGCGGCAGTATAGTTATATGAAAGCCCCTGACGCTGACACTCCGCTCGAATAAAGCCGGTATCAAAGTCAGAATTATGAGCCACCAGCACTCTTCCTGCAATAAATTCAAGGAATTTGGGCAGCACTTCTTCGATTTTTGGTGCGCCTACCAACATTTCATCGGTGATACCAGTCAAATCAACAATTTTCTTTTCAAGCTTCCGTTCCGGGTCTACAAAAGTCTGGAAACGATCCACTTCTTCGCCGTTTTTCAGCACAACAGCACCAATTTCGATAATTCTGTCATTTTTGGAAGAAAGTCCGGTTGTTTCCAAGTCAAAAGCTACAAATTCCTCATCAAACCGCATATCCTGGTCGCCATGAACAACAATGCGATCATCAACATCATTGACATAGTAACCTTCACAGCCATAGAGAATCTTGATATTTTCATCGGTACCGGCAACCTTGGCCTTAGCAGCTGCCTTCATAGCATCGGGGAAGGATTGGGCAACACCATGGTCTGTAATAGCAATGGCTCGATGTCCCCACGCGGCAGCCTGCTTAACAGCTGCACCTGTATCCGTCAGAGCATCCATGTTACTCATAGTTGTATGCAGATGCAGTTCTACACGCTTCATACCGGGAGCCGTATCCTGCCGTTTGGGCATAAATCCGGGCATCATAGAGTAAGGTCGCAGAACCATTTCGTTATCAAACTGGTTGATCTGCAGCTTACCCTGCACCTTCAGCACAGCACCTGCTTTGATATTTTCCAGTACAGGTTTTGCTTCGTTGGCTTCCATAAATCGATTGATGCGGATGGAGCCGGTGTTGTCAGTCATATCAAAATTGATGACCCATGCGTTGCGTTTTTTCAGTTCCTTATGGTCTACATTGAAGATCCGCCCCTCCACAATAACACTGCCCATGTCGAGGTTCAGATCCTTCATGGGAACTACTGTCCCCTTAAAGGGCTTGCCGTAGAATGTATCACTCTGAGCAGCAGGGTGAGTCTCATGCTTAGCCTTCTCAACCACAGCAGGCATGGACTCAATCATGGATGTACGGAGATTCTCCATATGCTCAAACAACGCCTGTCCTTCCAGCGCCTGCCCCGCTTCAATGCGGATGGTGACTGGGCACGCAAAACGCTCCCGGAGCGTATTCTGAACCGTCGGAACAATTTCCTCCAAGGCAGCTTTACCGTTTGCCAGCAGTTCCACAGTCAACTCATATTCTTTCCACGTCCACTTTGCTCCTGCAAGAGAGCCCCGTGTCATAGAATTGACACTGACAAACAGATCTCGAAGCTCCTCTGGCTCAATTTTGTGAATCTCTGTTTCCGGATGTGTCGCAGTCAGCTCCATCCGATACAGGCCATAAAGATCACAAACTTCCATGGAAACCTGATTCAGAAGGCGTTGTGGAATGTAGCATTCCGAGTAAACTGCTACATGCACATTCCGTGCCATGGAATCAATATCCGCAGCTACAATAGCCGCCTGAGATAATGCGCCATGCAGCGCCTCAGGCGGCTCGTAGTCTGGAAACATATTCGTAAAATAAATTTGTTTGGTCATGGTTATCACACAGATTTGCGCTCCGGCCGGGAAAATATTTCCCAGCCGGATTTGGTTTACATTTGTTCAATACGCTTCAGAAGTGCAGGCAGCAGCTGGTCGTATGGAAGCTTTTCTACCTGTTCACCCTTCTCAAAAATCATACCCCAACCGTCACCGCCGGCAATACCGATGTCCGCTTCCTTTGCTTCACCGGGGCCATTGACAACACAACCCATAACTGCAACAGTAATAGGCTTCTGGCAATCCATGAGGGCTTCATCTACCTGATTAACAAGTCCGATTAGGTCAATCCTGGTTCGTCCGCAAGTAGGACAGGAGATGATATTCACACCATCCTTGCGCAGTCCGGCAGCCTTCAGAATATCCTTTGCAGCGTAGATTTCCTCTACGGGATCGTCTGTCAGGCTGACACGAATGGTATCACCGATGCCATCGAGCAGAAGCGCACCGATACCCATTGCAGACTTCATCAGACCCATTCGCACAGGGCCGGTTTCCGTGACACCGATATGGATGGGATAATCGCACTTGCTCCGGAACTTGCGGACTGCTTCCACCATGGTAGGCACCGTAGAGGACTTCATGGACACGCAGGTATCATAGAATCCAAACTTCTCCAGAAGTTCCAGATGCTGAAATGCGCTTTCTACCAATGCATCCGCAGTAGGATGTCCATATTTCTCCAAAAGTGTTTTGTCCAGACTGCCGCCATTAACACCGATGCGGATGGGAATTTTCTTATCCTTACATACCTCTACAACAGCCTGCACCCGATCTTCTCCACCAATATTTCCTGGATTGATGCGAATCTTTGAGGCTCCGCCCTCTGCTGCTGCAATAGCAAGCTTATAATCAAAATGGATATCCGCAACCAAAGGCAGTGGACTTTCCTTGCAGATATCAGCGAAGCCTCTGGCAGCTTCCATATTGGGAACTGCCAGTCTGGCAATCTGGCAGCCGGCCTCCTTCAACTGATTGATCTGCGCAAGGGAACCTTCCACATCGGTGGTCTTGGTGTTCAGCATGGACTGAATCACCACAGGAGCGCCGCCACCAATTGCAACATTACCAACATGAATCTGTCTTGTCATACAGTTCACCCCTTAAATAGTACAAAAATATCTTTGAACATAACCAGGCCCATAAGTCCGAGCAGCAGTATCATGCCGATACCGTGCAAATAACCTTCATACTTGGGATTGATTTTCTTATGGGTCGCAGCTTCAACCGCCGTTGTAATCAAAAGACATACCACACGACCGCCGTCCAAAGCAGGAATCGGCAGTAAATTCATCACAGCCAGATTGATTGCAAGGAAAGCGCCAAAATTCAGCATGTTCATCAGTGCATCATACGCAGTCGGAGCAATCTGAGCCGCCTGATTCATCTGATCTACGATCATCACAGGACCACCCAGATCTTTGAAGCCTGCCTTGCCTGTGAACAGCATCTCAAGGCTCAGTCGCACCAATCGGACATAGTTCATAGAAGAATTCCAGACATATTGAACCCTGTTTCCGAACGTTGCTTTTTCAGTTCTAAAATTAAAACCATAGCGCAAACTGGTTGTACCGTCTTCATTCGGAAATTCTCGCTTTTCCATAACGAAATTATCCAGAGCAATCTTCTTACCATCACGCTCAATCACCAAATCGTGTGTATCGCCGGGATTCAGGGAAAGAAGCATGGAAAAATCAGAGTGAAGATAAATTTTTTCTCCATCCAATTTCAGAATACGATCTTCTTCCTGAAGACCGTATTCACCATACAGCGCACTGCCCTCTTCAATAGAATCCACAACAGGCACCGCAAAATGATCCCAAGATCCAAAAACAATGGCAAGCAGTACCACACCGGTGACGAAGTTCATAAACGCACCTGCCACCAGAATAATCAGTCGTTTCCACCACGCTACATTTCCCAAGGAACGAGGGTTTTCGCTATCTCCGTCCTCACCTTCCATTGCACAGTAACCGCCTAACGGAATACAGCGAATGGAATACAACGTCTCCCCTACCTGCTTTTTGAAGATCGCAGGACCCATAAAGACAGAAAATTCATTAACCTGAACCCCGGAGAGCTTTGCAGCTGTAAAATGACCCAACTCATGGATAAAAATCAGAAAGCTAAAAAGCAGAATTGCAAAAACAATACTCATGAAAAGACCTCACTCAATGGTTTGATGCCCTTTTGACACTGAGGCGAGCCAGGCGGTCTGCCTCCAGAATCTGCTCCAGTGTAGGATTCTCTACAAAAGGAACCTCCTTTACAGCTTGCGCCACAAGTCTGTAAATATCATAAAAACCGATTTCGTCTCTGAGATACATGGCAACCGCCTCTTCATTTGCGCCATTCATAGCAGGGCATGCAGTACCCCCCTGCTTAGCACATTCACGTGCCAATGCGAGACATGGGAATGCTTCCAGATCCGGCTTAAAGAAGCTCAGCTGTCCGCAGGCAGTCAAATCCAAGGGCTCAACAGGGCAAACAGTCCGCTCCGGATATGTCAGCGCCAGCTGAATTGGCAGCCGCATATCAGGAGATCCAAGCTGTGCCATAACCGCACCGTCTACAAATTCCACCAGACTGTGAACAATGCTCTGACGGTGAATGACCACATCTACCTGCTCCAGAGGAAGTTTGTAGAGACGCATTGCCTCGATAACTTCCAACCCCTTATTCATCAGCGTAGCGCAGTCAACCGTGATTTTTGCACCCATTTTCCAAGTCGGATGACGAAGCACATCCTCCTTAGTAACAGATTTCAGTTCTTCCTGCTTCATTCCAAAAAAAGGACCACCGGAGCAGGTCAGAATGATTTTCTTAATCTCGCTGGGACTTCTGGAACCCATAAGGCACTGGAAAATTGCGGAATGCTCCGAATCCACAGGAATGATCTCAACTCCGCACTTCTCAGCCTCCGCCATCACCAACTCACCGGCGCAAACCAGAGTTTCCTTGTTAGCAAGACCTATCCGCTTTTGGGCCCGAATCGCAGCCAAAGTTGGCTTCAGTCCCACCATACCCACCACAGCTGTGATGACACAGTCAGCAGAATCCAACGTAGCAGCTTCGATCAATCCCTCTTCTCCCCAACTGATGCGAGTAGGCAAATCAGATATGAGGTTCTCCAGTTGTTCGGCAGCCTCTTTAGTCGCCATGACCGCCAGCTCAGGTACAAAATCCCGGCATTGCTCAGCCATACGTTCTACGCTGTTTCCAGCCGTCAACGCAGCTACCTTAACAGGCAAACGGCTGATAATATCCAGGCTCTGTCGGCCAATAGACCCGGTAGAGCCAAGAATACTTACACATTTCACCATAACTTTACACCGCCAAAGGAAGAATAATCAGCAGAGCTTCCATCAAAGGGGCAACAAGCACCATGGAATCAAACCGATCCATAATACCGCCATGTCCCGGGAACAGATGCCCATAGTCTTTAATGCCTGTCTGACGCTTGATAACAGAGAAACAGAGATCTCCAAACACGCCTGCCAGAGAGCCAGCAAAACCGTACACAAGTGCCAAAGCGTAATTTACTTGGAAATCAAACGCCAGCTGCAGGATCAGGGTGTAGATTACCATACTGACCATGGCAGTCAGAACGCCTCCAATAGCACCCTCTACCGTCTTATTCGGACTAATAACAGGAGCCATTTTGTGACGACCAAAATAACGTCCGGCAAAATAGGCGCCGGAATCAGAACCAAATGCCACAATGAATGGAATCAAAATCACATATCGGCCGATTTTCATGGTCAGAATTCGCACCAGACTAGACAACAAAATCGGCACCAGGACACCTGCAAACAGACACATACAAATCTTATCGATCGTCAGTTTGACATGATCGATCATCATTTCCGCAAATAGGATGATCATGAAAATCATAACACCCAGCTGCGCATATGCATGGACACTGCCAAAATAGCTCCACAGAGAAATTAAAAACGCCATCACTGCGGAATAGGTCACCAATCGAACATGACGCACCAGTCCGGTACAGTACAGCAGTTCATAAGCTGCAATAGCCAGCATCAGGCCCAAAACCACAGCCGTTGCAATCTTGGGTGCCACCAGAATCAACAGCAGCAGCACCGGAATCAGCACAACCGCTGTCATCACACGTGTTTTCATTATGCTTACGTCCCTCCAAATCGGCGATTACGCCGATGATATTCTTCAATGGCTTCGTCCAGATCCTCCGGACCAAAATCAGGCCACAGAACATTCATAAATACGTATTCCGAGTAAGCAGACTGCCACAGCAGAAAATTGCTGATCCGCTTCTCGCCGGAAGGACGGATAATCAATTCAGGATCCGGTATATCTGCAGAGTAGAGATAATGTGACAGCAATTCTTCTGTCAAATCGTCACTTTTATACTTACCTTCTGCCACATCAGCAGCAAAACAGCGGGCTGCATGAACAATTTCGTCCCGACCGCCATAGTTAAGGCAAAAGTTCACCTGAACCTCATGAAAATCCGAGGAGCGTGCCTCCGCATCTCGACAGAGCTTCTGAAGTCGAGGACTCAGTTTGGAAAGATCGCCAAAGAAACGGAAAGAAACTGCATTCTTGTCCATATCACGCAGCGCTTCTTCCAGATATTTTGCCAATAGTCTCATAATGCCAGAAACCTCTTCCTGGCTTCTCTTCCAGTTTTCGGTTGAAAATGCGTAAACTGTCAGATACTTTACCCCAAGGGTACGGCAATAATTTGCTATACGCCGAAAGGCTTCGCCGCCGGCTTTATGTCCGGCTGTGCGGGGCAACCCTCGATTTTTTGCCCAGCGACCATTGCCATCCATAATGATAGCAATATGCTGAGGAGGCGGCAGCTGTGCTTTACTATTTTCTAATTGGGGCATAATAATACCTCTTTTACAATTTGGTTGATTATGATGATTGGGGGCGCAAAGCGCCCCCAACGCAACACAAGGCTTAGATAGCCATCAGTTCCTTTTCCTTTGCTGTCAGCGCCTCGTCTACCTTCTTGGTGTACTTGTCCAGAAGATCCTGTAAGTCCTTTTCTGCCTTCTTCTGGTCATCCTCAGTGATTTCAGCATTCTTTTTCAGCTTCTTGACATAGTCCATGCCCTCACGACGGATGTTGCGCATAGCAACCTTAGCATCCTCAGAGTACTTCTTGACCTGCTTGGTCAGCTCCTTACGGCGTTCCTCAGTCAGCTGAGGGAACACCAGACGAACCACACGTCCATCATTCTGAGGATTGATACCCAGGTCAGAAATCTGGATAGCCTTCTGAATATCCTTCAGCAGCTTGGTATCCCAAGGGGTGATGACCAGAGTGCGGGCATCAGGAGAAGAGATGGTAGCAACACCGTTGAGGGGTGTCTCAGAACCATAGTATTCAACAGTAATGCGATCCAGAACCTTTGCGTTTGCACGGCCTGCACGAACACCGTCGAACTCGTCTGCCAGATGATCCAGAGTGCGGTCCATTTTTCTGCTGTATTCCTTAAAATCAACGCTCATTGTATTATCCTCCTTAACATTTCACAATCGTACCCACATTTTCACCGCAGATTACACGGATGATGTTGCGGGGGTCAGCAAGAGCAAAGCAAGCCAGCACCATGTTGTTGTCCATAGCAAGCGTCATGGCTGTTGTGTCGGTTGCCTTCAAATGACGGGCCAGCACCTCGTCATAAGTCAGTTCGTCAAACTTGACCGCAGTGGGATCCACATTGGGGTCAGCAGAGTAGATGCCATCTACGTTCTTTGCCATCAGAATAGCGTCAGCCTCAATCTCTACACCACGAAGTACCGCACCGGTGTCGGTGGAGAAATAGGGGTTGCCGGTACCGGCAGCAAAAATCACGACCTTACCTTCATTCAGGTAACGGTCAGCCGTATCCCGGGTAAAATACTCGGCAAACTTGTTCATCTCCACAGCAGTCAAAACACGGGCATCCACGCCGTGCTTTTCCAGAGCATCGGCCACAGCGATAGAATTCATCACCGTTGCCAGCATGCCCATAGCATCGCCATGGGAGCGCTGCATCTTATCAGCGCCATCCTTTACACCACGCCAGAAATTACCACCGCCAATGACGAGACCGATCTGAACGCCCATATCACGAGCCTCCTTGATCACGTCACAGACAGAATTAATCACATTAAAATCCAAACCACGATGGGCATCACCAGCCAAGGCTTCACCACTGACCTTCAGCAGGATTCGCTTGTACTTCACATCAGGCAAGTAAATCACTCCTTCTTTTTTATCTCTTCCTATTTTATAATAAGACTTGCAAATTGACAACCACATTTTTTAGAATTTATCGATTGTTTTATTAAATTTCATAAAATATTTCCTTCTGTACAAATTGAACACAGCTAAATTCGCAAATAGATACAGATTTATACACGGAAACAGGTTGCAAACCCAGTCCATTTCCGTTATAATAAACTATTATTTGAAGCTATGCGAAAGAGAGGATGTATGAGCAATGGCTGAAATTACCGAAAGCAAAAACTTCATCCACGCTTTTATTGAGGAGGACATCGCCCCCGGCGGACGTTTTGAGGGCATGACCGTTCACACCCGTTTTCCCCCGGAACCTAACGGCTATCTGCATATCGGTCACTGCAAGGCTCTGACCATCGACTTCGGCACAGCCGAAAAATTCGGTGGCATTTGCAACCTGCGTATGGACGATACCAACCCCACCAAGGAAGATGTAGAATTCGTCGAAGCCATTCAGGAAGATATCCATTGGCTGGGCTTTGACTGGGGTGACCGTTTCTTCTACGGCTCCGATTATTTTGAAAAAGACTATGAATATGCCGTGGAGCTGATTCAGAAAGGTCTGGCTTATGTTTGTGAGCTGACTCCTGAGCAGTTCAAGGAATATCGTGGCGATTTGACTCACCCTGCTGTTTCTCCCTACCGTGATCGTCCCATTGAGGAAAGCCTTGACTTGTTCCGTCGCATGCGTGACGGCGAATTTGAAGATAATGCTATGACGCTCCGTGCAAAAATTGACCTGGAGTCCGGCAACTTCAATATGCGTGACCCGGTTATCTACCGAATCCGCCACATGCACCATCACCGCCAGGGCGACAAGTGGTGCATCTATCCCATGTATGACTTTGCGCATCCCATTCAGGACGCTCTGGAGGGTATCACCCACTCTTTGTGTTCTCTGGAATTTGAGAATCACCGTCCTCTGTATAATTGGGTGGTAGAGCACGTCTCCGTTCCCCACCATCCCCGTCAGATCGAGTTTGCCCGTCTGGGTATCGATCACACTGTTCTTTCCAAGAGAAAGCTTCGCCAGCTCATTGAGGAGAACCGTGTCTCCGGTTGGGACGATCCCCGCATGCCTACCCTGTGCGGTCTGCGCCGTCGTGGCTATACACCCAAGTCTATTCGTAACTTCTGCGAGCGTGTTGGTGTTGCCAAGTCTCCCAACACAATTGACTACGGTTTCCTGGAGCATTGCCTGCGTGAGGATTTGAACGAGACTGCTACCCGTGTGATGGCCGTCATCAAGCCCCTGAAGCTGACCATCACTAACTATCCCGAGGGTCAGTCCGAAACCTTCCAGATTGAAAATAACCCCGTCGACGAAAACACCGATTACCGCGATGTCACCTTCTCACGCACCCTTTGGATTGAGGCTGATGACTTCATGGAAACGCCTATTCCCAAGTATAAGCGTCTATTCCCCGATGGTCCCGAATGTCGGCTGAAGGGTGCATATCTCATCACCTGTACCGGTTGCGTCAAGGACGAAAACGGCAATATTATCGAGGTTCTGGCAACCTACGATCCCGAGTCCAAGGGTGGAAATCCCGCCGACGGTCGTAAGGTAAAGGGTGCTACCATTCACTGGGTCGATGCAAACAACTGCTATGACGCAGAAGTTCGTCAGTACTCCAACCTGTTCGATGATCCCGATCCTGATGCCTCCGGCAAGGACTTTATCGCTTGCCTGAATCCCGACTCTCTGGAAATTCTGACCGGTTGTAAAGTTGAGGCTTCCCTGAAGGACGCCAAGGCACCCGCTTCCTTCCAGTTCATGCGTCAAGGCTACTTCTGCCCCGACTCCAAGGATTCTACACCTGAGCATCTGGTGTTCAACCGTTCTGTCAGCCTGAAGGATAGCTACAAGCCCGGTAAGTAATTATATGTTAATGACCGCATCTATATTGATGCGGTCATTTTAATATTCTAACAAAAAAGCTGTGCCGGTTAACGACCGGTACAGCTTTTTCAATCACATTATTATGTATTCATTCGCTTAGCGAGAGCAGCGTGGCTTTTCTTCCTTAATCTGGGCCTCCAAATGCATGGACAGCAGTGCCAAAGATGTTGCCATATTCTCGTTCTGCACCAAAATATGAGGTGGAACCTCCAGATGAACAGGAGCAAAAGTCCAAACAGCCTTGATACCGGCATGAATCAGCTGGTCGCAAACCTCCTGCGCGCGATCTTCCGGCACAGTGATAATACCCATCAGCACCTTATGCTCCCGGCAGAAACTTTCCAGTTGTTCCATGGGATAAACCGGCTTGACACTGTCCAATTCTTCCAGATCCGGCCGATTGTCAAAGGCAGCCAGAATATTCAGGCCGTACTCGCTAAAGCCCTTGTAACCAAGCAGCGCACGACCCAATTTACCGGCACCAATCAATACAGCATCTGTTGTGTTGTTGTAACCCAAAAACTGCTCAATGTCCTCAATCAGACTTTCCCGCAGATAGCCGATCTTAGGGCGGCCGCCATCGGAAACCATTGCCAGGTCCTTACGAACCTGCACCTCTCCCATCCCCAATGCAGCAGCCAAAGCAGTAGCAGAAATATAAGGTGATTCTACGTTCTGGATACTCTTTAAATACGTCAAATACCCTGGCAATCTTTTCAGCACAGATTTAGATACTTTTTTATCCATAATAAACTTCTTCCTCGCTTCACTTATCTTAACTGTATATTTAAAACTATATTATCATATTTCTGTTCAAGATGCAAGAACTAAATTTATTTTGTGCAAATTGCATTAAGCGCAGCTTGTCTGTCGGAGGATTTCTTTACGCAATCGCTGCATAATACGTTTTTCAAGCCTTGAAATATAGGATTGTGAAATTCCCATTTTTTGAGCAACTTCCTTCTGAGTCAACTCTTTTCTCCCTTGCAGGCCATATCGCATCAGAACAATTTCCCGCTCTCGATCCGGCAGATCTTTTAGTGCCTGCCGCAAAAGGCACAAATCCACATCATCCTCCAGCGGTCGCATCACAACATCTTCATCCGTGCCAAGAATATCGGACAGCAGCAGTTCGTTACCATCATAATCCATATTGATGGGCTCATCCAACGATATTTCCGCTTTTTGTCCAGATATTTTTCGGATGTGCATCAAAATCTCGTTCTCAATACAGCGGGACGCATATGTTGCGAGTTTGATATTCTTCTCTCTCCGATATGTACCAATGGCTTTGATAAGGCCAATGGACCCAATAGAAATCAGATCCTCCAAATTCACGCCGGTATTTTCAAATCGCCGGGCAATGAACACCACCAAGCGCAGATTATGCTCAATAAGCTGCTGTTTTGCTTCTTCATCCCCCTGCTCCAGTGCAATCAGTGCATCTGTCTCCTCCTGACCTTTGAGAGGAGCAGGCAGAATATCACTTCCGCCGATATAGAATACCCCTTGATTTGGGATAATTCCCAGCCATGCTAAAAAACACATTACCTTTTCCATCATATAGCCCCTCCTGTCAGCATTTGATACGACTCTCCCCTACCCAATTCCTCCGGTGCAAATGCTATCAGAGGATTCCTGATTTGATTTCCAATTTTGGTATTTGGAAATCGAAATGCCACCATCATACCGCAAGGTTTACCCACAGCATGGTATGGAACCAAGCGCAAACCATGGACCTTTCCCATGGTTTCCAACGGATGCAGCAACTGCTCCCTAGAAAGCCCCAGTAATTTCTCGGCAACATCACTGCCAGCCACCAACACCGATTCGCCTGTTAAGGGATCTTTCAGAGAATTTCCCGTATCTTTCAGGGCAATCAAGCTCATTGTCCGATCCTGCCAGGAAATTTTTACCGGGACATATTCTTTCACTCCCACACTTCCATGAAAACTCATGCGGCACAGAAGCCACACAAGACTTGCTGCAACCACAAGTCCGCCGAAATTCTGCTGCACAAACCCTGTTGCAACGCCACCCAACGCCATACTCAGCAGTACAAACACAGCTCCACGTTGAAGCGCACTGCGATTCCAGCCAAAGGCAATGCCAGACATAAGGACAAGACTCACAATCCTCCAAAAGTGGTTACCCAAAAAGGAGAACCCCGGTATCAGACACCCACCCGCATACGCAGCCCCCAGCAGTGAAGCCAGCATAGCCCTCTTCCAGCCGGGAGGGTATCCAGCCAACCTGTTTGTCCCCATAAGCAGCATAAAGTCTACCAAAAAATTAAGTAATACTACCAAATCCAAGTATACTTCCAACTTACCGCCCCCTCTAGTAAGCTTGTGTGCCTCCAGTATACCTTGTCTATGCAAAAAAGTCGGTCGCAACCTTGGGCAGATTTCCAGCCCGAAATTACGGAAACCCCCTTTGATCTACGACTCTTTGGGGAAGTGCGCAAAAAAGCGGCAGCTGAATTGGTCAGCTGCCGCAGTTATTGGTCGTTAGATTTCTTCTCGGATAACGCTCTTGATATTTTTCTCTGCCTTAAAGCGTGGCACCATGACTTCATGACCGCATCCCAAGCACCTGAGTCGGAAGTCTGCGCCGGTACGAAGCACCTTCCACCGTTTTTCGCCGCATGGGTGCGCCTTCTTCATCACCAGAATATCATTCAATTGAATATCCATCGTTTACTCCTTTTTGACGGCATTCCAGTACTGCTTAGCCGCCTGTTCCAGCTTGTTGGGGCCATATTCGTAATATCTGGTTCCTACCAGCTCGTCAGGCAAATACTGCTGCTTAACCCAGTGTCCGGGATAGTCATGGGGATACAGATACCCCTGTTCCCGCTCCATTGTGTAGGTATCCGCATGAACATTTTGCAAATGCCGAGGAAAATCACCTGTTTTTCCCTTTTGTACATCTGCTATGGCAAGATTCAATGCCTTATATCCAGAATTTGATTTAGGACTTGTCGCCATCAGAACCGCTGCATCTCCAAGAGGTATTCGAGCTTCCGGCATTCCCAGCATCAGTGCCATATCCACACAGGATTTTACAATCGGAATAATCTGAGGGAACGCAAGGCCCACATCCTCAGCTGCAATTACCATCAATCTGCGGCAAGCAGATTGCATCTGTCCGGCCTCCAGAAGCCGTGCCAAATAATGGCATGCTGCATCAGGATCTGAGCCTCGAATAGATTTTTGCAGTGCAGAAAGCAAATCGTAGAAGTTGTCTCCATCACGATCAGCTCGCATGGCACTCTTTTGCGTTACCGCTTTGGCATCTTCAAGGGTCAGCGGAATAGAGTCCTCCTGAATCTGGCCGGCAGAAAACAGCACCTCCACTGCATTCATAGCCTTACGCAGATCGCCGCCGCAGGCTCCTGCAATATATTCCAGTGCTCCCTCTTCCTGTACAGCCTTCAGTGCTGTGCGTTCCTCCATATAGGATACCGCCCGTCTTACGGCCTGCAACGCAGCAGATGCAGAGATCTGCTTAAATTCAAACACCGTAGAACGGCTCAAAATCGCATTAAATACATAAAAATAAGGATTTTCTGTAGTGGATGCGATCAATGTAATCTTGCCGTTTTCGATATATTCCAGAAGGGACTGCTGCTGCTTCTTATTAAAAGACTGAATCTCATCCAAATACAGCAGCACACCATTTGGAGCCATGAAGGTATCCAGCTGAGCTACAATCTCCTTAATATCAGCAGTGGACGCTGTAGTAGCATTGAGTTTATACAATGTGCGATTCGTTTGTTTTGCAATGATATTCGCAACAGTGGTCTTGCCAGTTCCACTTGGACCATAAAACACCATATTGGGTATTTTCCCGGAATCAATGAGCCGCCGCAGGACTGCGCCCTTTCCCAAAATATGTTCCTGTCCGTATACTTCATCCAAGGACTGAGGCCTTAGTAAATCGGCCAAAGGCTGATACATTTTTCCTCCCTGCCCCCTTTCATAATTTCCCATAGTATAACATATAAAAGCATAAAATGCACTACATTTATGTCATCTGGCTTCATATTGGGAAAAATCCCCTCCTAAAAGGAGGGGATTAAAATTAAAATGTTGCAACATCAGGATCAGCGGGTTCTGCATCCTTGATAACCTCAATAGCCGTCAGCACAGGGCCAAGATCACCCTTATACAGCTTATGCTTTTCTGCGCTGACCTTAGCAGTAACCATAACCCAGCTGCGAGACTCCAGACTTCTGGCTTCGTTGTAACGGCAAGGAATACCACAGAATTCGATATCTTCCACGCAGCAGGTCATTACAAACCGGCCGGGAGCAAACATGTTGTCCCTATCCCGGCGAAGCATTGCAACCTGTGCCTTGAAGTGTACTGTCTTACCATTGTATTTTTCAGGTTCTTCGGTCACGTCACGATACCACAGGGCGTAGTCCTCATCCTTGATTTCGATGACAGGTGCATTGATATCGAAAGGCAGAGGATCAACCACATCGTCAAACTCCGTGCTGCCATCGGTATAATCATAAAGAATGTCGATTCGACGGTTAGCCGCACGGGCAACTTTGTGGAAGGGCATCGTGTCGCTTCCCTTGACCACACGGTTAAACACCACCATCTGAGCGCCCACCAGCTTATCCATGACCAAATTCCGCATGTTGGAATTGTAGGTCATGAAGGTGGTGGAATCAGCAAACATAACTTCCTGTGCAACGACCCAATCCTCAGGGAACTTGGTGTAAACATCACCAACCAACTGCATACCGTTCAGCTCTGCAACAACACGCTGAACCTTATATTTCTTGGCCAAAGCCTGCAGTTCTTTGGTAGTAATGGTCTGCTGATCCAGGACTTCCAGATAGACATCCTGATGAGGGTAGGTAGAGAAATCATACTCCTCTTCTCCCTCTTCAAACACCAGCAACAGCGTCCGCTCACCATCGTTAAACCGGGGATCCTCTAATGTTTCCTGGATAAATTTCGTCTTGCCGGAGTCAAGGAATCCGGTAAACACATATACGGGAATATCCTGCATTTTTATAACCTCTTACACGCCAAACAGGGCTGCTACGCCGTCTTCGTCCAATTTAGAGCCGATGACGCACAGCTTACCGTTAATATCAGCAGAGCCGGTACGGATGTCCATTTCCTCAGGCACCATATCAAAGTGAATCCACGTGCCATCTACACAAGGCAGGATTCCCTTAGCACGAAGAACCATGCCATACTTACCGGAATCCAGTTCCTTCAGTGCATTTTCGATGGTTGCACGCTCAAACTTCTTGAAGGTCTCACGTCCCCAAGAGGAGAATACTTCGTCAGCATGATGGTGATGATGATGGTCATGATCGTGGCAGCCACAGGTGCAGTGCTCATCATGTTCGTGATGATGCTCGTGCTCCTCGTGGTCATGATGATGCTCATGGTCGTGGCAGCCGCAGGTGCAGTGCTCATCATGCTCATGATGATGCTCGTGCTCCTCGTGGTCATGATGATGCTCATGGTCGTGGCAGCCGCAGGTGCAGTGCTCGTCGTGCTCATGATGGTGCTCATGATCGTGATGATGTTCCTCCTCGTGAAGGCGCTCCATCTCCATGCGAGCCAGTTCTGCTGCCAAAGTAGCCTTACCTTCCATTGCAGCCAGCAGCTGTTCGCCGGTCAGTTCGCTCCAAGGCGTGGTCACCAGAGTGGCAACTTCATTGTGCTCCCGAATCATAGCAACAGCAGCATCCAGCTTAACCTGAGGCACTACATCCGTACGAGACAGGATGATAGTAGAAGCAGTTTCAATCTGGTTGTTATAGAACTCACCAAAGTTTTTCATATAAACCTTGACCTTACCGGCATCCGCAACCGCCACAGTATAGCCCAGAGTCACTTCGTCGTTGGTAACCTTGTTAACTGCACCAATAACATCAGACAGTTTGCCGACACCGGAGGGCTCGATGATGATTCTATCGGGGTTGTACTCTGCAATCACCTTTGTCAGAGCCTTGCCGAAATCGCCCACCAGAGAGCAGCAAATGCAGCCGGAATTCATCTCAGTGATGTTGATACCGGAATCCTGCAGAAAACCACCATCAATACCGATTTCACCGAACTCGTTTTCAATCAGAACCAGCTTCTGACCCTTATAAGCTTCAGAAATCATCTTTTTGATGAGGGTGGTTTTACCTGCACCCAGGAAGCCGGAGTAAATATCGATTTTAGTCATAACGTTTTACACCTTCCGTATTTATAAGATTCCTAATGTTTTGAGATACAAATATCTATTTTCAGCAATCCGATAATTATGCATTGCTTTGATATCTGTTCTTGATTCATTTACTTTGCAAACAACTCGTCCTTGATTAGAATAAGTATTGCCACTGAGCAGTAATTTACGCAAAACTGAGAACTGTTTTACCTCATAACTCCCCTTTAAGCACTTCTTTTTCTTCATGTACGCTTTGTTCCATTATGAATGTCCAGCCCTTGCCGTCCTATCGATTTATAGGACAAGCTGTTCACTTCCTTTCGTAAAAACAGGAAGAGCCTTGACATCCTATAAATTATAGCACATCAAGGCTCAAAAATCCATATAAATCTCCGTAATAATTCACGGGATATCCACATCCCATTGTACAGAGAATGCTTTATTTAAGGAATTAAGCGGTAAAAACCTTTCTACCGGCGCTGTAAACCGCCTGAATAGCGTTCTGCTGACGGCGATAGACACAACGTTCAAAACGCTGCTGTGCAGACAGCTCAGTAGCACTAACCAGTTGGTCGTCCTTTAGTACAATTGCATGCAAGGGATTGCCTTTAGCAAAACCCGGTTTTTCGCCAAAGAACTCAGCACCCGCAGAAGTTGCCAGATACCAAGCTTCGCTGACAGTAAGAAAATCGGTTTTCCAATCATCCATCATGCGGCGGGCCTTGGATGCACGAATGGTAGCAGCCGTCACATCAAACATAGAGATTTTGTCGCCACCGGCAATATCACTGCCCAGAGTAACCTTCATGCCCTCGTTCAGCATAACACGGACAGGAGCGTAGCCGGAAATCAGGTTCTGGTTAGAATCAGCGCAGTGTGCAACCCATACACCTGCATCCTTAATCGCCTTGCGTTCCACAGCATCAGACCAAACGCAGTGTGCCATGACGGTACGATCATTCCACATACCATACTTGTCATAGGTCTGCCAATACTGCTTGCAGTCGGGGTGCAGCTCAGAAACCCAGGCAATTTCGCCGGTATTTTCGGACAAATGGGACTGAATAGGCAAATTCTTCTCTGCTGCAATTTTGCCAAGTGCCTCCATCAGTTCATTGGTGCAGGAAGGGGTAAACCGAGGAGTAATGACGGGCTTGATATGTTCAAAATTGCATTCCTCCAGCCAACGCACAGTCTCAGAAATAGACTCTTCAGTAGTTTCCTCCAGATTGGCACCACCGTTACGGTCCATGTTGACTTTACCGACATAACCCGTCACACCAGCCTTTTCCAGTTCTTCCATCAGAATCAGAGTAGCCTCCCGGTGCATGGAAGAGAACATGCAGACACGGGTAGTACCGTTTGCAACCAGTTCCTGAGCCAGCTTCCGGTAGGTCTCACGTGCGAAATCGTTATCCTTAAAGCAAGCTTCCGTCGGGAAGGTGTAGGTGTTGAGCCACTCAATTAGGGGCATATCCATACCCATACCCAGCATGGGATACTGGGGTGCATGCAGGTGCAGATCCGCAAAGGACTGCAAAATCAGGTTATTGCCGTAATCTTCAATCTGAGCTCCGGCATATTCGCTGGGCAGTGTCCGATACACGCCTTGGACAATACCATCCACAGCCACCAGATATCCGTTTTCTGTAATATCCAATTTACCCAGTTCAGGAGCAGAAATGATGGTACCTTTAAGTATGGTTGTTGTCATTAAAAACACCTCTTTCAGAATTTAACCAATAGGCAATAAAAAAGAGCATCCGACTTCCTATTGCGGAATTCAGATACTCATAGTGAACTTTTCGGCAGTTCGTAGAGACATACGCACCTATATCAGCGTAACTATATGAGCGTATTTAGTTAAAACAATCTTATAACTTAGGCATATCACATACCTATGCAGGTTGCAAGCTGTACAGACGTAAAATTAACTATTAAGGAATTGGCTAATTCTTACATATTTGTTGACTCCTGGGTCTCTTTTCGAGACCCAGGAGATTTACGAATTACTCTTTAGGCATTTCCTTTCCCAGACGACGAGCAATCGTTTTCTTGATAGCCTTCTTGACAGCACGGTCGATATTCTCATAGCCCGTGCAGCGGCACAGATGACCAGACAACGCCTTACGGATTTCGGCATCTGTGTAATCCTTACCGCTCTCTATCATTTCAACAGCGCTCATGATAAAGCCGGGTGTACAGAAGCCACACTGAATAGCAGCTTCCTCCACAAAAGCCTGCTGGATATCGGACAACTCGCCCTTGGGGCCAATCAGGCTCTCCAAAGTACGAATATTCTTGCCCTCAGCCCATACCGCCAGATAGATGCAGGAATTAAAGGTTTCACCGTCGATGATCACGGTACAAGCACCGCACTCGCCGACTTCGCAGCCCTTCTTCACAGAATCCAAATGATAGTCATTGCGGAGCATATCAGTCAAAGAAGCACGGACATCAACGGTCTTTTCAACTTCTTTGCCGTTCAGAGTAAAGTGGACAGTCTGATACTGCATTACATGTTTTTCCATTACAGTTCACCTCCACAAAGCTTTACGGATTCAGCAAATGCACGTCTCGTGCTTTCGACCGCGATATGCATACGGAAATCCTTGGATGCACGCCAGGAATCACGAGGATTGATGTCCTCCTTGATAGCTTGTGCAACCTTCTCCACCAGCTCAGCAGTCAGGGGCTGTCCTGCTGCTACAGCCTCAGCGGTCTTTGCACGCAGAGGAGTGGGACCGGCAACGCCGAAAGCGATTCTCGCGCGGACGACAGTCTTCTTATCTTCGGACAGCTTCACGTTAACGGAAGTGCCCAGAGTTGCAATATCCATAGCACGGCGCATTGCGTATTTAATGTAGTGACCATGAGTGTCTTCATAGCTTTCCTTGGGGATCAAAATGCCGGTCTGGATTTCGCCTTCCCGAATGTCAACCTTGCCCGCACGGATATAGAAATCCTGGATGGGCAGACGGCGAACACCGTTAGGACCAGTCAGTTCAATAATTGCATCCAGTGCAAACAAAGTGGAAGCAGAGTCAGCAGAGGTAACACCGTTACAGGTATTACCACCAATGGTACCGATATTACGGATCTGAGGACCACCGACTTGATCCACAGCCTCGCCCAACACATTAATATATTGCTGGACAATAGGATCATGTGTAATATGGGAGAAGCTAGTCAGAGAACCAATGCGGATTGTACCATCTTCTTCCATGGTAACGCCACGGATTTCATCCAAAGTCTGAATGGAAATCAATTCTTTTCCGGCCCGCTTGCCCTCACGCATCTGAACAAGGACGTCAGAGCCACCGGCAATAATGTCAGCTTCGGGATGAGCCAGACGCAGGGCAACAGCATCTTCGACACTCTTGGCCTGGTAAAGTGCTTTCATATCATACATATGTATACGCTCCTTAGTCTTTAATCAATCCTGCCTGCTTGAACTCACGGTAGAGCACATGCGGGGTTATGGGACAGCAATTAATGGATACATCAGTAGCATTGCGAATTGCATTACGGATTGCAGAAGCTACGGGGCACACAGGAGGTTCGCCCAGGCCCTTAACTCCGAAGGGAGAAGTAGGCTCTGCATTCTCTACAAAAGCAACCTGCAGGTGAGGATGATCCATGAATGTGGAAAGCTTGTAGTCCAGCAGGTTGTTGTTCAAAGGTCTGCCGGTCTTTTCGTCAAACAGCAGCTGTTCGGACAGAGCATAACCGATACCCATGGACATACCACCGTGGACCTGAGCCTCTGCAAGAGCAGGGTTAATGAGGGTACCACAGTCATGAACATTGACGATATTAACGAGCTTTGCCTTACACATAGGAATATCCACTTCAACCTCAGCAACGCAGCAGCCAAAGGAATATGCGTTAGACTTAATCTGTGCTGTCTGCTCAGCGGTGATGTGCTCAGAATGCTGCAAAGAGTACAGGCACTCGGTAGCCAGCTCACCAAGCGTCATCAAATGACGGCCATCAGTCTTACGAATGATGTTGCCATCCACCAGATCAATAATTTCAACAGGCATACGAACATATTCATGTGCCAGATTCAGGATGCGCTCACGCAAAGCCGTAGCAGTCTTGGTAATGGAGAAGCTGCCAATGTAGGTCTGACGGGAAGCATATGCGCCGGTGCCATAGGGGGTAACGTCGGTGTCCTGATTGGAAACAACGTGAACCATATCCAGAGGAACACCTACGGCGTCTGCTACCATCTGAGAGAAAGCAGTGTCACAGCCCTGACCAATTTCCGTTTCACCGGTCTGATACTGAATGGATCCGTCCTGATTCACAACCATTCTGCAAGAGGAGGACTCCAGGGCGATGGGCCAAACAGCGGTATTGTACCAGAACACAGACAAGCCAATACCCTTACGGATGGGGCCGGTCTGATTCTTGTATTCCTCGTACTTCTTCTTGTAGTCCAGCATCTCCATAGCCTTATCCATGCACTGGTTAAAGGTATCGGAATACAGTTCATTCTTAGAGAAGTCGTCTACATAGCCAACAGGCATCAGATTCTGACGGCGGAACTCAATGGGATCCAGTCCCAGAGCCTTACAGATATCATCGGTATGGCTTTCAACAGCAAAGGTAGTCTGCGGCATACCGTATGCACGCATAGCACCCGCAACAGGGCGGTTGGTGTAAACAGAGTAAGCATCCAGCTCCATGTTGTCACAGGGATACAACTGAGGAATGGAGCCCATACCCTTAGCAACAATAGAATGACCGTGAGAAGCATAAGCGCCGCTGTTAGCGAACAGCTCAGCCTTTCTTGCGACGATTTTACCGTCGGGACGAACATAAGAAATCAGGTGAGTCCGAATTGCGTGACGCACACGGTTAGAAACGAATGTCTCCTCACGGGTGCACTCAAAGTGGCAGCAGCGACCGCCGACCTGAAGTGTACACCATGCAACCAAAGGCTCGTACAACGCATCCTGCTTGTTACCGAAGCCGCCGCCGATGTAAGGCTTGACGACACGAACCTTGCCCCAAGGCAGGCCGCATGCCTGGCCACAGATACGGCGAACAATGTGAGGAATCTGAGTTGAAGAAACCACAACAACACGGCCTGCTTCCATATAAGCATAGGCACCGTGATTTTCGATGTGGCAATGCTGTACGGTGGGTGTATCGTACCAACCCTCGACACAAATCAAGCCATCTTCCTTGCTGGCCTCCTGATAATTACCAATATTTCTGGAGGTATGACACAGAATGTTACCCGGATATTCCTCATGAATCTGGGGAGCATCAGGCTGCATAGCCTTCTGAACATCCAGAACGAAGGGTTTTTCATCGTACTCAACCTTCAACAGACGAACAGCCTGTGTAGCGGCAATCTCATCTTCTGCAATAACAGCTGCCACATCGTCACCGTAGTAACGTACATGGGTGTTCAAAATCTTTCGGTCTGCAATATCCTGATGATGAGGATCGGTGGACCAAGGGTGACCGGAAGTGGGGAATAGAATGTCAGGGACATCAAAGCAGGTCACAATTTTGACAACGCCGGGGACAGCCTCTGCAGCAGAGGTGTCAATTGACTTGACATAACCGTGGGCAATGGTGGAATGGCAAACTTTGACGATCAGGGCATCCTTAGGGCACAGATCACCAACGTACTTTGCACGGGCCGTGCTCTTGTCGTATGCATCAACACGAACCGCACTTTTGCCGGTGTACTTGTTCATGGAAAAGTCTCCTTCCTAACAGCTTAAATAAACTGCGACGTATTATACAATTCGTTATGGTGTTATTGCAAAAGTCAGGTAACTCATAAAGAAATTATAGTATAGCAACATTGCTATGTCAAGTTTGCCAAGCCAGTTTTATCGTCAGTTTTCATGATATTTTACATCTATTTCACATATTTTTTGTCGTTTTTAGTACATTCCTCACACTTTTATTGCAATATCAAAAAAACTTTTTGCAGAATAGACAAATTTTTATGTTTCTTTTCTGTAATATCGCCGAACAAACAATCGTTGAAAAAACCAAATGAGCTATATATAATGTAAACAACCAATTGGTACGCAAAGTAGATAATTTTGGTTATTTTTACTTTGACACGATCCATTTGGGAAAAACATTATTGTGTAGAAGGAGAATCGAGTATGAATCAAACACCCTCTAAGCAAAATTGCAGCGTTGAAAATGTATTCAAACTGAATGGCAAAGTGCCCCTGGGAAAAGCCATTCCTTTTGGTTTACAGCACATTCTCGCAATGTTCGTTGCAAATTTGGCCCCCATTACAATCATCGCTAGTGCCGCATCCCCCTCTTTACCTAGTGGTATGTTGGCCATTCTGCTGCAGAATGCCATGATTGCAGCTGGCATCGCAACGCTAATTCAGCTTTACCCCATCTGGAAAGTCGGTTCCGGCTTGCCCGTTGTTATGGGCGTTAGCTTTACCTTTGTAGCAATTCTTTCATCCATCGCCGGTACCTATGGTTACGGAGCGGTTGTAGGCGCTGTTATGGTCGGTGGTATCTGCGAAGGTGTTCTTGGTTTGCTTGCAAAATACTGGCGTAAACTGGTCTCTCCTGTGGTCGCAGGCTGTGTCGTCACCGCCATCGGTCTCTCACTGTTCACTGTCGGTGTCCGTTCTTTCGGCGGTGGTTATTCTGATGATTTCGGTTCCTGGCAGAATCTTCTGCTTGCCACCATCACCTTGGTCACCTGCCTGGTATGGAACTGCCTTGCAAAGGGTTATCTCAAGCAGATTGCCGTTCTGGTGGGCATGGTCGTAGGCTATATCGTTGCTATCTTTATGCATAAGGTTGACTTGAGTCAGCTCTTTGCAAACGGCTTCATTGCACTGCCTCACATCCTGCCTGTCAAGCCCGTCTTCAATATCAATGCAATTATCTCTGTTGTACTTATTTACCTCGTTTCCGCTGCTGAAACCATCGGTGATACAACTGCACTGTGCCACGGCGGTCTGAACCGTGACATCGAAGAAAAGGAAATTTCCGGTTCTCTGGCCATTGATGGCTTTGGCTCCTTCATTTCTTCTCTGTTCAGCACGCCTCCTGTCACCTCATTCTCTCAGAATGTCGGTCTGGTTGCAATGACCAAGGTCGTCAACCGCTTTACCATCATGACCGGCGCAGCCATTATGATCCTCTGCGGTCTGCTGCCCCCCATCGGCAACTTCTTCGCCAGCCTTCCTGATGCAGTTCTGGGCGGCTGTACCATTATGATGTTCGGTAACATTTGCTGTGCAGGCTTCCAAATGCTGTCTAAGGCTGGATTTAACCACAGAAACACCACCATTGCTTCCCTGTCGCTGGCTATCGGCGTTGGCTGCACAGCAACCAGCGAGATGGAAATCTGGCATATCTTCCCCCAGATTGTCAAGGACGTGTTTGCTTCCAACGTTGTTGCAGTTGTCTTTGTTGTTGCTATCATTCTGAACCTGGCTCTGCCCAAGAATATGGACATCAAGAAGGAAGACTAATTACGCAAACAGTTATTTTAATATTTTACCTCTATTTTGTACCCACTCTGCAAAAGCGGAGTGGGTACTTCTCTTTCTGGTAACTTTATTATAAATATGCTTAGATAACATAAAACACCCCTTTGTATCACCTCGAAAGAGTCCATTTCGAGGCAACGCAAAGGGGCTGTTCATCTTCTCTACCTATTAAATTTTCCAAGCAACATTACAGAATTTGTCCTCCAAAATAGTCAGTAAATTTACCGTCAAGCAACGCAGGCTCACCCATAACAAAAACTGCATCCATGCCAGTGGCATATATATCAGGCTTTTGCCATGTACCCGTTTGATGGATATTTTCCAGATCAAACAGACAAAGGTCTGCGTCAGCACCCTCTGCAATACGACCCTTGTTCAAAAGGCCGAATCGTTCCGCCGGAAGTCCTGTTATTTTTCTGACTGCCTGCTCAATGGAAAGCACGCTCCGTTCCCGAACATAGTGCTCCAAAAGTCTGGGTATATTCCCATAAACACGCGGGTGCATCAATCCATTTTCCGGGTAAGTTGCATCCGAAATCACGCAAGAATACGGTTCCCGTAAAATTAAATCGATATCGTCTTCACTGGTGATTCGATCAATCATGGACGGTGTACAGTGCTCACCTGCCAAAAGATCAAACAGCGCATCATACGGATCTTTTCCCTGCATTGCGGCAATCTCTAGAATGGTTTTTCCTTCATTAACCTGATTTTCCGGCAGGCGAAGGGATGTGGCCTGAATATTTTCAAATCCAACAAGTAAAGAAATATTCTCAAAATCCTTACCTGTCTGCATTCTATGACGCATAATTTCACGCTTTTGGGGATCTTGCAAAGCCTTTGTCAAAGCATCCATACCGCCTGCCTGAAATTCAGGCGGGAGAACGTGGATCAGCTGGGTAGAGCCTGCCGTATAGGGATACACGTCACAGGTCACGTCCAATCCCTCCGCCCTTGCATCCCGGAGCATTTGAATCATTTGAGGAACAGAGCGGTTCCAGTTTCTGGTTCCAATCGCCTTTAGGTGACTGATATGAACAGGAGTTTGGAGCTGTCTTGCCACTTCCAGCATTTCCTCCAACGCCTCAACAACTTCGTCACCTTCCTGACGCATGTGAACTGTGATGACCTGACCAGATCCTTTCAAAGGTTTCAGTGCTTTAATGAGTCCTTTTGTATCATAGAAGCACTCGGGTGCATATCCGAGTCCCAAAGAAACACCTAATGCTCCCTCTCGCAATGCCTGTTCCATCAGGTCATATATTACTGCATATTCACTATCTGCCAGATCTCCATCATGAAATCCCGCAGCACATCCACGGACAGTTCCCATTCCTACCAAAATACCAGAATGGATACGCTGAGGGACACGAGACAACTGTTTTTTATACTCTGCAACAGTTGAAAAATTGCACCCATCAGGCATATTTCCTACCACAGGGGATAGATACTCCAAAATTACCTGTCGATGTATGCCCTGGATCGGCGCCATTGACAAGCCACAATTGCCATTGATCACCAGCGTCAAGCCCTGAGATAGTTCTCCTTTGCCGTAATCCTCACGGAAAGATGCTGCCTCACCATGCCGATGAATATCGATAAATCCAGGAGTCAAATATCTGCCAGCAGCATCAATGATATGCTGCGATTCGCTCCCTTGCAAATCACCAATGGCCTCAATTTTGCCGTTTGCAATTGCTACATCTGCCAAAAACGGTTTTTTACCTGTACCGTCAACAACCATCGCATTTTGAATCAGATAGTCAAACATAGGAAATCTGCCTCCTTTTTTTCATTGTATCACCGCAAATATGCAAATGCAACGTCCGATGGAGCTGAATAGAATCGAAGGAAATATTTTCCCCAATATCAAAACTTTTTGTTTGGTAAAATATTTAAAAAAAATGATATTTCTAATCATTTATATAATAATTGTGCATAATAGACAAAATTTACATGTCATAATCATCGCCATGCTATCAATTTATTCTTGAATTATGGGTATTAAAATGCTATACTCTGTATAGGAACCTATCATAAAGTTTGTTTTGATTTAATTATTGATACGTTTCTTTCTGGTATATCAGAATATAATTTGTTCATCCACTGCTTTTAAAAATGCACTTTTCGGCAAAAGCAGAAGCTTTATAGCAAGCAAAAGCAGTCCAAAACAAGTTGGACTGCTTTTGGTTAATACGTAGATTATCTCGATTTCTGGTTCTTAGCTTCATCTATGTAGCTGTATAATGTATACTTAGAAATACCAAAGAAATTGCAAACCCGCTGTCCGGACTTAGTAATCAGGAATGCACCGCTATCATTTAAGAAGCGAATTGCTTTGATCTTATCATCTTTCGTCATCAGCTCCACTGGTTTTCCTACGATCTTAGAGGATTGCTGAATCAGCTCCTCCAGCAGGTCATTTACGCTGTGAGTGATTGTTTCCGGTTCCTGAGTAGGCTGGTCCGTAGACATAAATGCATGCAGTGAATCTTCTACAACTTTCATGGCTGTGATGTCATAGTTGATTGAAAAAATACCAACTGCTTTACCTTCATGATCCCGCAGGAATATCGTGCTGGATTTCATGATTTTGCCATCTTCCGTTTTGGTCAGATAGGCAAGACGATCTTCCAGTTTCTCTGGATCTGCTTTCAATGCTTCCCATACAACATGGGAAGGGCCATCACCGATTTGACGACCAGATACACGTCCATTTTCAATCGCTACAACTGAGTGGTTCAGGTCCTCAGTACACAAATCGTGCACAACCACTTCGCAATTGGGTCCAAACTGACGGGCGATGCCCTTTGCGAGCTTCGCGCAGAATTCGACTTCATAGGCTCTCATATCAATGTCCAACCTCCCTGTTTTTACCTATGGACACATTATATCTAAACCTACAATGAATTGCAACATTTCTAAAAAAATATAGTAATTCTCACAAACATTTTGTCAAGCTGTTGGCTGAAACGGAGTGCTTCGCGCACGGGCCGGCTGATATATATTTTTATCAACCAAAAGGAGGAAATCATTATGCTGCTCGTTGGAAACGGTAAACTCATTACCCGTGACGCACAAAACCCGTATCTGATGGACGGTGCCGTTGTCATTAACGGCGATGTCATCCAAGAAGTGGGCACCCTTGCCGCCATGAAGGAGAAGTATCCGGAGGCCGAGTTTGTGGATGCCCAGGGCGGAGTCATCATGCCCGGCCTGATCAACGCACACACCCACATCTACTCTGGCCTTGCCAGAGGCCTTGCCATCACAGGCAACAACCCCACCAACTTTTTGGAAGTTCTGGACGGAACATGGTGGAACATCGACCGTCATCTGACTCTGGACGGCACCAAGGCTTGCGCCTACGCTACCGTTTTGGACTCCATCCGTGATGGTGTCACCACCATTGTTGACCACCACGCAAGCTTCTGTGAGATCCCCGGTTCCCTGTTCGCCATCAAGGATGTGTGTCAGGAGCTGGGTATCCGTGCAAATCTCTGCTACGAGGTTTCTGAGCGTGACGGAATGGAAAAATGCGATCAGGCTATTCAGGAAAACGTAGAATTCTCCAAGTGGGCCGAAGCCCAGAACGACGACATGATCTCCGCTATGTTCGGTGGTCACGCTCTCTTTACCATCAGCGACAAGACCTTTGAGAAGATGGTAGCTGAGAATAACGGTCGCACTGGTTTCCACATTCATGTGGCAGAAGGACTCAACGATGTGTACGACTCCCTGAATCAGCATCACTGTCTGCCTATCCAGAGATTGCAGCGCTTTGACGGCATTCTGGGCGAAAAGACCATGTTGGGTCACTGCATCCATTTGACCGACGCAGAACTGGATATCATCAAAGAAACCGGCACCATGGTAGTCAACAACCCCGAATCCAACATGGGTAACGCCGTTGGCTGCTCTCCCGTGCTCAAGATGTTCGAAAAGGGCATCCACGTCTGCATGGGTACCGACGCTTACACCCACGACATGTTGGAAAGTCTGAAGGTTTTCCTGACCATTCAGCGTCATAACGCAGGTCTGCCCAATGTTGGCTGGTGCGAAGGCACTTCCATGCTCTTCAAGAACAACGCCAAGATGATGGCCAAGTACTGCAAGAAGCCTCTGGGCGTTCTGAAGCCCGGTGCTGCTGCCGATGTCATCGTCATGGACTACAAACCCTTCACCCCCTTCTCTGACGAGAACATTGATGGTCACATGCTCTTTGGCATGATGGGCAAGAACTGCCGTACTACCATTATCAATGGTAAGGTTCTGTACAAAGATCGCCAGTTCGTGAACATCGACGAAGATGCTATCAACGCCTGGACCATGGAGCAGAGCAAGAAACTGTGGGGTCAGCTGAACAATCGCGTATACTGATTTAAAAAGAACTTATTCTCAGTCAGGCTCCTTTCGGAGCCTGACCACCAGATAATATATTGGAGGAAAAAACAATGGCAGATATTATGCGTCCAATCCCCTTCGATCAATTGATGACATGGATTCTGTCCGAAAATAAAACACAAGGCAGCATTTTCGGTGTCAGCAAGCAGGTACATCACACCACCGGCAAGGCACTGCCCATCTATGACGAGAAAATTGAGACTCCTTACGGTCCCGCAGCTGGCCCCAACTCCCAGCTGGCCCAGAACATTGTTGCCTGCTATGCAGCCGGTTCCCGTTTCTTCGAGCTGAAAACCGTTCAGGTCATGGACGGCGAAGAGCTGAGTGCATGTGTCAACAAGCCCTGTATCACCGCAGGTGACGAGTGCTACAACTGCGAGTGGTCTACCGAGCTGACCGTTCCCGAGGCATTTGACGAGTACGTCAAGGCATGGTGGGCCTGCCACCTGATGGCCAAGGAACTGGGTATGGGCGATCCCGATGGCTTCGTATTCAACATGTCCGTTGGCTACAGTCTGGACGGCATCAAGTCCCCCAAGGTCAACACCTACATCGAAAACATGAAGGATGCTTCCAAGACTCCTATTTGGAACGAATGCAGACAGTGGGCAATGTCCAATCTGGCTTTGTTCAACAACGTCGACACCGCTTTCGTTGAGAGTGTTCCCGCTCGTGTGTCCAGTTCCATCACCGAGTCCACTCTGCACGGCTGCCCTCCCGATGAAATTGAGCGCATCGCTTCCTACCTGATTTCCGAAAAGCACCTGAACACCTACATCAAGTGCAACCCTACTCTGTTGGGTTATAAATACGCCAGAAATCGTCTGGATTCTCTGGGCTTTGACTACATTGTATTTGACGATCACCACTTTACGGAAGATCTGCAGTGGGCAGATGCAATTCCCATGTTCCATCGCCTAATTGCCCTGTGTGCCAAGGAAGGCGTAGAGTTTGGACTGAAGCTGACCAACACCTTCCCTGTTGACGTTGCTGCCGGCGAACTGCCCAATGAAGAGATGTACATGTCCGGCCGTTCTCTGTATCCCCTGACCATCTCTCTGGCTCGTAAGATTTCCGAAGAGTTCGATGGTAAGATGCGTATTTCTTACTCCGGCGGTGCTGAAGCCCGTAACATCAAGGCTCTGTTTGATGCAGGCATTTGGCCCATCACTATGGCTACCACCATCCTGAAGCCCGGCGGATACGAGCGCATGACTCAAATTTACAACATTCTGGGTGACTGCGGCGACAAGCGTTTCTCCGGCGTTGATGTGAACGCTGTCATTAAGCTGGACGAAGCTGTTGCAACAGATCCTCTGTACCGCAAGCCCATCAAGCCCCTGCCCGTCCGTCACAACGGCAAGCAGGTTCCCCTGATTGACTGCTTCAATGCTCCCTGCCGTAACGGCTGCCCCATCCACCAGGACATCCCCGGTTATCTGACCGCTGTAGGCGAAGGCCGTCTGACCGATGCTCTGAACATCATTCTGGAGCGTAATGCGCTGCCCTTCATCACCGGCACTATCTGCCCCCACCACTGCGCAGATAAGTGCATGAGAAACTACTACGAAGAGTCCGTTAAGATCCGTAACGCAAAGCTTACCGCAGCCAACGGTGCATTCGCAGATGTGATCGGTACTCTGAAGCCCAAGGCTCCCGTAGCAGACAAGAAGGTCGCCATCATCGGTGGTGGTCCTGCCGGTCTGGCTGCCGCTTCCTTCCTGTCCCGTGAGGGTGTGGATGTCACCGTTATGGAGCGCACAAATGCTCTGGGTGGTATTGTCCGTCACGTGATTCCCGAGTTCCGTATCTCTACTCAGTCCATTGACAATGACGTAGCTCTGTGCAAGGCATTTGGCGCAAAGTTCCAGCTGAACACCGAAGTTACCTCCATTGAGGATCTGCTGAAGCAGGGCTACACCGATGTGATCGTAGCCGTCGGTGCCTGGAAGGCCGGCAACGCTCACCTGCAGTACGGCGAAGCTCTGAACGTTATTAAGTTCCTGGAAGCTGCCAAGAATGCTCCTGAGACCCTGTCTCTTGGCTCCGATATCGTTGTTATCGGCGGCGGCAACACCGCTATGGATGCTGCTCGTGTAGCAAAGCGTCTGCCCGGTACTACCAACGTCCGTCTGGTTTACCGTCGTACCAAGCGCTACATGCCCGCTGACGAGGAAGAACTGGCACTGGCACTGGAAGACGGCGTAGAGTTCATGGAACTGCTGGCACCTGTCGGTGTCAAGGACGGCATTCTGACCTGCGATGTCATGGAACTGGGTGCTCCTGACGCTACCGGTCGCCGCAGCGTTGTCGCAACCGGCAAGCAGGTGGAACTGCCCGCTACTACCGTTATTACCGCTGTCGGTGAGAAGGTTGACACCTCCCTGTTCGCAGGCATTGGTGCCGAACTGACCACCAAGGGCACTCCTGTTGTAGACGAGGGTATGCAGACTACCGTTGCACATGTCTACGCCATTGGTGACGGCCGTCGTGGCCCCGCAACCGTGGTCGAAGGCATTGCCGATGCAGCTTCCGTCACCACTGCTATCTGCGGTGCTTCCTTTGAAAAGTACGCAGACAGCAACATCAACCCTGATTATCAGAAGGTCGTTGACAAGAAGGCTTCTCTGTGCACCGATTGCAGCAGCTGTGAAGACTCTCGCTGCCTGGGCTGCGCTACCGTCTGCGAAACCTGTGCAAGCGTCTGCCCCAACCGTGCAAACGTTGCTATTCGTGTTCCCGGTAAGCGTCAGCGCCAGATTGTTCACGTAGACGGCATGTGTAACGAGTGCGGCAACTGTGCTGTATTCTGCCCCTACGACAGCCGTCCTTATCAGGATAAGTTCACCCTGTTCTGGACCAAGTGGGACTTTGAGAACTCCAAGAATGCAGGTTATCTGCCTCTGGAGAACGGCAATGTTCTGGTTCGCCTGGGCGATAACGTTCAGGAATACAACCAGCACGATGCAAACTGCGGTCTGTACGAGGATCTGCGTCAGGTAATTCTGGCCATTGAGTCCGACTACACATACCTGCTGAAGTAATTCCATCGGGGAGGGGACTTTTCCCTCCCCTTACCTACACTTTCCAAGAAAGGATTCCGCTATGAGTGAATATACTTTTACCGTAAACGGCGTCCAGCGTACGGTTACAGAGAAGAAATCTCTGCTTCGCTACCTCCGTGACGACCTTCATCTGACCTCCGTTAAGGACGGCTGCAGTCAGGGTGCCTGCGGTGCCTGCACCGTCATCATTGACGGAGAAACCTGCAAATCCTGTGTTCCTACCACCGATAAGCTGGTAGGAAAGAATATCATCACCGTAGAAGGCCTGACTGATTGGGAATCTCAGGTCTACACCTTTGCCTATGGCGAAGCCGGTGCTGTTCAATGCGGCTTCTGTATTCCCGGTATGGTGATGTGCACCAAGGCATTGCTGGACAAGAATCTGGATCCCACCGAAGATGAGATTAAGTACGCTCTTCGCAACAACTACTGCCGCTGTACTGGCTATGTTAAGATTATTGCCGCTGTTAAGCTGGCTGCAAAGATCATGAAGGAAGGCAAGATCCCCGAAGCTACTTCCAGCGACTGGAAGGTAGGCTCCCGTGTCCATCGCTTGGACGTCGAGGAAAAGGTTTTGGGTAAAGGTCAGTATCCCGATGACTTCTATCTGGACGGTATGATCTACGCTTCCGCCCTGCGAAGCAAATACCCCCGTGCAAGAGTGCTGTCCATCGATGTTTCCAAGGCAAAGGCTCTGCCCGGTGTTGTTGACGTTATTACCGCTGCCGACATTCCCGGCGAGAATAAAATCGGACATATCAAGCACGATCAGTATACCCTGATTCCCATTGGAGGTCTCACACACTATCTGGGCGACGCAATTTGCTTGGTTGCAGCAGAATGCCGTGAGATCGTAGAGCAGGCTAAGAAGCTGATCAAGGTCGAATACGAGGTTCTGCCCGCTGTCCACGGCATCGAGGAAGCCAAAGCACCTGACGCTCCTCTGGTGTTTGACGAGGAAACCTCCAACGTGCAGGCTCACGAGCATGTCAGTCGCGGCAATGCAGACGAAGCAATCAAAAACGCTCCGCATGTCATTTCCCAGCACTTTGAAACGCCTTGGACTGAGCACGCTTTCCTGGAACCCGAAGCAGCTACTGCATACATTGATGACGACGGCGATGTATTCATTTACTCCACCGACCAGTCCGCCCATCAGACCTTGCATGAATGTCAGCTGGTTCTGGGCACCAAGAAGGTCAAGGTTCAGAACGCTCTCGTTGGCGGTGGATTTGGTGGCAAGGAGGACATGACTGTTCAGCATCACGCAGCTCTCGTTGCATGGAAGACCCGTCGACCTGTCAAGATCACCCTAACCAGAGCTGAATCTCTGCTGATTCATCCCAAGCGTCATCACTTTGTCATGGACTTCACCATGGGCTGCGACAACGATGGTAAGATTTTGGGTGTGAAGGCAAAATGTGAATCTGACACCGGTGCATTTGCATCTCTGGGCGGCCCCGTCCTGCAGAGAGCCTGTACCCATGCCGCAGGTCCTTACGCCTACGAAAACTTCGATATTGAAGGAACTGCATACTACACCAACAATCCCCCTGCCGGTGCTTTCCGTGGCTTTGGTGTTACACAGACTTGTTTCGCCATTGAGAGCCTGCTCAACATGATGGCTGAGAAGATTGGCATCGATCCCTGGGAAATCCGATACAGAAACGCTATTCGTCCTTGGGGTGTGCTTCCCAATGGTCAGATTGTGGATGATTCTACCGGTCTGGTAGAGACCTTGGAGGCAGTGAAGCCTTACTACGACGAAGCGATTGCTGCAGGTAAGCCCGTAGGTATTGCCTGTGCTATGAAGAATGCCGGTGTCGGTGTTGGTCTGCCTGATACAGGTCGTGTAAAACTCATCGTAGGCAAAGACGAAAAACTGCATATCTTCAGCGGCGCATCCTGCATCGGTCAGGGTCTGGGTACCGTACTGGTTCAGATGATCGTTGAAAACACAGAGCTGAAGCGTGATGACATCGTTTATGAACGCTCTAATACTTGGATTTCTCCTGATTCCGGTACAACCTCCGGCTCCCGTCAGACTCTGGTTACCGGCGAAGCCTGTATGAGAGCCTGCAAGAAATTCATGGAAAAGTGGAACGAAGGCAAGCGTCTGCACGATCTGGTCGGCGAGGAATTCTACGGCGAATATCTGGCTAAGACCGATCCTCTGGGTGCTAATGTACCTAATCCTGTGTCCCACGTTGCCTATGGCTATGCAACTCAAATGTGCGTCGTTGATAAGAAAACCGGCAAGGTAGAGACCATGGTAGCTGCCCACGATGTAGGCAAGGCCGTCAATCCACTGTCCTGCGAAGGTCAGATTGAAGGCGGTGTTCTGATGTCCATGGGCTACGCTCTGCGTGAGGAATACCCCATTGATGATAACTGTAAGCCTGTTGAAAAATATGGTTCTCTGGGTCTGTTCCGTGCTCATGAGATTCCGGAAATCAAGGCAATTGTAGTGGACAAGCCCGGTCTGAAGGTAGCCGGTGGAGCCATCGGTATCGGCGAAATCACCTCCATTCCTACCGCTCCTGCTATTACTGAGGCTTACTACAAATACGACGGTCAACGTCGGTACAGTCTGCCAATCTCCGGTACGCCCTACAAGAAATAAGAAGGAGGGAAATGAAATATGGCTATCAAGAAGAAGTTTCCCTATAAAGCTGCATTCGTCGCATGCAACGGCGGCTGCCGAGCCAGTAAAACTGTTGACACCAAATGTACCTATGGCTGCATCGGCTGTGAACAGTGCGTCATCGCATGTAAATTTGATGCAATTCACATTAACGATCTGGGAATCGCCGAAGTGGATGAGAGCAAGTGCATTGCATGTGGTAAGTGTGTCAGCTACTGCCCACAGAACCTGATTCACATTCACGACTGCGGCAACTATATCGCAGTCAAGTGCTCTAACCACCAAAAGGGCAAAGATGCACGGTCTGTCTGTGAAGTCAGTTGTATCGGCTGTGGTATCTGCGAAAAAGTGTGTACTGCAAACGCTATCCACGTGGTGGACAACGTAGCAGTCATTGACGAAAGCAAGTGCCTCAGCTGCGGCATGTGTGCCGTTAACTGCCCCCGTGGCGCTATTATTGACTTGCATGGTATTTTGACCAGCAAATAATCTATCCGTGGCCGACAGGATTCCTGTCGGCCACTTTCTTTTCCTAACTTTTTGTTAGATATATTCAAATAATGAACAACTGCACCATATAAAATGCAACATTGTTTGTGCATTTATATATTGCATGCCGGAGGATTTCTTGGCAACGCAGTGTGAGCCACTATGTAAAAAAATCCTGACAATTCAATATCCCTACTTTCTAATTTAACAATATGCACAAATTTAGAGGCATAGTCCCCCCTATTCTTTTCGTGTTTTCTCCAAATAAAACCAAAAAAACATCTTGACAATCGGCAATCGCATGATTATTATAGAGGTGAACCAAACAAAAAGTTTTGATACAAAAATTTTTAGGATGAAATAAATAGGAGGCCACGGATAAATGGAACCCAAAATTAAATGGAAGCTGAATACCATGCCTAAGAGCGAGGATAAAGAGCTGGCTATTATGTCTCTGGAAAACGTAGCAAAGGCCCGTGCTTTCCACAAGAGCTTCCCCCAGTACTCTGTTACTCCTCTTGCAAAGTTGGATAACATGGCTGACTACCTGGGACTGAACACGCTGTGTGTTAAGGACGAGAGCTACCGTTTTGGTCTGAACGCATTTAAGGTTCTGGGCGGTTCTTTCGCTATGGCAAAGTATATTGCCGGTGAACTGGGTCGTGACGTTTCTGATATGACCTATGACTATCTGACCAGCGAAGATCTGAAGAAGGACTTTGGTCAGGCCACTTTCTTCACCGCTACCGATGGTAACCACGGTCGTGGTGTGGCATGGGCTGCTAACAAGCTGGGTCAGAAGGCCGTTGTACATATGCCCAAGGGCAGCACCAAGACTCGCTTTGACAACATCGCCAAAGAAAATGCCAAGGTCACCATTGAAGAAGTTAACTATGATGACTGCGTTCGTATGGCTGCCGCTGAGGCTAGCGAAACCGAGCACGGAGTTATCGTTCAGGATACCGCATGGGAAGGCTACACCGAAATTCCCAGCTGGATCATGCAGGGCTACGGTACCATGGGCTGCGAAGCTCTCGAGCAGCTGGAAGGCTATGGCATTGAGCGCCCCGATGTAGTTATTCTTCAGGCAGGCGTTGGCTGCATGGCCGGCGCTATCTGTGCCTACATTGTTAATAAGTATCGCGACAACCCCCCCAAGATCGTTATCGCCGAGGCTGCCATCGCTGCTTGCCTGTATGAAGGCGCAGTTGCAAACGATGGCGACTACCGCATTGTCGGTGGTGATCTGCAGACTATTATGGCTGGCCTGGCTTGCGGTGAACCTAACATTGTTTGCTGGGATATCCTGCGCAACCATGTCACTGCTTTCTGCTCCTGTCCTGACTGGGTTTCCGCAAAGGGCATGCGTATGCTTGCCGCTCCCATCAAGGGTGACCCCACTGTTTGCTCCGGCGAGTCCGGTGCTGTCGGCATGGGTCTGATTGCTACCATCATGCAGGATCCTGAGTATGCAGATCTGAAGGCAGCTCTTGAGTTGAACGAGAACAGCAAGGTTCTGTTGTTCTCTACCGAAGGTGACACTGATCCCGACAAGTATAAGAGCATTGTCTGGGGCGGTGAATACCAGACTATTTAATCTCTGGATTACACCAGTTAAATATGAAATATATTGAGGAGGATCATTCCCATGGTTAATCAGAATCTGAATTATGATAAGATCAAGGCCGCTGCTGAAGGCTACAAGGCCGATATGACTGCATTCCTGCGTGCCATGATTTCCCACCCCAGTGAAAGCTGCGAGGAAGGTGAAGTAGTTGCATGCATCAAGGCCGAGATGGAAAAGCTGGGCTATGACGAAGTCGAGGTCGATGGCCTGGGCAACGTTATCGGCTGGATGGGCAGCGGTGACAAGATCATCGCCATCGACTCCCACATCGATACTGTCGGTATCGGCAACATTAACAACTGGACTCATGACCCCTACCAGGGCTACGAAGATGAGGAAGTCATCTACGGCCGTGGTGGTTCCGATCAGGAGGGTGGCATGGCCTCCGCAACCTATGGTGCTAAGATCATGAAGGATCTGGGCCTGATTCCCGAGGGCTACAAGATCATGGTCGTTGGTTCCGTTCAGGAAGAGGACTGCGACGGTATGTGCTGGCAGTACATCGTCAACAAGCACTTCCCCAAGAAGGGCATCAAGAAGGAGCAGGTCGAGTTCGTTATCTCCACCGAGCCCACCGACGGTGGTATCTATCGTGGTCACCGTGGCCGTATGGAAATCCGTGTTGATGTCAAGGGTACTTCCTGCCACGGTTCCGCTCCTGAGCGTGGTGACAACGCTATCTACAAGATGGCTGACATTCTGCAGGACGTTCGTGCTCTGAACGAGAACGACGCTGAGGAAGGCACTGAGATCAAGGGTCTGGTCAAGATGCTGGATCCCAAGTTCAACCCCGAGCACTACGAAGATGCTCGTTTCCTAGGTCGCGGTACCTGCACCACCAGCCAGATCTACTTCACCTCTCCCTCTCGCTGCGCAGTTGCTGACTCCTGTTCCATCTCCATCGACCGTCGTATGACCGCTGGTGAAACCTGGGATTCCTGCCTGCAGGAAATTCGTGATCTGCCCAATGTCAAGAAGTACGGTGACGATGTAAAGGTTTCTATGTACATGTACGATCGTCCCTCTTGGACCGGCGAAGTCTACGAGACCGAGAGCTACTTCCCCACTTGGATCAACAAGAAGGAATCCGCTCATGTTAAGGCTCTGGAGGATGCACATGTTGCGCTTTTCGGTACTGAGCGCACCTGCCCCAACTCCGAGATTGCTCACGAGAAGCGTGCCGGCCGTCCTCTGACCGATAAGTGGACCTTCTCCACCAACGGTGTTTCCATTCAGGGTCGTTACGGCATCCCCTGTGTTGGCTTCGGCCCCGGTGCTGAGTCTCAGGCACATGCTCCCAACGAAATTACCTGGAAGCAGGATCTGGTTACTTGCGCTGCCCTGTACGTCGCTGCCGTGAACCTGTACGATGAGTCCAAAAAGGTCGATGTCTACGAGTTCCGTGCCGGCAAGACCGACAACGAAATTCTGTAATTTGTTTTCCCTTAGAAAGTGCTCTAATTTTATAAATACATTCAAATCAAAGGAGACTACTTAAACATGGATAAGACTCTGCAAATGTATATCGACAAGCTGAACGCTTTGAACTTCAAGGAAATGTACAACAACGACTTCTTCCTGACCTGGGAGAAGACCGACGACGAGCTGGAAGCTATCTTCACCGTCGCTGACGCACTGCGTTACATGCGTGAGAACAACATCTCCACCAAGATCTTCGAGTCCGGTCTGGGCATTTCCCTGTTCCGTGACAACTCCACTCGTACTCGTTTCTCCTTCGCTTCTGCCTGCAACCTGCTTGGTCTGGAAGTTCAGGATCTGGACGAGGGCAAGAGCCAGGTCGCTCACGGCGAGACCGTTCGTGAGACCGCTAACATGGTTTCCTTCATGGCTGACGTCATCGGTATCCGTGACGACATGTACATCGGCAAGGGTAACGCCTACATGCACGAGTTCATGGATGCTGTAACTCAGGGCAACAAGGACGGCGTTCTGGAGCAGAAGCCTACTCTGGTTAACCTGCAGTGCGACATCGACCATCCTACTCAGGCTATGGCCGATATGCTGCACATTATCCACGAGTTCGGCGGTGTTGAGAACCTGAAGGGTAAGAAGGTTGCTATGACTTGGGCATACTCTCCCTCCTATGGCAAGCCTCTGTCTGTTCCCCAGGGTATCATCGGTCTGATGTCCCGTTTCGGTATGGATGTCGTTCTGGCTCATCCCGAGGGATACGAAGTTATGCCCGAGGTCGAGGAAGTTGCTAAGAAGAACGCTGCTGCTTCCGGCGGTACCTTCACCAAGACCAACTCCATGGCCGAAGCATTCAAGGATGCTGATATCGTTTACCCCAAGTCCTGGGCTCCTTTCGCTGCTATGGAAAAGCGTACCAACCTGTATGCTGAGGGCGACACCGCCGGCATCAAGGCTCTGGAGCAGGAGCTGCTGGCTCAGAATGCTGAGCACATGGACTGGTGCTGCACTGAAGAGCTGATGAAGACCACCAAGGACGGCAAAGCTCTGTACATGCACTGCCTGCCCGCAGACATCAACGATGTTTCCTGCGAGCACGGTGAAGTTGAGGCTACTGTATTCGATCGTTACCGCGATCCTCTGTACAAGGAAGCTTCCTTCAAGCCTTATATCATCGCAGCTATGATCTTCCTGGCTAAGGTCAAGGATCCTCAGGCTACCTTGAAGGCACTGGAAGAGAGAGCTAAGTCTCGTTGGTTTCAGAAGTAATTTCTGACCAAATATAGGTTTACCAATCCTTTTTAACCTGGCCCGCACACCGCCGTTGAAGGGCAGTGTGCGGGCTTTGGTACTTATGATTTAGAGGTGTGTAAAAATGAGTAAGCGTATTGTTATCGCTCTGGGCGGTAATGCTCTGGGTAATAATCTGCCTGAGCAGATGCAAGCTGTTCAAACCACAGCAAAGGCTATTGTTGACCTGATTGAGGAAGGCCACGAGGTTATCGTTGCCCACGGCAATGGTCCTCAGGTTGGCATGATTCAGAACGCTATGACTGAGCTGACCCGCTCTAATCCCGAAAAGTACATTCCCTGCCCCCTTTCTGTTTGCGTTGCAATGAGCCAGGGGTATATTGGTTACGATCTGCAGAATGCACTGCGTGAAGAGATGCTGAACCGTGGCATGAACAAGGGTGTTACCACTGTTCTGACGCAGGTCGAGGTTGATCCCGATGATCCTGCTTTCAAGAACCCCACCAAGCCCATCGGTGCTTTCATGTCCAAGGAAGAAGCAGAGGCTTTGGCTAAGGATCGTGGATATACTATCGTTGAAGATGCAGGCCGCGGCTATCGTCGTGTTGTTGCATCTCCTCGTCCCAAGAGCATTGTTGAGCTGGACACCATCCGTTCTTTGGTCGAGGCAAACCATGTCGTCATCGCCTGCGGCGGTGGCGGTGTTCCCGTGTTCAAGACCAAGGGTAACCACCTGCAGGGTGCTGCTGCTGTTATTGATAAAGACTTTGCTTCCTGCAAACTGGCTCAGCAGCTGGATGCAGACTGTCTGATTATCCTGACCGCTGTTGAGAAAGTTGCTATTCACTTTGGTAAACCCGATGTTCAGTGGCTTTCCGACTTGACACCTGACCAGGCAAAGGAGTATATTGATGCTGGTGAGTTCGCTCCCGGTTCCATGCTACCCAAGGTTCAGGCTGCTGTTGAATTCGCACAGTCCAAGCCCGGCCGTACCGCTCTAATCACTCTGCTGGAGAAGGCCAAGGACGGCGTTGCTGGAAAGACCGGTACTCAGATCCACCAGTAATACTCACCGGATACGGTTATTTTTCAATCCGCTGCTGACATTTCAGAGCGGAAAGCTTCCGCACGAAAGGGGAATTGATTACAATGACAATCCTGAAAAACGGTACTCTGGTTACGCCTGAGGGCCTGAAGTGCGCCGATCTGTCCATGGACAACGGAAAGATTACTGAAATCGGTCAGAATCTGAACGTTTCTGCCAATGATACGGTTGTGGACGTATCCGGATGCATTGTGTTTCCCGGTTTTATCGATGGACACACCCATCTTGATCTGAATAACGGTGCTACCGACACAGCTGACAATTTCCAAACGGGAACACTGGGTGCTGTATGCGGAGGCACCACAACCATTATCGATTTTGCCACTCAGGATAAAGATAACACTTTACTCCACGCATTAAATGTGTGGAAAGGAATGGCAGAGGGTGTTTCCAGCTGTAACTACGCTTTCCATATGGCAATTACTGACTGGAACGAACGTACAAAGGCTGAAATCCCCCTCATGCAGCAGGAAGGTGTTACCTCTTTCAAGGCATATTTTGCCTATGATGCATTAAAAGTCACGGATTATGAGCTGTTGGAGATTCTGGAGGCTCTGAAGCCCATTAACGGCATTATTGGCGTTCACTGTGAGAACGGACCTGTTGTCAATGAGTTGCAGAAGCGTGAACTTCAGAAAGGCAATTTCGGCCCGGAGGCTCATCCTGTCTCCCGTCCCGCAGAAGTTGAGGCTGAAGCTATCGATCGTCTGTGCTGGCTCGGTAAAATGGCTGATGCTCCTGTCCACGTGGTTCATTTGTCTACCAAACTTGGCTTGGAGGAGATTCGCAAGGCTCGTCAGCGTGGTCAAACCGTATACGCTGAAACCTGCCCTCAGTACCTGCTTTTTGATGACAGCGTTTATAGTCTGCCCAATTTTGAAGGCGCCAAGTTTGTAATTAGCCCTCCCCTGCGCAAACAGGAGGACATTCTCGCACTGAGAGAGGCTATGATCAACGGAGAAATCGACACGGTTTCTACCGATCACTGCAGCTTTAATTTCGAGACACAAAAGAAAATGGGTCTGCATGACTTTACAAAAATTCCCAATGGCGGTCCCGGTGTCGAGCATCGTCCTACGGTAATGCTCACGGCCTTCAAGGATGTACTGTCTTACGAAGATATGGCCCGTCTTATGAGTGAAAATCCCGCAAAGCTGTTCCACATGTATCCTCGCAAGGGTGCCCTTCAGGTCGGCTCTGACGCAGATATCACCGTTTGGGACCCCAACAAAGAGTGGGTTATCTCTGCATCCAACCAACATCAGAATGTGGACTACACCCCCTTCGAAGGCTTTAAGGCCTCCGGTCAGGTCAAGTACGTCTATGTAGGCGGAAATCTGGCTGTTCAAGACGGCGAACCCACCGGCATTGTTGTCGGTCAGTTTGTTCGTACCGAAACCTAAATTTTATTCAAAAGGAGATCATTTCAATGAGCAACACCGCTATTCAGTCCGCAAATGCCCCCGCCGCTATCGGCCCCTACTCCCAGGCTATTCAGGCTGGCTCCACCATCTATGTTTCCGGCCAGCTGCCCATCGATCCCGCTACCGGCGCATTTGCAGGTAATGACATCGCATCTCAGACTCGTCAGAGCTTGACCAATATCAAGAACATCCTGGCAGAAGCCGGCACCGATATGTCTGCTGTTGTCAAGACCACCGTTCTGCTGGCTGACATCGCTGACTTCGCTGCTATGAACGAAGTCTATGCTGAGTTCTTCAGCGCTCCCTTCCCCGCTCGTGCTGCTTTCCAGGTTGCTGCTCTGCCTAAGAGTGCTTTGGTTGAGATTGAGTGCGTCGCTGTCAAGTAATTTGCTGGCACAAGCATGCTAAAATTCTGAGTCAGGTCTCAGCCTGACTCAGCAATTAAATATTCGTACATTTTCAGTCTGGTCCTTTGCATACCAAAGGACCAGATGCCATTATATGCACCATTTCCACCCGATATTATGTGTGTTTCTCACATTCTGGAACTTCTTACCGTGACATTGTATTGGACAAATATCGGAATCTATGATAATCTGATATCAGTAACCGTTGACTATCGCTTCACCACATTCTGGGAGAATACTTTATGAAGAAAATTGCAAATTTATTGCTGTGTGCGGTGCTAATTTTATCTACAATGGTTGGATGCAGCTCCAAGCCCGAATCTGCCGCAAATGAGGCAACCGAAGTAAAATTCCAGTCGTCTATTCTTTTCTGCGGCTCCACTTCCCTTTACCCAACTATTTCCTCCCTCGCATCTTCCTTCACCGAAACATACTCCACATGGAATCAAGTGGACTCTTCTTTTCCTAATGAAAATATCTCCATTTATGTAGCTCCCGGCGGTTCCGGTGTCGGCGTATCCGCTGCTATTGACCACACTGCTGACTTTGGCATGCTGGCACGTAACATTAAAGGCAGTGAAAAGGAAGCTCTGGGTGCAAAGTATCAGGAATTTGTTGTTGCAAGAGATGCACTGACTGTGTCTGTCAATGCACAGAATCCATTCTGTAGCATTCAGGATTCAATGGACACAGAATTGATTCGAAAGATTTTTGCCGGCGAAATCACTTCCTGGAATCAGGTAGATGCTTCTTTGCCCGAAAAGCCTATCAATGTTTACATTCGTGATCTGTCCGGCGGTGCTTATGAGGTCTTCCAGAAGGCAGTAATGGGCGAAAGTGAAACCACTGCATCCGCTACTCAGACCGCATCCATGACCGAACTTGCCACCAGCATTGCAAACGATCCCTGGGGCATCGGCTACGTTGGATTTGGCGCTTACAACAAGGTAAATACTGATTCTAAAGTTGCGTTTGCCATGAAGGTAGACGGCATCGAGCCAACTGCTGAAAACATTATCAACGACACTTATAAGATCCAGCGGCCTGTTATGTTTGTCACAGGAGATGAGATTTCTCCCTCCGAGCAGAAGTTTATCGACTACATCTTCTCCCAGACAGGATACGATGTAATTGAAGCCAACGGTTATATTCCTGCTTTTACGCCCGCTGCATGACTGATTTGATAATTGCTGCCGTCAAATTGAGGGCAGCAATTACTGTATATTGAAAAGGAGGTAACATGTTGAGAAAACAGCTTAATCTAATATTTACAGTGCTTGTTTATGCTTTGACAGCACTATCCATGTTATCTCTTGCTTTTGTTATCTATTTCATCATCAAGGAAGCGCTGCCTACATTTCAGGAAGTCGGTGTTCTTGAATTTCTTTTTGGACAGCGCTGGAGACCCATAGCATATTCTGGAACTGTCTCCTTTGGCATCTTCAATTTCATCATGGCTACAATTTTTGTATCCCTCATTGCCATGATTCTGGCTTTTGTCACAGGATTAGGAACCGCTATCTTTCTTTCCTGCGTTGCAACGGAAAAAATGAGAAGTTACCTGTACCCATTTGTGGATTTGCTTGCCGGAATTCCATCGGTAGTTTATGGATTTTTGGGACTTACTGTTCTGGTGAAATTATTTATCCGAGCAGGCGTTCATACAGGCACCTGTGTTCTCGCAGCCGGTATTCTTTTGTCGCTCATGCTGCTTCCCTTTTTGGTTTCTTCTTGCAGTGAAACCATCCTGAAAGCAAGAGACCGATATCTCAGTTCTGTGGAAGCCCTGGGGATCAATCGTTGGTACGCAATTGCTACCATCATTCTCCCTGCATGCTGGAAAAACATTATGTTGTCCATGATTTTAGCCATTGGTCGTGCAATGGGCGAAACAATGGCTGTTATGATGGTTGTAGGCAATGCAAATATATTTCCCTCACTGTTTGGTAAAGGCGAAACCATCGCTGCTGTAATCGCACTGGAGATGGGCACGGCTGCTTCAAACAGCCTCCACTATCATGCCCTGTACGCAGCCGGAATGGTGCTGATGATTCTTCTTTTTATCATCAACACCAGTATTTCGATCATTCGTAAACGACTGGGAGATTAAGAAGGAAACAGATATGAAGCTACGTGGTAAAATCATTAAAATCTGGGCTTATAGCAGTATGCTACTGGTCGTGGCGCTAATTATCTTTCTGTTCGGGATTGTTTTTTACGAGGGATACGATTCTATTAGCTTAGAATTTCTAACAACCGCTCCAAAAGGTGCAGTCCTGGGATCAGAAGGCGGTATCTGGCCTGCAATCGCCGGAAGTATCTGGTTTACAGGCACGGCTGTCATTTTAGGCGGCATTCCTGCTATTGCATCCGCATTATATATCGTTTTTTTCTGTCGAAACCATAAGATAGCAGCCATCTTTCACAGTGTAATCCAAAGTATTGCAGGAATTCCCTCCATTATGCTGGGACTATTTTCATACAGCTTTTTTGTTCGCACCTTGGGATTGGGGCGCTGCATTTTATCCGGCAGTATTGCACTGGCTGTGATGATTTTGCCCTTTATTGAAGTACGTTCCGAAAAAGCCTTTCTGGAAATTCCAGAACCGATCCTCCAGTCGTCTTATGCTCTGGGATGTTCTAAACTATACACCATCCGGAAAATTGTACTTCCGAGTTGTAAAGGTGAACTGATCTCCAGTCTGATTCTAGGCGGTTGCTATGCCATGGGTGCAACAGCACCTTTGATTTTTACAGGTGCCGTAGCCTACGCCAGTGTGCCTAACTCGATTCTGAAACCAGCAATGGCATTACCCATGCACCTGTATCTGTTGGTAGCACAAGGTCAGCCATCCCTCTCTGCCGCCTATGGAACAGCCTTTGTGATGATGGTCATTCTCCTTGTCAGCAATCTTCTCGCAACAATTTATGGAAGGAGGAGCGTTAACAAATGGAAACAGTAATTCAAATTGAGGACCTGTGCACCGCATACGATAACATCCCCGTTTTAGAGCATGTGACTATGAATATCGAGGCAAATAAAATCACTGCGGTTATTGGTCCATCCGGATGTGGAAAAACCACATTGCTTCACGCCATCAATGGCATGTTAGCAAACAATCCGGATGCTTCCATCAGTGGATCAATTTCCTTGAACAACTGTGATATCTCTTCCATAGGAGACGAGGAATTACGCCGTCGTGTAGGGCTTGTCTTTCAGACACCAACCCCATTTCCCTTTTCCATCTACAAAAACATGACCTATGGTCCCAAATATTTTGGCATTGGGAAAAAAGATCGATTGGACCAGATTGTATACGAAAAATTGATGATGGCAGGCCTTTGGGAGGAGGTAAAGGACAACCTCTCCAAAAATGCTACAAAGCTTTCCGGAGGTCAGCAGCAACGACTCTGCATTGCCAGAGCCTTGTCGGTGGAACCAGAGGTACTTTTGCTAGACGAGCCTTGTTCATCCTTGGATATCAAGGCGACAACCGTAATTGAGCAGCTACTGCTGGAATTAAAAAAGCAATATACTATTGTGATCGTAACCCATAACATCAGTCAGGCAAAACGCATCGCAGACAATGTTGCCTTCCTCAACCACGGAAGTCTCGTGGAATACAACACCAGTCAGGAACTTTTCCTGCATCCTCAACAGGAGGAAACTCGTGCATTTTTGGACGGGAATTTTGGTTGAGCATCTGTAAACCTATAAAAACAGGGAGTTGGTTCCGGACACCAGCTCCCTGTTTTGAGTATATTTAAGAAATGGTTGCTGCGCAAACCTGTTCAAGCACAGACCCACCAATTGCACGAGCCTTATCGGATATTGTGAAGCAGTTCTTCAGTTCCTCCCGGCGTGGATCAATATCGGCAATTTTGAAGCCTTTTGTAACAGGATATCCGTCACGAATCAATCCACGAATGATACCGGAGATAGTAGCTTTCACCATAACCTTTCCATCTTCCGTTTCAATGTATGCAATATCCTCTCCAGCTTCTACCACATCGGAGATTTTATGAAGATTCCGCATGATTCCCTTCGCCGGAGAATGAATGACACGCTCAACACTGTATCCGCCAATGTCGCCCGGCGTGCCTGTGTTGGGCACAGCGGCCCCGGATCTGATAACGCGAGCCAGATCATGACCACGGACGGTCTCAATAACGAGATCCACGTCCTCCCCTGCCACAAATCCCGGTCCCAGGGCAATAGTGGTTGGAGCCATATCCCGTGTTGTACCCAAATTCTTCTTTGCAATAATGGCATCGACCAAAACGGCGGGCTTCACCTGACTGAGGCACTGTCCCGTCGGGTCTACCAGCATAGGTACCTTACCGGATGCCCATACACTGTTCATTTGAGAAAGATCATGAATCAGAACAGCAGTCAAGCCTTCCACAGTGGCTTCTCCTTCGTATACCGCCTCACACAGGGATACCTGCCGACGAATCGCCGCAGGATGTTCTGCTTCCAAAATCAACACCTTAAAACCAGCAGACCATAAACGGTGGATTGTTCCCGTTGCCAGGTCTCCGCCACCTCGTACAACAATTACTTTATCCATGTTCTATCCTCTTTCGAAATTGTACTGCTTCTTCGGGGCAAACCGTACTTCATACCGTATCAGCTCGCACACAGCAGAGCGACAAACTCGTGCCGGTCCACTCCAAAAATATATTCTGAGCCTACATCTGCATTCCCATCTGAATGAGATTTTATATATTAATATAATACCGAACTTTGCATTAAAATTCAACCCATTCAGACCACAGCAGGTCATATTTTCTTACATATTTTCTGACAGTCAAAAATATTTTTTGTTTCAGTAGGAAGCTGTGTGTATATGCAAATAGTCTGGGAGGCCCTACAGCATCCCAGACTCAAAAAATATATTCTATACGCCTAGTTAGCACAGCTTCTATGCAACCAAAATTCAGGTACCAAGAAAAATATTCTTTTTCGACACATTCCCCTTGAATTCAAGTTTTCGGGTGGAGTATCCTATTAACAAGCAGGCAAGACTCCCATCTGCGACAGTCTGCCCACCGCCGTTCCGGCTCTCTCACGGAACGGCGGTTTCTCTATGTTTAGCTGACAGGAATCAACAAAACCTGACCTTCATCCGGATCATTTTCCAGATGATTGGCTTTCTGAATCGCACTCACAGTGGATCCTGTTTCCTTTGCAATATCCCACAGCTTTGTATTTCCGCATTTTCTCAGAATCAAAGAAGGTCTTGCAGGATCTGCTTCCTGAATATCTCCGATTTCCAGTCCTGTAACCATGGGAATTCCCTCTTTTGATGTACATTGCGTCGTCAATTCCAATTGTCCACGAAGCTCCTGACGGTCACCGCTTTCCAGAACAGTCGTGTGCCCCACGGGATTAACGATTACATTCATACAACAATCGGCACCAGCCTTCAGGCAGTATTCTCCATTCCACCGTGCGCTCCCACCTTGCAGTGCCCCATCTTCTCCATAACATAGGTACTGGAAGATCCCAGGAAGTTCCAGCTCCACATTGTCGTCACACCGATATTGGATCGGGAAATCCGGCAAAAATTGCAGATCAACCATTTCCCCACACACGCCGTTGAGGCTTTGCTCTGCCTGAATCATCTCCTGCTTTCGATCAAGCAGTGCAGGAACATCCAGCGTCTCCATTTTCAGCTCCACGCACCGGTTAGGGCTGTACCCATCCTGTACAACCTCAATTAACTCCCGCTCATAAATCAGATACTGGGCGACCAAACCGCACTTCAGACGCAGTTTACCCTCGTCCCCTTTATCCAGCTCCAGGCTTGTGGTTCCCATACAAAGATCGACCCATGCTTCATTGTCATAAGCCGTGTCAAGATCCTGAAATTGAGAAAAAGGCAGATCAAAATCCCATGTGTGCACACGCCCCTCCGGACAGCGGTACAGAAGATGCAAATTTCCGTTACCCTTCCAAACGACTTTATCTGCCATAATTTTCTGTTCCGTAATTTCAGGATTTACTGTATAGGCAAGGATTTTTTCAACCTGTGGCACATTACCCGGAAGTGACAAATCTTCATCCAGCAAAAACGTCTTTTCTCCTGCCTCCTTTGAGAGCGTCACGGGATACGAAGAACGTAAAAGCTCAACATCCTCAGGAACTTCCTCCGGCTGATATACCGCCAGCTCCACAGGGTACATAGCCTCTCCCATTGCAGATACACCGGCACGAATCATCATTTTTCGGGCAGATACCGTACGACCGTCTACACACCGAAGCAAGGCATGAATGCGAATCGGCCCTTCCCGATCACAGTCCTGGAGCTTCCATTTCAGCTGGAAGGGCATCCACGCATCCATGCTCCGAGGCTCTGTGCCATCCTCAGGTGCGTACAGCACCCATACCATCACGCCCCCTGTCAGGGTCATCTGATCCCCCAGCCATTCCTTACTGCGCAGAATCACCTGTCCCCATGATCCCAAAATCCGTCCAATATCCGGCATTCCGTCAGGCAGCCGAAGCTCCTGTGTCAGTTCTGTGTTCTGAACCTCTCGGGCTGCCCAGTTCATACAGCGAACGTCCGATTTTTTGAATTGTAATTCCAAAAGAACCACTCCTTATCCCAGTATGCTGATATATCTTATTCACCCCGGGACAAGTTTATGACCAGTATCTCTGCTGCATAAAACAAATTCCTGCAAGAACGCAAACAATTCCGATGCAGGTACACAGGAATCCAGACTCCAGCAGTTGTCCTATCAGAAGTCCGGCTCCAAATGCCGTCAGCATACATCCGCATAGCCGGTTTTTTCGGCACATGAATAACACCCCCTGCAAATTCTATGCAGAGGGTGTTTGTTATTTGACTTAGCCACCCAGATATGCTTTACGGACTGCATCACTTTTAGCAAGTTCGGCACCGGTACCTGCCAGTGTAACCTTACCGGTTTCCAGAACATAAGCCCGGTCAGCAATTTCCAGAGCCTTACTTGCATTCTGTTCTACCAGCAGTATCGTCGTTCCGTCAGCGTGAAGCTGCCTGATGATATCAAAAATCTGGTCAACCAAAATTGGTGCAAGACCCATAGAAGGCTCATCCAGCATCATAAGCTGTGGGTGGCTCATCAGCGCACGGCTCATAGCCAGCATCTGCTGCTCACCACCTGAGAGTGTTCCAGCCACCTGTTTCCGCCGTTCTTTGAGGCGGGGGAAATAGTTGTAAACCCGCTCCAAATCGTCCTTGAAGACCTCCTTACGGATGTATGCGCCCATTTCTAGATTTTCCTGCACACTCATCTGTAAAAAAATCCGCCGTCCCTCAGGTACATGCGCAAGTCCCAGATGCAGGAGCTTGTAAGCATCCATATGTGCAATATTCTCTCCCATAAACTTAATAGATCCGGACCGAGGGTGCATCAAGCCAGAGACTGTTTTTAGAATGGTGCTCTTGCCTGCACCGTTTGCACCAATCAGTGCAACAATCTCGCCCTGATTTACCTCAAAAGAAACACCTTTAATCGCATGAATGGCACCATAGAACACATGAATATCGTCGATTTTCAGCATTGAACTCATACCGCCACCTCATTCTTTTTGCCAAGATATGCCTCGATCACAGCCGGATTATTACGGACTTCTTCCGGCGTTCCTTTGGCAATGATCTTGCCATAGTTCACAACTGCAATCGCTTCACAAACGTTCATCACCAAATTCATATCGTGTTCAATCAGGAAAATGGCAATATGGAAGGTATCACGAATCCGTCGAATCTGGTGCATCAGCTCGGTGGTTTCACTGGGATTCATGCCCGCAGCAGGTTCATCCAGCAAAATAATTGCAGGGTCAGAAGCCAGTGCTCGTACAATCTCCAGTCGCCGCTGAACGCCATAAGGTAGAGATCCTGCCTTCTGGAATGCAATGTCCGCCATACCCATAAAACTCAGCAGCTCCATGGCTTTCTCGTTCGCTTTTTTCTCTGCCTTGTAATAAGAAGGTAAATGCAGAAGCGAAGATAAGAAAGAACACTTGATCTGGTTGTGCATTCCCACTTTAACGTTATCGAGTGCTGTCATATCATCAAACAGGCGGATATTCTGAAACGTTCTGGCGATGCCCAGCCTGTTGACCTTAGCCGTTGTCATCCCCTTGGTATCAACTCCCCGAACCAGAATAGAACCCCGGGTAGGCTGATAAACACTGGTAAGTAAGTTGAAAATGGTCGTTTTACCGGCACCGTTAGGGCCAATGAGTCCGGAGATTTCCGTGGGACCGATAGAAATATTAAAGCCATCAACAGCCGTCAGTCCGCCAAAATCAATCCCCAGATTGCGAACGTCCAAAACCGGCAGCTTATCCACGTCCTGCTCCCGCATATAGTTAACACTGGAGACCTTGATCATTTTTCTGGAATAATTATTCATGACCCACCGCCTCCTTCTTTCCAAGCTTTTCTCTCACGGTCATCTTCATACTCTCAAGAGCGTTTTTCACACTGGGAGACCATGTGCAAAGCATAACGAGAATCAAAACAACTGCGTAAAGGATCATGCGATAGTCATCCAAACCACGCATTGCCTCCGGCAGGATATACAGTACCGTGGCAGCAATGACGGAACCGGGAATATTACCCATACCACCCAGCACCACGAAAACGAGAATATCAATAGAGGTACTAAAGTCGAATTTCGTTGCCTTCAAGGATGAGAAATTCAGTCCAAACAAGGCTCCGGCCATGCCTGCCAAAAATGCAGACACCACAAAAGCCTTCATTCGGTATGTCATCACCGGAATACCCACGGATTCGGCAGCAATTCGATTATCCCGGATGGCCTTGATTGCCCGTCCCTCTTTGGAGTTGATTAGATTGAATACCACAAATAAAGAGAACAGGATCAGAACAAAACCCATAGTAAATGTAGCAAGCTTCGTAATCCCGGTAGCACCCATAGGACCCTCAATAATCATCTTACCTCCATCCGCAAGCTGAACGCTTTCAGGCCGAACACCCATATGAAATCCAACACTGTCAACACCCACATACAGGTTACCAATGATGTTTTTTATAATTTCTCCGAACGCAAGTGTCACAATAGCAAGATAGTCGCCCCGCAACCGAAGCACCGGGATTCCAATGAGAACGCCACAGGTTCCCGCCAATACGCCGCCCATAATCATAGCACTCAGCAGCCGCAGTGTAGGATCTGTAACCTGATTTTTCAGCAGTGCTGCCACAATGATTCCCGAAAAGGCACCAACACCCATGAATCCTGCATGTCCCAAGCTAAGCTCACCGGAAATGCCGACCACCAGATTTAAGGATACCGCCAGGACTATGTATACGCATATGGGCACCAGATAGCCCTTGACCGCATTGGTCAGCATTCCAAAAGCTGAAAGGCTCTGCATGATTGCAAATGCTGCAATCACACCGGCAAATGTCATTACGGTACTGCGGTTTGATTGATTGATTCGTTGTCTCTTCATACCGCACACCTCAAACTTTCTCTTGAACCTGCTTGCCCAGCAATCCCGCCGGCTTTACAAGCAGAATGATAATGAGTACCGCAAATACAATGGCTTCACTGAATTGTGTGGACAAATAGGCTTTACTAAAGGTTTCAATAATTCCCAGCAGGATGCCGCCCAGCATCGCTCCCGGAATCGAACCGATACCACCCAAGACTGCTGCTGTAAAGGCTCGAATTCCAGGCATCGCTCCAGTGGTCGGCTGGAGCGTAGGAACCGTAGAGCAAAGCAGCACGCCTGCAATGGCTGCCAACGCAGACCCAATCGCAAAGGTCATGGAGATGGTTCTGTTGACGTTGATACCCATAAGCTGAGCAGCGTCCCGATCTTCTGAAACAGCACGCATGGCTTTTCCCATTCGAGTCTTGCCTGTAAACGCTGTCAGCCCGATCATAATCAAAATACAGGTAATGATGGTCACAATCACTTCACCTGTGATGGTGAGTGCTCCGTCAAACAGGCGAAACGGCTCGAATTTAACGATACTGGTAAAATTTTTAGGTGCCGATGTCCAGATGAGCTGTGCCGCATTCTGAAGGAAATAGCTAACGCCGATTGCTGTAATCAAAACCGCAAGGCTTGGAGCACCTCGCAGCGGCTTGTAGGCAAGTCCTTCAATCACAATTCCCAGAGCTGTACAAACTGCCATGGAAAGCAAAATAGACATCACCGTAGGAAGTCCCATATAGTTTGTTGCGCAAAAAGAAATATAGGCACCTACCATAATCACATCGCCATGAGCAAAATTGAGCATCTTGGCAATGCCATACACCATGGTATATCCCAGCGCAATGATGGCATAGACAGAGCCGATGCTGATGCCGTTAATGAAACTTTGCAAAATTCTCATATTGAAACCTCTCTTCCTCAGCAGTCTGCCGGATAAATCCTGCAAATCACCGAAATTACTTTGGGGACAGGAACATTTCCCTTTCCTATCCCCAAGCACATCAGCTCAGGGAAACATAGATACCGTTTTGAATCTTAACCGCTGCAGGAATCTTAGAAACCATACCGTTGACATCCCAAGTCAGACCGTTGCCAGTCAGACCATTAAAAGTAGCAGAACCAAAATACTCTACCAGCTTTGCGCATACATCTTCATGGGACATTTCTCCATCAACACCAGATGCAACACACGCATTGTAAACAGCATAGATCACATCGTAGCCATCAGCCGCAAACTGATTTGGAATCTGTCCATTCATCATTTTCTTGTACTCAGAGACAAAGGACCGGGTCTTTTCGTCAGTTGCATCTGCATTAAAGGGGGTCATCATGACCAGATCCTCAGCCAGTGCAGGATTAAAGCCTTCCACTGCCAGAATACCGTCCATGCCGTCACAGCCAAAGAATGTGGGCGCATAGCCAATCTTTGCAGCGTAGGTAAGTACCTGAGAGGCCTCCGTGCAATAGAACGGCAGGAACACCAGATCGCATCCTGCTTCCTTACACTGAGTAACCTGTGTGGTCAAATCTGTCTTTGTTGCATCTGTGAAAGAAGTTTCACAGACAATGTTCAACTTTAACTCCGAAGCTTTTGCTTTAAAGCCCTTGACAAGACCGGAGGAATATTCATCCGAAGAATCATAGATAATGCCGATTGCCTGACCCATGGACTTTTCTGCCATCAGAACCGCTGCATTTGCACCCTGATTGGGGTCAGTAAAGCACATCTGCATAACGTTGGAGCCGGCCAGTGCAATGGACTCAGCAGAACCGGAAGGGGTCATCATAAACATCTGATCTTCTGCAGCCAGAGGAGCAATGGTATTACAGGGTGCTGTGGTGATACAACCAGCCATGATCTGCATTCCCCAATCCTTCAGACTGTTGTAGGCGTTGGTGGCCTTTTCGGTATCGTGCTCATCATCCATGGCCTTGAATTCGATTTTCAGGCCGCTATTTGCCTCTGCCTGAGCGTTGATTTCGTTGACCGCAATCTTCATACCGGCTTCAACCGCAGTGCCATACACGGCCGCACCGCCTGTCAGAGGAGCACTGGTACCAATTTTGATTACTTTGGGGTCAGCAGGTGCCTTGGACGAACCGCATCCCGCAAACATGCCGGCTACCATAGCAGCAGCCATTGCAACAGCAAAAAACTTTTTCATATGTCATATCTCCTTTTACTCTTTTCTTCTAAAATTATAAAAAGCGGTTACGAACACTTATCGTAACCGCTCTTTCATATACAGTAAGTCCCGGTTACACTTTACATCCGCAGTCGCAAAATAATGGATGCAAAAATGGACACTGCCAGCAGGGCAGTGTCCATACGGGAACTAATTCGGGCAGAGGCAGACGCTGCTGCACAAGAAGTGCACCAGAAAGAATACATGGTAGCAACATGATGTCGTGCAGTCATATCGTTTACCTCCTCAAGAATTTGAGGATATTGTATCTCCAAGAAAGACATTTGTCAACGTACGAGATACCACAAGAAATTCACACTTTTTTCTGAATTATTTGTACAGGATATACAACAATTTATTGACCGTCTATCTCAGACTTACAGGCAGCCAAAACTTTACTCAGGATAGGGACACAGGTAGAGCTGCCGTATCCGCCATTCTCCACCACAACCATGAAGGCTAACGGGTATTTTTCATCCGTCACAAAGCCTGCAAACATTGCATTTGAGGTTTTTCCCCCGCCCACCTGACTGGTGCCGGATTTTGCACACACTGTAAGCCCTGGAAAATTCTTTGCTCCATACTTTGTCTCAACGTTATTGCGCATGTATTCCTGCATCATCTTGGCTGTTTTTTCAGACATGATACGGTCTGACATTGCCGTTTCCGCACGATAGGTCACGTCATTGCCAACAGTGACTTTTTCCACCAGATGAGGTTCTGCGCCTTGACCGCCGCCAGCGATAGCACCCATAAAAGCCATGAACCGGCAAGGATTGATCTGATCTGTGTACTGACCAATGCCTGCCCATGCAGCCTGTACCGCAGCTGCGCCGCTGACATCAAATTGTCCGGCAGCTGTCGTAACACCATCAAATTGCAAAGACTCCGTCACCTTGAACTTCTGTACATACTTTGCAAGAGTCTCCGGCCCCAGCTGATCTACAATTTGGGCAAAGGCGCAGTTACAGGACTGTGCCAGTGCTTTTTTCAGATTTACTGTGCCATGAACCTTTTCGCAGGTTACCTTATCAGGTCCATAGCTGACAGAACCTTTACAGGTAAACGTCTTATCCATAAGCTCCGGCATTTCTTCCAGAACTGCCGCCGTCGTAACAACCTTAAAAATAGATCCCGGAATATACGCCGACTGGGTAAAACGATTAAGATATACACCCTCATAGGCACCGGTGGTATCAGATGCAATATCCGGAACATTATCAGGATCATAGTTCGGTGTGGTGACAGCACAGAGAATTTCACCGGTTTTGTAGTTATAGACGCCAACGGTGCCCTTCCGTTTCCCCAGTGCTTCCAGTGCCACCTTTTGGATGTCAGAGGACAATGTCAACACTGCCTGTCCTCCGGCACCACCGTAATGGTATATGCCGTTGAGCAGGTCAAAACCCGTCATTGCTTTTGCATAATGAGGCAGAGCTGGTGCGCTGATATTACCCTTACGGTCACCCAGCCAGTGGAGGGTAGATTTCCGAATCTCTACATCTTCGGCATAATTTCTGCTACCTCTGACATCCAGCAGCAAATTGCCATTGCGGTCAACCACATTTCCGCAGCCCAGATTTCCACCGTTGTAGACATGAGGAGAACCGGTAAAAACGACCCAGTCACTGCCCTTGAATATATACTCTCCTACAAAAAACAGGACACCGCCTACGAGGATTGCAACCAGCACCCACAGAGCCAGCGCACGTTTCGCTATTCTATTCATCAACGGTCTCCTTTCTGTGAATCCAGCGCACAGCAAAGCTGGCATTCTGTCGGGTATCTGCCGCCTTAATAAAGGCCAACAATCCCCAGACGCAAATCATGCTAGAGCCGCCATTAGACAAAAACGGGAATGTGACACCGGTCATAGGCAGTACATCCACCGTACCAAGGCAGTTCAAAATCGTCTGTGTGAGCAAGATTCCCGCAGCTGTACAGGCTCCGATGGTGTAAAAACTGCTTCGGGCAAACAGTGAAGACCGCAGTACAAACAACGCAAGTGCTGCGATACATGCCACAAGCATAAGACCCATCAGCAGTCCCCACTCCTCAGATACCGTAGCAAAAGCCAAGTCAGAATCTGCCGCAAAGACATTTTTCAGCATTCCCCTGCCAGCACCCAGACCTAAAAATCCGCCGGATGCAATACACATAATGGCTTTAGTCTGCTGGAAGCCCCCAACATAGGGATCCTCCCAGATATGACGCCATCTGGAAAACCGTTTCATGGCATGGGGTGCGACTTTCAGAGCCAATACACCTGCAAATCCCAGAGAAGTGCATGCAAGTCCAATGGTGCCCACACTGCCGGAACGCAGGTAAGCGATAACCAGAAAAGCACAGAAGAAAATCAGTGCCGTACCAAAGTCATTCATGAGTGCAAGCAGGCCGCAAATCACCACAGAATAGGCAATGAACATAATGATATTGCGCTTATTCATCAGGCGATCCATGGTGGATGCACCTGCAAAGACAAAGCAAACCTTGCTCAGCTCCGAAGGCTGTAAGGTCATTCCGCCAATCTTCAGCCAGTTTTTGGCACCATGAATCTCCTTGCCGAATAACAGCGTAATCACCAGAAAACCGATGCCCATAACTGTGGCAAAATACCGGATCTTCTTAGCACGCTCCAAGTCTCGCAGAGACCATCCGACAGCAAGGAACGTCATTAGACCCAGTGCAATGGCAATCAATTCTTTCACAGCCTCATGGGGCTTGACAGAGCAAATTACCGCCATGCCCATGGTGCACATAAAAAAGGCCACTGTTTCGACTTCGAAGGAACTTCTCCGAATCACCGCATAAAACCCTAGCAGCAGCCACTGAAAAGCAACCAGCCCCATAAAGCCCTTAATGACTTCAAAAATCGTCTCCTGATTACCACCAAGGACAAACGACAGGCAGCACAGCCCCTGAAAAACAGTCAGCAGCAACAAATTTGCCAAACTGTCCACAATGGTACCGGCTTTTGTTCTGAGCTTGACCTGTAACGCCTCCTGTTTTACCGTAATCGGACTAAATGTCATAGTCTGACTACCAATCGTAATCTGATCTTCCGGCTCCAGCGCACAAATCTGAACCTTTTGACCGTTGACATAAACGCCAGCTTTGGAATCTGCATCCGTCACCGTCCAGCTTCCATCGTCATAGCGTGTCAAAACTGCATGATTTCGGGATACTGTACGATCATCAAATTGGACATCACAGTCTTTTCTCCGTCCCACTACATTTTCCCAGTGGGTCAAAGGCAGCTTGCTGCCATCATCCATGGTCAGCCACGCCCAGATTTCAGGAACTCTCTGATATGTCAGCAACGGCTTTAAGCATCTCCACAAGAGGAACAACGCCAAGGCCGGTGCCAAAAATCGCATAATTCCCAGATAAACGTTGACATAAGTATCCTTCGCCTGGGAAAGCGATAACAGAATTTGTCCCATCAACTCACCTCCATTTTGTCATAAAATACTAGAAAAATTCCAACTGTCAATGAATAAGCTGTGAATTTTATAACTTCTTAATCATGATGTAAGGTTCTTAACAGCGAAATCTCCGCCGCATATCCGGGAAGCTCATTGGGCGTTTCCAGAATCATAGGCTTGTCCTTCAGTACCGGATGATTCACAATTGCCCGAAAGGTTTCCACACCTAAACTACCCTGTCCAATGCACTCGTGGCGATCCTTGTGAGATGCAAAAGGATTTTTGGAATCATTGATGTGAAGCGCTTTTAGCCGATCCAGACCTACCACACGATCAAACTCTTCCAGAACTCCATCCAGATTTCCGACAATATCATAGCCGCCGTCATAGACATGGCAGGTATCCATACACACACCCACATGCTCACTTCCAACAGCATCAATAATAGCCTTCAGTTCTTCAAAACGGCCGCCGATCTCACTGCCCTTACCAGCCATAGTTTCCAGCAGGACTGTCACAGGATAACCGGGTTCCAGTGCCTTTTTCAGCGCAGCAGCAATGTAGTCAACACCGTTCTCTACACCCTGTCCCACATGGGATCCCGGATGAAAATTATAATACTGGTCAGGCAATGCCGCCATGCGCCTTAAATCGTCGCACAGCACCTCCGCTGCAAAGGCTCTGGCCTCAGGGTCTGCCGTGCATAAATTCATGGTATAAGCACCATGAGCTACCAATTTACCAAACCCCTTTTCTCTCAGAGCAGCCATAGCAGCAGCCGCATCAGCCGGGTCCTCCTTTTTAGCTTTGGAGCCTCTGGGATTCCGAGTAAAGAACGCAAATGTATTTGCACCGATTTTTTCAGCCGTCCGCACCATAGCAAGATTTCCGGCGGATGCAGACAAATGGCAACCGATATAATTCATATATAAACACCTCCTGAGGGTATAACATACCACAAATAAGCTTAAAAAGCAAATTCCCATACCCAGAATCCCCAATCCATGGTATAATGGTAGCAATCTTGATTCAGGGAGGTTGATACCATGCCCAAATCTGATAACCAAAAGCTGAAGATCTTTTATATTTTGGACTATTTAGAGCAAAATTCCCACGAAAAGCACCCGGTTAAAGCCACAGAGCTTATAGAAATGCTGGATAAACAGCACAACATCCGCTGTGAGCGAAAAACAATTTACTCTGATATCGCCGCATTGCAGGATTACGGTGTGGATATTGTCTCAATTCCCGGCAAAAACGGTGGTTACTTTATTTCCACCCGAAATTTTGAAATTCCAGAACTGAAGCTTCTGATTGACGCTGTCCAGTCCAGCCGCTTTCTGACTGAAAAGAAATCCCGAGAATTGATTGAGAAACTATGCAACCAGTGCAGTGTGCACGATGCCAAGCTTATGCGTCGAGATGTGCTGGTATCTGGTCGAGTTAAGAGCATGAACGAATCAATTTACTATAATGTTGATGCCATTCAGGAGGCACTCGCTTCCAATCGTCAGATCACGTTCCGCTACTTTGACTGGGGCATGGACAAAAAACGAAACTATCGGAATAAAACATACGAAGCAAGTCCTTATGGACTGATTCAGGACAATGAAAATTGCTATCTTCTGGCACTTACTACCGAACACGGCATCACCTCTTATCGGGTAGACCGCATGGCAGACATTCAGCTTCTGGACACAGCAAGAGTGCCCTGCCCGGATTTAACAGGCAAGGCACTTAACGAGCGAACAAATCGATTGTTCCAGATGTATGTTGGCACGGAAACAGATGTAAAACTTCGTTTTCACAAGAAATTGGTTAACGTAGTCTATGACCGTTTCGGAAAGGATACCATGCTGATTCCCGACGGAGAAGATTACTTTACCTTCACAGTCAAGGTTGCCGTCTCTCCTATGTTTCTCAGCTGGATCATTGGTTTTGGCAAGCAAGCTAAAATTCTCTACCCGCAGTCAGTAGTTGAACAATGCCGCCAGCTTTGTCTGGAAGCTGTGGAACAGTATTAACCAACAGAGAAAGAAGCAAACAGTCCGTTCCAGATTTCTGCCAGTTCCCCTGTCTGTGCCGCATCCGCCATAGTGGAAACGCAGTAGTGATAATGCCCGTCGCTGATAACAGCGGCTCTTCCCACCCGATCGCCTCGCTCTCCGGCCGTCGTCCAGACAAATTCCATCCGTGGCATTTTTTCTTCGCCGGTTTCCATCACAGTCAGGTCACCCAGCCCGTAGCCGGACAGCTGCCGAACAGTTCTGTCCCAATCTCCTGCCGCCAGAGTCTGCACAGCAATCTCCCAGTCATCGCAAAGATACAGAGAGCCGCCCTCACATTCCATAGCAGGCTGCATTGTCTTTTGCGGTAAATTTACAGAAATCTTCAGTGGCTGCGACTGATCCTCATGCAGCACATCCGAAATGGTCTCAAATGTTTCCTGTGATGCACATCCTGTGAGTAAAAACACCATTCCCAACAGCAAAACAAATTTTTTCACTCTAAATCCCCCCTGAAAGGACATCATTTTATGAAGTACCTAATACTGTACCTGTTGATAATTAATGCAGCAGGTTTTCTATCTATGCTCATTGACAAACATAAAGCCAGAAAAAATCTGTGGCGTATCCCCGAAAAAACGCTCATAGGCATTGCCGCCTTGGGTGGCAGTGTCGGTTCTCTTTTAGGCATGTACACGGTTCGTCACAAAACCAAACATCCTAAATTCACCGTTGGAATCCCTGTAATTCTGACGCTGCAAATCATTATCATGCTGTTTGCTCTCTATTACTTATAAAAATTGCCGGACGTGAAATCCCACGTCCGGCTTTTGTTATTGATTTAGCATGTCGATGAGTGCTTCCGCCGACATAATACCGTCGATAGCAGCAGACATAATGCCTCCTGCGTATCCCGCACCTTCACCTGTGGGGTAAAGCCCCTTGACCGCAGACTGACGATTTTCTCCTCGAATGATGCGTACGGGAGAAGAACTGCGTGTTTCCGGTGCCGTCAATACTGCATCGGGATCTTTGAATCCTGCCAAATTCCGATCCAGCAGCGGAATTGCCGTTTTGAGACTCCGGGTGATTTTTTCCGGCAAGACCTGACTAAGATCACACCATGCAACACCGGGGCGATAGGTAGGTATCACTGCACCTACATCTGTGCTTGGCTTACCTGCAAGAAAATCTCCTACCTTCTGAGCAGGTGCCTTGTAGCTTCCACTGACCTTGTAGGCAGCTTCTTCGATCTCTCGCTGCCACTTCATGCCGCCCAGAACGCCCTCATAGGGAAATTCCTCGGGATTCACTGTAACCAGTAACGCTGCATTGGCATTTTCACCGTCCCGGTCTGCATAGCTCATGCCATTGGTAACCACTCTTCCCTCTTCGGAAGCCGCTGCCACCACAAATCCACCAGGACACATACAGAAGGTGTATACCGTATCGTCTTCCAAATGCTTCACAAGTTTATAATCCGCAGGGGGCAGAACAGGGTTCAGCTGTCCATACTGCGCCTGATCCACGGTTTTCTGCTTGTGTTCAATACGAACGCCCATGGCAAAAGGCTTCGGTTCCATCGGAATATTCATTCCATGAAGCATCTCAAAAGTGTCTCGTGCACTGTGACCAATGGCAAAAATAGCATCACTGCATTCTATTACTTCCTCGCCGTTTACCTCCAGACCAGTCAGCTTGTCTCCATCGGTGCGCACACCTGTGACCTGCGCATGAAAGCGCACCTCACCGCCCAAAGCAATAATCCGCTGCCGCAGGTTTTGCACCACCGTCAGCAGGACATCTGTACCGACATGAGGTTTTGCATCATATAGAATATTTTCCCTTGCACCGCAGGCCACAAACTGCTCCAAAATCCAGCCAATTCTGGGATTATTCACACCTGTGTTCAGTTTTCCGTCAGAAAACGTACCGGCACCGCCTTCGCCGAACTGAACATTACTCCGAGGGTCTAATTCCCCCGTTGCAAAAAAGTGCTCCACCTTTTCATGGCGGGCTGCTGCCTCCTCACCACGCTCCAGAACCAGAGGACAAAGTCCGGCTCTTGCCAGAATCAAGGCAGCAAACATACCAGCAGGACCAAATCCAACCACTACAGGTCTTTTTTCAGGAACAGCCTTGCATTTTGGCACTTTGTAATAGGAAATCGGTGCGACAGATGCTCGCTTGCATCCACTTTTGCGGATGATTTTCTCTTCATTACCATCTACCATCACATCGATGGTATAGATAATTTTAACATCCGGCTTTTTCCGGGCATCCACAGAACGCTTTACCAGCTTCAGCCCCCGCACCTTGGAGTTGGGCACCTTCAGCATCTGTGCAGCCTCAAATTGAAGCTGATTGACATTGTGCTCAGGAGGCAGGGCAATATCTCGAATTCGAATCATTTTAACATCCTTCCGGCATGTAAACCGGCCATTCTGCCGGAACTCCATGCCCATTGTAAATTATATCCCCCACAGTCACCATCAATATCCAGCACCTCACCGCAGGCATAAAGCCCCGGAACGAGATTACTTTCCATGGTTGCTGGGTTAAATTCCGCTGTAACTACGCCGCCTGCAGTGACCTGTGCGCTGTCCATACCCAACGGCTCTGTGAGCATCACTTCAAAATTCTTTACCGCATGGCTCACGGCCTCGATCTGCTCATCACGAAGATCTGCAATTCTCCATTGACCTTTTATCCCTACCGCCTGAGTCAGCACTCTGCCAAGGCGGTTGTGTAAAATTCCGGTAAGCAGTTCTTCGGCTGGGAGATTTGTCTGTTTTCTGCGAAGTAGTTCTGCCGTCAAAACACCTTCTTCCCAATCAGGCAGCAGATCCAGCCCACAGCTCCATGTTCCCCTTCCCTCGCAGACATCTCTGGAAACCTCAAAAATAACAGGGCCGGAAAGTCCATACTCCGTGAACTGAATTTCCCCCTTGCTTGCGGCATGAAGCTCACCGTCATGGAGGATGGTCACCTTACAATTGGCTCGGACTCCCTTTAAGGAAGCGCATCCGCTCCAGCTGCTTTTCAGCTGCACCAGTGTAGGACGAAGCTTGGTCACATGATGTCCAAGACCTCTCAGCAGCTTATACCCTGCCATAGTACCACCCAGTTTTGTTCCTGCCAGACCGCCGCAGGCTACAATCAGTTTGTCACAATCCACGGTTCCTTCCGCAGATTCCAGATGGAAGCCATTCTCATTTTTTCTCACTTTCATCACTTCAAAGCCAGAAAGCAACTGAATATTGGGCTTGTTCAACGCAAAACGCAGCACATCCACCACGGAATTAGCCTGATCAGAGTACGGATAAACCCTACCGGAATCTTCTGCTACCGTGAAAAGTCCCAAAGACCGAAACCACTCCAGCGTTTTATCCGGATCAAATGCAGCAATTGCAGGAGCCGCAAAAGCAGGATCATTACCGTGATAGCCCCGGTTTCCTGCGTGAAGGTTGGTTAAATTGCAGCGGCCATTACCGGTGGCCTGTAATTTTCGACCTACTCGAGCCTGACGCTCCATCAAAATCACGTCAATTTCAGGATTTTCCGCTGCTGCCAAAGCTGCCGCCATTCCCGATGCGCCTGCACCGATAATTCCAATCCGCATCATTGATTCCCCACTTTCCTCGCAATATGCGTACATCTCCACATTAATTATTTATTATATCTTAAAAAGAGTCCAGAAACAAGAAAAACTTCTTCCAAGTTGGGAAATAATATGCTATAATAGGCGACGGTGATACAATGGATCGCAAAAATATTGAAAAAATTGCCCACAATCCCGAAGATCGGGTACTGCTTGCTAAGCTGTGGGATAAAATCAACGCCGGGATTCGCCGGGATATTCCTGCAAATACCTGCTTTCTTTCTCCACGAGAGTTGGAGCTGTCTCGGTATCTCTTTGGTGATGAACCGGGGTTGGTGAGCTTCGGTGGTTACGGCGAGTCTGAACGAAAAATGCTCTGCTACCTTCCGGAATATCTGGACGAAGATTCCCTTTACGATGATGATTCCCCTGTGGTTTGCCTCCGGGCAACCTACTTCGAGGGTGATGATCTGAGTCATCGTGATTTTCTTGGCTCTCTCATGGGTGCCGGTATTGCCCGGGAAACATTGGGAGATATCTGTGTTGGCAAGGGCTGCTGTGATTTCTTTGTTACCGAAGAAATTGCCCCTTATATTCAGCAGAATTTTATCAGTGCCGGAAGAACCAAGCTGCATATTGATAGAATTCCACTGAGAGCAGCCCAGATCCCCGAACCGGAAGTAAAGGAAATTCGGGACACTTTGGCGTCTCTTCGGCTGGACAGTGTTGTTTCCTCCGGATTTCGAGTGGGAAGAAGCCTGGCTGCTCAGTATATCACCGCCGGGAAAGCCGCCATTGACGGTCTGCCCTGCGAAAAACCTGACAAAGCTGTTGTCGAAGGCATGAAAATTTCTGTTCGTGGTTTGGGGAAAATCAAGTTACATTCCGTGGGCGGCCCCACGAAAAAAGGCCGTATTTCTGTGGTAATTCACCGCTATATATGAGGTAAATGTTATGAATATGAATGAAGTTATCGCCAGAATCAACGAGCTGGCAAGGAAAGCAAAGGAAGGTCAGCTGACTCCTGATGAGCTGGCAGAGCGTGACAAGCTCAGAAGAATCTATATCGACAGTGTCAAGGCCAATCTGGTCAGTCAGTTGGAGAACACCTATATTGTTGAGCCTGACGGCACCAAACGCAAGGTCACTCATAAGTAAAGCTTCTATCCCAAGCTGATAACTCAGCTTGGGATATCTTTTGCTTTAGTACTTTTATTTCACCGTTTTTTCTGTTATAATGACAAAAATATATCTTGGAGGCACTTATTATGGAATTTCTGCCACTTTGTAAGCAGGATATGATTGATCGTGGCTGGGATTGCTGCGATTTTGTATATGTGATCGGTGATGCCTATGTAGATCACCCCTCTTTTGGTCACGCTATCATCAGCCGTATTCTGGAAAGCCACGGCTACACGGTGGGCATTATCTCCCAGCCTGACTGGAAGAATCCAAAATCCATCGATGTCTACGGTCGTCCCCGACTGGGCTTTTTGGTCACCGGCGGCAACATTGACCCTATGGTCAATCACTACGCTGTCAGTAAAAAGCGTCGGAAAACTGATGCCTATACCCCCGGCGGTGTCATGGGCAAGCGTCCTGACAACACTACCATCGTCTACTGTAACCTGATTCGTCAGACCTACAAGGATGTCCCCATTCTGATTGGTGGTATCGAGGCCAGCCTACGGCGACTGGGTCACTATGATTACATGTCCGATGGTATGAAGCGCTCTATTTTGCTGGACAGCCAGGCTGATCTTCTGATGTATGGCATGGGCGAAAAGAGCATTGTAGAAATTGCTGATGCTCTGAATGCCGGCATGGAAGCAAAAGACATTACCTATATTGATGGTACTGTGTTCAGAACCTCACAACTGGATGATTCTCTTCCCACTATTGTGCTACCCTCCTACGAGGAAATAAAAAGCAATAAACGAAAATATGCAGAATCCTTCAAGATTCAGTACGGAAACTGCGACCCCTTTACTGCCAAGCGTCTGGCTGAACCTTACGGGAAGGAATTTATTGTGCAGAATCCTCCCCAGAAGCCTCTGACCACTCCCGAAATGGATGCCATATACGACCTTCCCTATTGCCGAAATTATCACCCCAGCTATGAAAAACTGGGTGGCGTCCCCGCAATTGAGGAGGTTAAATTCAGTCTTGTCAGCAATCGTGGTTGCTTTGGTGCCTGTTCCTTCTGCGCACTGACATTCCATCAGGGAAGAATTATTCAGACTAGAAGTCACGAGTCCATTATCAAAGAAGCTGAGCTGATGGTACAGGACAAGGACTTTAAGGGCTATATCCACGACGTTGGCGGACCTACCGCCAACTTCCGTCACCCCGCCTGTGAAAAACAACTGACAAAGGGTGCTTGTGGCGGGCGTCAGTGTTTGTATCCCACTCCCTGTAAAAACATGAAAGCCGATCACACGGACTATATTTCCCTACTGCGAAAGCTTCGGAAGATTCCCGGAGTCAAGAAGGTCTTTGTCCGCAGCGGTATCCGTTTTGACTATCTCCTCGCTGACAAGAAAGATACCTTCTTCAAGGAGCTTGTCCAGTATCACATTTCCGGTCAGCTGAAGGTCGCACCCGAGCACGTTTCCGACGCTGTTCTTTCCCGGATGGGTAAACCAAAAAATGCCGTCTATAACCAGTTTGTGGATAAGTATTTTGCTCTTAACAAACAATACGGTATGAATCAGTATCTTGTACCCTATCTGATGTCCAGTCACCCCGGTTCTACCATGAAAGAAGCAGTGGAGCTTGCGGAATATATCAGAGACATGGGATACAATCCGGAGCAGGTGCAGGATTTCTATCCCACCCCCTCAACCTTGTCCACTGTCATGTACTATACAGGCCTTGATCCCCGCACCATGGAGCATGTCTATGTTCCCACTGATCCCCACGAAAAGGCCATGCAGCGTGCGCTGATTCAGTATCGCAATCCCAAGAACTACTACCTGGTTCGAGAAGCCTTGATTGCCGCCCATCGGCAGGATCTGATTGGCTCCGGTCCCAAGTGCCTGATTCGAGCCGTCCCCCCCAGAGCAGGTGGTCATGCTGCACCACCCCCCAAGGCTCCTGCCAAAGGAAAGCCTGTATCCAAGAAGCCTGCAGCGAAAACCGGTGCAAGGAAACCAGCTGTTTCCAAATCCGGCAGAGCTTCAGCAAAATCAACATCTTCTACCAAGAAAGCAGGAAAAAAGCGATAATTTTTACTCCCACCGGAATTTCGGTGGGAGTTCTTATTTACCTGATATCACCATAAGATGTTCCATACATCTGAATTTGAGGTGGTACTATGGAACATACTGGAAATCAAATCACGCTGCGAGGTAGCTTGATGAACCTGCCCTATTTCTCCCACGAAAATCATGGAAGAAAATTTTTCCGTTTCACGCTGGAGGTTCCACGGCTATCCGGTGCCGTAGATCTTCTGCCAATCGTGGTAGAAGAAGAATTGCTCAATGGCATGGATTTATCCGCCGGAGAAATGCTTACCATTACAGGAGAAGTGCGCTCTCACAACATTCGTACCGATGGGGTACGGCATCTTCTGATATTCGTGTTTGCAGAAACTCTCGTCTGTGAGGATGGCGAGCCAATTAACAACGTCATTGTCGAAGGGCCTTTGTGCAAGGAACCCATTTTTCGCAGAACCCCCTTAGGACGTGAAATCTGCGACGTGATGCTGGCAGTTCCCCGGGCATTTAAGCGAGCTGATTACCTCCCCTGCATTCTCTGGGGCAGAACAGCTCAGGAGTCCTCCGTCTGCCATGTCCGAGATCGAATCCGCATTTACGGCAGACTTCAAAGCAGGACTTACAGCAAAATGACTGACGACGGTCCACAGGAACGGACTGCCTATGAAATCTCAGCTCTAACCGCCGAATTCCCAGAGGACGAGATGGAGCAGCAGGCATAACACAATTCCAACAGCGGTGGGCAGTGCAAATGCCGCCGCTGTTTTTGCTTTACTCCCGGTTTCCTTGTAGATGGTCAGAAGTGTGGTCGAACAAGGCCAGTGAAACAGCGTAAATACCATAGTGCACACCGCCATCTGCCATGTCATACCAAACGACAGCAGGATATTACCACTTTGTCCAGCCACGCTCTGCAAGCATCCGCCTCCCGTGAATGCCATGAGCATGACGGGAATTACCAGTTCATTCGCAGGTAGCGACAGAATAAACGCTACCAAAATAACACCGTTCATTCCCAGAAGCCGTCCAAATGGATCGAAAAAGTCGCAAATTCTCCCTAACCATGCAGTATTTGAAAGGCACCACAACACCGCTCCAGCCGGAGCCGCCACCTTTACTGCACGAAGGGCTACTTTGGCTGTTCGATCAATGAGAGAACGTGTAATAATTTGCCCGATTTTGGGACGACGAAGCGGTGGTATCTCCATTAAAAAGGTACTTTCTCTGTGCTTTAGCGCTGTTTTACTGAGCACACCGGATGTTGCCATAGCACCCAGAATACCCAGCACCACAAATCCTGCTACGATCAGTGCTGCTCCGACATTGGGGAAAAACAGGCTTCCGAGTACAATTAAAATCGGAAACCGCCCGTTACAGGGAACCATTGCGTTGGTTAGTATTCCAAGCAGCCGTTCCCGGGGAGATTCAATAATCCGGCACCCCATGACACCTACTGCATTACATCCAAGCCCCATGCACAGCGTTAATGCCTGTTTTCCGCAGCCGCCACAACGACACATGGGATAATCCAGCAGAAAAGCCATACGGGGCAGATATCCAATATCCTCCAAAATCGTAAACAAGGGGAAAAAAATTGCCATAGGCGGAAGCATAACAGCCAGAACCCGTGCTGCTGTTGCATATATGCCATCTACCAGAATACCGGATAGCCACAAAGGCCAGTTCTTCGTTACATTCTTTATTATCGCATAGAGCTTATCAAATGTTGTCTCCAGAAGCATAGAGGGATAGTTGGCTCCCGTCACAGTCAGCCAGATAATCAGGAATAGCAGCACAAACATCAGCGGTACACCGTAACGTCTGCTGATCAGGATACGATCCAACGTTTTTCTCCAATTCTGAGTTTCTGCTTCCTGAACCGTCACACACACTGACGCTATTTTTTCTGCCGCCTCTACCGGGTCTTGTATATCTAATCGGGGTTCTGATATTTCCTGAGGCTCTATCAACATCGACATCAGTTCATCCAGACCTTTACCATTTCCGGCACTTGTAAAAACGACGGGAATCCCCAGCAATTGCTGAAGTTTTCTGCGGTCAACCGTCATACCTCTGGCTTTTGCCTCATCCATTAGATTAACGCACAGAACCACGTTTGCGTTGCGCTCCATGATCTGCAAAGCCAAAATCAAAGTTCGCTCCAGACAGCTTCCATCACACACCGCAACGATGCAATCCGGCTCCGAGCTTTGCACATAGGATGCAGCAATAACCTCTTCTTCGCTGGACCCTTCCAAAGAATATGTACCCGGAAGATCGACCAGCTGTATTTTTTGTCCACGATAAGTGGTTGTTCCCCGGGCTACTGCTACCGTTTTGCCCGGCCAGTTTCCCGTATGCTGGTGCATGCCGGTCAGTGCATTAAACAATGTGCTTTTTCCAACGTTGGGATTTCCGGCGAGGGCGATCTTTCGTACAGATTCTGCCCCCATCAAACACTCACCTGTATCTTCTGCAGATCTTTTCTGCGCAGTGCCAATACCGAGCCACGCAGTTTTACCGCTGCCACGTCGCCTTTGGGGCTTCGATAATCAATCCCCACCTTCGTGCCAAGAACAAGGCCAAAATCTTTCAGTCGTTTTTGCAGCACGCTATCTGTTTCAATAGCAACGACCTGCCCCCATTCACCGGGAACAAGCTGATCAAAATTCAATATCATTCCATATCCTCCATGATTTTGATACCTCATTCTATACAACGTGTTGCCGTATGGTGCGCAAAATCCTCTTTTCATTTTTGTATGCTTGTGATAAAATTAAAGAAAACTCCCGAGGTGAGCTCCATGGAAGATAAAGTGCGTTCTATTATTGATATTTTAACTGCCCGATACCCCGATGCCATCTGTGCTTTGCATTACAGCAAGGACTATGAGCTGATGATCGCAGTACGACTTTCCGCCCAATGTACCGATGCCCGGGTGAATATGATTACCCCAGCTCTGTTTGAGACCTATCCTACTCTGGAGGCCATGGCTTCTGCGGACATTACCGATGTAGAAAATCTTGTTCGTTCCTGCGGCTTTTACAAGCACAAGGCACGGGACATTGTTCTGGCCTGTCAGATGCTGCTGACAGATTATAACGGCAAAGTACCCAACACTATGGAGGAACTACTGAAGCTGCCGGGTGTTGGCAGAAAAACTGCAAATTTGCTTCTTGGGGATCTATACGCAGAGCCCGGAAGCGTGGTCTGCGATACCCACTGTATTCGCATCTGCGGTCGGCTGGGTCTGAGCCACAGCAAAGATCCCCTGAAATGTGAGCAGGAGCTTCGGCCTATTTTACCGCCATTGGAAAGCTCCGATTTCTGCCACCGTATTGTTCTCTTCGGCCGCGAAATATGCACCGCACGCAATCCAAAATGCAGTGAGTGTCCTCTGGCAATTCATTGTAAGGAATTCAATCCCTGATGTTCTAATTTCCCCCTTGTCCCCATAGAGTTGGGACAAGGGGGGATTATTTTGCCCAGAAAGATGCCTATCTTTTACAGTGCCCTGCTGCTGACCGGCGTAAATCTGCTGCTTCGGCTGGTAGGGACATCCTTTCAGGTCTACTTATCCGGACGGATTGGCGCTGCCGGAATTGGTCTGTTACAGCTTACCATGTCTGTTGGAACTCTGGCAATGGTTGCAGGCATGGGCGGCATTCGTACCGCCACCATGTATCTGTGTGCTGAGGAACTGGGCAGAGGAAAAACACAACATATCAGCCGTGTGCTCTCTGCCTGCTTTGTGTACAGTCTTATCTTCAGCAGCACTGTAGCAGTACTATTATATACCTTAGCACCACAAATCGCCGGATATTGGATTGGGGACTGCCGAATCATTCCAGCTCTGAGACTGTTTGCAGTCTTTCTTCCGGTAGTATGCCTGTGCGGTGTCATGTCAGGATATTTTACCGCCGAAAATCGAATTGGTACATTAGCTATAGTTGAGATCGTTGAACAACTTTTTACATTAGTCATTACCATGGCTGCGCTGCTCTTTTGGGCAGGTCATGACCCGGCTAAAGCCTGTCTGGCAGTCATTCTGGGCAGCTCCGCCGGTGCATGTCTGTCACTTCTCTGCCTATTGGTACTGCGTCAAAAAGAGCATAGTGTTTCTGAAGGAAATATTCCCGTAACCGGACGACTTTTGCGAACAGCGCTTCCTCTTGCGCTTGCGGATGACCTGAAATCCGGTATTTCCACCACCGAAAATCTGATGGTTCCCAAGCGACTGGCCCTAAACCCAAATATTCTGTGCCCACTGGCCGCATTTGGTATTGTCAGCGGCATGGTTTTTCCCGTAATTATGTTTCCTGCTGCAATCCTATTCGGGCTAAACGAACTACTTATCCCTGAACTGGCACGCTGCACCGCTGCAGGCAGTCACAATCGAATCCACTATCTCGTTCACAAAAGCCTGCGGGTTGCCATGGTCTACGGCATCACCTTCGGAGGATTGATCTTTCTGCTATCAGATTACCTCTGCCTGAGCCTGTTTAAAACGACTGAAGCCGCCTCTTTTTTACGTTTGTTTTCCCCACTGATTCCCATGCTCTACTGTGACGCAGTGACCGATGCAATGACCAAGGGACTGGGGCAGCAGAAAATATGCGTTCGCTACAACATCCTCACTTCTGTTTTGGATGTGCTGTTTCTGTACCTTTTACTTCCAAAGTACGGAATGGAAGGTTACTTCGCAAGCTTCCTTGCAACCCATTTTCTGAATTTTATTCTCAGCCTTCGGCGGCTTCTCAAAATCACGCAGGAATCCATCCCTTTTTACATTCCTGCCTTATCTATTTCCGCCATGCTGTTCTCCGTCCTTGTCTCATCCTTTGTAAGCGGTGCCGCTGCCAGAAGCTGCGCCTACATTCTGCTGCTTGGCAGTTCCCTGTTTCTGGTGAAGGTATTAAGTTTTGATGACATCCGCTGGCTCAAAGGACTGATTGTAAAAAATGACCTCACCAAAAGGTGAGGTCATTACATTTTACAGAGCTTTCAGAACTTCCAAGAAGAATTTCCATGTGCGCTCGGTGGAGGCAATTTCCAGTTTTTCACGGCTGGTGTGGATGTCGTGCATCTGAGGTCCTACGGAAACACAGTCAAGACCGGGAATCTTTTCACCCAGCAGACCGCACTCCAAGCCTGCATGGATTGCCAGAACCTCAGGCTCTTTTCCAAACATATCAACATAGGTTTTGACCATGATATCACGAAGCTTGGAGTCTTCCTTGTACTCCCAAGCGGGATAGTCACCCATCTGGCTGTAAGAAGCATCATAGAACTTAGCAAGCTCCTGAAGTTTCTGAAGAAGTTCCTCTTTTTCCTGATTAACAGAGCTTCTGACAGAAAAGGTCATGCTCATTCCCTGGTCCAGCTTTGCAATGCCCAAATTCAAGCTGGTCTGCACCAGTCCGGGCATCTGCTGGCTCATAGCCTGAATACCATTGGGGCAGGCGCACAGCAGACCGATAACCTTTGCTGTACACTCGGTAGTCAGCGCATTTCCGCCCAGAGCGTCCACGTCAAATGCCTGAACCGTTGCATCAGGCTCGTCATACTTTTCACGAACCTCTGCCTGAAGTTTTTCAGCGATTTCATTGATCCGTTCCAACCGAATACCCATCGCAACCATGGTTGCCTGACAGGTTCTAGGAATTGCATTATCCTTGGAGCCGCCGGTGAAGGAAGTCAGGCATAGGGGCATGAGTGCCTGAATCCGGCTCATAAATTCACCCATGACCTTGTTGGCGTTAGCACGGTTCTTGTGAATCTCCGCACCGGAGTGACCGCCCTGCAGGCCATCAACCACCAAACGAATGCAAGGACCATAAACAGCACGACGCTCCTCCGGCAGAGTGATGGTGGCAGTTGCACCGCCGGCACAAGCAACAGTGAAAACGCCTTCATCTTCAGAATCCAGATTGATGAGCATTTTACCCTTCAGCTGGGACAGATCGATCACATCTGCGCCAAGCATACCAATTTCCTCATCTACCGTAAAAATAGCCTCAATAGGAGGATGCGGAATCGTGGTGTCATCCATGAGAGCCAGTGCAAAAGCCAGTGCGATACCATCGTCACCGCCAAGTGTCGTACCTTTTGCAAAGACACACTGCTCATCATGGGTCACATCCAGACCATCCACAGCCAGATCCAGAGGACAGTCAGCGTCCTTTTCAGCAACCATATCCATATGACCCTGCAGAATTACAGGCTCGTGATTCTCATAACCGCAGGTACCATCCTGAAAAATGATAACGTTGTTGGCATCATCCTGAATATAACGCAGTCCACGGGTCTTCGCAAATGCAACCAGATATTCACTGATTGCCTTGGTGTTGAGAGATCCGTGAGGAATTGCGCAAATTTCTTCAAAAAACGAAAATACGGCGGCAGGCTCCAAACCTGCCAGTCTTTTTGTTTCCACTAAAAACACCCCTTCTAAATAATGATACGCTCATTTTAGCATAGCCATACACAAAAGTCTATCCCAGTATAAATGCGGAAATAAACAAAGACCACAGGATAAACCTGTGGTCTTATGTTTAGCAAGTTAATATTACACCAAGCTCAGAGACAGGGTCAGCAGGATCCAAACCAGAGCAATCCACTTAGTGGCAGATGCCAGCATCTGATCCATACCACGCTTCTTGCTCTTGCTCAGGTAGGTGTCAGAACCACCTGCGATGGCACCGGACAGACCAGCTTCCTTGCCGGACTGCAACAGAACCACAACAATCAGAGCCAGGCTGGCCAAAGCTTCCAGAACAGTCAGAACGATTTCCATTTTACTTAACCTCCCTCCGCTTTACAGGCGGCAACCGCATAATTGCGGTCAACGAACCGATCATCTCTCGCAATTTACAGCGAGTCTCATAACAGCCTGTCCATTGTATCATGTGTGATACAAAATATCAAGTATTAATACACGGTTTTTATTTGGTTTTCGGCTTTTCCCTTTATATTTTTCAACCCAATATATGAAGTCACCCATGCACTCCACTCACAAACATTGGCATACAAGCAAGTTCTAATTTGGGAAGGAGATGCAGCGAAGCTTTAATATCATGTCATTTCAGCAGGTAAAGTAAAACTGCCGGTCAAAGATCGGCAGTTTCATATTTAACAGTTTACTTATTTCTGAACCCAGTTGCCGGTTGCCAGACAGTTCAGGTAGCTCTCAATGAAGGGATCCAGTGCACCGTCCATAACTGCATTGACATTGGAGGTTTCGCAGCCGGTACGGGTATCCTTAACCAGCGTATAGGGCATGAATACGTAGTTACGAATCTGGCTGCCCCACTCGATTTTTTGCTGCACACCCTTAATATCAGAAATCTTATCCAGATGCTCTCTTTCCTTGATTTCCACCAGCTTGGACCGCAGCATACGCAGACAGGTTTCCTTGTTCTGGAACTGGCTTCGTTCTGTCTGGCAAGCCACCACAATACCGGTTGCTTTGTGAATCAGACGAACAGCGGAGGATGTTTTGTTGATGTGCTGACCACCTGCACCGGAAGAACGGAACACCTGCATTTCGTAGTCCTCAGGACGAATCTCCACGTCCTGGCTGTCATCTTCGATATCAGGAATGACCTCGATTGCAGAGAAAGAGGTCTGACGGCGAGCGTTGGCATCAAAAGGAGACACACGAACCAGACGATGGACACCGTTTTCGCCCTTCAGGAAGCCGTAGGCATTTTCGCCCTCGATCATGATATCAGCAGACTTAAGACCAGCTTCGTCACCTTCCTGATAGTCCATGATCTTGTAGGTAAAGCCATGACGCTCTGCCCAGCGGGTGTACATACGGTACAGCATCTGGCACCAGTCCTGAGCCTCAGTACCGCCAGCACCGGCATGGAAGCTCATCATAGCATTGTTCTTGTCATAGTGGCCGGTGAGCAAAGTTTCCAGACGGCAAGTTTCCATTTCCTCTGTCAGCTTTTCAAAGCCATCCTTCAGCTCTTCCAGCATGGAGTCGTCATCTTCCTCTATTGCCATTTCGCAAATGGTCATCAGGTCATCCCAAGAGGAGCACATACGCTCGTACTTCTCCACCTTTGCCTCCGTGATCTTAGCCTTCACGACAATTTTCTGGCTCTTGTCAGGATCATCCCAAAATCCGGGAGCTTCCTGCATAGCCTGAAGACGCTCCAGTTCATTTCTGAGGCCTTCCAGATTCAAGGACTGAGACAGGCCATCCAGCGCAGGTTTACATTCATTCAGCTTCTGCTTGTAGTTATCAAATTCAATATTCATAGACAAATCTCTCATTTCGTCAAGTTTACATAGTTTATTTTATTATATCCGAAATTCAAAATTCTGTAAAGAGAAAAATTTGATTTTTCTCAATTGCCTACATTTTAAGTACAACCATAATGCCATATTCATTTGACAACCGCCATTTTATGGTCTTACGCTTTGGTCATAAGGGAGAATCCATTCCATAAATTAAAAAGTATATCACATATTAACTACAATCAGCATCCCAAGAAACGCAACAGTCAGAACTGTTCCAACCGTTGCGAGAATATTGAGAATTTTGGTTCATTCCTCCACAATAAATCCTCATTATCTTTACTTCTTATTATGATTCCTTTTAAAGAGCACCAAGCAGTACCAGACTATCATTGCTGCCAGAATCCCATAAATAATCCTCTTTATAATACTCCCGTCCACTACCGCAACCACAACAAGTCCTGCAAAAGCAATCGCAAAAACAGCCAATACAAGAACAGCCGCAACAATTCTTATGGGCATCGGCATTTTATTTGAGCGTGATGCATCAAACAAGCCCAAGAATATCATTTCATACAACATGTCCATTAAATACCTCCACAAATCCTGCTTGTTCCTTACACTCCAATCCTGACCCATTGGAGTTTTTCCTGAAGAAATGCCCGGAAATCATCTAAACTTCCGGTCAACAGATCCTTCTTCTGCAAAACAGTCCCTTTGCCATCATAGATCGCCAAAAGAAGGTCATCCGTCTCAATGATATACTCAAAGCTGCTATATAAAAAGCTCTTTGTGTCTGAATCCATCCCCACGTTAGACAACGTCATCATTGTAGGTGCAAATTCAACTTGCAGTTGGGTGCCATCTGCCAATGCTTCTCGATCACGCAGCATTTGCTCTGCCGCCTTGGAAAACGGGTTAGCTTTACTGTGTTTTCGGGTCAGTAACGCCCCAAGGCCAATAACCATTCCGGCAATTCCAAGATAGAGCAATTGTCCCAGCTCATCAGGATTTCCCAGTGCACCCACACAAAGTACTGCACCCTTAGTCAAACTTAAAACACCCAAAAGAGTGCGTTTGTTACGCCACAAACTGACAACACCTGCTCCGTATGCAGCTGCACCCACAATAAGAGAAGCAAGCATTTTTTGAGGTTCCATCAATCCGGGAATCAGCAAGCATATACCCAATGTCCAATCCATAAAACCCAGAAAGCTTCTCCGTTTTCTTCGATTTTCCTGCACTGCCTCCGGAACCTTTTCTACACTATTGAGTTTATCCGTCAATTCCCACATTTTAGGATATTTCGCACGAGAGTGTAATTCTGTTCTTTTTTCCAGTGCAGCACCCAACTGTGGCAGCATTGCCGCCGAATCGACTTTGGTGATTCGAAAAATGAACTTCTGATCCATCATATCATCCCTCTCTAAAATATGGTTGGGATCCCTATAACACGACATATTTAGCGTTGTTGTATTATACCATAGCAACCAGATAGATGGGATTAAGCTTTTCATAAGCTTTTCTTAATTTTATATCATAAATCAAGGAGGTGTTGCTGTTGCAACACCTCCTGCTTTCATGATCCCTTATTCATTATTTTGCAGACAACTGTCCATGGACACCCGATGCTCGACTCATCGATTTTTAGCCGTTAGGCATTCTTGCAATCGCCTTGCTTGACAGTAAATCTGCGTACTTTTCCTTCATATAAGATCCAATATACTCCGTCACTTTAGCAGCGCCGAAGCTGTTTAAATGGTTGCCATTGTCTCTGAAATCCGTTTCAAGGTTCAGATCATATTTATCAGGCTGTATATTGAGATCAAGAAATGGGATTTTGTGTTTTGATGCCAGGTTCTGCACTGCATTATGCTTGGCATAGGTCCACGAGTGGGGACTTGGCAGCTCCACAAACAGAACCTCAATATTCTTGTTTTTGCAAATCCTGATGAAATCCTCAATTTGCTTTACGTTTTTCTTTGGAATCTCAGTCGGTTTTGCATTTGGATCTCCCATATAATCTTCCGGCATCTCTGTCTTGAAAACCAAGTCAGAAGCAATATAGCCCTTATTGATATCAACCTTGCTTTCTCTGCTCGGGTACTGATAAAAGTCTCTGGGCTTGATTTCCTTCCAGCGGGAATGATAGACAAAAGGAGCCAGCCAAAGGTCAAAATCGCCCAGGTAGCTTGTTCTCTCTTCATAAAAACAGTCTGTTTCCAGAATGATCAGCCCGGGATTTTGTGTCCTCAAGGTTTTTCTCAGCAAATCATTTATGCTCTCAACATCCTGAAGCGCTCTGCCGGAGGCGTAGGAGGTGTATCCGAATTTTTGTTGCAGAACCGCAGGTGAAAAGCCGGAATACACATCGGAATTACCAAAGACAATGACATCCAACGAGTTCTTCGGTTCTGCCAGACATCCCATGCCGTTATAATACAGGGTACCGCCCGAATCATTTATGTCCTTTGGTATGACAATCATACACAAATAAAAATATATACCCAGACTTAAAACGATGCACAGCATGACTGAAATGAGTTTCTTCATTTTCATGTTCATATTAAAATCCTCCGTATATCGGATCAGGCGCAATATAATCCAGCCCATACGCACCGAAGATCATAACAACACAAAACACAAAGAAGCACACTGCATATTTTTTATACGGTGTCAATGCGTCAAATTTCTGCTCAATATCAAAATGACGGAGCTTCAGGATTGCACCAGCAATCATTGTCAGCGTAGACAAAATCAGCGCAATAAAGTCCGGCACTTCCATGATTTGAAACAGTCCAAAGTGTTCACCTGAATGGAAAACAGAACCAATCATGCTGCAAAATACACCTATATTAGGAGCACGGAACATCATCATACCAATCAAAACGAAAATCCATGTTTTGAAAATTCTGAATCCTGCAAGTATTTTATTATCCTGTTGGATGCCGACTTTTGCAAGCAGCTTTTCTATCCACGGAGATATCAGATTAAAGACAAGAATGAGTAGAAAATAATACAGGCCATAGCAAATGTATTTTTCGCTGGCGCCGTGCCATAACCCGGTCAAAAACCACACAACACCCAAGGAAGCTGTCAGAGAAACAAAGTTAGCCACATTGAAGCTCATCTTCTGAGTCAATCCTCCCAGCCACTTGGACGTGGATACCGGGTAGAACACATAGTCTCTAAAAAATGCGCCCAGTGAAATATGCCACCTTCTCCAAAATTCTGCAACATTCTGCGCTAAGAAGGGCATGTCGAAGTTTTTCGCAAGCTCAATTCCAAACAACTTTGAAGCGCCACGTGCAATATCAATATAGCCGGAAAATTCCGCATAGAGCTGCAACGTAAATGCCACTCCGCCTAAAAGAACGGTAAATCCGCCGTATTTTTCATAGCTTCCGAATACAGCATCAGAAAGCATGGCCGCACGGTTTGCAACCATGAAAATCTTGAAGACACCCCACAAGATCTTGACAACGCAATTATACAGGTTGTCCAGAGTGATCCGTTTACCACTACACATTTCAGGGATCAAAACATCATATCTGCCAAAAGGACCTTCGTGCAGCTGAGGAAAGAATGCAACGAACAAGGCGATCTTAAAAATATTTTTTTCCGCTTTGTACTTTCCTCTGAAAACATCAATTACATAGCTCAGAGCCTGCAAGGTAAAGTATGACAATCCCAGAGGAACTGCAAATTTCAAAAGAAACGGTGTCGTATTTGTTCCAAATAAATTTACAAGTTTTACAGCAGTTTTACTGAAAAAGTTAAAGTATTTAAGAACAAGCAGCATGCCAAGATTCACGGCTATGTAAAGAATGACAACAGTTTTCTTTTTTCTTTTGACCTTCGCCCTGATTTGCTTCCTGAGCTGCTTATCAAGTCCCTTCGTATCATTCTTTTCCACTATTTTGTCCATGACAAGTCCGGCACAATAGGTCGATACAATTGTCACAAAAATGAAAGCAGCACCATAACCACTCATCCATATGATGCACAGCAGACTGACAGCCAGCAGGCTAAGATAGCGGTATTTTGCTGGTGTAATAGAATAGAGTACACCGGAAGCAACTAGGAAAATCGCAAGCGCTATTAAAATCTTATATGGCACGTTTCTTACTCTCCATCCAATTCCTGGACAAGAGCCCAAATATTCTCAACGGAATTAAAGTTTTCAGGGATCAGGTGCAGCGGTGTAATTTCGATGTCAAATTCCTTGTTAAGTGCAGCAACCAGCTTCACGATATTCAGAGATGTAAGGATTTTGGAATCAACCAGGTCCTTCGCATTTTTAAAATCTGCATTGGGAATGATCTTCTCTAATAATTTGTAAATTCTCTCCATAATATTATCCTCACTTATTTTCTATAAAAATTTTTAAAATTTCTTTTCTGTCAATTTTGCCATTAGCGTTTTTCGGGAATACACTGTACTGCATGAATTCCGTCGGGCACATATAATGAGGCAAAAGTTTTTGGGCTGCATCATTTAGCTCGGTGCTCAAATCCTTTTGACTTTCGTATGCCAAAAGCAAGCGATCCCCTTCCTTATCATATACACAGACTGTCAAATCCACATCATCCACGGTATTTAATACCGTTTCAATTTCGCTCGGCTCGATTCTGTAGCCCTGATGTTTGATCTGGAAATCCTTTCTGCCCACATATTCCAGTTCACCATATTGGTTTTTGTAGACCAGGTCGCCAGTCTTATATACGATTTCTCTGTAATTGCGATGCAGCGGATTTTGAACAAATGCTTCGTCGGTTTTTTCCTGATTGCAGTAGTAACCACTGGCAACAAACGGGCTTTTCACGTACAGCTCACCCACCGAATTGTCCAGAACCTCGTTACCCTCACCGTCTATGACGATCAACTCACAATTGTCGCAAGGAATACCGATTGGCAACGGCTGTGTTTCTTCAAAGTCCCGATTCACAATATAATAGGAGCAAATATCCGTTGTCTCCGTCGGGCCAAACAGGTTTGCATACAGAATATTCGGCAGGTACTTTTTCCAGTAATTCAGATACTTAACCGGCATAACCTCTCCGGCAAACAAAATCTTTTCCAAGGTTTTCGGCAAGCAATATTTAAACAGGTCAAATTTCGCCACGATTCCAAGAGCTGACGGAACCCAGTAAATCGTATTGATCCCTCGATCATCCATAAAGGAAATTAGCTTTGCCGGGAAGGTAAAATAAGTCTTGGGAATAATCTGATAAGTAGCACCCGTAAACATACTGCCGTAAAAATCGGACACAGACATGCTGAAATACAGCGAGGTCTGGGAACCGAAAACTGTATTACTGTCGATATGGAAGCATTGTGTAAACCACTGGATGTAGCTGATTACATTTAGATTCGTAAGCAGCGCACCCTTGGGAACCCCGGTGGAGCCGGATGTGAACAATGCATACGCAGGGTCACCGGAAGTTGCCTGGCTTTGAATTTCTGCAATTACACGCTCATTGATCTCCTCTTTTTGAAGCGTCTCTTCAAAATTTATTTTCCGGATTTTGTCATCGAATGTCTCTACGAGATCCTGAAATTCCGTTTCATAGATAATCGCAGCCGGCGAAAGGGTATTCAGAATCTTTTCAATTCTCTGGCGTGGCGATTCAAAATCCAAAACCACATAAAAATTACCGCTGTACAATACGCTCATCATAGCCGCAGGCAGGTAGGCACTCCGTTTCATGAAAAGTGCAATAGGCTTTTTGCGTATTTCCCGCTTTGCAATCTGACAGGCTATGCTTTTTGCAATTTCGCTCAGCCTCTCGTATGTAATTTGAGTGTCTATATCTGCAACTGCAATATTGTGCGGATACTTTTTGACCGTGCTTTCAAAATACTCAATAATTGTTTTTTTCATTGTAGCTCCAATCTTCGATACACATAGGGAATGCATCTTCTTTCTCACTGCAAACCGATACAACAGCATCGTCTATGACATAACTATTTATATACAAGTCCCCAATCTCATTATTCTTTATGAGCAATGGCCTTTGGATCGATGTATGCGGCTTTGGTGCAACATCCAGTAAATCCAACCGAAAGCCAAGTCCTTCACCGATACACTTTATATAACTTTCCTTTCTTGTCCAAACAAGTGAAAAGGCAACATCCTTATCAGGGGAATTTTCCACTAATGTCTTTTCGCTGTCTGTGAAAAAATATTTTATAACCAAGTCGTCTGCATTTTTAATAACTTCGCAATCTACGCCAATTCTTTCTGCATCTTCAACTGCCACACAGAGGGAATCATTACAGTAAGATCTGCTAAAGCAAATATTCCTGTAATTCTTTATATACGGCTTTTGGGAAACCACACCGCAAATTTCAAAATCATGAATATCAAAGCATTGTTCAATCAGGTCTGCCGTTATTTTTTCTGCCGTGACAAATCTCTGTCTTTCCTGCGCACTAAACAGGATATCGGCCCTTTGTTTTCTTTCAGGAGACATGACGAAATCTGTTGTCTTTCCGCCGTAAGCGTCAATAAAATTCTTTATAAATACGATTTTCTTCATTGTTCTAAACGCTTGTCAATCTCTAAAATGTATTTTGCAATCTTGTTGGAATGAACCACATAACTGCCATGGAATTGATACTTAAATATCCGCAAATGACTGCCCTTGATATTTTGAGCAATGAACTTTGTGTGCGCAGACCGAATTAAATCAAACTGTCCCGCTGTTATGAAAGTCGGAACGGTAATATGGGACAAATCCTCCACTGAGATATTGGGTCCTGTAAGCATGGTCCTGATTTTTTCTGACTTCGTGAACCTATGCCTTATCTTCATTCCCAAACGAGCAGAACATTTTAATCCATATGGATTGATATTCGCTCCGCTTATGATGAGTTTTGACAGCAAATCTGGGTGCCTGAAAGCAAGAATCAGGCCTATAATACCTCCATCGCTAAAGCCATAAAAAACAGGTTTTTCAATATTCAGCTGGCGGATAAAAGCATAAACATCCGCAGCACGAGATTCATAGTGCAGCTTTTCAGGCTGATAGCTTTTTCCATGCCCAGCCATATCTAAGGCATATACCGTAAAAGAGTGCTTCAATAGAGTGATGCTCTCACGGAAGATCGTCAAATCCTGTCCATTTCCATGAACGAGAATAATTGCTCGACCATTCCCGTTTTTCTCATAATGTATCCTGTTTCCATTTACATTTAGAAACATGTACTCCCTCCTCGCCTTCTCCTCTCCTACTTTTATAAATTATAGGGGTGTTTTATATCTTTTTCAAGATTATTTTCCTGGAAATCAGCAGGCATAATAAATAAATAAATTAGTCTTAATACAACCTTAAATTATTCTTTCTAAAAAAGTTCTCTCCTGAAACAAAAATTTCAGGAGAGAACGCAGTCGCTTCACCAAATCGACTGAAGCGGACTTTATACATACCAAAAAAATGCTATGAACACCAGTACCAAAATTGTTCCAATTATCAGTATCGCATATCCAATCTGGTCAAATTTCTGATAAGGATCGGTACGAGTATATTGGGGAATATTCGAATGCTTCCGCTCGGTCGGTACTTTCTCCGCACGAGGCTTTGATGCCTGATAGTCGAGCGCAAGTGGATCTGTCTGATTCATAATGCGCTGATAAAAATCTTCCAGCCATTCAATATCGCCGGGTTCGCACATATTTTCTTCATCAGCATATACCTCGTGGGCAATCTGATTACGTACCCAGCGATAGTGCTTTAACGCTTTGTAATCATCATCCCAACCTACCACCTGATATGCACCCCGTGGGTGGCTCTCCATATCTTCGATGTAACCGCTGATACCATTTCGGGCGTCCGGATACATCGCCTGACATAGATGCTCCAGATGTTTATAAGAACTCATAAAACCCGTAGTAATTCCCCCGTAAAACACAAAAAAGCCGCAAAACATTGCTGCTTTGCGGCTCATTGCGGATATACCGCTATCTGGCGGAGATGGAGGGATTTGAACCCCCGCACGCCTTGCGACGCCTATCGGATTTCGAATCCGAACCCTTCAGCCACTTGGGTACATCTCCATATTATTCAGTAAAATGCTTCCTTAAAAGACGGTAGTTTCAGCAAAAATATTCAGCGCATACAGCAGGAGAGCACATAAAACTTATAATCAACTAAAGCATTAGTTTTATCTTAAAAATTTCAGTTTTACGAACAATCACGTAAAAATTGATTTGACATTTATGAGTCAATCACGTCACAACTACTTCCGCACTACGTCAGATTAGTTTTAAGTTCAAGTCATTCAGCTATATACTCGCAACAGAAGCATTATACCAGTAGATATAGAAAAAATCAAGGTTTTTCCATATCTTCGCATTTTCTTTTGGCCATCTCTATAATCAGAGGCATTTTCTCCATAATTTTGTCATAATTCTCCCGTCGGTGGGGAATCAAGCATCCAGAACAGTCTTTGATTCCATTTTCTGTATACCTGAAATTTCCACCACAGCGATCCCCCAACGCATACAAAGGGCAATAACAAAACAGGCAGCTGAAAGTCTCAGGATTCGCTCCCCGGTGGCACGGGAAATACTCACATGCCCTATTTTGATTAAAATCATAATTTGCCATATTATACCTCCGTCCAAGGATAAATTTCCGGGGGATCGTGGATAAATTCCATTTTCTCCCCTGTTTTGGGGTGACTAAATCCCAGTCTGTATGACCAAAGTGCTATTTCGCAAGGATCCTCCAATGTGCTGTATTTACGCTCTCCTACCAGTGGCATGCCACGACTTGCAAACTGAACCCGAATCTGATGGGTTCTTCCTGTGTGAAGCTGAATCTGAACACGGCTCATTTGCTCCGATGCAGCTAAAACCTGATAATCAAGAATTGCTTCCTGAACGCCCTTTGCCATTTCCTCAGCAACAAATGTCATGCGGCGTGCCTTGTCTCGCCCCAATAGATCCCGGAATGTGCCAGACATTTCTGTCGGTGTCCCATGAACCACAGCTGTGTATTCCTTTTCAAATTCTCCCTCTCGTATCTGACGAGACAATTCAGATGCTGCCTTTCCATTTCTTGCAAGAACCATTAAACCAGCAACTACACGGTCCAGACGGTGCACTGTACGCACATCGGCCTTAGGCTCTCCCAACGCCTCCCTGGCAAGATCCGGAACACCACCTGGCTCGTCGGTAGACAGCACCCGAGCCGGCTTCAGGCAGACCAGAATATCCTCATCCACATAAATCAATTTCATTTACTGACCTGCACGCCTTTCTTATACCGATATGTATTGCAGCTGTGCAAAACAGAGCCATCAGAATAGACTGCATAATCCATAATTTTCTGAAATCCGCAGCTTTCATGGGTCCGCTGTGACGCTACATTACTTTTACCCACATGGGAGTATATTGGCTTGTCATCCACTTGAGCAATTACACACTCTATAAGCTTTTTAGCAAAGCCTTTATTCCGTTGTTCCGGCGCAGTAACCAATGCTGTTATAAGCATGCCATCCTTGTAGGGTTCCAACCGCAAAGCACTGACATATTTCCCCTGCTCTTGCCACAGATAGTATGCTGCATCAGGAGTAAGAAAGAATACGTCCTGCAAATATTGGAAGAATTCCTGCTCAGCCAATTCCAACTGCCGATCTTCCGTTTCCTCCGGCCAAAACTCCTGACCATTTTCCAGATTATCCTCCCGATAAAGCTTCATCAATTCGGCAAAGGATAGATCTCTAGACCTTCTCACCTCAATCAGCATATTCTACTGCTCCTCTCCGTCCTTTGACACCAGTATAACACGCTGCCGGTCACGGGTCAACAAGTGATCTAAAACGAAGGAATTATTTCATTTCCCCCGTGACTTCCAACTTGATTTTGCATAAATATCGATTATCCTGTTCATTTTGAATTTTCATTCTATTTTTAATTTATTCATATTCACAGAAGTATTCAACAGTTTCCACAGACTTTTCCACAGCGCAGGCGCCGCTTTTCATACCAAAAACTTTGTCGAATAATGTAATATCCGATTTTTGCCATCTTTTTTCTTAATATTTATTATATGAAATAATCTTTCACAAACATATTTATTCACTGTATGCATAAACATTCAGAAAAACATAAAAATGCAGAAGACAACGTTGTCCCCTGCATTTTACATATATCAGACCGATTCGCCAAGAATTGACTTAGTTGCATAGGCATTCAGACTCATATCTGCCACATTTCCCGCCAGATATTCATAGTAGGCCTGTGCGCCGATCATTGCACCGTTATCACCACAGAGCTTCAGAGGGGGCATATACACTTCTGCGCCCAGTTTCTCCGCCGCTTCCAAAATATCGTGGCGAATCCGGGAATTTGCGGCAACGCCACCGGCAACAGCCACTTTCTTGTAGCCCGTTTCCTTCAATGCTTTCACAACTCTGGGCACCAGTGTTTCAGAAACCGTGGCAGTAAAGGCTGCACACAAGCTATTTACATCCAGTTCCTCCCCTATTTGCTCGGCATGGTGAATTAGATTCAGCGTCGCAGTTTTCAACCCCGAAAAGCTCATGTCATAGAGATTAGCCCCAGGCTTAGCGCAAGGAAGATGGTATTTATTCTCATCGCCCTGCTGCGCAGCTTTATCCAAAGCCGCACCGCCAGGATACGGCATTCCCAGCACACGCCCAACCTTATCAAAGCACTCGCCGGCAGCATCATCCAAAGTTGTACCCAGAATCTTCATATCGGTGTAGTCCTTGACCTCGATAATCATCGTGTGACCGCCAGACACCACCAAGCACAAAAACGGAGGTTCCAGCTCCGGATAGGCAAGATAATTAGCTGCGATGTGTCCACGGATGTGATGGACAGGGATCAGGGGCTTGTTCATAGCCAAGGCAGCGGATTTAGCAAAATTCACACCCACCAGTACAGCACCAATCAGACCCGGGGCATAGGTCACCGCCACTGCATCAATATCATCCCGTGTCAAGCCAGACTCTTTCAGTGCCTGATCTGCAAGACCGTAAATTGCTTCAATGTGCTTTCTTGATGCGATTTCCGGCACCACGCCACCGTACTCCCGGTGGAGAGCCACCTGTGATGCGATACAATCCGTCAGTACCTCCCGACCATCTCGAACAATGGCAACCGCAGTTTCATCGCAAGAAGATTCTACTGCTAAAATATTCAATTTTCCCACTCCTTTCTGAGAATGAGAGCATCTTCCTTAGGTTTTTCATAATATTTAGGACGTCTGCCCACCTGTTCAAATCCAAGCTTTTGATAGAGTGCTTTGGCAGGCTCATTGGAGGCTCGCACCTCCAACGTCAGGCAGTGATTCCCTGCCTCGCCCAATTCCGTAACGAGAGAATTTACCAGTTTCTCCGCAATTCCCTGTCGGCGGTAATCCGAACTGACAGCCACATTCATCATGTCAGCCTCGCCCAATACCGCCTGAGAACCAATATAACCGGCAACGGCATCCCCATCTACCGCCACAAGCCACAAAGAGAGTTCATTTTCCAGCTCCGATGCTACACTTTTTTCGCTCCACGGATCAGAAAAGCAAAGCTTTTCCAATTCCGCAATTTGAGCTACATGATCTGACTTCATTCTTACAATTTCTATCATTTTGCCTCAAACCAGCTCTTTCCGATTTTGGCCTCTGCGGTCAGCGGAACATTCAGAGCTGCTACATGCTCCATTTCCCGACTGACAAGCTCTGCAACTTGAGGCGCAATATCTTCCGGGCACTCTACAATCAACTCATCGTGTACCTGCAATAGCAGTTTGGCCTGAGGGTAGTTTTCCGCAAGTGCCTTATCTACCCGAATCATAGCCAGCTTAATCAAATCGGCTGCAGTCCCCTGAATGGGGGTATTCAGCGTCATGCGCTCTGCGCTCTGGCGTACATTATAATTGCTGCTGGTCAGCTCCGGGATATATCGGCGGCGACCGTACATGGTTTCTGTGTAGCCCTTTTCACGAGCATCAGCAACAACTTGCTTCATATAATTTCGAACACCATGATAGTTTGCGAGATAGCTATCGATATAGTCACGTGCTTCCCAGCGAGAAACGCCAATGTCCTCGGACAGAGAAAATTCAGAAATACCGTAAACAATGCCAAAATTAACCGCTTTTGCATGGCGGCGCTGAAGTGGCGTGACATCCTCAGGTGCCACTCCAAAAACTTGAGACGCAGTGACAGCATGGATATCCATCCCATTTTTAAAGGCATTCTGCATGGTTTCATCATCAGCAATATGGGCCAAAACCCGCAGCTCAATCTGGCTGTAATCCGCATCTACCAGCACACAACCCTCTTTAGGGATGAACATTTTGCGGATTTCAGCACCCAGATCGGTGCGAACCGGAATATTCTGCAAATTGGGGTCAGTAGAAGATAGTCTTCCGGTAGCTGTTACCAGATTTTGAAATGTCGTGTGGATTCGGCCATCCGCCTTGATCTGCTTCAACAGGCCTTCCGCATAGGTTGACTTCAGCTTTGTCAGCATCCGGTAATCCATAATTGCAGGAATAATCGGATGCTTATCCTTTAGTTTTTCCAGAACGTCGGCATTGGTAGAATATCCGGTTTTCGTTTTCTTAACCGGTGGAAGCTCCAGCTTTTCAAAGAGCAGAACACCCAGCTGTTTGGGTGAATTGATGTTAACAGGTCCGTCGGAATAGGAGAAAATCAGCTTCTCACAGGCATCGATCCGCTCTGTCAGCATCACGCCAAACTGTTCCAACTGCTCCCGATCAATGTCAATCCCCTGCTTTTCCATGCGGTACAGCACACCGCACAAGGGCAGTTCAATCTCGTTATACAGCTTTGTCATGCCAGATTTTTCCAGTTCTTCTTCCAGCACAGGACGCAGATGCCACAGTGCTTCCGCACAGGATGCTGCATCGCCGTCATCCACAGTCATAGCAAGGAAATTTGTAGCCAGCTTTGACACAGGATAATCAGACTGAGATGGATTCAGGTCATAGGCCGCCAAGGCAGTATCAAAAGAAAATTCACCATAACATACGCCCAGTTCATCCAGCCGGTGCATGGTGGATTTGACATCATGGCAAATGCAATTCATACGTCCCAGCAAGCAGTCGCAAGCCATCTGTACCTCCATGGGTGTCATGGTGCAAACGCCCTCCTCCCATGCGATACCGAGAGTGCCATCCTCTGCCACATACACAGCGCAGGGAAGCCCTTCCGCAGGCAGTTCGTCACAGCGAGGCAAAGCTACGCACTTTTGCTCCGCCTTCGGTGCTTCCATTTCCGCACCACGAAGACCGTATTTATCGATCAGGCGAACAAACTCCAACCGCACAAAGAGGTTATACAATTCCGGGCGGTTATATGGCATGATAATGGCATCCTTCGGCTCAAAATCAATAGGAGCCTCCGGGCGGATGGTTGCCAGATCATAGGATAGATAAGCGTTTTCCTTGTCGTTTTCCAGCTTTTCCCGAAGCTTCGGGCGAATTGACTTGTCATCCAGATGCTCATAGACGCCATCCAGACTGCCAAACTTCATCAGCAAGTCTGTTGCGGTCTTAGGGCCAACACCTGCAACGCCGGGAATGTTATCAGAGGAGTCACCCATAAGTGCCTTCAGGTCAATAAGCTTTTTCGGCTCAAAGCCATACTCCTCCCGGAATTTTTCTTCAGTATAGAGATTAGCACTGGTCTGGCCACCCTTGGATATCACCAATTTGACATGGACATGCTCATCAATTAGCTGCAAACTGTCCCGGTCACCGGTGACAATTACACATTCCCAGTCGTTGTTGCCGCAAATTTTGCCAACTGTGCCAATTACATCGTCCGCTTCCCAGCCTTGACATTCATAAATTGGAATATTCATGGCACGAAGTACATCCTTCATCACCGGCATCTGCATGCGCAGCTCCTCCGGCATACCATGACGATTAGCCTTGTAGCCGTCATATTGAAGATGCCGGAAGGTAGGGCCATGGAGGTCGAAGGCAACGCAAACTGCATCCGGCTGCTCTTCCTTCTCCATTTTCTCCAGAATATTCAAAAATCCAAAGATGGCGTGGGTGTATAAACCGTCCCGGTTTGTCAGGGGTTTTACACCGAAATAGGCACGGTTAATAACACTATTGCCATCTAAAATCAGTAGTTTCATACTTTTCTCCACTTAGAACCCTGAGGGGTATCAATAATCTCAATGCCACGAGCTTTCAGTTCGTCACGAATTCGATCAGCCTCTGCAAAATTCTTAGCCTTCTTTGCCTCAGTTCTGGCTGCCACAAGTGCGTCGATTTCAGGATCAGCAGAAGCAGCTTCTTCCTCAGCCTGCTTCTTGGCAACCTCTGCGGCTGCCTGGAGCAGATTCAGAGACAGCACTTGATCGAAATCAGCCAGTGCTGCCAGCTTGGTTGCATCATTGCACTTAGCCTTGAGAACGTCATACACCGCAGTGATTGCAAGGCTGGTATTCAGATCGCCGTTCAAAGCATTCACGAAGCGCTCCTTGAGCTTTGCCAGCGCTTCAGCATCCACTTCACCTTCATTTTTAAAGGTTGCGATTTTTGCAATCAGCTTGTTGTAGGCAACTGCTGCATTTTCAAGATTTTCCCAGGAGAATACCAAGTTTCTGCGATAGTGGCTCTGCAGGCAGAACAGACGGTAGACCATGGGATCAAAGCCCTTGCTTTCCAGCAGAGAAACCGTCAGGAACTCGCCCTTAGACTTGCTCATCTTACCGGTGTCGGTATTCAGGTGGTGGACATGGAACCAGTAGTTGCACCACTTGTGACCCAAATAGCTTTCAGACTGTGCAATTTCATTGGTATGGTGCGGGAAAGCATTGTCAATGCCGCCGCAGTGAATATCCAAATCTTCACCCAAATGCTTCAAAGAAATACCGGAGCACTCAATGTGCCAGCCGGGATAACCAACACCCCAGGGAGAATCCCACTTAAGAGCCTGATCTTCAAACTTGGACTTTGTAAACCACAGAACAAAATCGTTCTTGTTACGCTTATTAGAATCTTCCTCCACACCTTCTCTGACACCGACAGCCAGATCATCTTCGTCGTGGTCGTTAAACACATAATACTTTTCCAGTTTAGAGGTATCGAAGTAGACATTGCCGCCCGCAACATAGGCAAAGCCCTTTTCAACCAAACCTTCTACCAAATGAATAAACTGGCTAATGCAGTTGGTTGCGGGCTCGACCACATCAGGGCGCTTGATATTCAGCTTATCGCAGTCTGCGAAAAACGCATCGGTGTAATACTGGGCAACTTCCATAACCGTCTTATGTTCACGCTTAGCACCCTTTAGCATCTTATCTTCACCGGTGTCTGCATCAGATGCCAGATGACCAACATCAGTGATATTCATGACACGCTTGACGTTATAACCAAAATAGCGCAGAGCCTTTTCGAGCACATCTTCCATGATGTAGGTACGCAGATTGCCGATGTGGGCAAAATGGTAGACCGTGGGGCCGCAGGTGTACATCTTAACGATATCCTCGTGGTTGGGGGTAAACAGTTCCTTCTTATGGGACAGGGAATTATACAGATACATAATGATCTCCTCCAAATAAATTACAAATACAATGGTGTGCAGCAGAGCCCGAGCAAACAGCTTCCTGTAACAAAAAACGCCTCTTATACCATTATGGCATAAGAGGCGGGTTTCATAAACTCGCGGTTCCACTCTCATTTATCACTCAAAGAAAAAATTCGCTCCCGGACGCACTTTCACACACCGCTTCCGCCCGGGCTTACAGCCGATGACCCAGGCTCTCTGATGGATTAGGTATTGTTACTCTTTCCGCTCAACACGATATGTAATTGTGGATATTTTACCATCACATCCCCAGTTTTGTCAAGGTTTCCCTGCCAAAATCCAGTTTTTTCCCCTTGTGTGTTTCAGCAGGAGATGTTATACTCAGTTTATGAAATAGCATGGAGGTTATTCTATGAAAAAATTTCTTACTACACTGATGAGTCTGTTGCTCCTGCTGGCTTTGGTTGGATGCAACACCCCGAATATGCCCACTGGCACCACCGTACCAACCGTGACCGAACCATCACCCCCTGAGACTACTCTACCGGAGCCTGCAGGTACCCTCAAAGCAGATCTGCTTCAAAATGTCGACCCCGACAAATTTGGTCAGACATATCAAATTACCATTGATGCCAAGGGTGAGAAGGTTGCACTCTATACCGATGGCATGATCCATGATTTGCTGATTGAATACGGTTCCATGGGACTGGAGGACAACGCTTTCACACCTGAATACACTGTCTTCTCCGCCAAGTCCATGTCCCCCGATTCGCTCATAATCATCTGCACTTATTTCCCTGATCTTCTTCCCAATCTGCGTGTACAATATACCGGCGCAGAAGGCAACATTACACGCTTCCTTTTCCAAAGCGGTAAGGATGGTTCAATTTTACTAACTGAAAACTAATCGAAAATCTCCGGACAAAAGTCCGGAGATTTTTTCTTATTATACCTCGATGGATTCAACCTGCATAACCTCTCTCTGGTAGCAGGCTATCCCCTTTGCCAGCAGTTCCATTGCTCGCTTGAGCTTGTCAATTTCCAGAACATAGGCAATTCGCACCTCGTTGACACCCTTGCCTGGTGTCTCGTAAAACGGTGCCCCGGGGGCAAACATGACCGTATCGCCATCATCGTCAAACTCGTCAAGCAGCCAGCGCTGGAACTTGTCAGAGTCATCCACAGGCAGACTTGCCATAACATAGAACGCACCCATCGGTTCTTCTACCACCACACCGGGAATCCGGCGCAGCGCAGAAACAACCGTATCTCGGCGGCGGCGGTACTCTACCTTGGCATGACGGAAGAAATCATGGTCTACGTTATACAGCGCAGCTGCGCCCAGCTGATCAATGGTAGCAACAGACAGGCGAGACTGACAGAATTTCAGAAGTGCCTGTTGCAGCTCTTTATTACGAGTAACCACGCAGCCGACACGAGCACCACATGCGCTGAACCGTTTTGAAACAGAGTCAATAATCACCAGATTATCGTCAATATCCCGGAAACGAGCCATGGTAGGCACGCCAAACTTTTCATCGTAGCAGAACTCCCGGTAAACCTCATCACAGATCAAAAACAGATTGTGCTTCTTGGCTATATCTGCAATCATCCGCATTTCTTCCTGATCCAGCACAACGCCCGTGGGGTTTCCGGGATTTGTAATCAAAATCGCCCGGGTATTAGCAGTAATCAAGCTCTCAATTCGTTCCCGCTTGGCATAGCGATAACCTTCCCAAGGATTGGTAGGAAGTGCACGGATAACACCGCCTGCTGCATGGACGAAGGTCGTATAGTTAGGATAATACGGCTCCGGGATAATCACTTCCGTGTATGGGTCCAAAATACTCAGGCAGGTCAGCAGCAGTGCCTCACTGCCGCCAGTGGTAATCAGAATATCACGGGTATCCAGTTCTACATCCAGCTTCTGATAGTAATTCTGTACTGCTTCAATGAGCGCAGGCATACCGGGAGATGCCTCATAAGCCAGTGTCTTTTGGTCAAAATTCCGCACAGCATCATAGTAAGCCTGAGGTGTTTCCAGATCAGGCTGACCGATGTTCAGGTGGTAGATTTTCTTTCCCTTCTTCTGTGCTGCTACAGCCAAAGGATGAAACTTCCGCATAGGCGAAGGTTCACAGCGATTAGCATTAATTGAAATTCTCATTGGTACCTCCTAACGTCAAAAAACGTACTACAATTTATAGTCATAGGTGAGCCTGCCCAGTTCCGGACTAAGCATCACCAACGCAATCAGATTTGGTATCGCCATCAGGCCATTAACTGTCTCAGCCAAAAGCCAGACCGTCGAAGTTTGAAGCACTGCCCCTGCAATTACCGTCACGACTTGCAAAAGTGCAAAGCTTTTAACATATTTGTATCCCAAAAGAAACTGGACACATCGAGCACCGTAAAGCCCCCAGCCCAGCACCGTTGCAAATGCAAAGGAACTTAACGCCACAGCCAGAAAGACGTTGACCCAATCTCCATACACTGCCGAGAACGCCCGACCTGTCAGCGTTCCGCCTGGGTCTGTTCCATAAGGAATGGGCACATCGCTGACTAAAATCACAAGTGCCGTGATGGTGCAAATCACAATGGTATCCAGAAACACCTCTACGATTCCCATCATGCCCTGCTCAACCGGATGGGAAACATCAGCCGCTCCATGAGCAATGGCAGCTGTGCCCATACCTGCCTCATTGGTAAAAACCCCTCGAGACACACCCACACGCAGCGCAGCAAAAGCTGATCCTAACACACCGCCGGTAACAGCCTGTGGATGAAACGCTCCCCGGACTATCGAGAGAAACGCTGTGGGAATCGCAGATGCTCTGGCAATCAACACGCCCAGTCCCAGCAGAACATAGCCTCCCGCCACAAAAGGGATCAAAATCGACGCAACCTTGCCAATTCTTCCGGCACCGCCCCACAGGGTAATCCCCACCAGAACCGCCATCACAAGCCCCATCAGCAAATTCCCCTTTTGGGTTTCACATCCGCCCCAGGCGATCTTCACCTCATTCAGGCTGTCGATAACCGCATTGATCTGGGTTGCATTTCCCACACCGAAAGCAGCAAAAATTCCGAAGAAGCTGTACAAGCAGGCAAGCCATCTCCAGTGCTTCCCCAGCCCATTTTCAATTATGTACATAGGGCCGCCTAAGTATTCTCCCCGTTCCTTGGAGCGGTAACGAACCGCCAGCGTGGCTTCAGCAAACTTCGTTACCATACCAAGCAGTGCACATACCCACATCCAAAAAACCGCACCGGGACCGCCGATAGCAATAGCACCTGCTACTCCAACCAGATTGCCTGTACCCACTGTAGCCGCCAACGCTGTACACAGCGCCTGAAATGATGACACTCCGCCTGTTTTCTCCTTCGAGCGGAGCTTGTCGCAAAACAACTTGATGGCCCGTGGAAAATAACGAAATTGAGCAAATCTCGTCTGAAATGTAAAGTAAATTCCAGCTCCCAGAATGAGTATCAATGTGGGAATACCCCAAACGACCCGGTTGATGGTCTCCAAAAGCATATTGAAAACTCCTTTTAGCATAACATTAGTTGTGATATTTTGCAATAAATAAATGCAATTATATACAAAAAAGCAGTCTCCCTACGGAGACTGCTTTCGTACTTGATTTTATTCCCAGGTTGCCCAAATTTCCGGGCAGTAACCTACAGTAGCTTGCTTACCATTGCGGACGATGGGCGTTTTCATCAAACTGGGGTCATCAAAAACCTTATCCTCTTTCGCCCGTTTGTCGTCCATGTATTTCATGTTCGTGATTTCCTGACTTTTGCTATTCCAGTCAATCAGGTTGTCAATTTCCCCAACCGCCCGAAGCACACTGTCAAACTCCTTGCCCGACATTCCAAACCGAACCAAATCAATAGACTGAAATTTCACCCTACGTTCCTTAAAATAACGTTCTGCTTTTTTGGTATCAAAGCACTTGCTTTTTCCGAAAATCTGAATATTCAATATTCTACCTCCATCAGGCATAGCCCCTGTGGGGGCATCATAACGCCTGCGTCTTCTCGTTTTCCCTCAAAAAGTGCCGGGATGCTATTGGGATCACGCTGTCCCACCCCAACTTCTACCAATGTACCGACCAAAATCCGAACCATGTTATGTAAAAATCCGTTTCCGTTGATTGTAAATCGAACTTCCTCCCCCACCTTGTCAATGTGGAGGGAGTGAATTTGACGAACTGTGGATTTTTTCATCTTTTTGTTAGAACAGAATGCAGCAAAATCATGTTGACCCAGAAGATGTTCAGCCCCACGGCGCATCGCCTCTACATCCAATTCCTCCGGCAGAATCGTCACAAAACGCCGCTCAAAAACACAAGGCTTGTCTGAATTCCAAATTCGGTAGCAGTAGGTCTTGGTCCGAGCATTAAGTCTGGCATGGAACCGCTCTGATGCGTCCTTACAAGAATATATGCCGATATCTTCTGGTAGATACCGCCGCAGTTCCGACAAAATCTGCTGAGCAGGCATATTGCTTTGGCAGTGAAAACTGGCTACCTGGCCCCTGGCATGAACACCTGCATCTGTCCGTCCTGAGCCTGAAATCTCAATAAGTTCCCCTAAAATCCGAGACAGGGTGGTTTCTATTTTGCCCTGAATTGTATTATCCGCACCGGGAAGCCGCTGCCATCCTCGATAACGGGTGCCGTCATAGCAAATATCAAGCCGCAAATTCCTCATAATCTCTCAATTCCTCTCTGGCCTCCCGTTCACTGTCGGCAGAGAATAGGAACTTGCCATTCCAATCATAAACCTGAACGTGACCATGGATGTATTGCATGGAATACATTTGCCATCACCCTTTCTTGGTATCTGGCTGTATTCTAACACACTAACTGTCCAATAAATCGTATATTATAAATCAGAGCGATCCTAGACAGACCGCTCTGATAGCATAACACAGAATTCTTTACTTTACAATGCCATTAAGCCATTTCAAGACATCCTCATAGACCTCAGCCTTGTTGATTTCATTGAGAATCTCATGACGACCCAAGGGATAGATCTTTACATTGACCTTCTGCATGCCAGCCTCACGGAAAGCAGCTGCGCATTTTACAACACCTTTTCCGTAGTTGCCCACCGGATCATCTCCACCGGCGATAAAAAGAACCGGCATGTTTTGATTCATTTGGGCGATATTGTCCTTGTTCTGAACATAGGAAAGGCCTTCTGCCAAATCACGCATCAAGCCGGCAGATGCAACAAAACCACACATAGAATCTTCATTATATGCGTCCACAATCTTAGAATCTCTGGTCAGCCAGTCCACGTCCGTTCTTGGATGCTCTACCCGGCGATTGTATCCACCAAATGTGGTATTATGCAAAAATGTATTGGGTTTCTTTTCTCCATCCTTTTTGCATAAGAAATTTCCCAAAACTTTGCCAGATGCTATCACGGCACCGGGCTGCCAGCCAGTACCGCAAATAATTGCAGCATCCGGACCATTCTGCGCATATTTGCACAGCAATGTGCGGGTCATAAAGGAACCCATGGAATGGCCAAAGATGATATAAGGAATATCAGGATACTCCCTTTTGGTGTCACTCATAAGCTGATATGTATCTGCCACTGCCGAGAACCAGCCTCCGTGGAAATATCCCTGCGTGCCCTCACGTCCTACGGACTTACCATGACCCATATGATCTTCTGCCACCACAACAAAACCGTGGTTCGTCAGAAAATGCGCAAAATCATCATATCGATCTATATGCTCTGCAATACCATGAACGATCTGCACCACAGCTCTGGGCGCATCTTCCGGTGTCCACCGGCAACCATGAATCTGGCCAATTCCGCAGGATTTGTAATAGAATTCTTCTTTCATAGTCAGATACCTCCTACATTATGTATGTGTAAAATCTTTCGTTCATCCGGACTCCGCATAAGGCCCGATATGTAATAAAATCCACTTTTATTGACAACCCACTTTTTTTATGATACCATTTTACTCATATTATTTCCAAAAAGCAAGTATATGCTTTTTGGAAATCCCGGTATCTTTTTGATACTAGTAAGGAAGTTATCGTGGTGCATGGTGAGACATGTCCCACAGAAACTACTATGGAACTCATCGACAGCAAATACAAAGTACTGACCCAACAACTTCTGTAACTGGGTGCCAGCAATTTGGTTCATCGGGAGGTTTTTGCTGTGGTTCCGCCAAAAGTAGAATACTCTCTAACCGAGCAAAGCAAAAGCCTTGTGCCCATTCCCCGCATACACTGTTTTTGTATCCTGAAAGGAGTTTTCCCTATATGAAGATAAAGATTCTAGCTGACAGCACCTGTGATCTCTCCCCTGCAATTTTAGAGGCCAATCGCATTTCTCTGATTCCTTTGACCATTGTTAAGAATGAGGAGCAGTTTAAAGACGGTGTTACCATCACTCCTGCTGATATTTTCGAGCATGTAGCAAACGGCGGCTCTCTATGCACCACTGCTGCCATCAGTGTTGGCGAATACGCTGATGAATTTGCCAAATATGCGCCTGACTACGACGGCATTATCCATGTCAACCTTGGTTCCGGTTTTTCCTCCTGCTACCAGAACGCCTGTCTGGCCGCTGCGGATTTCCCCAACGTCCGCTGCATTGATTCCCAGAATCTATCCTCCGGTCAGGGTCTGGTGGTCCTGAAGGCATGTGAGCTATCCAGAACCTGTGCTGATCTGGACGAACTTGTAGCAGCTCTGAACGCATTTATCCCCAAGGTGGAAGCCAGCTTCCTACTGGATCGACTGGAGTATATGGTGAAAGGCGGTCGTTGCTCAACCGCAACCGCCTTGGGCGCAAATCTTTTGAATCTGAAGCCCTGTATCGAAGTCAGAGATGGTAAAATGACCGTGGTCAAGAAATACCGCGGCAACTACGCCAAATGTCTGACAAATTACGTCAAGGATCGTTTAACAAACCGGGATGATCTGGACTATAAAACAATTTTCATCACTAAGACACCCATTTCTGATACATGCTACTCCGCCGTTACGGAGGCTGTAAATACCCTCGGTCACTTTGAGTCACTCTACGAAACCGATGCAGGCTGTACAGTTTCCTGTCACTGCGGTCCCGGCACATTGGGTATTCTCTTTGCCAGAAAATAACGAAGTTATTCCAGCTCTGACCATATCAGGGCTGGATTTTTCTTCTTGTATTTCTACACAGCTGTGATATACTGAACATAATTCTTCTGTGTAAATCGAGGGAATCTATGGATTACTATATGCTTGTAGACCTGGCAACCCATATAGGCTACGAACTTGCCATGAGTGGTGCCGAAACCTTCCGTGTAGAGGACACCATTTGTCGAATTTTGCGCACCTACGACATCGAAGCAGAGGTATTTGCAATTCCTAATTGTCTGACCATCAGCTTTGAAGCCGCCAACGGCAAACCCCTTACAAGAATGCACCGCATCGGCTATCACGGCAATGATTTGGAAGCGGTGGAACAGTACAACGCCCTTAGTCGCCGCATCTGTGCCGAAAAGCCGGAGCCCGAGGTCGCTATAGCGTGGATGAAAGAAACCAAAGCACGATGCAGAAAATACTCCTTTCCCATGCACCTTTTTGGAGATTTTCTCGGTTCCTTTGGCTTTTCCCTGTTTTTCGGAGGTTCTGTAATAGACGGACTCTGCGCCGGCTTCTGCGGCCTTGTGGTAGGCTTTGCTGAGCGGATCATGGATCGTTTGAAAACAAACCAGTTTTTCAGCACCATCGCTTCATCATTCTTGATAGCAGTTGTGTCCTATACAATGGCCGCATTCGGTCTGGTTCACAATGTAGATACCGTCATCATCGGTACGTTGATGATTCTTGTGCCAGGAATGCTCTTTACCAACTCCATGCGTGATATTATCTACGGAGACACCAACTCTGGTATCAACCGAATTGTTCAGGTTGTGCTTATTGCCCTTGCTATTGCATTGGGTACCGCAGCCGCATGGAACGTCGCCAGCTTCTTCTGGGGACCTCAATACGGCGGAACCACAATCACATACCCTCTGCTCGTTCACTGTGCTATCAGTCTGATTGGCTGTGTAGGTTTCGCCATCTACTTCAATGTTCACGGTATGGGTATCTGGCTTTGTGCCTTTGGCGGCTTCATGACATGGGCTGTATATTTAATTGGCATTAAGCTTGGATGCGGCGTTATCGGCAGTAACTTCTGGGCCGCAGCTTTTGCTTCAACCTATGCGGAGATTATGGCAAGAATCCGAAAATACCCTGCCATTTCCTATCTTGTTGTCTCTGCATTTCCACTGTTCCCCGGTGCAGGTATTTACTACACCACACACTACGCTGTGGAGGGATACATGGACTTAAGTCTTAGCAAAGGACTGGAAACTGCCGGAATCGCAGGCATCATGGCTGTCGGTATCATGCTGGTGTCCACCATGGTTCGTATGTTCTATGTTTGGAAAAAGCAGCGAAAGAAACTTATACACATAAAATCCGGAAGGTAATACCTTCCGGATTTTCTTATAATTGAGAAAATATATCACCTAAATTTTCGTGGAATACCAGGTTTGCCATACTGTCATACGGTGTTTCATCCCGATTGATGAGCACCAGACGTGCGCCTCGGTAGTAATTGATCAGCCCTGCTGCCGGGTACACCGTCAGGCTGGTTCCAGCTACAATCAGGAGATCCGCATCTGCAATAGCTTTTACACTATTTTCAATACATTTCTGATCCAAAGATTCCTCATACAGTACCACGTCCGGTTTCACAGTACCACCGCAGCTGCATGTCGGAACGCCATCACAGTTCTTGATAAACTCCGCCGGATAAAACTTGTGGCAGCGCATACAGTAGTTCCGCAAAACAGAGCCATGGAGTTCATAAACTTTTTGGGAACCCGCCTTTTGATGCAGACCGTCAATATTCTGCGTAACCACTGCCGAAAGTTTCCCCTCACGTTCCCATTGTGCCAGCTTTTTGTGAGTAATATTGGGTTCAAATCCAAGAGGTAGCATTTTTCCTCGATAGAAGCGGAAGAAATACTCCGGTTTCCGAACAAAAAAGCTATGGCTGATGATTGTTTCCGGAGGATAGTCAAACTTCTGATGGTACAATCCATCTACACTCCGAAAATCCGGAATTCCGGACTCTGTACTTACACCTGCTCCACCAAAAAAGACAATATTATTGCTTTCTGCAATCCATTTTTTCAGTTGTTCCAATCGTTCCATGAACATCCCCCTTTGAACATAGTTTACCGCTTCCCAGCATAAAAAGCAACACCCACCAAAGCTTTCCGCGCTCGGTGGGTGTTACACTTATTCGGATTCTTTGTCCTCTGCCGCAATTTCTGCCAGCAGTTTTTTGTCCTGCTTACTGGACAAATCAAGCTTTTCATACATATCCGGGCGTCTTTCCCGGGTACGCCGCAGAGATTGCTTTCTTCTCCACAAGTCAACCTTTTGGTGGTTACCGGAAAGCAAAATTCCCGGAACCTCTCTGCCGTGCCAGACGGCGGGACGGCTGTACTGCGGATATTCCAAAAGACCATTGTAATGGCTTTCGTCCTCAAAACATTCCGGATCTGCCAGCACGCCGGGTACCATCCGGCACACAGCATCAGCCACCGCCATAGCAGCAATTTCACCACCAGTAAGAACAAAATCTCCCAAAGAGATTTCCTCATCCACGCACTCGTCGATAAACCGCTGGTCAATACCCTCATAGTGACCGCAGACCAGCACAAGATTTTCCATCTTGCTGAGACGAATGGCATCGCTCTGTTTAAAGGTGTGTCCGCAAGGCGACAGGTAAATAGTATGCACCGGACCGCCGGCCTGATCGCAGACCGCTTCCCAACAGCGATACAGCGGATCTGCCTGCATCACGGCACCACGACCACCGCCATAAGGGTAGTCGTCTACCTGATTTTGCTTGTTGGCAGTGTAATCCCGAATCTGGTGGGTCTCAATGTGGATAAAATCCCGTTCTTGAGCTCGTCCCAAAATACTCTCACTGAGCACATCCCCCACTGTTTCAGGGAACAGCGTCATGATATCAATCCTCATCGCTTCGCATACCCTCGATGATCTTTACCTGCATCACATTTGCATCCATATCCGTAGACAGGATAAACTGCTTGACTGCAGGAATCATATATTCATAATGACCCTTGACCACATATACACTGTTGCCGGGATAGTCCAGCACATCAGTAATTTTACCTAACTCCTCGCCATCGCAATAAACCTGCATACCGATAAGCTCAGCGGCAAAAATCACCTCATCAGATACATCTTCCCGATAGATTTCCACAACCTTGCCCCGGAGTGCCTGAGCAGCTTCCATGGTGTCAACGCCCTGAAGCTTTACAAGGTTGCAGGTTTTCTGAATCCGGCAGGATTCAACTTTATATTCACGGCCGCCAATGCGGACACGATCAAATTCGCACAGAACTTCGGGGGAATCCACCCAAGGCAAAACCTTCATTTCGCCACGGACACCGTGGGTATTGACGATCTCACCGGCCTCTAAAAACTGAAGTCTCATAATATCCTCCTAAAGAAACGGAAAATGCGTGACTTCCGCCACGCATGCCCGTTAATCCACGATTTCGACGGTAACTCTCTCGCCAGTGCGTTGAGCTACGGTCTTTACGATGGTACGGATCTCCTTGGCGATCCGCCCCTGGCGGCCAATAACCTTGCCCATGTCGCCTTCGGCAACACGAAGCTCCAGCACCGTACCGTCATCACCAGTGACTTCGGTGACGCTGACAGCTTCAGGGTTGTCCACCAGATTCTTTGCCATATACAGCAAAAGTTCTTTCATTGCGCTATCTCCTTAAAGGGAACTTACAGCACGCCGGCGTTCTTCAGCAGGCCACGGACAGTGTCGGTGGGCTGAGCACCGTTCTTGATCCAAGCCTGTGCCTTCTCTGCATCAACAGAAATGGTAGCAGGAGTGGTCAGAGGGTTGTAAGTGCCGATCTCCTCGATGCAACGGCCGTCGCGGGGAGAACGAGAATCAGCAACAACAATACGGTAGAAAGGAGCCTTCTTAGCGCCCATTCTTCTCAGTCTGATCTTAACCATGAGTTTCACCTCCAAATAATCAAATCATTTATATCGCAAAGCGAATTGCTTTCAGCGAACCTTATCAAAGCCCGGGAAATCCACCCCGGAATCCAGCCAATCCCTTCATGCGCTTGAGCTTTTTGCCAGCACCGGGACCTGCAAACTGCTTAATCATCTTCTGCATTTGTTCAAAAGATTTCAGCAACTTATTTACATCTTCCACACGCACGCCTGCGCCAGCTGCAATACGCTTTTTCCGGCTGGCACCGATGATGGAAGGATTTTCCCGTTCCTTGGGAGTCATCGAAAGAATAATGGCCTCGGTACGACCCATGGCTCTCTCGTCCACCTGCAAATTTTTCATATTTGCGCCGCCGGGCATCTGAGCCAGCAAATCCTGCATGGAACCCATGGACTTCAGCTGAACCATCTGATCGTAGAAATCCTGCAGCGTAAATTTGTTGGTTTTAAGCTTTTCCTCCATCTCAGCGGCTTTTTTTGCATCATATGCTTTTTCGGCCTTCTCGATGAGAGACAGCACATCGCCCATACCCAGAATTCTGGATGCCATTCGATCCGGATGAAAGGGCTCAATATCCTCAAGCTTTTCGCCCATACCGGCGAACTTAATGGGCTTTCCGGTGATTGCCCGGACAGACAGAGCGGCACCGCCTCTGGCGTCACCATCCAGCTTGGAGAGCATCACGGAATCAATGTCCAGCCACTCGTTAAAGCTCTGTGCTGCATTAACAGCATCCTGACCAGTCATAGCGTCAATCACCAACATGATTTCATCGGGATTGACGGTTGCCTTGATGTTCTTCAGTTCTTCCATCAGTGCTTCATCCACGTGCAGACGACCGGCGGTATCCAGAAATACCATATCGTGACCATGCTGACGGGCATAGAGAACTGCTTCCTTTGCGGTTTCCACAGGGTTCTGTGTTCCCTTTTCAAAAACAGGAATCCCCAGTTTCTCACCGCAGACCTTCAACTGCTGAATAGCAGCGGGTCTGTAAATATCACAGGCAACCAGCAGGGGATTTCTGCCCTGACGCTTCATAAGTCCCGCAAGCTTGGAACCATTGGTGGTTTTACCTGCGCCCTGCAAGCCCACCAGCATAACAACCGTGGGGCCATTGGGGTTAATTGTGATATGTTTTGCATCACTGCCCATGAGATCGGTCAGCTCTTCATTGACAATCTTGACGATCATCTGAGCAGGGCTGAGCGCTTCCAGCACGTCGGAGCCGACACAGCGTTCGGTAACGGACTTGGTAAAGTCCTTACATACCTTATAGCTAACATCTGCTTCCAGCAATGCCATACGAATTTCACGCATAGCCTCCTTCACATCGGACTCCTTCAGGCGGCCTTTGCCCCGGAGCTTCTTGAAGGTGGCAGAAATTTTTTCGGTTAAGCCTTCAAATGCCATATTTTACTCCTCAAGTGTCTGCGCGGCGGCAATGATGCTCATAGCAAGATGTGATACATCGGAGTCGGGATTAACCTTGAGCTTTTCCGCAGCGTCCAGAATTTCCCGGACTGCTTTACGCATGTCCAGATCCCGCTTGACACAACCGGTTTTTTCTTCCATGTTGCGAAGCAGAGCTTCTGCCCGATTCAGGTTGTCATAGACTCCCTGGCGGCTGACCTTTAATTCCTCTGCGATTTCGCTGAGAGACAGGTCCTGATTGTGATATAAGTCAAAGCACATCCGCTGACGCTCAGTGAGCAGCTCACCGTAATAATCATAAAGCAGCGTCATTTCCAATGCGTCCATATCGTGCCTCCTTGTGTCAAGGCATTTCCCTTGACATCCTAGGGTATCATACAACATGCCACGCACTTTGTCAAGTATTTTTCCTTGACAGCGTCAAATTATTTTGTACCATTTTGAAAGTTCGGCCGTGGGAATAAATCCACACCGCCGATAGAGGTTTACCGCTCGTTCATTGACAGATGCCACCTCTAACTGCACCTGTTCCCCCGTAAGCAGCGTACAAAGAGTTTTCAGTACCAGCTCACCTGCACCGGGTTTAACGGAAATAACAGCATCAACAGTATCTCCACAAGCCCTGCCGATACCCAGAAGTTGACCATCCCGATGGACGAAATAGCCGTCCCCTTTTTGAATCATTTCTTCTGCATCCTGTTTTGTCATATAGGCAGCATTGGGAATATCATCCATACGACGATTGTAGATTTCTCTCCACACCTCCGCATTTTCCGGAAGTACTGGCCACAATGCTGCCTCTGGCTCTGCATTACGCAATGCGCCTCTCATGCGCCAAATCGCAGTATGGAAAGGATAGCTTTCCAACACTTCGTGTCCTGTTGCGTAGATTTTCTCAGCGCCGCAAATCTTGCAAAATGAAACGCACTCCTGTAAAAGCTCCTTAGGTTGCTCCGATGCCTGAATGCGGACATAGGCAATTTTTCGATAAGGAACCTCTCGAAGAATTAAGCTTGCCACGCCATATTCCGTTGTAAACACAGGAAAATCCCTCATATCCTTTCCTCCTGTTTGTTATCATACCATTGTTTGGCCTATATGGCAAGAAAAAAGGGTACCATTCTTTCTATATTTGTGTGCATGTTGCACACAATCCTCGTGACACGTGAAAGTCCTATCTTGAACTGTCCACAATAATTTTGAAATATCAACATTTTCCCTATAATCGCCTTGATTTCTGTACAAACAGGTGTATACTATTAAATATATACTACCGATAAAAAGGAGGCTATCTCATGAAGAAGATTATCTGTAAGAAGGAATACAATACCGAGACCGCAACCCTGATTAAGAAGCATAGCGTCAGCTTCTACGGAGACCCTGCCGGTTACGAGGAATCCCTGTACCAGACTCCCGGTGGTCTGTATTTCCTGCATGTTTGCGGTGGTGAGTCCTCCCCCTACCCCTCCGAGGATATTTTGCGCATGGCAAAAACCAAGGTCAAGGCTTGGATGGAAAACAACTGATTTCGCTACATAGTAAAGGAGTCTGCATCGACAGACTCCTTTTTTTCTTGACAAATATGCTATCATTATTGTAGGAAATTATATCATTTATAAAGTAGGTTGATATCCATGAAGAAAATAACAATTTCAATGGTATTCCTTTTGGTTTTATTCCTTTTGGTTGGCTGTTCCACACCAACAGAATTTGACCAGATTGCTGCCACTACCCTGCCTGTTTACGAATTTACTTCCCGTCTGTGTGAAGGAACTGACATCTCAGTTACCAGACTGGTGACAGAAAGCGTTTCATGCCTGCACGACTACGCACTGAACGTATCCCAGGTTCGTGCTGCTGAGGCTGCCGATGTCGTCGTCATCAGCGGTGCCGGTCTGGAATCCTTTATGACAGATATCCTCCGAAACTCTGACACCATCGATGCCTCCAAGGGAATTGCCTGCATCGACGACCATGACCACGACCATGACCACGATCACGAAGATGGTCATCATCACGCTCAGGACAGCCACATTTGGCTCTCCCCTGCCAACGCAAAAATTATGTGTTCCAACATTTGCGCAGGACTTTCTGCCAAATATCCCGATCACACCGCAACCTTTGAAGAAAACCTCAAGAAGCTCCACGTTGATCTGGATGCACTGCAAAATTATGCCGACACTCAGCTGGCTGATCTTTCCTGCCGGGAACTAATCACCTTCCACGACGGCTTCTCCTACATGGCAAAAAGCTTTGGACTGACCATTCTCCGCACTGTGGAGGAGGAGTCCGGTTCTGAAGCCTCCGCAGCAGAGCTTCAGGAATTGATTTCTATTGTGAAGGAACACAACCTCCCTGCTATTTTCACCGAAACTAACGGCAGTACTGCTGCCGCTTCCGTCATCGCAAAGGAAACCGGTGTTAAGACCTGCACTTTAAATATGGCAATGTCCGGTGACAGCTATTTTGATGCGATGTATCAGAACATCGACACTCTGAAGGAGGCTCTTGGATGAGACCAAATATCCATGGAAATTCCTGCGGCGACTCCTGTTGCCTGCGAATTCAGAATCTGTCCGTCAAAATCGGCAGTGACCGGATTTTAAACAACGTCAATCTCCACATTCATTGCGGTCAGATGATGGCACTCATCGGACCCAACGGTGCCGGTAAATCCACTTTGCTGAAAGCCATTTTAGGCCATCGAGATCACGAAGGCACCATCACGTTCTCTGCGCCCGGCATGCGTCACCGGAAGCCCCCCCGCATCGGCTATGTCCCTCAGAGTCCGTCCTTTGATCCCGGTGACCCCGTGTGTGTTGCTGACCTGTTTGCCTGCTGTCATAGCAAGCGTCCGGCATTTTTAGGACTGTCTGCTGCCACCCGGGACAAAATTCTGGAGTGTCTGGAACGTGTGCACGGTGAGGATCTTATCGACAAACGGATCGGCACTCTCTCCGGTGGTGAATTACAGCGTGTTCTGTTAGCTCTGGCACTGGAGCCTCTGCCCAATATTCTGATTTTGGATGAGCCTCTGTCCGGCGTAGATGTAGAGGGCATGACCACCTTGATGGACATGCTGGACGAAATTCGTAAACGCTACGATCTGTCCATTCTCATGACCACTCACGATTTCGATATGCTCCCTCAGTACGCCGATCAGGTCGCCCTGATCGACCACGCTGTTATCAAGCAGGGAACGCCTTCGGAAGTTCTGAATTCTGAGGAGTTCCGTCAGACCTTCCACCGAAAAGGAGGTGCCGTATGAGCATTTGGTATGCATTCTGCGATCTGCTGTCCCTTGATATGCTTCAGTGGGATTTCATGAAAAACGCTCTGCTGGCAATCCTGCTCATGTCCCCGCTGTTTGGTCTGATGTCTACCATGGTGGTCACCGGACGGATGAGCTTTTTCTCCGATGCATTGGGACATTCTGCCTTTACCGGTATTGCTATCGGCTGCATCTGCGGTGTTGCCGCTCCCACATGGGTAGCCGTTTTGTTCAGCATCGGCTTTGCCCTGCTGTTTTCCTATGTCCGCAGCCGCAGCAATCAGGCCGCCGACACCATCATCGGTGTGTTTTCCAGCACCGCCGTAGCTCTGGGTATTTTCATTGCTACTCTGGGCGGTGGCAGCTTCACCAAGTATAATAAATATCTCATTGGTGACATTCTCTCTGTCAGCCCCGCGGATATCGGCATGCTGGCTCTGACTTTACTGGCTGTGATTCTGTTCTGGATTCTGTTTTCCAACCGACTGACCCTGACCAACATTCACCCTGCTCTAGCTTCCTCCCGTGGAATCTCTGTCGGTCTAACCCAAACACTGTTTACAGTAGCCATCGCTGTGGTAGTCACTCTGGCCATTTCAAGTGTAGGTCTGCTGATTTTGAATTCCCTGTTGGTTCTGCCTGCTGCATCTGCCCGAAATGTATCCAAAAATCTGCGGCAATACCACCTGTTCTCCGTCCTGTTTGCGTTAGTTTCCGGGCTGTCCGGACTGATAGCCTCTTACTACTGGGGCTGTTCTACCGGCGCTGCCATTTCACTGATCCTTGCCCTGATTTTCGCTGTTTCCTTCAGTTTCAGAAAGGTTCGTGCCTGATATGGAAAATGTCAATATACAGGTTATTGCCCGGATGCACAGTGATTTTGCAACGAAATTCGGCATTCCCCGGCAAAGTGGACTGGTGGAGGAACTGACGTCCACCATCGTTTTCGAGCCGGAATTCCGAAATCCTGATGCCCTGCGTGGAATTGAGGATTTCTCCCATTTGTGGATCATCTGGCAGTTTTCCGAAGCTGTGCGAAAGCAGTGGTCTCCTACGGTGCGTCCTCCCAGATTAGGCGGCAATACTCGACTGGGCGTCTTTGCGACCCGTTCTCCCTTCCGTCCCAATAATCTGGGACTATCCAGCGTTAAACTACTTGACGTGGAGCATACCAAGGAATTTGGCACTGTTCTTCACGTTGGCGGCGCAGATCTGATGGATGGCACCCCGATTTTTGACATCAAACCATATATTCCCTACGGCGATGCTCACCCGGATGCGAAGGGTGGTTTTACCGATACCGCAGATGATTTCCTCTTGCAAGTGGATTTTCCAGAAAATCTCCTGCAAAAATTTCCACGAAACAAACGTGACGCCGCCGTGGCAGTTCTGACGCACGATCCACGTCCCTCATACCAAAGAAAAGCAGAGCGGGTTTATGGTTTGACATTTGCTGGCTTTGACATTCGCTTTACAGTTAAGGATGATGTCTTGACGGTTCAGGAAGTGAATCCCATATAATAAATGGACGGAGATTAATGGGTACGCCCCATAAGGAAGTTTTTTGAGAGATACGGTACAGTCCCGTTTTTGGGGTGTACCGTATCTTCTTTTTATGCAATAAAACAGCAGGTGCCGGAAAATCCCAACACCTGCCGATCTTTTTTTATGCGTTTTCTTGCGGAGGTTTTAGGAGCCAGCTCCTAACGATCGCACCGTTTTACGACTCTTGGGAGTATAAACGGTATGCTCGCTAAAATGATGCAGACACTTCCTCCTGAAAACCGATCTCTGTTTCTTATTCTTTCAGAATCTATATTCGTTACACCAATGACCGTGCATTCCGATTCACTGAGTGTTAGTAATATTGGAATTAGTGTAACACTCGTTGGTTATCTACACTCAGTATGCGTTATGGCTTTTTGTTTTCTTCCTATCTGTTTGAGACCGACCGCAAAATAAAATCCAACTACAATACCTGCAAAATTCAGAATGATGTCATCGACATCAAAGCTGCGCCCAATAATAGGCTGTATCACTTCTACGACAATCGGGACGATAATGGCTATTTCCCAAATGCTACGATTATTGATTTTCTTTGAAACAAAGGGCAGGAAAAAGCCAAGTGGCATAAACATAAAAAAGTTATAAACCAACATTTTCAGGACCCAACGACCAATCGTAAATTCTCTGGTTATCAATTTGAAAACTATCGGTACAAAGTTAAATTCGCCAGAAAAAAGCTCAAGTTCGCTGTGGCTACCCCCTGTACAGATGTTTGCCCAAATAAACATCCATAAATTAGCAGGCACGAGAATTAGATTTATAAGTCCTGTTAGATAGCATACGAAAAGCCATCGTATAATCTCTGTACCCCAGCTAACAATGTTTCCATGCCTTTTGATGAGAATACACCTGAAAACAGCGTACGCAACTCCCACCAGCACGGTAATAGGAATGATTTGCAGAAAAAGACCCAATACGGAGCCAGAGTTCATCAAGCTATAGAGTTTGCTCATAATCGTTAAACCTCTCATTTATTTAAGGGTGTTCACGGATTTGAACGACTACCCATTCACCATTATCATTTCTTTCTACCTTCCAAAGAGAAGGAATGCGCCAACTTCCATGAGCGGTACTGCCATCGTAATTGAATGTTTCAGATGAGTAATATACCCAAATCCAGCCTTCGTCTTTCCCAAGATGTGCGGACCATAACTCTAACGAATGTTCATTGAACGCCGTATCACCATAGCTGTCCGTATCAGTTGCATAACGAGCGAGTAAGCCATAGCTCTCTTCATTTTCATCGCTTGTGTGCTGCACATCATTGAACGCCTGATCCGCCAGACGCAAAACCGCCTGTGCTTCTCTACGGTCAGATGCAGAACCAATATAGATTGCTTTGGCAATCTGTTCGCTGCTATAGTAGTTACCGCTCGTCATAGGCCCGATATCCACGATACGGTAAACGGGAAAAAAGTGTAGCAACACACAGATGATGATAAAGATGCCAGCAATAACAGCGGCAACACAGTATGCCTTTTTGCGAAATTTCTTTTGGGCAGCCTTCATGGACTTCATCACTTCTGCTTCTAAATTATTCCACATTTCACCATCGACTTTTTCTAACTTTGTCCCTGCTTTCAATAATTCAAGCTCCGCAGTACATTCAGGACAATTTTCAAGATGTTCTTTGACAAATGCCCCCGTTTCGTCGCTAACCATATTTTCAAGGTATAAGGGCAGAATATCACGAACAACACCGCACTCATTTTTCATGTTCGATTTCCTCCAATCTGCGTTGTATCATTTTTCTGGCTCGATGGTAGGTAACGCAAGCCCAGTTATCGGTTTTATGAAATAGTTCCCCGATTTCTTTGAATGACAAATCTCCAAAAACACGCCACATAAAAACCTCTTTATACGGTTCTGCAATCGTATGAAGAATATGCCGTATATTCTGAACCTCCTCCTGTTTACCCAAATGTATATCCAAAGAGTCATCTGGTGAAGTGATATTTTGCAAATTCACTTCATCCACGCTCAAAATATTTTTATTCTTTTTTAAGTAAGTGTAATATGTGTTTTTTGCAATCTGAAAAAGCCACACCCGAATATCACAGTCACCACGAAATTTTTTTATGGAACTGATGGCTTTAACAAAGGTTTCACTGGTAATATCTTCTGCAACTTGCTCATCACCAGAAAGCTGCAACACATAAAGGAAAACTGCTTTGAAATAAGTTCTGTAAATTTGCTCGAACTCCATTACACTACCACCTCCCTTCCTATATAAGACTCCGCAGATAAAGAAACCTTACAACGAATTTGAGATAAGTTTCTTCTTTGCAGCTAAAAGCCACCAACCCACTCAGGGCAGGTGGCTTTCCAACTCTTAGTATTATTCTGATTTGAACTACTCGATTTTATCTACGATTATTAGATGCCGCAGGGATTTAATAAAATCCTCCAAACCCGTTGATAACAAAGGGTTTTTCGCAAACAGCTCACCTTTTCCCTTTATACGGTTTCACCCCTGTTTATGCTTCCCTTGAAGGCTCATA
>RCNI01000014.1_pt1 | contig 120508 bp, 114 predicted proteins | sample 2041151 | NCBI WGS metagenome assembly RCNI01 (sample SAMN09708214, study PRJNA481090) | feces metagenome | isolation source: feces | place: Antarctica: Albino Rookery
GAGGCCATGGGGCATAAGTGGGGCGTGGTGGAAACTGATCTGCACCGCCGAAACTGGACTTTATGGGGTATGCCTGACTGGATAGACTATGAAAACGAGAGCGGGGAAGTGTATGAACCGGAAGAGAATGTGCCGGAGATTATCCGCCCCTCATATTACTATGCTGTCTCCCTCCCGCTGCTCAAGCCCGGCATGACTGACCCGGCGGCATACCGTGTGCAGCAGATGCTGGGAATAAAAACAACAAGTGTTATGGATGCAGGGACGGTTGAAGCCGTTAAAGCCTTTCAGCGTGATGCCGGCCTCTTAGCAGACGGCGAAATCGGCGGTGACACATGGTATAAACTGTTGAGGGAGTGATAACGTGGATAGCCTCAGAATAGCGGCTGACTACGCAAGCACAATTTGCACGATCATTACATTTCTCGCAATAGTATGTAAGCCTATCAGAAATAAGCTTTTAGGTATCGAAGCCATTCAGAACGGTCTTAAATGCTTACTTCGTGCTGAAATTGAAAAAATCTACTATGCAAATTTAGACAACAAGACGCTCAGGGAATACGAATATGTAACTCTCTGCTTTTGCTATGAAGCCTATATTGCTTTAAACGGGAACAGTTTTGTAGAGCGAATTTTCTTGGAAATGAAAGGCTGGGAAATTGTAAAATAATTAGGGAATAGCCTGGAAAGGAAGAATCATGGTAGAAACTAAAGAAAAGCTTGACTTCGGTACTGCTATCAAACTGATGAAGCAGGGGAAGGCGGTACAGCGCGTGGGCTGGAATGGTAAGAACCAGTATATTCAGCTTGCGTCCTGTATTTCTTACAAGAATACAGACGGAAAAGTTATAAATTGTATGCATGACGAGATAGGTAATAAGGCTGTTGCATTTGTAGGTACATCCGGAGTGCAGATAGGCTGGCTTGCGTCCCAGGCTGACATGCTTGCTGAAGACTGGCAGATAGCCAGATAAAAAAGAAAGGAATAAAAAATGAAAAAAATTATCGTAGTGCTGATGTGTGCGTTACTCATGTTTGCAATGAGTGTACCGTCCTTTGCTGAGGCCGCGGAGGTACCAGTGGACCCTACCCCTACCGGTCATATATTTATGACCGAACTTATGACTGCTGGTACAGAAATCCTCGCAACGCTCCTGAAAACCGCATTGATGCTGTTAGGCGCGTGGCTGGCGTCTGTAATGGGCAAGTACATAAAATTAAAGCATTTGAACGCAGCCACGGAAGAAGTAATAAAAATGACCATTACAACCGTAGGAGAGCTCCAGCAGACATATGTTGACGGCTGGAAAGCAGCCAGTGTAAACGGCAAATTGACGGACGCACAGAAGCAAGAACTTAACGCAAAACTTTTACTGCTTACAAAAGAAAAACTTACAAAGCCTCTTGTAGATTTGCTCAGAGCCGCAGCGGTAGATATTAACGAGCTTATTTCCGGTGCCGGTGAAGACTTCATTAACGGCAGAGACCCGTTCGAGGCTGTTGAAGATGTTGAAGACCTCCTCAAAGTAAAAGGGGTTGCAGAAAATAAGGAATAAGAAAAGCCCCTCTTAATTGAGGGGCATTTTCATTACCATTTTCATTACCATTTTTGCACCTTTAAAAGCGGTAAAACCGGTAACGGAAACGGTAAAAACATTACCGAAAGCGGAAAAATGAAAACCGTGAAAGCATTGACAAATCAGGGAAAATCCAGCGTTTTCAATGCCTTCACGGCTTCTTTAATTTGGTGGAGATGGGGGGAGTTGAACCCCCGTCCGAAAGCGTTTTAACAGAACTTTCTCCGGGCGCAGTCCGTTATTTACATTCCCTTACCGCAGCGTGAACAGACACACTCTATGGCTTGGTAGCTTCATTATGCGTGGTGCGGTCAAAGCTTTCCGCACGCACGTTCACCACTAATCGACGCCTTATCCCGAGCCGTGGTACTCTCAGGCAAGACGCTCGCTAATTAAGCAGCGAGAAGAACAGTGTTATCGTTGTTCTTTAATTTATAAAGGTTGCCGGTTTTAAAGATGGCCGACTCATCTGCCCGCTTATCCTGCCTCCACACCCCCGTCGAAACCCTTACATCCCCTCGTCGTCGCAAAGTCCGCTCTACTCCATTTCCGCCTTGCGGCGAAAATTGCGTCCGCTCCCTTGCTCCTCCTCTCAAAATCAAACCCGCTGCGCTGGGCTTTGATTTTGTATTTGGGGAGAGCGCAAAGTCCGCTGAACGACTTTTCCGCCTTGCGGCGAAAATTTCGTACGCTCCCTTGCTCCTCCTCTCAAAATCAAACCCGCTGTGCTGGGCTTCGATTTTGCATTTGGGGAGAGCGCAAAGTCCGCTGAACGACCTTTCCGCCTTGCGGCAAAAATTTCGTACGCGTCACAATTCATGTGAAAAAAGTTATCCGGGACATTGCTTTTTTTATATTCTCTGCTGTGCCGCATAAGCGGCACAGCAAATTAACATAGGGTAAAATTATAAAAGGTGCAAAAGCACAGTTTCTATTTTAAACTCAAGCCTTCTCGGGTTCGGGATATACTTCACCGAAGGTCTCAACGGTGACGGTCTTCATGACCTGAGGAGTGGTGGGCTTATCATTATAATCAGTACGAACAGCAGCAATCTTATCTACGTTCTCGATGCCCTCAATGACCTTACCGAAGGCGGCGTACTGACCGTCAAGGTGGGGAGCATTTTCGTGCATAATGAAGAACTGGCTTCCGGCGGAGTTGGGGGACATGGCGCGTGCCATGGAGAGAACACCGCGGTCATGCTTTAAGGGGTTATTGAAACGGTTGCCGTTGAACTCGCCCTTGATGCAGTAGCCGGGGCCGCCCATGCCGGTGCCCTGAGGATCACCGCCCTGAATCATGAAGCCGGAAATTACCCGGTGGAAGATCAGGCCGTTATAGAAGCCCTTGTTTACGAGAGAGATAAAGTTATTAACGGTGTTGGGGGCAATCTCTGGGTAGAGCTCAGCCTTGACAATATCGCCGTTTTCCATCTCAAAGGTAACTACTGGATTTTTCATTGGAAATTTTTCTCCTTCATCATTCTGTCAATATCTCTTTTAGACTGCCTGTCAGCCTCAGAATCACGCTTGTCGTGGAGCTTTTTACCTTTACACAGACCCAGCTCCAGCTTCACACGGCCGTCTTTAAAGTACAAGGATAGGGGGATGAGCGCCACACCGTCCTGCATGACACGGGCGTTAAGCTTCAGAATTTCACGCTTGTGCATGAGAAGTCTGCGCGGTCTTACGGGGTCACGGTTAAAAATGTTGCCATGCTCATAAGGACTTATGTGCATACCTCTGACGAAGAGCTCTCCGTCCTTAACGGTGCAGAAAGCATCCTTCATATTGACCTGCCCCGCTCTTATGGATTTAACCTCAGTGCCTGCAAGCTCAATACCGGCCTCAAAGCGCTCAAGCACGAAATACTCGTGGAAGGCCTTCCGGTTTTCCGCTATTTTTTTAATGCCCATTTGCTTTGGAGCCACAGCTTTTCACATCCTCTCGCAGGTATATTACCACATCTGCACAAAAAATAAAAGAAAAATTTATTAATTTATAAAGTCATGACTGAAAAAGCGGTTTAAAAACTATAAAATTTTGTCCTTTAGCCTAAATTCAATGGAAATCTCTGCATTGCTGTGATATAATTCCATGCGAAAATTATGTAAAGCAATTTTATTATCTTTTAAATAAACAGGGCGACCTGCCTATGGAAGGAGTTAAAATGGAATTTACCGAGAAACGTGTTGATGGAGAATACAAGTACAAGGGTCTTATCGTAAATGTACGCATGGATAAGGCTGAGCTTTTTAACGGTCACATTGTAAAGCGGGAAGTGGTAGAGCATCCCGGCGGCGTTACGGTTTTGCCCATTGATGACGAGGGAAACTGCTATATGGTAGAGCAGTTCCGCTACCCCATGGGAAAGATGATGCTGGAGGCACCGGCGGGAAAGCTGGAATACGGCGAAGAGCCAAGATACAGCGCCGAGCGTGAATTATCTGAGGAAACAGGCTTCACCGCAGGACGGCTTATTGAAATGGGTACATACAGCACCTCACCCGGAATTTCCACCGAGGTTCTCCATATGTATCTTGCCCTTGACCTTAAGCCGGGCAAGACCCACCCAGACGATGACGAGTATCTGAACATTAAAAAGCTGCCTCTTGCACAGCTTGTTGATATGGTAATGAGCGGTGAGATAGACGACGGCAAGACCATAGTTGCGGTTTTGAAGGCTGAAAAATACCTGAAAAACCAGTCAAAATAATAATTTTCTTGCCATACCCGGTCATTTGTGTTAAAATACTCTACTGGTAACAAATCAAATTAACAATTTATTCCCTGATAACGGAAGGTATAATAATATATGGATAAATATGTCATAAACGGCAGAAAGCCTCTCCATGGCGAAGTTGAGATAAGCGGAGCCAAAAATGCAGCTGTTGCGATTATCCCTGCTGCACTTCTGGTGGACGGTGTCTGCCGCATAGAAAACCTGCCTCAGATCAGTGATGTGGAAATGCTCCTCACCATTGTTTCCGATCTGGGCTGCAAGGTGAAGTATATAAATAAATCCACCGTTGAGGTTGATGCCAGAAACGCAACATATAAAGATGCACCCTTTGAGCTTATGCGGAAGATCAGAGCTTCCTACTATTTAATAGGCTCCATGCTGGGCAGATTCGGTGTCTGCAAGACCACCATGCCCGGCGGCTGCAATTTCGGTGTCCGTCCCATTGACCAGCACGTCAAGGGCATGGAGGCACTGGGCGCAGCTATTGATGTTAAAGCCGGCTTTGTGCTGGGTGACGTTCAGGGAGGCAAGCTCCACGGCGCCAGAATTTACCTTGATAAGGTTTCTGTGGGCGCTACTATGAATATAATGATAGCCGCAGTTCTTGCTCAGGGCAGAACCATTATTGAAAATGCCGCAAGAGAGCCTCACATTGTTGACCTTGCAAACTTCTTAAACTCTATGGGTGCAGATGTCCGGGGCGCCGGTACCGATACTATAAAGGTAAACGGTGTTGATAAGCTCCACGGCGGCACTTATGCTATTATTCCCGATCAGATTGAGGCGGGTACCTACATGGTGGCAGCGGCTGCCACCGGCGGAGAAGTTCTTATAAAGAACATTATCCCCAAGCACCTTGAGTGCATCACCGCAAAGCTTCGTGAGACCGGGACTATCGTGCAGCAGTACGAGGATTCCGTTCTGGTTAAGGGCGCAAGCACTCTGAGACGTGCAAACGTCAAGACTCTGCCCTACCCCGGCTTCCCCACGGATATGCAGCCCCAGATAGGCGTGCTGCTGTGCCTTGCAAACGGTACTTCTGTTATTACTGAGGGAATTTACGACAACCGTTATAAATATGTAAGCGAGCTGCGAAAAATGGGCGCTGAAATTCAGGTAGACGGCAGAGTGTGCGTCATCGAGGGCGGACACAGACTGACCGGCGCACCTGTTATGGCATGTGACCTGAGAGCGGGTGCCGCAATGGTTATTGCCGGCCTCTGCGCCGCAGGAGAGACTGTGGTGGAAGATATCCACTATATAGAGCGCGGCTATGAGAATTTCGTCGGCAAGCTTCGCGCACTGGGTGCAGATATAAGAATAGAAGAGTTCCCTGACGATCAGGACGGCTACGACAAGGTAGTGTGTATTCCTGTATGACAGTCAGTGTTTTTGCCAGCGGCTCCGGAGGAAACTGCCTTCTGGTTTCCGGAGCAGAGACGAATATTTTAATCGACGCCGGAATTTCCATGCGCCGGGTGAAAAGCGCCTTGGCAGAAGCAGAATTAAATGTGGAAGATATTACCGGAGTGCTCACAACCCATGAGCACTCCGACCACGTTTCCGGTCTTAAAATGCTTTGCAGGCATTATGATATACCTGTTTACGCCCCTCATACGGTGGCAAGCAGGCTTGCGGGAAAAATACCCGAAACCGAGGAGAACATACATATTATCCCGGTTAATGAAGAATTTTATATAGGAAATCTTAAGGTTCGCGCCTTCCATACTCCACATGACACTGATGAAAGTGTAGGGTACAGAGTGGAGGGGGAGGGCATTTTTGCGTTAAGTACGGATATGGGCCATGTGACAGCTGAGGTTCTGGACGGACTGATGGGTGCCGATACGGTGCTGATTGAGTCTAACCATGACGAGCAGATGTTAAAGGAAGGCCCGTACCCCGCCTATCTTAAACGCCGCATCCTCTCCGATAGGGGACATCTAAGCAACAAGGCATGTGCCGAGCTTGCAAAGACCCTTTCGGATAACGGAACTGAGAACATAATTTTAGGACACCTGAGCCGGGAGAATAATATCCCCGGTCTTGCAAAAAGAACTACCGAGGCGGTACTGGGAAAAAGCGAGGGGATTTATGTTGCACCTGAGCTTGGCTTTTTGCAGGTATCGGTTGGAAAGGCGGCAGTGATTTGAGAGAAATTAAATTCATATGCGTAGGCAGAATGAGGGAAAAGCACTTTATAGAGGCTTTTTCCGAATATAAAAAGCGTCTGGGCGCATACTGCAAGTTTGAGCTTGCGGAAGTGGACGAACAGAGACTTCCCGAAAAGCCCTGCGACAAGGAGATCAAAGCCGCACTTTTAAAAGAGGGCGGAGAAATTAAAAAACAGATACCCAAGGACGCTTATGTGTGCTGCATGTGCGTCGAGGGAAAGCAGAAAAGCAGCGAGGAGCTGGCGGAGCTTATGCTGGAGCGGGAAAACTCCGGCAAGCCCAAGCTGTGCTTTATAATCGGCGGCTCCTACGGCATATGTGATGAGGTTAAGGCTATGGCGGATTTTAAGCTCAGCATGTCAAAAATGACCTTTCCCCACCATTTAGCCAGAGTAATGCTTATCGAGCAGGTGTATCGCGGCTTTAAAATCAATGAAGGTTCACGGTATCATAAATAAAAAATAAAAAAATACTAAAATTCTGCTAAACTTTTTTAAAACTATATGATATAATTGAAATAATTGAAAGACGGGCCATAAATCGGCCTTTGGAGGTGCCTTAATGGAAAATACTCTCAGCCCCGACTGGGGCAGAAAAGCGGATAAAAATCTAATAAAGCGTTGGCCTAAAGATGAAAACGGAGAGCTTTCCGAGCCTGTGTTCCTTGAAAGACTTTACAGTATGGACATGGGAGCGGAGCTGAGAGTGAATATGCTGGAGGCCTACGGTATTCCGTGCCTGCTCACTTACCCCGGAGACGGAAGCTTCGGACGGGTATTTCTGGGTATGAGCGGCAACGGCGTTAATATTTATGTACCCAGAGAAAAATATGAGGATGCAAAAGCTTTATGCAAGGAGGAAAATAATGAGCAATTATAAGGAAGAATATCAGCACTGGCTGGATAACCCCGCTCTCTCCGAGGCGGAGTGGAAGGAGCTGGACGAAATCAAGGACGATGAAAAGGAGATTGAGAGCCGTTTCTTCGCTCCTCTTGAATTTGGTACTGCCGGTCTCCGCGGAATCATGAAGGTGGGACTGCACCATATGAATATCCATATCATCCGCCATGCAACTCAGGCATTTGCCGAAGTTATTGCCGCTGACGGCGAGGAGGCAAAGCGTGAAGGAATTGTTATTGCCCATGACTGCCGCTTAAACGGCCGCGCTTTCGCAGAGGAAGCCGCCTGTGTTATGGCTGCAAACGGCATTAAGGTCAGACTTTTTGACGCACTGCGTCCCACTCCCGAGCTGAGCTTTGCTGTCCGTTACTACGGCTGCAGAGCGGGACTTAATATAACCGCCTCTCATAACCCCAAGGAATATAACGGATATAAGGTATACTGGTCTGACGGCGCACAGCTGCCCCCTCAGAAGGCAGAGGCAATCGCTGAAAATATGAGAAATTCCGATGTTTTCACCTCTTACAAGACCTGTAATTTTGACGAAGCTGTTAAGGACGGCAAAATAGAAATTATCGGTGAGGAGACCGATAAAGCATTCATGGAAAAGGTCATGTCTCAGGCCATTGATAAGGAAGCCGTTAAAAAGGCTGCCGATGATTTCAAGATAGTATACACTCCCTTCCACGGCTGCGGATATAAGCTTGTTCCCCAGGCATTAAAGAGCCTTGGCATTAAGCACCTCTATCCCGTTGAGGAACAGATGGTTCTGGACGGCAGCTTCCCCACAGTCGTAAGCCCCAACCCAGAAAATCCTGAGGGCTTCTATCTGGCAGTTGACCTTGCAAAGAAGGTAGGTTCTGACCTTATTATAGGCACTGACCCTGACTCCGACAGAGTAGGCACCATGGTTCGCCGGGGCGATGAGTATGTTACCATCACCGGCAACCAGATGGGTGTTCTGCTCCTTGACTATGTTATAAACGCAAAGAAAGCTACCGGCACCATGCCCGAAAATCCAGGCGCTCTCTGCTCCATAGTCACCACCGGCATGACCAGAGCCGTTTGCGAATACAACGACATCCACTTTGAGGATACCTTTACCGGCTTTAAGTTTATGGCAGAGCGGGTTGCCGACTGGGAGGCTGCAAAGAGCTATAATTACATATTCGCCTTTGAAGAGAGCTACGGCTACATGATGGGCGACTATGTAAGAGATAAGGATGCTGTTACAGCCTCCATGATGATTGCCGAAATGGCCGCTCATTACCACAATAAGGGCATGACCCTGCTTGACGCAATGGACGAGCTTTATAAGAAGTACGGTTATTATAAGGAAAAGACTCTGAACCTTGTTATGCCCGGTCTTGACGGTTTGGCAAGGATGAAGAAGCTTATGGACGATATGCGCTCCAATCCTCCCGAGAATATTGCCGGTGTTGAGGTTCTCCGTGTCCGTGACTATCAGGACGGCAGCATTGCCGTTAAGGGCCTGGGCAAGGTGGATAGGACACCTTTCTTCGGCTCCAATGTTCTGTTCCTTGAACTGGCTGACGGCTCCAACTTCATTGTCCGTCCCTCCGGCACTGAGCCTAAGGTAAAAGTTTACCTGCTCATAAGAGGCAAGAGTGAGCAGGAGTGCGAAGAGAAGGTAGAAAAATACAATAACTACGCCGAAACTCTTGGCAAATAAGGGGAAATAATGGAAAAACTTATACAGCTTTTTCTCGCCTTCTCCCGTATCGGCGTCATGACCTTCGGCGGCGGCTATGCCATGATCCCGATGCTTGAAAAAGAGCTGGTTGAGAAAAAACACTGGGTAAGTGAGGAAGAGCTTTTAGACTATTATGCCGTGGGTCAGTGCACCCCCGGCATAATAGCTGTTAATACGGCAACTTTTGTAGGCCATAAGATTGCAGGCTTCTGGGGCGGCGTTTTCGCAACTCTGGGCGTGGCGTTCCCCTCACTTATAATAATTCTGCTTATTGCCTCAGTGCTTACAAATTTTGCAGATATTCCCGCCGTAAAAAGCGCCTTTGCAGGCATCCGTGTCTGCGTGTGCGTGCTTATATTCAACGCCGTTGTGAAGCTCTGGAAGAAAGCGGTGGTAGATAAGGCCGCCCTTACAATTTTCCTGCTTGTATTTATTATGTCCGTGTTCCTTGACATGTCACCTATATTTTTTGTGCTTGTCAGCGGCCTGTGCGGCATAGTTATTACAAATATGGGAGGTCGGGGCAAATGATATATCTGAGACTTTTCTTTGAATTTTTCTGCACCGGCCTGTTTTCCGTTGGCGGCGGACTTGCAACGCTTCCTTTTTTGTACGACATGTCTGCCCGTACCGGCTGGTTTACCACTGCCCAGCTTGCGGATATGATTGCAGTTTCCGAGTCTACCCCCGGCCCTATCGGCGTAAATATGGCAACTTACGTTGGCTATACAAGCGCAGGCGTTCCGGGCGCAATAATTGCAACTCTGGGGCTAATCTGCCCGGCGCTTATTGTAGTTATGCTCATTGCCAAGGTTCTGGAGGCCTTCCGGCAGAATAAAACCGTAGGCTCAGTTTTCTACGGTCTCCGCCCCTGCTCCGTTGCGCTGATTGCGGCGGCAGGCTATCTGGTTATAAAGCTTTCACTTTTAAATGTGGAGCTGTTTCAGCAGACCGGCGAAATCCTCAGCCTGTTTAATTTCAAAGCTATTGCCCTTGCGGCGGTGCTTCTGGCGCTGACCCGTTGGGTAAAGCCCACGAAAAACCTCCATCCTATATTCTTTATCGGCCTTTCGGCTCTGGTGGGAATTATACTTAAATTTTAAAAAAAGGGCGCATCTGCGCCCTTTGCTTTTTTTATAAATAAATGCCTGCAATGTAGGCAAAAACCGCCGCAAGAGAGGCGGAAAGCAAACGTCCGGTAAAATGCCGGGCGCTTTTTATCTCTCTGTCGGCAATGAGGGAAAGAGTCTGGAAATGTACTGAAATACTTCCGAAACCCAGCATAAAGGCGGCAAGGGCGAGGTTTTGAGCGTTCAATTCAAATCCCGCCATAGCGCCAACACCGCCCCCAAGCTCAAACAGCCCCAGAATAAAAGCCCGTATGTATTGACAGTCTAAACCCGAATGTAATGATAAAAAATTACACAGCGCCGGCAGAAATCCCCCTGCTTCAAGCAGCCCCGTAAATACCCCGAAGCAGATAACAAAGCCGCAGACATTCAGCATGTTTAATACCGCCGAGCGGACAGCGTGGCTGAGAGCTGAGGAAAATCCCATGGCAGGAGCGGGGGACAGGGAAGCGGAAACGAAATCCTCCCGCCCGCTTAGTATAAGCCCGCATAAAAGGGCGGAGAGAATATGGATAATGTATAATAGTAACCCCGCCTTAACCGAGTGAAACACCCCCGCGCCTATTGCGCCCATAATAAATGCAGGGCCTGTGTTGTTGCAGAAGCCCAGAAGCTTTTCCGCTTCTTCGGTGCTGATTTTTCCCTGCTCCTCCATAGCTGCAATGTAGGCGGCTCCCAGCGGGTAGCCTCCGCATATGCCGATGAAAAAGGCGGAAAAGCCGGTGCCGGAGACATGAAAAATTTTTTCAGCCCCTTTTCCGGCAAGCCGTCCCAGAATTTCCGGAAGGCCTAAATTATTAAGCAGTCCAGACAGTACAAAAAATGGGAAAAGAGACGGAATAATTAAGCCTATGCACAGCTTTAACGAACTTTTGCAGCATAAAACAGCCTGCTGAGAAGCAGTTATCAGCACGAAAAGCGCACACAGCGCCGCCCCCACGGAAAGCTTTTTCTTCAAATGCAATCACCCCTGTACTCAAATTATGAGCCCTCACATAGATTTATACGGACAGGAGTGAGGACTTTGAAAAAGCGGAGATTTAAAACCGAACTTATACCGCCCCTTGCTGAGGGGGCTTTCAGCACCAGACTGAGCCTGACGGGAAATTCCCTTTTAATGGAAAACCACCACGGTATAACCGAGCTTGGGACTGAGCGCATAGTAATATCCGGCAGTGAGGGCAGCGTCAGCCTGTGGGGGGAAAATCTCCATGTGGAGGCTATGACGGAGCGGCAGCTTTTAATTCGCGGCAGAATTCAGAGCGTAGATTTCGGAGGGGAAAATGGGCGTGACTGATACCTTGAAGGGCAGAACCAAAGTCCTGCTCACCTCGCCCTGTCCCGAGGGCGTATTAAATTCCTGCGTCAAGGCGGGAATAATTATAAGAAATGCGGAGTTTAAGGGGCAGTGTCAGGTGGTTTTGAGCCTGAGAGACAGTGAAATGCCCCTTTTTCGGGAGATTTGCCGGAAAAACGGAGCGGAATTTGAAAAACTGAGCCAGAAAGGCGGTAAAAAGCTTCGGCAATTATTCAAGCGCCGCAGCGTACTTTTAGCTTCCCTGATGTTGGTTGCGGCACTGCTTCTGCTTTCCTCCTGCTTTGTGTGGCGGATTAAAATTATTTCCGACGGTGAAATTTCCACCCCCAAGCTTTTAAACGCCTTAAATTCAGCGGGACTGTACGAGGGGACACTTCGCTTTAACATTTCCTCCGATATGCTCCGCTGTAAGGTTCTCGCGCAAATGCCGGAAATTTCGTGGCTTGGGCTTAATATCAGCGGGTCGGAGGCCAGAGTAATGGTGAGGGTAACGCCGGAGGAAGAAAAAATTTACGAAGAATATAAGCTCACAGATCTTATTGCTTCAAGAGAGGGCATAATAAAATCAATGTCCGTTTTAAACGGCCAAAGCATGAAAATGCCCGGCGATACGGTGGAGCAAGGGGAGCTTCTTGTTCGGGGAATAATGGAAAGCGGCCCCAATCCTCCCCGCGCCGTATGCGCCAAAGGGCAGGTAATTGCGGAGACAAGGCGGACTATTCAGGCCGTATCACCGGAAACAGCACATTATAAGAAGAAAATTACAGGCAGAAGAATAAAATTTGCTATCAAATTCGGAAAAAAACGGCAAAATTTATATTTTAGTAGTGGAAAGCATATTGACGAATGTGTTAAAATTATAAACGAGTATCAATTAGGCATAGACGGACTTTTTGCCCTGCCGCTGAGCCTTATAAAAGAGGAGTACATTTTCTATGAAACGTGCGCCGAAAATTATGAGGGAAACGGGGAGGAAAAGCTTCTGGAAATTTTGCGGGAGAATCTGGACGGAGAAATTCTGGAAACGGAGTTTAAGGAGAGCTCCGTATCCGGAAAAAAGACCTTGCAGCTCACAGCCCTGTGCCTTGAAAATATAGCCGTATCTACGGTTCCCTGAAAGGAAAAATATAAAACAGTATGACAGAACGAGTTATGGAAGTGGAGCGCATGGAGGACGTTATAAGCGTCTTCGGCTCCTTTGACAGAAATCTCAGAATGATAGAGGAAGAGCTGGATGTCACTGTGCAGGACAGAGAGGCACAGCTGAGAATTACCGGCGAGGATGAGCTTAAAGTCTGCCTTGCGGAAAAGGCTATCGGCGGACTTCTCCGGCTTGCCGCCAGAGGGGAGAATATAGACAGCCAAAATGTAAGATATATATTGAAGCTGGTGTCCGAGGGACAGGAGGATAAGATAGATGAGCTTTCCGGCGGTATTATCTGCCTTACCGCCAAGGGTAAGCCCATTAAGCCCAAAACTCTGGGTCAGAAAAGCTACTGCGACGCTATCGCAAAAAATACCGTCACCTTAGGCATAGGCCCTGCGGGTACCGGTAAAACCTTCCTTGCTGTTGCCGAGGCTGTTGCAGCTTTCCGCGCCGAGCAGGTGAACAGAATTATCCTCACCAGACCTGCGGTTGAAGCGGGAGAGCGGCTTGGATTTCTGCCGGGAGATTTGCAGAGCAAGGTTGACCCCTACCTCCGCCCCCTTTATGACGCACTTTTTGAAATGCTTGGGCCTGAGACTTACCAGAAGTATCTGGAGCGGGGCAATATTGAGGTTGCGCCTCTTGCCTATATGCGAGGCCGCACACTGGACGACAGCTTTATAATTCTGGACGAGGCGCAGAATACCTCCAGAGAGCAGATGAAAATGTTCCTTACCCGTCTGGGCTTCGGCTCCAAGGTGGTAATTACGGGAGATATTACCCAGATTGACCTGCCGGAGGATAAAACCAGCGGCTTAAAGGTTGCAATGAAGGTTCTGGACGGGGTGGAGGATATAGCAATCTGCCGCCTTACAGGCGCTGACGTTGTGCGTCACAGACTGGTGCAGAAAATCATTGAGGCCTACGAGGACTACGATAAGAAGCACCCTGCACCCGCAGCACCCAAGCCTGCCCAGAAAAAATACAGGAGAGGATAAAATGGGGCATAAGATACAGCTGAGCCGTGAGAAGAAAGACCTTAAACACCCTGAGGCCGGAATATATGTAAAAAAGGCCATAAAAATGGCGCTTAAAGCAGAGGGGATTACAGAACCCTGCTATATAAGCGTTATGTTAACCGATAATGAGGGGATTCGAGAGATTAACCGTGAGTTCCGCAATATCGACAGGGAGACGGATGTGCTGTCCTTCCCCCAGAATGAGCTTGCACCGGGCCGGTTCCACGAGGAAAACTGCGAAAAGGATTACGAAAGCGGCAGAATTTTACTTGGCGATATGATGATTTCGGTTCCCAAATGCGAGGAGCAGGGAAAGGAATTCGGCCACGGCTTCAAGAGAGAAATAATGTACCTTGCAGTACACTCCACCCTCCACCTTTTAGGCTATGACCATGTGGACGAGGGGGAAATGAAAGCTCAGATGAGACAGAGAGAAAAGGCAATAATGCACGAGGATTAAGGGAGAAAAGATATGACTAAATCAGCAATGATAACTATAATCGGCAGACCGAACGTGGGTAAATCCACCCTTACCAACGCCCTTGTAGGTGAGAAGGTTGCCATAGTTTCAAATAAGCCCCAGACCACCAGAAACCGCATCTGCGGCATAGTTCCCCACGGTGACACTCAGTTTGTGCTCATGGACACCCCCGGCTTCCATAAGCCCAGAACCAGACTTGGCGACTACATGGTAAATGTAGTTAAAGAGAGCGTTGCAGATGTTGACCTTGCATGTATGCTGGTGGAGCCTGTTGCCAATATCGGCGCACAGGAGGAGGCACTTATTGAGCGCTTAAAGCAGAGCAAGTCCCCCTGTGTTCTCTGTATCAATAAGATTGATACCGTGGATAAGGCAAAGCTTCTGGAGGTTATTGCCATGTACTCCGCAGCATATGAATTTACCACCATTATTCCCATTTCCGCCAGAACCGGCGAGGGACTTAATGACCTGCTGAATGAATTCGAAAAGTACGCCGTTCCCGGCCCCCACCTCTACCCAGAGGACATGATTACCGACCAGCCTGAGCGCCAGATCTGCGCCGAGCTTCTCCGTGAAAAGCTGCTTATCTGCCTTGCCCGCGAAGTTCCCCACGGCACCGCCGTTGAGGTCACCAAGTTTTCCGAGCGTCCCGACGGAATTATCGATATTGAAATGACCATTTACTGCGAAAAGGCCAGCCATAAGGGCATAATTATCGGTAAAAACGGTTCTATGCTGAAGAAAATCGGCGCAATGGCAAGAGAAGATATTGAGGAATTTCTTGATGCAAAGGTGTATTTGCAGACTTGGGTAAAGGTAAAAGAAAATTGGCGTGACTCCAATTCACTTCTCAGAAACTTCGGCTTCCAGGAGTAAAAAGCCTTCCTTGCGGTAAATTTTTATGTGTTCCTTTAAAAGCCTCCCTTTACACAAGGGGGCATAAGAAAAATATTTCAGAAATAAATACCATCATTATTTAAAACTAAATGCAGATAATAGATGCGAGGTGATTTATATGTACAGCGCTCTATGGTCTGCATTTATGAAAACAGGAAATCCTATCTGCTATTTAATGGAAATTGAGGGCAGAGAGAACAGTGACAGCGCCCCGGAGCGAGGCAGGGATGAGCCGCCGAACTGAGGGGTCTACATATGGTAAACGGATATGTATAAAACAACTAAAGCTCTTGTGCTCCGTGAAGTCCGCTACAAAGAGGCGGACAGGATGCTGACCCTTTTAACGGAAAACGACGGCAGAATAACTGCAAAGGCCAGAGGCGCACTGCGGAAAAGCAGCAAGAACGCCGCCGCCACTCAGCAGCTTTGCTGGTCGGAGCTTACACTATTTGAAAATAAAGGCCGCTACACGGTGAATGAAGGCAGCGTTTTGGAGCCTTTCGAGGGCTTAAAAACCGATATTGCAGCCTTCTCCTTGGGCTGTTATTTCTCTCAGCTTGCCGAGGCTGTAAGCGCGGAGGAAGAACCGGAAGAAGAACTTCTGCGGCTGTGTCTGAACTCTCTTTTTGCCCTCAGCCGCAATCTCTACCCCCAGGAGCATATTAAAGCCGCCTTTGAGCTGCGGCTCATGACCATTGCAGGCTATGAGCCTTATCTTCGTGCCTGCGCCAAGTGCGGAAACGAGCCGGAAGCGCCGGCTCTGCTTCTTGATGAGGGCGGCGTGTGCTGCCGTGAGTGCAAGACCCCGGAAATGGGGGAGAGCGTGAGGATTTCAAAAGACAGCCTTGCCGCCATGCGCTATATAATCGGCGCTGATGACAGGCGCTTTCTGTCCTTTAAGCTGGGAGAAACGGATTTAAGAATATTGTCGGGAGCCGCCGAGCGTTATACTCTTGCGCAGCTTGGGCGTAATTTCCCGACGCTTGATTACTGGAAGAGTGTGAAATGAGTTTTTTTGAAAAATCACTTAATACATTGGAACTGCCGAGAGTTCTGGAAATGCTCTCCAACGAGGCTGTGTGCGAGAGCGCCAAGAACGAGGCCTTAAACCTGCGCCCCTCCGACCAGCCGGGAGAGGTGGAGCGGCACCTTAACGAGACAAGCGCTGCAAAGCAGATGATGATCGTAAAGGGCAGCCCCTCATTTTCCGGTCTTAAGGATGTGCGCTCTGCCTTGCAGAGAGCGGATTTGGGCGGCAGCTTAAATACAGTTGAGCTTATGGATATTGCAGGAGTTCTCCGCTGTGCAAGGCTTGTAAAGAGCTATATCGGTGACGATAAATTGCAGCGCAGTTGTATCGACTACCTGTTTTCCGGCTTGAGAGCCAATAAATTTTTAGAGGAGAAAATCGGAACCTCCATAGTGGGCGAGGATGAGATTGCAGATGCTGCATCCCCAGAGCTTAGCAGCATCCGCCGCAAAATGCGCGCCGCCGCCGCAAGAGCCAGAGAGGCGTTAAATAAAATAATTTCCTCTCCCGCGTATGCAAAGGCCTTGCAGGAGCCTATAATAACCATGCGCTCCGACAGATATGTGGTGCCTGTTAAATCCGGCAGCAAGGGCGCGGTTCCCGGCCTTGTCCATGATATTTCGGCCACCGGCAACACCTTATTCATAGAGCCTATGGGTGCGGTTAAAGCCAATAACGAGCTTCGGGAGCTGGCGGCAAAGGAAAAGCTTGAGATTGAGCGCATTCTGGCTGAACTTTCTGCCGACTGTGCCGAGCACAGGGAGGATATAGACGAGGACTTCATGCTCCTCACCCGCCTTGACTTCATATTCGCAAAGGCAAAGCTTTCCTATAAATTAAACTGTATGCCTGCTGAAATTTCAGACAGAGCCGTAGTTTTAAGACGGGCAAGACACCCGCTGCTTGATCAGGCAAAGGCTGTCCCCATTGACCTTGAGCTGGGCGACACCTTCGACACCCTTGTTATCACCGGCCCCAACACCGGCGGTAAAACCGTGTCTCTTAAAACTATCGGCCTGCTTGCAGTTATGAACCAGTGCGGCCTCCACGTTCCCGTGTCTGACGGCAGCAAACTGCCTGTATTTTCCAATATCTTAGCCGATATAGGCGATGAGCAGAGCATAGAGCAGAGCCTATCTACCTTCTCTGCCCACATGACCAATATAGTAAATATTCTGGATAAGTGCGACGATAGAAGCCTGCTTCTTTTCGATGAGCTTGGCGCAGGAACAGACCCTACCGAGGGTGCAGCCCTTGCAATTTCTATAATAGAATATGCGAGAAAAATGGGCTCCATTATTGCCGCCACTACCCACTATGCAGAATTAAAGGTGTACGCAACCAACGAAAAGGGCGTTCAGAACGCTTCGTGTGAGTTTGACGTGGAGACTTTAAGACCTACTTACAGACTGCTGGTAGGTATTCCCGGCAAATCAAACGCCTTTGCCATTTCCCGCCGTTTAGGCTTGGGAGAGCATATAATCGAGGATGCAAAAGAGAGAATAGGCGCAGAAAGCGCAAGCTTTGAGGCCACCATTGAAAAGCTGGAGCAGACAAGACTGATGCTTGAAAAGGAGAGAGAGGCAGCCACCAAGGCTCTCCGCAGGGCAGAGGAGAATGAACGGAAGTCTGCAAGACTGAGAGCAGAGCTGGAGGTCCGCCTTGATAAGTCGGATTTAAAGGCAAAGCGGGAGGCTCAGCGTATAATAGAAGAAGCAAGACGTAAGGCTGAGGATACATTCCGTGAGCTTGACGATATGCGCCGCAAGGCCGATAAGGAAGAGGACGCGAGAGCCGTAAACCAGGCCAGAAGCGAGATGCGCCGCCGCCTAAATCAGGCGGAAGAGGAGCTGCGCCCCGATAACGCCCCCAAGGCGACGGAGCAGAAGGCTTCAAGACCTGTTAAGCCCGGAGACACGGTGCTTATAAAGTCCATGAACATGCAGGCGGAAGTAATTTCCATCTCGAAAGACAGACAGCTTTCCTTAAGAGCGGGTATAATGAATGTAAACGCAAAAGAGGATGAGGTTCTGCTGCTTGAGGGCTCGGTTATAAAGAAAAAGAAGAAGCAGCAGTCAGCCCCAGCGGTTACAGGCCTTAGGGCGGAGCAGACAGCGGGCGAAATTGACCTTCGGGGAATGGAGAGCATTGAGGCTGTGCTTACTGCCGAAAGGTATCTCGATTCTGCGGTTATGAGCAAGCTTAAAACCGTAAGCATAATCCATGGTAAAGGCACCGGCGCTCTGCGCGCCGCAATACATCAGATGCTTAAGAGAAATAAACTGGTCAAATCTTATCGTCTGGGCCGATTCGGCGAGGGTGAAAGCGGCGTAACCATTGTAGAACTCAAATAAAAAACGAGTGCTGCACTTGAAAATAATGTCTAAAATAACGAAACGGTCGAAAGCTGTTGACGAGTAGCTTAAAATTTGTTAATCTATATAAGCAGAACGCTTTCCTGCATGGAAAAATGGTTCTGCGTTCGTAATTACGATTTAAAATAAGGAGTGGCGAGTATGATAACCAAAGAAGTAGTCATTAATAACCAAGTTGGTCTTCATGCCAGACCCGCGACTTTCTTCATTCAGAAAGCCAACGAGTTCAAGAGCAGCATCTGGGTTGAGAAGGAAGACAGACGCGTAAACGCAAAGAGCCTTCTGGGAGTTCTCTCTCTGGGCATTGTAAAGGGTACCGCAGTTTCCATCATCGCAGACGGCGCTGATGAAGAAGATGCTATCGAGACCCTGGCTCAGCTTATTGACTCTGACTTTTCTGAGTAATAAAAGCTAAAGTTAAAAGGTTACGGCACAGTCCAGTTGAGGACAGTGCCGTTTCTTTTTGCGTTTGGAAGAAAATACAGGAATTTTTTTCGGTGCAGTTCATAATTACTTAAAAATGGACTGCTAAAATCACGAGGTAGAATGAAAATAACAGGAGAGCAATATGACGAAAACAACAAATAAAACAATAATATTAACAGCACTGGTGCTTGCTGCCGTGATACTGCTTGTGTCCTGTGTGATTTTACCCCGCTTTCATAAGAAAGCGAGCAGAGCGGGGGCGGCATACCCTGTAAATTTAGGGGAGAAAAATGAGCGGGTGCTGTGCATTGACGATAATAAGGACGCTTTAATCTGGCGGCTGCGGCTCATAGAGCAGGCAAAAGAGGAAATTATTTTTTCTACATACAGCTTTAATGACGACCGGAGCGGCAGAGATATTATGGCGGCGCTGCTGAATGCGGCGGAGCGGGGAGTGCATGTCCGCATAGTGGCGGACGGAGTTACCTCCCTTGCAAATTTACAGAAGAGCGATAATTTCAGGGCTTTAAGCGGGGCTGATAACGTTGAGGTCAGGGTATATAATCCCATAAATTTTCTCAAGCCCTGGCGATTAAATTACCGTATGCACGATAAATATCTGATAGCAGACAATACGGTTTTTATACTGGGCGGCAGAAACACCAAAAATCTTTCTCTGGGTGATTATCAGACGAAGAAGGATGTAGACAGGGACATGCTGGTATACAGCCATGCTCCCTGCGGCGAAAATTCCCTTTCCCAGTTAAAATGCTACTTTGAGCGGGTATGGCAGCTTCAAAGCACAAAGCCTTTCCCCAAGGCTGAGAGTAATGAAGCGGCGCTTGAAAACCTCAGAGAACATTATGAGCAGCTTCACGAAACTTACCCGCAGGCCTATGAAGCTGCAGACTGGGAGGAAGGCACCATTCCCACAAACGGCGTCCGTTTCTTATCTAACCCCATAGAGCCGGAAAACAAAAAGCCGGAGCTTTGGAGCAGCATATTTTCTCTTATGAGTGAGGGGCAGGAAAGCGTTGTGCAGACTCCCTACCTTATCTGCAATAAGCAGATGTATTCCGACCTCCGAAATCTTTGTCAGACAGGGAAAAGGACGGATATAATCCTGAACGCCGTAGAAAACGGCGCAAATGTGTTCGGCTGTACCGATTACATAAACCAGCGCCGCAAGGTTCAGAGCACCGGCGCTGACATTTACGAATATTCAAAGGAACATTCCTCCCATGCAAAAACCGTGCTCATTGACGATAATTTAAGTATAGTAGGCTCCTTTAATTTTGATATAAGAAGCTCATATTTAAATACGGAGGTTGTGCTTGTGATTGACTGCCCTGAGCTTAACGCCCACCTCCGCGCCCAGACTCAGGCACAGAAAGACGCAAGCCTCCACATTCAGCCCGACGGAACGGTGACTGAGGGAGAAGAATATGTGCACCACGACATGAAGCTGAGCCAGAAGCTTATTTACAGCCTGCTTAGAATTATAATCCTGCCTATCCGGCATCTGGTATAAAATTACGGGAAAGACTGAAAGAGCCTTTCCCGCTTTTTTGTGTCCCGAATGGGCAGAATTTAAATTAAATATCTTTTATTTTGACCGAAAAGCGTGTATAATTACAATATTTGAAAGGTGGGAAATGCTTTGCTTAAAACTCTGGCGGAAAAGGCCAACAATCTGCCCCTGCTCCCCGGGGTTTACATAATGAAGGATGCGGACTCACAGGTTATATATGTGGGCAAGGCAAAGAAGCTTAAAAACCGTGTCAGCAGCTATTTCCATGGCGAGCACCTGCCAAAGGTACAGGCTATGGTGGACAAGGTGGCGGATTTTGACGTAATAGTTGCGGGGAGTGAGTTTGAAGCTCTGGTGCTTGAAAACTCCCTCATTAAGCGCCATAAGCCCCGCTATAATATTCTTCTTAAAGATGATAAGGGCTACCCCTTCATCAGGGCAGATGTTAAGTCGGAATATCCCAGCCTTACTATTTCAAATAAAGCGCCTAAGGACGGCGCAAAATACTTCGGCCCCTACGGCGGGCGCAGCACAACAAGAGAGATTATTTCTACTATAAATAAAGCTTTTCTCCTGCCTGATTGCAGCCGGAAATTCCCCAGAGATATAGGCAGGGAGCGCCCCTGCTTAAATTACCACATGGGCACCTGCGCCGGCTGGTGCATGGAGGGCAAGGACAGCGACGATTACCGCCGCAGCTTTTCTCAGGCTCTCAGAATTCTTGAGGGCAAGAGCGGGGAACTGATTGATGAACTGCGCTCCCAGATGGAACAGGCAGCCGAGGAGCTGCGCTTTGAGCGGGCGGCTGAGCTGCGGGACAGAATGAGAGCAGTTGAGCGGCTGCAAAATAAGCAGAGGGTCATATACACCGCCTTTGCCGATACCGATGCAATAGGCTTCCGGCGAGACGCCAGAAGCTGCTTTACGGTGCTGCATTTTGTAGACGGAGACTTGGTTTCAAAGGACGTTGAAATGATGGAAGAGCCTTTGGAGGAAGATTCCGAGGCAGTTTCCGGCCTTGTGCGCCAGTATTACAGCGCCCACAGAGGGGGCTGGCCCAAGTCAATTCTCCTGCCCTGTGATATTCCCGACAGGGAAGAGCTGGAGGAGCTTTTAAGCCAGATTTCAGGCAGAAGAATTTATATAGAAAAGCCACAGCGCGGCGATAGGGCAAGGCTCATTGAGTCCGCCGATTTAAACGCACAGGAGGAAATCAAGCGCCGTACCACTCTGGCGCAGCGCCGCTCCAAAACTCTGGAATGGCTTCAAAAGGCCTTGGAGCTGGAAAACTATCCGGAGCGGATTGAGGCTTTCGATATAAGTAATCTTGGCGATACCGGCATAGTTGCCGCCATGACCGTTCATGTGGACGGAAAGCCGAAACGGAAAGATTACAGAAAGTTCCGCATCAAAAGCACCGAAACCCGGGACGACTACGCCAGTATGTACGAGGCGGTTTACCGCCGCTTCAAGCGCTATGTTGACGGGGACGAGAAGTTTTCACCGTTGCCCGACCTGCTTTTAATAGACGGCGGACAGACCCACGCAATGACAGCTCTGAAAGCGGTTAATAGGCTTGGCGTAACAGTTCCGATTTTCGGCATGGTCAAGGATGACCGCCACAGAACCAGAGCCTTAATAAGCCCCGAGGGCAGGGAGATCAGCATAAACACAAATCAGGCGGTTTTCTCCATGATAGGCAATATTCAGGAGGAGACCCACCGCAGCGCTATCGGCTACCAGAGAAATCTCCGCAAGGAATACTACGGCTCCACTCTGGACGATATTCCGGGCGTAGGCCCCAAGCGGCGGGATGATTTAATAAAGTATTTTAAGTCAGTAAAGAACATTAAAGAGGCAACGGTCAGCCAGCTTAATCTGGTAGTGCCGAAGAATACGGCAGAGGCCGTGTATATGTATTTTCACAGGGAAGAGAGTGAAGAAAAATGAGAGTAATTTCAGGAACAGCCGGGGGCAAGAAGCTCAAAACTCCGGAGGGAATGGACATAAGACCCAGCACTGATATGGTTAAGGAGTCCCTTTTTAATATAATTCAGTTCGACATAGAGGGCAGACGGGTGCTTGACCTTTTTGCCGGCACGGGTCAGCTTGGCATCGAGTGCCTGAGCCGCGGAGCAAAAGAGGTTGTGTTCGTGGACAAGAGCCGAAATAGTGTAAATATTGTAAAAGAAAACCTCAAAACCTGCGGCTTCAAAGCAGAGGTTTATAACATGGATTCATTGGAATACCTGAAAAACTGCGGCAGGTTCGACATCATTCTTATAGACCCCCCATATAACTCCGACCTGTACGCCCAGGCCTTAAAAATAATCAATTTGGTTGACATATTGTCGGATGGTGGTATAATAGCTTGTGAGTGCGAGCACTCAAAAGTCCTGCCCGATATGGATTTGCCGTACAAAAGAGGCAAAGTGTATAATTACGGTAAGGTAAAGCTTAATTTTTATAAGAAGGACGGCAGCATATGAGTACAGCAATATGCCCCGGCAGCTTTGACCCTGTTACCATGGGTCATCTGGATGTAATAGCACGCTGCACCAAAATTTTTGATAACGTGGTGGTTTGCGTAAGCCATAATTCTACAAAGTCACAGCCCATGTTTTCCGTTGAGGAGAAGCTGGTTATGCTTAATAAGGTGCTTCACCGTTTTCCTAATGTGCAGGTTGACTGCTCTGAGGGACTTCTGGCAGAGTTTTCCAAGAAGTATGATGAACCGGTGCTGGTAAAGGGCCTGCGTGCCGCTTCTGACTTTGAGTATGAGTTCCAGATGAATCTTATAAATAAGCGCATCAATCCCCAGCTTGAAACCATGTTCCTGACAGCCAGCGAGGAATACACCTTTCTCAGCTCATCAGTTGTGCGGGAAATGGCACTGTATGATGCAGATCTGCGCGGGCTTGTCCCCGATGAAATTATTGAAGATATTCGGCTCAAAGCCAGAGAATGGAGGGCAAAATAAATGGCAAACGGCGATGTAATGGAATTGCTTGACATCCTTTACGCTATGGTTACTGACGCCTGGGGCGTGCCTCTGGGTAATGACAAGTGCATAATTGAGCGGGAAAAGGCTATTGAGATTATAAACGATATTAAAGCAAGCCTGCCTACCTCCATTGCCGAGGCTCAGCGCCTTGTGAGCGCAAGAGATGAGTTTATCGGTAACGCCAAGCGTGAGGCTGAGGCTCTCCGCAAGAGTGCCGAGGAAAAGGCCCGTTCTCTTATTGAGGAGCAGGAGATAGTCCGCGTTGCAAGAGCGAGAAGCGAGGAAATGATTGCCACCGCCGAGCAGAAGTCTGCGGAGCTTAAAAAAGCCGCCGGCAGCTATGTGGAGGAGATCATGCGCCAGACTGAAGAGAGCATGACTCAGGCTCTGAGTGTTATAAAGGACACTCACAGTGCAATTTCAGCCGCCTCCGGCATGGCTCCCGCACCCAGAAAGTAAGGCAGCTTTAAGCAGGTGGGAGAAACTCCCACAGACAAGGCAGAACATAAAATTAAAACTAAAGGACAGCTTCGGCTGTCCTTTTTTGCGCCTTTTTTCGCCGATTTGGCGGTAAAGTGGGGGATACAGCCCTGCGGGGGAGAAAGTGGGGCGGAAATTCCCGTGAAAGAGGGAGTGGGGGAAGGTAAAAAACATAAAAATGAAAAGTGAAGTGGGGGAGAGAGTGGGGAAAGCTGTGCCGGAGCCCGAAATTAAAGCAGAGTGGGGGAAGAAAAGCTCCACTCTGAAACCCTGAAAGGAAGTAAAAAATTTCCAATAACAGGAAAGTGGGGGATGATGTACACCTCACTTTATACATAATGCATCATTTTTGAGATTTATTTGCCTTTAGTGGTGGAAAGGGACGGAAAATGCGGGAAAATATTACAGGTTACAAATAATCGGGGAAAAATTACAAAAAACGTCAGAATATTTTCCTTGCTTTTTAGCGCTGTTCAACCTATAATGGTAGTGCAAAGTGGTTTGAAGTGGTGGATTATGGCTGGAAATCCCAAAGAAGTGGAGGCGAATGACATTGACAGGTGAATATCAGCACTCCCTTGACAACAAGGGACGTCTTTTTGTACCTGCCAAGCTCAGAGATGAGCTGGGTGAGGTGTTTTTTGTAACCCTTTCAATGGATAAGTGCCTCTGTGCATATTCTGCGGAGAACTGGCAGATTTTTTCTGACAGAGTAAATGCCATGCCCTATGTTAAACAGAGAAAAATGCGCCCTCTTTTTGCCCACGCCGCAAAATGCGAGCTGGACAGTCAGGGCCGTGCCCTCATTCCCCAGAATTTAAGGGATTATGCCGGTCTTACCAAAAGCGTTACCGTTCTGGGCTGCAATAACCATGCGGAGCTGTGGGACAGCGACACATGGAAGAGCGTGTATGAGATAGAGACCACACCGGAGAATATTGCCGCTGTGATGGAGGAGCTTGAATTTTAATGGATATGCCGAAGCATGTCTCCGTCCTTTTGGAGGAGTGCATTGAAAATTTGAATATAAAGCCGTACGGGGTGTATCTTGACGGAACCACCGGTCTGGGCGGTCACTCATTGCAGATTGCAAAGCGCCTCACAACAGGCCGGCTTATCTGCATAGACAGAGACGAGAGTGCTATAAGACGTTCAAGTGAGCGCTTAAAAGAGCATCTCGAGAAAATCACTTTTGTTCACGATACCTTTTCAAATGCCGCCGATATTATAAAACAGCTTGGACTTCCAGGCGTTGACGGTATGCTTTTTGATTTGGGTGTTTCCTCTCCTCAGCTTGATGAGGCGGAGAGAGGTTTTTCATATATGAATGCTGCACCGCTTGATATGCGTATGGACGACACCGCACCCCTTACCGCAAAAGAGGTAGTTAATACTTGGAGTGAGGAGCGCTTGCAGCGCATACTCTGGGATTACGGTGAGGAAAAATACGCAAGACGCATTGTTGCAGCCATTATCGCCTACCGGGGGAAAAAGGAGATAGAGACAACTCTGGAGCTGGTGGATATAATAAAATCCGCCATGCCTGCCTCCGCCCTCCGGGAAAAGCAGCATCCCGCAAAGCGCAGCTTTCAGGCAATAAGAATTGCCGTTAATGATGAGCTGGGCGAGGTGGAGCGGATGATGGACACTGCCCCCGACATGTTAAATAAGGGCGGGAGACTGTGCGTAATATCCTTCCATTCCTTAGAGGACAGAATAGTTAAAAACGGCATTTTCCGCCGTGAAAAGGGCTGCACCTGTCCCAGAGAAGCACCGATCTGCACATGCGGCTTTGTGCAGACTTTAAAAAGCGTAAGCCGTAAGCCTATTTTGCCGAGTACGGAGGAGATAGAGATAAATCCACGCTCAAGGAGTGCCAAATTAAGAGTGGCAGAAAGAGTGTGATTTTATAAAAGCTGTCAGCGAAAATTTATTCAGAGCGGTAGGGCTTTTGTTTTCGGCCCTGCTTCTGGTGTTCTCACTTTTAAATTCAATTTCCCTTGCCGCGGCAAGCGAAAAGCTGTCCGCGCGGGAAAAAGAGATAGAAAGCCTTGAAGTTGAGAACAGATGCCTCAGAGCCGAGTGCGAAAACAGGATCAGCTTGGAGGATATTGAGAGCTACGCCGAGGATGTACTTGGTATGCGGCGCTGTTCTCCGGAACAGATAATAGACAACGGGTAAGTGGATAAGTGGATAAGCTTCCGAATATATATAGAATAATCTATTAAGCGGGGGTTTACCATGAAATTTAATCGCACGTCAAGGGAACCGGTGTCTAAGCCTAACAGTCAAATGCTTCGCCGCACCCTGTTTTTGATGGCAGTGTGCGGCATTTTCGCATTTTCGCTGCTGCTTGCAAGATTATATAAAATCCAGATTATAGACCACAAGTTCTATGAGGAGCGGGCAATGTCCCAGCAGCTCAGAGAAAATAAAAGCTCCGCCGCCAGAGGTTCGATTTACGACAGGAAAATGAACCCTCTTGCGCTCAGCGCGCCGGTGGATAATCTGTACCTGAGTCCGGGGGAGATAAGCTCTCACCATGAGGACAGGGAGCTTATAGCAAAAGGGCTTTCCGATATTTTAGACCTTGACTATGAAGAGGTTTTGAAGAAAACTTCTGAAAAAGGCTCCTATTATGTAACGGTAAAGCGAAAGCTGAGCCGTGAGCAGTCTGACAAAGTTCGGGAATTTAAAACCGATAATAAGCTTAAAGGCATACGTCTTGAGCCTGACAGCAAAAGATATTACCCCAATTCCTCCCTTGCCTGCCATGTGCTGGGCTTTGTGGGAATGGATAATCAGGGGCTTGAGGGCATTGAGGCCAGATACGAAAGTGTTCTGGGCGGCACGGAGGGCAGAACTCTCCGGCTTACCAATGCCTACGGCACCGACCTTTTATTTAAGCAGCTTGAGGAGCACTGCCCCGGTGAGGAAGGGCTTTCCTTAGTTTTAAGCCTTGACAGCGGAATTCAGTATTTCGTTGAAAAACACTTAAAGCAGGCAGTGGAGGATTATGACATCCAGAACGGTGCCGGAGCAATCGCCATGGATGTGAACACCGGCGGAATTCTGGCAATGGCATCCATAGGGGGCTTTGACCCCAATAATTTTCTTGCGGTCAGCGGCAAGGCGCAAACTGTGATTTCACAAAGCGCCGACCCTGAGGCAGAGCTTCGAGCACAGCAGCTTAAACAGTGGCGCAATAAGGCGCTCAGTGACAGCTATGAGCCCGGCTCCACATTTAAAATAATTACCCTTTCAATGGCTCTTGAAGAGGGAGCCGCCGATCTTGACAGCACCTATTACTGCGGCGGCAGTGTGAATGTACGAGGCAGAACAAGCCCCATACGCTGCTGGAAGCATGGGGGGCACGGCTCCCAGAATTTAACTCAGGCCGTGCAGCATTCCTGCAACGCGGCATTCGTCAATATCGGCTTACAGGTGGGAGCGGAGCGCTTTTATGATTACCTTGAAGCCTTCGGCTTCCTTGAAAAAACCGGAGACAAAGACGAAAACCTCTCCGCCAAAAGCGGCATTGATTTAAGCGGCGAGACAGGGAGCATATTCTGGAGCGAGAATGTTTTCTGCTCTCCTAAAAATCTCTCCCAGCTTGCAGCCGCATCCTTCGGCCAGACCTTTACCATAAGCCCCCTGCAGCTTATTACCGCAGTTTCCGCATGTGTAAACGGCGGAAAGCTTATGCAGCCCTATGTGGTTGAAAAAATGCTGAACCCCGACGGCACCACCGCCTATGAGCGGGAGCCGGAGGTTCTGCGGCAGGTAATCAGCGAGGAGACCAGCGCAAAGGTAAGGCAGATTTTAGAGGCCGTAGTCGGTGACCCCAAGGACGGCACCGGCCGCAACGCCGCCGTAAAAGGCTACCGTATAGGCGGTAAAACCGGCACCAGCGAAAAAGTAAACCTTGAAGCCACCACCGGCAAAAAGGAATACATAGTTTCATTTATCGGCTTTGCGCCGGCAGGTGACCCGAAAATTGCGCTCCTTGTTTTTCTCGATACCCCGTCGGACAAATCCGGCGTGTACGTAAGCGGCGGCCAGATGGCAGCCCCTACGGTAGGCAAAATGTTTGCCGATATTCTGCCTTATATGGGCTTTGTGTCTCAGCTTGAGGATGAAGAAATCAGCGAGACAGTAGTTCCGGAGCTTGCGGAAATGAATATTTCCGACGCCGAAAACGCCCTTTACGGCGCAGAGCTTAGGTACAGAGTGATAGGGGAGGGCGACACGATAAACGCCCAGTTACCCAGAGCAGGAAGTAAGATTGCAAAAAATTCGGAAGTGATAATATACGCAGGCACAGAGCCGTCTGATGATATGGTAACCTTGCCTGAACTCAGCGGCATGGGTTACTTTGATGCCCGGGACAGCCTTGCTGAGTGCGGTATATATGTGAGAAGCCTCAGTCCATTAAGTGAGGACGGGGCACAGAAGGTAGTAAGTCAGAGCCTGCCCGCCGGAACGGAAATTCCCAGAGGCAGCGTGATTGAGCTGATGCTCCGCGACAGCGCGGAAGAACAGCTCGGAAAGTATTGAGGTGTAAAATTGAAGCTTGCGGAATTACTTAAAGAAATTAAGGTTCTGAGCTGTACGGCTGATATGAATATGGAAATAGAGAACATTTGTTATGATTCGAGACTTGTCTCTCCCGGTTCTCTTTTCGTGGCCATAAAAGGTTTTGAGACAGACGGACATAAATATATAGGAAAAGCCGCCCAGCTTGGCGCCTCAGCAGTAGTGTGCGAAGTTGAGCCGGAAGAAAATATTCCTTATATAAAGGTAGAAAACAGCCGCAAGGCTCTGGCTCTTATGAGCTGTGAGTTTTACGGTCATCCTGCCGAAAAGGTGAAGATGATAGGCTTTACCGGCACCTCCGGCAAAACCAGCTCCACCCATATTTTAAAGCATGTGCTTGAAAAAACTCTGGGCGCAAAGGTGGGCCTTATCGGCACCAACGGCAGCATGATAGGGGATAAGCTGCTCCACTCCGAGCGCACCACCCCCGAAAGCCTTGAATTGCAGCAGCTTCTGGCTGAAATGGTTAAGGAGGGCTGCACCCATGTGGTTATGGAGGTTTCCTCCCACGCCCTCAGCCTTGACAGAGTGGCGGGCATTACCTACGATGTGGCAGTATTTACCAATTTAAGCCAGGATCATCTGGACTTCCATGCAGACATGGAGGCTTACGCCTCTGCAAAGAAGATACTTTTCTCCCACTGCAAAAAAGCGGCTTTCAATTTAGACGATAAATGGTCTGAATTTATGATGAAGGACGTTAAATGCCCGTATATCAGCTATTCCACGGAGAAAAACGAGGCATCACTTGTGGCAAAGGACATCCGCATGACCGCAGATCACGTCCGCTTTGCTGCCGTGTACGGGGATGATTTAAGCCTTATAAGACTGGGCCTCCCCGGCAGCTTCTCTGTATATAACGCCCTCAGCGTTACCGCCGCCGCCCTGCTTTCAGGCGCAGACCTGATGGACTGCTCCATGGCTCTTGCCACCGCTCCCGGCGTAAAGGGCAGACTTGAAGCTGTACCCACCGGCAGAGATTTTTCAATAATCATCGACTATTCCCATAAGCCCGACGCACTGGAAAAGGTTCTCAAGACCCTGAGAGACGTTACCGAGGGCAGACTTATCTGCCTTTTCGGCTGCGGCGGAGACAGGGACAGATTAAAGCGCCCCATTATGGGCAGAATTGCCGCTGACAACTCAGACCTTGTTATTGTAACCTCCGATAACCCCAGAACCGAGGACCCGCAGGCTATCATTGACGAGATACTGGTAGGAGTAAAAGAGCGGAAAACCCCCTATAAATCCATACTGGACAGGAAAAAAGCTATTGGCTGGGCTATTGACAAGGCGCGTAAGGGTGATGTAATATTACTTGCCGGCAAAGGCCACGAGGATTATCAGATAATCGGCCACGAGAAGCACCATATGGATGAGCGGGAAATTGTTGCCGAATTTTTAGGAAACTGAGAAAAGAGTTTGGAGATACGATATGACTATTAAGCTGATTTGCGCATTTGTTCTGGCTTTCCTTTTTGCCACAGCCTTCGGAAAATACTATATTCCCTGGCTTAAAAAGCAGAACGCCGGACAGGAAATAAAAGAGAACGGCCCTACATGGCACATGTCCAAGAACGGTACACCCACCATGGGCGGCCTGATATTCATTCTGGCAGTGCTGTTTGTAATTTTAACAGTGGGCTTTGAGGGAATGTTACACGGACATTTTGTACACCTGTTTGTGTTCCTGTTTGCCGCTGTGTTCGGCGTCATCGGTTTTCTGGATGACTGGGAAAAGGTCAAGAACAAGAGAAATCTGGGCCTTTCCGCCAAGGCAAAGTTCCTTTTACAGCTGGCAGCAGCTCTGTGCTTCCTGTTCCTGATGCGTGAGATCGGCTATGTCAGCCCCAATCTTTACATACCTTTCTTTAATAAGAGCGTTTTAATGCCTGAGTGGCTTTATTTCATTCTGGCAGCATTTATAATCGTCGGCACCGTAAACGCCGTCAACATTACCGACGGTATCGACGGCCTTGCCGCCGGCTCCTCCATGCCTGTGTGCCTGTTCTTCGTTGTGGTGTGCTTTGCATGGGGACATGAATATTTTGAGCTGGGTGTTTTTGCATCCGCTCTCCTCGGCGGTCTGCTGGGCTTTCTCGTCTATAACTTCAACCCCGCAAAGGTGTTCATGGGTGACACCGGCTCCCTGTTTTTAGGCGGAGCCATTGTGGGTCTTGCATTTGCCTATGATATGCCCCTTATCCTTGTGACTCTGGGTATCATCTATATAATCGAAACTCTCTCCGATATTATTCAGGTAGGATATTTCAAATTATCCCACGGTAAGAGAGTTTTCCGCATGGCTCCCTTCCACCACCACCTTGAAATGGGCGGCTGGACAGGAAAAAAGTGGAAAGAGAAAGAAATTTTTGCTCTCTTTACCGGTATATCTTTGCTCTTTGCAATCATATCATTTATAGGGGTGTATAATCGTTTCGCCCTCTGATATTTGATTAAATGACCGGGGAGGTGGTATTATGCGCTACGAAAGCGTCCGCCTCGCCGGTTTTCCGTCCGCCCCTGTAAAAAAGAGCAGAGGTGAAATGGATTTAAGCTTTTGCGTGCTGGTACTTCTGCTTTTATCCATGGGACTGCTTATGATCCTTTCCTCAAGCTTTGCGCGGGCATATTATGATCCCGGCGATGTGACAGGAGGAAAGGCGGGCTATTTCTTCATAAGGCAGCTGATTTTCGCAGTGGCGGGAACATTTTTAATGTTCTTTGCGTCTAAGATACCGATGAAGCTGTACAGGAAGTACGCCTTTCATTTTCTGCTTTTTGCAGTAGTGCTGTTGCTGCTGGTGCCCTTTGTCGGCACCAAGGTAAACGGCTCCCGCCGGTGGCTCAGTCTGCCGGGTATTAGAATTCAGCCCTCAGAGCTTGCAAAGCTTGCAGTCATCCTTTCCTTTTCAAGGCTCATTGCAGCCAAGGCAGGTAAGATGCGAAGCTTTAAAGAGGGCATCCTTCCCTTTGCGGGAATACTGGCTTTAATAGTCGGTCTTTTAATGCTGGAGCCTCATTTTTCGGCCTCCATTATCATTATCGCCATTGGTGGTGTGATGCTGTTTTTAGGCGGCGTCAGCTTAGGCTGGTTTATAGGCGCCATACTTGTACTGGGCGGCGCACTTGCCGTTCTGCTTATCTTCTTCCCTTACGCATCCGAGCGTATAACCACATGGCTGGACCCCTTTAAAAGCTCCTCCGATGAGGGCTACCAGATTGTCCAGTCCCTTTATTCTATCGGCTCCGGCGGGCTTTCCGGATTGGGATTCGGAAAGAGCGTGCAGAAATATATGTATCTGCCGGAGGAACATAACGACTTTATTTTTTCCGTCTACTGCGAGGAAATGGGCTTTATCGGGGCGGCACTGCTGCTCTGCCTGTTTGCTCTTTTAATATTACGCGGCTATTATATAGCCCTAAAGTGCCCGGACAGGTTCAGCTTTCTGGTCTGTGCCGGACTTACAAGCCTTCTTTTTATTCAGGTGTTTTTAAACGTGGGTGTTGTAACTAATCTTCTGCCCTGCACCGGCATATCCCTGCCCTTCTTTTCCTACGGGGGCACGGCACTTATGACGGAGCTTATAGAAATGGGCATTATTCTGAGCGCCTCTCGGGACGCTGTATACTGAAAGGAATGACAGATATATGAAATTCATTCTCGCTTGCGGAGGTACCGCCGGTCATGTAAACCCTGCTCTTGCCATAGCTGGCAGATTAAAGGAGCTTATGCCTGACAGCGAATTTCTTTTTATGGGCGCTGAGGGAAAAATGGAAATGGAGCTTGTACCCAGAGAGGGGTATGAAATCGTTCCTCTTAAAATGACAAACCTGAGCCGCGGCAAGAATTTTGCCGCTATCGGCCATAATTTCCAGAGCTTAAAAAATGTTGTTGCCTCCACCAATAAGGCAAAGAAGATAATTAAGGAATTTAAGCCGGATGTGGTTATAGGCACCGGAGGTTATGTGTGCTACCCTGTACTTAAAGCCGCAGCCTCCATGCACATCCCCACCGCTGTTCACGAGAGCAACGCCGTTCCCGGCCTTACCACCAAGCTTCTTGCAAAGAAGGTGGATAAGATAATGCTTGGCTTTGAGGACAGCAAAAAGCACTATGACTGCCCCGAAAAGCTGGCAGTTACCGGCACCCCCGTCCGCGGTGACTTCGCCCTTTATACCCAGAGCTCTGCCAAAGCTGAGCTGGGCTTCTCCAAGGATAAAACCCTTGTGGTCTCCGTCTGGGGTTCACTGGGCGCTGAGCACATGAACGGCATTATGGAAAAAATGCTCCCCAAAATGGAGGGACAGCAGGACTTTAACCTTATCCATTCCATAGGCAGCCGCTATTATAAGCAGTTTACCGAGGATTTACAGAAGAAAAAGCTCAACCCCTCTTACTGCGGAGTTGAAATCAGAGAGTATATATACGATATGCCCCGAGTAATGGCGGCGGCAGACCTTATAATGTGCCGCGCCGGTGCATCCACGCTCTCAGAGCTTTGCTACATGGGTAAGCCTGTTATAATCGTGCCATCTCCCAATGTTACCAATAACCATCAGGAGAAAAACGCCAGAGTGCTTGAAAAAGCCGGCGGCGCTGTTGTGATGACCGAGGGCAGCTTTGACGAGGACAGCCTGCTGCAGAAGATTAAAGAGCTTATAGGCGAGCAGGATAAGCTTCATCAGATGTCCGAGGCTATGCGCTCCCTTGCCGTTCCCAAGGCATGTGACGCTATCTGCGATATAATCCTTGAGCTTGGCAGACAGAATAAAAAATAATAAATCCTTTTACAAAAGATAAGGCGCAGGGGAAATCCCCGCGCCTTTTAACATCTTTTTCCTTCCGCGCATAGGATAGTTTGATTTTGATGCGCAGGAGGTATAAAAAATGGATATATGGCATGTAAGAGGCGGAAGGAAGCTTTCCGGCTCCATTCGGGTGCAGGGCTCAAAAAACGCCTCGCTGCCCATTATCGCTGCCTCCATAGTTTCACCCATGGAGTGCGTGCTTTTAAATACGCCTAAGCTGCGGGATGTGGATGCGGCGCTGAAAATCCTCCGCCATTTAGGCTGTAAGGCTGAAATGAGCGGAAATCAGCTGTACATAGACTCCCGCCCTCTCTCCCTTTCTCATATTCCTCCCGACTTAATGGAGGAAATGCGCTCCTCGGTTATATTTATGGGTGCTCTCCTTGCCCGCTGCGGAGAAGCCAGACTGTCGCCCCCCGGCGGCTGTCAGCTTGGTGAAAGACCCATAGACCTCCACCTGAAATCCCTCCATGAGCTTGGAGCGGATATAGAGGAAGAGGGGGGAGAAATCTACTGTAAGAAAAGTGAGCTTAAGGGCTGTACCATAAATCTTCCTTTTCCCAGCGTGGGCGCTACGGAAAATATACTTCTTGCCGCCTGTGCCGCAAAGGGAAAAACAAAGCTTATAGGAGCGGCAAGAGAGCCGGAGATTGTGGCTCTGGCCGAATTTTTGCGGGCAGCGGGAGCTGAAATTTCGGGGGACGGAACGGAAATTATAGACATAGAAGGCTTCAAACCGAAGAAGTACGTTTTGAACCGGATTATCCCCGACAGGATAGCCGCAGCCACCTTATGCTGTGCATGTGCTGCATGCGGAGGCGATATTCAGTTAAAAGGTGCAGAATTTTCGTCAGTTTTGTACTTCCTAAATCAGTCCGGCTGTGATATAATAAGCGGAACGCATAGTTTGCGGGTGGCTTGTCCCGGTAAGCTGAGAGCTGTAAGGGGCATTTCCACCGCGCCTTACCCCGGCTTTCCCACCGACGCTCAGCCGGTTTTAATGGCGGCACTTTTAAAGGCCGCAGGGGAGAGCACTATCGAGGAAAATATCTTCCGCAACCGTTTCCGCCATGTGCCGGAGCTTAGAAGGCTGGGCGCAGATATAGACATTGAGGGCAAGACCGCTTTTGTTAAGGGCGTTAATGAGCTTCACGGAGCCGCTCTTAATGCAACGGACTTAAGAGGCGGTGCCGCCATGATAATCGCCGCTCTATCCGCCAAGGGCGAGAGTGTTATTATGGATGAAGGGCATGTCCGGCGGGGATATGAGCGCTTTGATGAGGCGCTGAGAGCACTGGGCGGAGAAGTTTATCTTGAAACATAACTGAGACAGGAGTATACTATGGCAGCTTCTTATCGCGGCCAACAGCCGCCTGAAACCAAGCGGGAAGAGCGCTTTAAGCTCCCGAAACGGCGCAGCAGTATTGCAGCCCCGCTTATGTTTTTTCTCATAATGGTGGCTATAATATTTGTAATGAGTGTGTTTTTCCGCGTGTCCGATGTGACGGTGGAGGGAAATAAGCATTACAGCGATCAGGAGATTATAAGAGCTCTTGATATTGAGCAGGGCGATAACCTGTTCTTCTTTGACAGATTTGCTGCGCTGAGCCGCGCCTTTGCAAAACTGCCTTATATTGAAAAAGTTTCTATCGAGCGTAAGCTGCCTAATAAGGTTAAGATAGAAGTAACGGAGAGTGAGGCTCTGGCTTACATCCCCCTGGGCGATGAAAACTGGACCTTTGACCACAGCTGCAAAATGCTTGGTAAAGCAACGGAAGAGGAGACCGGGAGCCTAATCCCGGTCTACGGAATTTCCCCCGGCACCCTGCTTATCGGTGAAAAAATGACCACCGAGGACGGCGGCGAGGACGTGGTGAATTACCTTGCGGACATTCTTTACCAGCTTGAAGAGCGCGGCCTTTATTTAAAGACCGAGAGCATAGATTTTTCAAATCCCGACAGCCCCGAAATTTTCTATGACGGCAGTTATACCGTGGTTCTGGGAAGAAATGACCAGATTGAGAGAAAATTCGGTATGCTTGTCACGGTTTTGGACAAGCTTAAGTCAGGAGATATGGGCATTATTAACGTTTCTGACGTTACAGCAGCACATTTCAGCCCGAATTAAGCGTGACATTACAAATTGTTTACAAAAGTTTTCGGAAAAATGAAAAAATCTATTGACCTATAAAGAAAAATGTAATAAAATATGATAGACCGAAAGCTGATTGTCACTATTGAGTGATCTAAGAATATATACAGGGAGGCATGGACATGGATTTCAAAGCCGAAGCAGGACCGGAAAACGTTGTCACAATAAAAGTTGTTGGTGTCGGCGGTGCCGGTAACAACGTAGTAAACAGAATGGTAAAGGCCGGCACACAGGGTGTCGAATTTATAGCAATAAATACCGATAAGCAGGCTCTTGCAGTTTCTAACGCAGACCAGAAGCTTCAGATCGGTGAAAAAATGACTCATGGTCAGGGCGCAGGCTCCGACCCCGAAGTGGGCAAGCGTTCCGCTGAGGAGAGCCGCAATAATATCGCAAAGGCTATTGAGGACGCCGATATGGTGTTCATCACTGCCGGCATGGGCGGCGGTACCGGTACCGGCGCTGCTCCCACTGTGGCAGAGATTGCCCGTGAGGCAGGCATACTCACCGTCGGTGTTGTAACCAAGCCCTTCAAGTTTGAGGGTAAGCGCCGTATGGATCAGGCAAATGCCGGTATTAAGGAACTTCTGGGCAGAGTTGACTCTCTCCTCATTATCCCCAATGACCGTCTGAAATACGCCACCGACCAGAAGGTTACCCTTGCAAACGCTTTTGAGATAGCAGACGATGTTCTGAGACAGGCTGTAACCTCTATTTCCAACCTCATTAAGAACACAGGTTTCATTAACCTTGACTTTGCAGACGTTACCTGCATAATGAAGGATGCCGGCTTTGCTCACATGGGCGTCGGACATGCAGCAGGCAAGGGCAAGGCAGAGGATGCCGCAAGAATGGCAGTTGCAAGCCCCCTGATGGAGACTTCCATCAACGGTGCAAGAGGCGTGCTTATCAATATCACCGGCTCTGAGGATATGGGCCTTGAGGATGTTGAAGCCGCTGCAAACCTTGTTCAGGAGGCCGCACATCCCGATGCAAACATCATCTTCGGTGCAACCTTCGATGAAACACTTCAGGATGAAATCAGAGTTACTGTTATCGCAACCGGATTTGAGGAAAACAACAATGCTGAGGCTGCTGCTGAGAAAGCTGCTTCTGCTCACGCAACCGGCGTAAAGAGCGCTGTTCCTATGGGTGCCGGCCTCTTTACCGGAGCTGCTGAAAAGGCCGCATCCGCCGCTGCTGTTCCTCCTTCCATTAAGGAAGAAAGTGAGCCTGAGCAGGCTGAGGATCCCTTTGACAGCATCTTCAAAATCTTTAACAGCAAATAATCCCTTTCAATAAATTACGAAAAGCCCCCATTTTTGGGGCTTTTTATCTTCCCGGAGATCTCGCCATGAGAAAAACAAAACTTTTTATTCTGGCCGACCTTGTCGGACTGTACTCTGAAAAAAGAATAAGCCGTGCTTCTGCGGGACTTTCTTATTATATGACTATGACCTTTTTCCCGCTGATAATATGCCTTTATTATCTCTTGGGAAGTAACAGCGCCAAGGCTTTGGAGGCGCTGGACATGGTGAACGATTTCATTACGCCGGACGCAGCGGAAACGGTGAACGAATACATTCAGTATGTGTTTTTGAGCAAAAGCCCTACTGTCCTTGTGGCGGCACTTACCGTTCTGGTTACATCATCTTCTGCCGCAATCAGGACGATTATCGTCACTATCGGTGACCTTCAGGGGGGCGTGCGCTATAAGGGCATAATGTATTTTGTGTTCAGCGTGCTGTTTTCCTTCGCTTTCCTTGCCGCAATGTATTTTGCAATGCTTGTTATTTTAACCGGCAGAGCAATGCTGGGTTTTATAAACAAAATTCTGCCTTTCTATGATATAAGCGCGTCATGGGTTTGGATAAGGTTCCTTATTCTTGCCGGTATAATGCTGCTGATATTCTGGTGCCTTTACTGGATTGCAAGGCAGAAAAACGACAAATACGGCCTTTTCCCCGGCGCTATCCTTGCAACCGTGGCTACGGTTTTAATGAGTGCTTTCTTCTCCGTGTTTATAAACATGTCCACCAAGTATTCCATAGTTTACGGCTCCATCGCATCTATAATTTTGCTGATGCTGTGGCTTTATACCTTCTGCCAGATTATTTATATTGGCGCGGCCTTTAACGTGGCTATAAGAAATGAGCGGAGAGCAGTTGAGATGAATAAGCTCACCGAGGGCAGAATTAAGGTCTATGAGCTGAGAGAAAAGTATTACGAGTATAAGGATTTCCTTTCCAGATCCCGCAACCGCATAAGAATTGCAGAAAAGCGGGGTATGCTCCACGGTGGAAAATACAGAAAGAAAGCAGATAAAAAGGACAAGGCATGATTATTACTATTGTTGCAGTGCTGATTGCAGTTTTCGTGCTGCTGTATTTTTTAACCGACCACTTCTTTAACTTCGGTATGCTGGGCAATCCAAGCGAAAAAAGCATGAAGAAGCTGGCGAGCCTTTCGCATTATAAGGGCAGCCCCCACCAGAAAGCGGCGGCAATCGCCTATGAATACGTAAAAAAGATGCCCTATGAGGACGTTTATATAGACAGCTTTGACGGCCTGAGACTTCACGGCAGAATTTATCCCAGCCCTCAGGGCGGGAAAAAGTTCGTTCTGGGAATTCACGGCTGCCGCTCAAATGCTCTCAATGAATTCGGCCAGTTCATGAAGCTCTACCATGAAAACGGCTATAATATGCTTCTCCCTGACGACAGAGCCCACGGCGAGAGCGAGGGGAGATACATAGGCTTCGGCACCCTTGACCGGCTGGACTGTATTAAATGGGCAGGGTACCTTGTTAAGCGCTACGGCGAGGACTGCGAAATTATTCTCCACGGTATCTCCATGGGCGGCTCCGCAGTGCTTGCAGCATCCGGCGAAAAGCTGCCGGGGCAGGTTAAGGGCATTATTTCCGATTCTGCATTCTGCTCGGTGTATGAGCAGTTTTCTCAATCCTTTAAGCAGATTTTTAAACTGCCTGTCTTTCCCTTCGTGCCTCTGGTGAGCCTTATGTGCAAATTCAGGGCAGGCTATAATTTTAAAGAGAGCAGCCCTCTTAAAATGCTTGAGAAAGCTTCGGTTCCGGTGCTTTTTGTGCAGGGGCTTGCAGATGAACAGGTAAAGCCCGAGATGACGGCGCGGCTGTATAATGCCTGCAAAACAAGAAAAAAGCTTTTTTCCGTCCCCGGTGCCGACCATGCACAGAGCATTGCCGTTGACCCCAAGGGCTATAAGGCGGCTATAAAGGAATTTTTCTATATTTAATACTCTTTCCCATAAAGGAAGAGTATTTTTTATGTAATTTAATTGCAAAAAATGGAAATGTATGTACACAGGCAGACTTATGCCTGTTTTATTTTGTAAATTTTTGTGGTATCATATTTTTTAAGGCAGGTGGTGTCCGTGAAAACGGGAAAAAGAAAAGCAATGCTTGAGTATGTGAGAGCGCATACAAAACCTCATTATACCCTTAAAGAGGCGGAAGATGAAATTAACTCCGTACTTTCCTGTTACGGCCCTGACTGCAAAATAGAATTTTACGACGACGCCGCCAAAATCAGAAATTCATACCTTGTCAGCTCTGAGTTTATCCGTCACCGCGTCTGCGCCGTTATTGCCAATACCGACCTTACGCCCCGCAGCTTTGAAAACATGTCGGCGGAGTGGCTGCTCCACAATATCTGCTATCGGCTGCACATTAAGCGCTCCTCATCTATTGATGCGGACCTTGATTACATACGGGATCGGCGCTTTACGGTAAGACTTGTCACATGGGTAATGGACATTTTGGACATTGAGTAAGGTTTACAAACGCGTACTTTAATAGTATAATTTTGTTAAAAATTAAAACTTGTATTTGGAGTGATTATCATAAAAAAACATCTTTTTTTAACCGGCCCTTCCGGCTGCGGTAAAACTACCATGATAAAAAACGCTTTAGGCGACAGACTCACTTTTGCCGGAGGCTTTATCACTCAGCGCATGACAGATGAAAACGGTAAGCTCACCGGCTTTGAAATTCTGCCTGCCGCCGCTGCGGGTGGAGTGCAGGGCTTTGAGGGGCACAGATTTTTAGATTATACCGTTGAGCCTCCCAAAACCGATAACGAGGTTTTCAGAAACGAGGGCAAGAGACTGCTTGAAGAGGCACAGTATTATCCCTTCTCTCTGATTGACGAGTTCGGCGGCTTTGAAATGGTAATTCCCCAGTTCCGCAATGCTTTGCAGGACTTTTTAAACTACGACCAGCCCATTATCGGCGTGCTGAAAGGCTTCGAGAACGCAGAGGAGCTGCGTAATCATCTGGGACTGGGCGAAAAATACAGCATGTATGTTATGGCTCTGCGAGAGGCGCTGCTTGCCGACCCAGACACTATCGTTTTAGAGGTTGAGGGAGCGGATGACATGAAGGCCAGGCGCATAGTTGAGGCATGGGCCGATGAGTACGGACATGCCTGAAAGCCGTGAAAGGCGAAAGCTGCCGCCGGGAATGGTGCTGATTATTCTTTCAGCTGCTTTATTTCTGACAATCATACTTTCCTTTTTGCTCGGCCGTTACCCGGTGCCGCCTAAAGAGCTTTTCGGAATTTTCCTCCACCGTCTTGGCTTTGCAATAGAGCCTTTCTGGACTAAAACTCAGGAAGTGGCGGTATTTAATATCCGTATGCCCAGAATTTTAATGGCTGTGCTGGTGGGAGCATGTCTCTCCGCGGCAGGCGCTTCATATCAGGGCGTATTCCAGAACCCTATGGCAGCCCCTGACGTGCTGGGTGCATCTGCGGGCGCAGGCTTCGGCGCGGCACTTGCCATATATCTCGGCCTTTCCGGAAGATTTATAACTCTTTCCGCCTTTTTTATGAGCCTTATCACCGTTGCGCTGGTGTTTTTTATAAGCAAAAGAGCCAAGGGTGAAAAGCTTATGGGCCTGGTGCTGGCGGGAATTATAGTCAGTTCACTTTTCCAGTCCGGCACTTCCTTTATAAAGCTGGTCGCCGACCCTACAAATAAGCTGCCCGCCATTACATACTGGCTTATGGGCTCTCTTGTGGGAGCTACCAACAAAGAGCTTAAAATGATAATCCTGCCTATGCTTATCGGTTTGCTGCCTATGATACTTCTGCGCTGGCGCTTAAATGTGCTTACAATGGGCGACGATGAGGCCAGAGCGCTGGGAGTAGATGCGGGCCGGCTGAGACTTGTGTCCGTTATATCTGCTACCCTTGTTACCGCCGCGGCGGTTTCCGTTTCCGGTATGATAGGCTGGGTAGGCTTGATTATACCCCACGTTATGCGACGGCTTGTAGGCTCTGATTACCGCTACCTTTTGCCGGGAGCTGTAATCGGCGGGGGACTGTTTCTGCTGATTGTGGATGATTTTTCCAGAAACATCGCTTCAACGGAAATCCCTATCGGTATTCTCACCTCAGTTATAGGCGCACCCTTCTTTCTGTTTTTGATAACCAGAAGGGAGGAACTGCGATGAGCATAGAGGTTAAAAATTTATGCTTTTCCTATGGCGAGCGGGAAATTCTCCATAACCTGAGCTTTACCATAGAAAAAGGGGAGTTTGTGTCAATTTTAGGCTCAAACGGCGTAGGAAAGAGCACTCTTTTCCGCTGTATTCTGGGTCTTTTGCCTGACTATAAGGGCGAAATCAGGATTGACGGCAAAAATATTATGGACCTGTCCGTTAAGGAAATGTCCCGCCTTGTTGCCTACATTCCCCAGAACACTGTCCCATGCTTTAACTATACCGTTGAGGATATAGTTTTAATGGGCACTACCTCCTCCCTGGGTACATTCAGAACGCCGGGCAAGGCGGAGCTTGAAAGGGTGTCATGGGCAATGGAGAAAATGGGTATTGAGAAGCTGAGAAAACGCAGCTTTAACCGGATAAGCGGCGGCGAGCGCCAGCTTGCGATAATTGCAAGAGCACTTGTACAGCAGGCAGGCATCTTAATGCTGGATGAACCTACGGCAAGCCTTGACTTCGGAAACCAGATGCTTGTTTTAACTCAGACAAAGGCACTGGCCTCTGAGGGCTACACCGTAATTCAGACCACCCACAATCCGGAGCATTCGTATATGTTCTCAAACCGGGTTCTTGCCTTAAAGGACGGAAAACTCCTCCGTGAGGGCGACCCCAAGGACATAATCACAAAACAGGTCATCGACAGTCTTTACGGCATTTCCGTTGAGGTTCCTGGGCTGTATGATGACAGGGCGAGGGTATGTATTCCCTCAGACGTTGCATTAAGACATGAAGTATAATGACATTCGGGAGGGGCGCTTTATTGAACGTCCCAACCGTTTTATTGCATACTGCGAAGCTGACGGCGCGGTTAAATGCTGCCACGTTAAAAATACCGGCAGATGCAGAGAGCTGCTCACACCTGACGCCAGAGTTTTTCTGGATTATAAGCCGAGGGCACAGCGGAAAACAGAATATGACCTGATAGGGGTAATGAAGGGCGAGAGGCTTATAAATATGGACTCCAACGCCCCCAATGCCGTTTTCGGGGAATATCTTAAAGAGGGCGGTTTGGGCTTTGTGCCGGACTATGTAAAGCCTGAATGCACCCACGGTGCTTCACGCTTTGATTTTTATTTTGAGTATGAGGGAAAAGGCTGCTTTGCGGAGGTAAAGGGTGTAACGCTGGAGGAAAACGGAATTGTCCGCTTTCCCGATGCGCCTACCGCAAGGGGCAGAAAACATATGCTGGGGCTTATAGACTGCGTAAATGAGGGTTACGGAGCCATGGCAGTGCTGGTTATCCAGATGGATAATGTAAAGCACTTCGAGCCTAATTATTTGACCGATCCGGACTTTGCGGAAAGTCTGATTGAGGCTGAAAAAGCGGGAGTAAAAATTCTGGCTTTAAGCTGCGAGGTCGGGAGAGATACAATTAAAATAAAGGACCCTGTTCCGGTAAAGCTGGAGCGGGGGAGGGAGTTTCAGGAGTAATCCGAATTTATTCAGTGCCTCGGAGGATATTATGAGTAATGACGAGAAAAAGAAAGTAGACGAGACTGTGCATCAGCATATGCACAGTCATATTGATGCCAACGGCAATGTTTACACCCACTGCCACGACGACAACGTGATTTTCTGTGAGCATGACCATGAGCATTACCATGTGGATGAGCTTGGAAATCTCTATTCCCATGTCCACGACCACGGCAGCGGCGATGACAAAGTTCCCATAGCAAATCATACCCACACCCATGGGCGCGAAAACGGAAATGTACACACTCATTCCCATGAAGAAGCGGCGGGAGCTGCTCAGCATGACCATGAACACAACCATGACCACGACCATAACCATGAACATGAGGGCGAGAACCCCCAGCACGTTCACACCCATACCAAGGCCGTTATAAACCGCCTTTCCCGGGCAATAGGCCACTTGGAGAGTGTGAAGCGGATGGTGGAAAACGGCAGGGACTGCACAGAGGTTTTAATCCAGCTTGCCGCTGTACGCTCAGCTCTCAGCAGTACGGCAAAGGTAATATTAAAAGATCATCTGGAGCACTGCGTTGCAAGCATTGACCCCGATGATCCCGAACAGTTCAAGGCGCTCAACGACGCCATAGACAGATTTATGTAATAAAAAAAGACGCGTTAAACCGCGTCTTTTTTTATACCCTTTTAAGGCTCGAAGAAGGGACAGCGCCCTTTGAGACATTCTTTGTTTTTGCCGGAGAAGGTGCATTTAGGCCGTGAAAACGGCATACGGAAACCATGCTTTTCACGCAGAAGCTCCGAGGCCGTTTCTATTGCAAGCCGTCCTGTACGCTTGCAGCAGCGGGGGCCGCCAAGCTCTACAAGCTTATTTAATACCTGCGCCGTCATGCGCTGAGGATATTCCCACTCTAAAGGAGTGAGGGGGCTTGCCCCTACAAGAATACTCTCGAAAATTCCCGCCCCTGACGCTGCACCGCATACGCCCAGAAAGCCGCAGGCACCGCCGGGAACATCCTGCCCTCTACGCCATGCGGTATCCATTGCTTTACCGAAGTCAATTTCTCCGCCGCAGTTTTTGTATGCAGTAAGGAGAACGCAGGGGACAATGCTGTGGTGTTCGGGGCCGTGGAGGTGCACGGCGTCAAGGCTGCAAACGTCCAGAAACAGCTTTATAGGGTCGTCCTCACGGCTCTTCCTGAGAAAACCCAGAATTTCATCGCTGCCTGAGCTGTGGCACTCGTCACATACAAAGTGCCCGTCAACACATGCGGCATTAGCGGGTTTAACTTTGTGGCAGATGGCACATTCCATAAGCTGTTCATTTTTAAGATAGATTATAGGCTTGCCGCAGATGATGCAGTTTGCGGCGTGATGATGTTCATCACAGCAGCAGCCTTCCAACACAGCCATTATAATTCCTCCTCAATTTCATCAAATACAGGTTTTAAAATCCGGCTGCAAAGCCAGTTCGTAAGCCCGAAGCCGATTACAATCCAGAAAACAGAGCTTTTAATAAAAGCCACCGGAGCAGCCATGAAAAGTATAAGCGGCAGAACATTTAAAAGAAAAAGCAGAACGGTTTTAGGCAGCTTTCCGAAGGTAAGCAGTACGCCGTTTTTAATGTGGTCTTTAAGACCGTTTTTATAGCGGACAATAAGGGGAAAAATGTAGGATGAAAAGCATACAAGCAGTATCATCAGAAAGAAAATCAGCATCCCGCTGAACTGACCTGAAATTCCCGCCTGAGGCACAAGAAAAATGTATTCATAAATAAGGCTTGCCATAATTAAGGCGGCGGGGATGAAGTATAAAGTGGACTGCTTAAAATTCTCCTTAAAGCCCTTAAAGAAATTCTTTGCAATGCCGCTGCCCTTATCGTACACCATGCACTGAGTAGCGTAATTCATGGCGGAGAGTGATGCCCCCGCAGTAATTACGGGGATAGAGCAGAGAACAAACAGCAGATTTACGATTACAATGTCGCATACATTGCTTAAAAATCTGGAAAATGGACTGTCAATATCAAAAATCTTCATTATATTCTTCTTTCATTCTTGCAGTAACTTCCTCAAAAGAGGGAACGGAGGAAATGCCGCCTGCTCTCTCGGTGGACAGACCGGCGGAGGTGCTTGCAAAGCGGACGATTTTCGTAAGCTCCGCTTCGGATAATTCCTCGGGGGCTTTTTCGGTTTTCAAAAGAGCGAGCATGGCAGAGCCGCCGAAAATGTCACCGGCGCCGGTGGTGTCGCAAACATTAAGCCCTTTAAGAGCGGGCACAAAGCCGAGAGCGTTCCGGTTAATGAAATAAGCGCCCTTTTCTCCGCATGTCACATAGCAGAGCTTAATGCTTTTAAACTCCTGCATAATGTGCTTTGCTCCCTCCACGGGATTGAGAGCAAAGAGAAAATCCACTTCCTCATCGCTTATCTTCACCACGTCCGCCTGCTTTAAGCCCCAGATAAGCTGCTCTTTTGCTTCTTCCTTATTTTCCCAGAGCGGGAGACGAAGGTTAGGGTCATAGCTTAAAAGGGTATTGTGACGCTTTGCCTCGCTTACCGCCATTGCAACAGTGCTTCGGGCGGGCTCATCGGTAAGGGAAAGAGAGCCAAAGTGGAGATATTTTGCCTCGTTTATCAGGTCGTAATTGACCTCCGGAAAGCTGAGAAAGGTGTCAGCTCCCGGCTTGCGGCTGAATGAAAACTCACGGTTTCCGTTTTCATCAAGGGTTACAAAGGCGAGAGTGGTAAAATGGTGGGGGTCAAAGATAAGACCGCGGGTGGAAATGCCCGCATCCTCCAAAGTGCCCTTTAAAAGCCTCCCGAAGGTGTCGTCTCCTACCTTGCCTATAAATCCTGTTTCTGTGCCGAAGCGGCTTAAGGCTGCAAGGAAATTTGCAGGCGCGCCGCCGGGGTGAGCCTCCATGGTGGGGTAGCCGGTTTCATCTTTTTTTACGGTAGTAAAATCTATCAGCAGTTCGCCTAACGCGCAAACCTCAGTCATTTATGTCCCTGCCTTTCGGATATTCAAAGCATAGTAATCTGTACGGCTTCTCGTCCTCCTCAATTTCGGGGAAGCGCCCCATGGGAGGATTGAAGCGGTTGTCGTTTTTATCATCGTTGCACTGGCTAACTTCGCCCAGCAGCACATTTCCCGTGCCCTCCTCCACGTTAAAGTCGTGGTAGAGGCGCTGATAAATGTGTATGCTCTCGCCTGGAGTGAGCCGTATCTGAGCTCCGGCGGGAACGGTATATGTCCTGCCGTCGGTGTGAACGGTTACATCTGAGTTATAGTCTATTTCCTCGTCCGGCAGACTATTATATACTCGTATAAGCACATTGCCTCCGCCCCGGTTTATAATATCCTCGGTTTTATACCAGTGAAAGTGCATGGGGGAATACTGCCCCTCTTTAAGGTAAAGCAGCTTTTCGGCATAGACCTTGGGGTATTTAGCCGGCATTTCACGATTGCCGTTTCTTATGGTTATAAGGGAAAAACCCATTTTGTCGAAGTTTCCCATGCCGTAGTCGGTTATATCGTAGCCTAACATACAGTCTCTTATTTCGTCATATTCTTTTCCCTTGCTCTGCCAGTCCTCCGGTGTAAATGAGCAGAAAGGGGGAAGGTAACAGCAGTGCCGGCGGCACATTTCTTCAAGCTCTTTTAAGGCCTTGTTTATCTCGGAACGTTTCATTTTTGAGGCTCCTTTCTTGCATTACCTTTTTATAAAGTATAATAGATTGGCTGTGAAATCGCAAGCGCTTATATATATTTAATCTAAATTATTGACATGGTGCGAAAAAATGGTATATTTAATTCAGCGGGTTAAATTAATTTAGAGGTGATACTTTGGAAAATGATATAGACAGGACTGAACGCAGAAGAAAAGCGGTAATTGATTTCCTTTATTGGGGCATGATAATTGCCTGCTGCGTGGTGGGGGCAAAATATGTCCTTCCTGTGTTTATGCCTTTTATTATAGCCTACATTGTGGCGTGGATAGTGAACAGACCTGTAAGCTTTTTGCAGAAAAAAACCAAAATACCCAGAGCAATCTTGGCAATTATTATGATTCTGGTGTTCTTTGCGCTGGCGGTTCTGGTGGTTGCCCTTATAGGCACGCCCCTTGTAATGGGCGTGCAGAGCCTTGCAAAGAAGCTGCCTAAGATTTTTCAGGAGGGTGTTCTGCCCGACATGGCCTATTTATTTGAGCTTCTGGAGCAGATAGTTGCAAACATTGACCCTGCAACCGGTGAAGCTATGGATTCGGCTTTGAATTCCGCTTTCGGCATTATCTCCAACAGCATAGGTCCCTTCTTCGGAAACCTGTTCAGCTCCTTCGGCGGCTTTCTTACTTCTGTCCCCGGCGGCGTAATGAAAACCATAATAAGCCTTATTGCGGCTGTATTTATTGCGGCGGACTTTGAAAGCGTGAGAGGCTTCATTCTGAAAATCATGCCGGAAAAGGTAAAGCCCATTTTGAAACAGGCGGGGCAGTTTTTCGGCCACACTCTGCCCAAATGCCTTGTGCCCTATCTTTTCATCTTCACACTTACTTTTTTTGAGCTTTGGGCGGGCTTTGCAATAGTCGGGGTCGGCAGCTCTGCCACCGTCGCAATTTTAGTTGCCCTTATGGACATCCTGCCGGTTCTGGGAACAGGTACTATTCTTATTCCGTGGGCGGTTATTTCTCTCCTGCGGCGGAAAATCGGCATGGGAATAAAGCTTATTATCCTTTACATACTTATTACCATTGTCAGAAACACCCTTGAACCCAAGCTTGTAGGCCACCAGATACATCTTCATCCCGTTGTCACCTTTGCGGGAATGTTGATCGGCGTTCAGGCTTTCGGATTTATAGGCATGTTCGGCGTTCCCCTTGCAATAGCATTTATAAGGGAGCTGCATGAAAAGGGAATTATAAGTTTTCCCGCACTTGACAAAGAATAAAGGAAAATCAGGACACATTCAGTGTCCTGATTTTTTTAATGCCGTTTTTATGCCGTACTATGAGATATATTCCGAGTCCCAGTACAAGAGCCGCCCCCGCACACACCGCCGAAAGGCGCAGGTCCGGGCGCTTTTTTTCTGCCGGAGCGGGAGGCGCAGCTTCCGGGGGATTAAATTCCTCATGCTCTGAGGCGGGAGATGAATACCCGTCGGGGAAATCCTCCATTTTCTCGTAGCTTAGAATGTAATTATTCTTATCCCGAATGTTTAAATAAATATCCTTTCCCGCTTCTACTGTAATGTCCTCTGTTTTATAGTAGCCGTTGCAGGCGTTTACTATCACATGGTCAACCCACTTGGGGGCGTGGAGGGTGTAGCCGTTTTCTGCTTTCGTCATTACTCCGCCGGGCCAGGAGTAGAAAGCGTTTTTACCCTCGTCAGACCATGCCCACAGATGCGGTTCATGCCAGTAGGCCGGAACTTTGGCGCTTGCCTGTATCAAATCTGAAATTTCAGCTCCGAGATCCATTTTCTCTCTCCCTTCTCCGGCACAAGTCCGGCTTATTTTCGACTTTATCTATATTTCATTATAGTAAAGTCACCTATCCCTGTCAATGGACAAATGCCTCTTTGAAGTGAGATTTACACTCTGCAAAGATAATCGCAGTTTAAAGCCGATTTTCACCTTAGAAAATAATCTCTCTTGCTTTTCGCAATAAAATGTGCTATTTTTGACTATGAATTTGTATAAGGATACTCTTCACCCTGTAACTGAGGACTATGTGAGCTTTCTCATGCCGGAAAACGTGAGGACGCCATGGTTTAAAAGTGCAGGCGATCTGCCCACAACATTAAAATACTACGACGGCCCTATTATCGACACTATCGAGACTGCTGCAAAGGCCATTCCCGGTTATTGTGTCTACGAATTTTTCGGCAGCCGTGTAACATATCGAAAGTTCATTTCACAGATTTACGAAGCTGCCCGAGCATTAAAGGCTCAGGGCGTGAAAGCGGGGGACAGGGTTACTATCTGTATGCCCAACACCCCTCAGGCTATTATCATATTCTATGCCCTCAACCGCATAGGCGCAATAGCAAATATTATCCACCCTCTTTCCGCTGAGGAGGAGATAGTAAAATACATAAACAGCACAAACAGCGTCATGTGCCTGACTTTAAAGCAGTTTTATCCCAAGCTTGCAGCAGTTAAGGACAGACTTAATTCAAAGCGCCTTATAATCAGCGATATAAACGACGGCTTAAAGAGTATAAAAAAAGCCCTTTATCCCTTTATAAATAAAGAAACTCCGGCTCTGCCGGAGGACAGCGATGTTCTGCTCTGGAAGGCTTTTATTGCCTCCGGCAAAAAATACAGTGGAGATGTTGTATACAGGGGCAGCGGCTCTGATGTGGCGGCTATTCTCTATTCCGGCGGCACCACCGGCACCACCGGCACCAGCAAGGGCGTTATGCTCTCGAACCTTAACTTTAACGCCATGGCTCTCCAGACGGGAACCGCGGGCAACTGCGTAACTCCCGGCGATAAGTGCCTTTCCATTATGCCTATTTTCCACGGCTTCGGGCTGGGCGTATGTATAAACACCATGCTTTACTGGGGCATTACCGCAATTTTAATTCCCCGCTTCAATGCCACTGACTACTGCAAGCTTCTTAAAAAAATATAAGCCCAACTACATTGCAGGCGTTCCCACCCTTTTTGAAGCTTGAAGCGCTGCTGCGCAGGCTGAAAAATTAAAAAAGCTCTCCGAAAGGGGAGGTTTTCCTGCGTATATGACAGGAACAAAAATATACGGTGATATTTTTGGAAAGGTCGGACTTTAAAAAGAGAAGCAATAGTGATAAAATTAAAAAATATGTCTTAAAAGGAATACAGAGCTAACATGGAACAGAATAGAAATATGCCTCTGAGCGGGATTAAAGTTGTAGAGCTTGCAGCTGTGGTGGCTGCCCCTTCAGCCTCCGAGCTTCTCTGTGCCTACGGTGCGGAGGTAATAAAAATCGAAACTCCCATAGTGGGAGATGTGCTCCGCCGGGGCGGTAAGCAGATAAACGTTCCTATTGAGGATAATAAAAACCCTGTGTTCACTCTCCATAATAACGGAAAGCGCTTTGCCGCCATAAATATTCAGAAGCCCGAGGGCAAAAAGGCTCTCTTTAAGCTGCTGGATGATGCGGACGTTTTTATAACCAACATGAGAATTGAGCCTATAAAGCGTCTGGGCCTTGACTATAAAAGCCTTAAAGAGCGCTACCCAAGGCTTATTTACGCGGACCTTACCGGTTTTGGCAAGAAAGGCCCTGACGCAGGACGCCGCGGCTACGATACCATTGCTTTCTGGCTGCGCTCCGGCGCTGTAAGCGACTGGCAGGAGGGGGACAGCGTGCCCTTCTATCCCGCCTACGGTTTCGGTGATATAACCGCGGGAATGAACCTTTTTTCCGGCATCCTTATGGGACTTCTGGCGCGAGAGCGGACAGGCATGGGAACGGAGATTACAACCTCCCTTCTGGCGTCCTCAATCTGGTGCAACGGAAACAGCCTTATCCGCAGCCAGTTTGACCCCGACCGGAGACCAGATTCCGTAAATCCAAGCAATATGCTGAATAATTACTACCGGTGCAGTGACGGCAGATGGATTTTCATGTGCTCCATGGACTATCTCAAGGACTACAAGAAAATATCCAGACTCTTAGGCCTTGAGGATATTTGCCGCGACCCCAGATTTGAAACCCATGAAAAAGCAAAGGCAAGCGGGGCAGTTGCAGAGGCTGCGGCAAGATACAGGGAAGTATTTCTCAGCAATACCAGTACCTACTGGAAAAAGCTGCTCATAAAAAATGATGTTGCCTGTGAGATTGCAGGGCATATGGAGGATATATGCCATGATGAGCAGGCTATTAAGAATAACTATATAACCGAGGTGGAGTTTACAGACGATACCAAGGTTATGATGCCTCTGCCTCCTATGCAGTTTAGTAACTACGAGACAAGAAGCTATGAGCGGACAGGCCTTGTAGGCTCTGACACCGAGAGCGTTTTAAAAGACGCAGGCTTCAGCCCGGAGGATATACAGAAGCTTAAGGACATAAAAATAATCTGACCTGATGACGGGCAGGGATAATATAAATAAAGGAGACGCAGCATTGGAAAAGCTTAAAATAGCTGTGGCCGGCACAGGATATGTGGGACTTTCCGTGGCGGTGCTTCTGGCTCAGCATAACAAGGTAGTTGCGCTGAACAGAACACCTGAAAAAGCGGAAAAAATAAATAATGGAATTTCACCCATTCAGGATGAATATATAGAGCGCTATCTCAGGGAAAAGGAACTGGATTTAAAGGCCACCACCGACCCTGAGGAGGCTTATACCGGGGCAGATTTTGTGGTCGTTGCCGCCCCTACAAACTATGACAGCAAGAAAAATTTCTTTGATACCTCCGCCGTTGAGCAGGTGGTTGAGCTTGCCCTTAAATACGCACCCGATGCGGTTCTGGTCATTAAATCCACCGTTCCCGTGGGCTTTACAAAGAGCCTGCGAGAAAAGACCGGCTGCCGGAAAATCATTTTCAGCCCTGAATTTCTCCGTGAATCCAAGGCTCTCTATGATAGTCTCTACCCCAGCCGCATAATTATAGGCACCGATAAGGGCGATAAAAAGCTTATGGAGGCCACAGAGAAATTTGCCTCTCTTCTCCGCGAGGGGGCAATTAAGGAAAATATAGACACTCTCTTTATGGGCTTTACAGAGGCCGAGGCGGTGAAGCTTTTTGCAAACACCTATCTTGCCCTCCGCGTTTCCTATTTTAATGAGCTTGACACCTACGCCGAAATGCGGGGGCTTGATACAAGAGAAATCATCGAGGGCGTGTGCCTTGACCCCAGAATAGGCAATTACTATAATAACCCCAGCTTCGGCTACGGCGGTTATTGTCTCCCCAAGGACACAAAGCAGCTGCTTGCAAACTATGCCGATGTGCCGGAAAATCTCATAGAGGCCATAGTTGAGTCAAACAGAACCAGAAAAGACTATATTGCAGGCAAAGTTTTAGCCATTGCAAAGGAGAGCAGCGAGAAGCCTGTGGTGGGTGTTTACAGACTTACCATGAAATCCGGCTCCGATAACTTCCGTCAGAGCAGTATTCAGGGCGTTATCCGCCGCATTAAGGAGCAGGGGGCAGAGGTAATTATTTATGAGCCTATGCTGGATGACGGAGATGTTTTTTACGGCAATAGGGTAGTAAATGATATGGTAAAATTCAAATCCATGAGCAACGCCATAATTGCAAACCGCTATAATTCCGTCCTTGACGACGTGGCGGAAAAGGTTTACACCAAAGATCTGTTTTACCGTGACTGAGGTGAAAATATGAGAGATTACGGACATATAATCAGAATGGAAAATATTCTGGATTCCGGCACTGAAAATCTGGAAAAGCTCAATAATATGCTGGACACTCTGGAAAGCGAGCTTAAAGATTACAAGGCTCTGAAAGATTATTATTTGAGTGATGAGCGAAATCTTGACCTGAGCGACGATGAAAACGGGCTTATTCCCGGGGAAATAAGTACAGGTGTCCTTGGGGAGGATTATATATTTGATTTTTTAAGCGATGAGCGGGATACGGCTCTGCGCTTAATAGAGCTTGGCCTAAAGATGCTTAAAAACGAATAAATTAAACCGGAGCTTCACGGCTCCGGCTTTTTATAATAATTTTTAAAATGATACAAAAATGATACAAAAAGTATGCAGGAATGATACAAGCATAGTTTAAAATAAAAAAATAAATCCTGAAAGGGTGCAGCATTTTGCTTCCGTTGCCGTTTTATATTACAGGTGAACAGTTTAATACGAAAGTAAGAAAGGAAGAAATATAATGAAAAAATTTATAAGTCTGCTTCTGCTGCTGGCTGTGCTTCTTTCTCTTGCAGCCTGCGGGAAAAAACCACAAAAGACGGAAATCCTGCCCATAGACAGTGAAGAAACTGTGCCGGAGGGCATGAAGGAGGGCTATGTGCGGGAAAAAATCCAACTGCCGGAGGGCTTTAATACAGAGTATATCTATTTACACAGTCAAGCCTGCTGCGGGGATACACTGTATTTTTCTGCCGAGCCGCTGAGCCTGTCCGAAATATTCGGCTATGACACCGTTAACGACAAATGGACGGAGTTTACGCCGGAGCTTGGAAACGTTGGCAATGCAGATATAAACCTTGCGGCTGCGGGAAAATCCCTGTGGGCGCTGCTTCAGGAAAAAGAGAGCTACGAGGAGATTGTAAACAATATAAAGCGGGACATGGGGCGCTATCTCTGGCATATGAACACAGAAACAGGAGAGCAGACCCTTACCCGCCTTACTTTTGAGGCGGGTGCGTGGACAAGCAGTGAGGCTTCGGGGGAATATACCGATTTCACCGGCTTTTTTGTAATTGACGATGATAAGGCAATGCTTGTAAGCCCTGATACCATGTATGTGGTGGATGTGAACGGGGAGGTTTTGGAGGAAAAGCCCAACCCCGATATAATAAGCCCCGTTTTTTATCATAAAACTGTTCCCTACTTCTGGGCAGGCGACGGATTTAAAGCCTTGGATCTGCAAGCTCTTACCCTTACAGGCTCCCCTCTGCCGGAAAAAAGGTACATAAATTCAAACTCCGAGGACATTTATTTTGATAACAACGTGGCGAAAAAGATATATAAGCTTAAAGACGGCAAAGAGATTGCTTTCATTGATTACATGGAGGGGGCTGAGAGCTTACAGGGCAGCTATGTGGACATTGGCTTTGTAAATTCAGAGGGTTACTTCTTCATGGTAAATCCCGACGGAGTATTTAAATTTAAAGAAGGTCTTATACCCGACCGAAAACCCATAAAGCTTCTGAGCATTGGGGGAATAAATGAGTATGACGGAGAAAAATTCGCCTATTTACCTATGGAAATACAGGATGCGATTATCCGCTTTAATAATACCGACCCGGAATTCAAGCTGGTTATAGAGCCTGTATATCCCGAAAGCGATGCCGACCGTACAAGAATTCTTATGGAGCTTGCAGGCAGAAGCGATATAGACCTGATAGATACAAGCTCTCTGTCTGACGGCGCGGTTGATTCTTCTCTGCTGGTGGACATGCTGCCCTATCTTGATAAGGATGAAGATATAAGCCGGGAGGACTTTATCCCCAAGCTCTTTAATCTTATGCTGAAAGACGGCGGACTGTATGAATATACGGATAAATTTGCCATTCTGACCGTTACCACCCATGAGGAACTGTTTCCGGGGAAGGATGAGTGGACGGTAGAGAAGATGCAGTCCATTATGGCAGAGCACAGCGACATTGGCCCCACGTGGCACCGCTACGACCGGGAATACCTTACAAATCTTTTCGCATGGGCTGCCACTGCCGAATTTATAGACTATGACAACAGAAGCTGTGATTTTAACAGCGATGCTTTCATTCACTGGCTGGAGCTTATAAAATCCATGCCCGACGGCGAGGAATGGGACGAAAGCGACCCGCCTAAGCTCTTTGACTTTAATTTCGACTTTACAGGCATTGAGCCGGGGTGGAGTAACAGGTATATTTTAAAGGGCGATTATGCTGTGGCAGGCTTTCCCGAAAGCCGGGGCTGCGGAAGCTGCTTTTTAAAGCTGGGTTCATCGCCGGCGGATATGCGAAGCACAAGCGGCGAAAATGTAAGACTTGGTATAATGGCTTCGGGACAGAACCACGAAGGTGCATGGCGGTTTATAAAATGCCTTATGCAGGGCGGAAGCAGCAATATGCTTAAACTGAGCACAGGAATTCCGGTAAACCGTGACCGCTTCGAGGCTGCGATTGAGAATGAACTTAAGAAAGACCATCCGGAGGATGAAGAATTTCACATTGATTATTTCAATGAAAAGGATGCGGAGATTTACCGTGACCTTGTTTACTCCTGCGATAAGATGTGCATATCCGATGAGGGCTTAATAAACATCATAACAACGGAAATTACAAACTATCTTGACGGAAAATTCGATGCAGAGAGTGCAGCAGAACAGATACAGAGCAGAGTCAGCATCTATCTTTCCGAGCAGGGGTAAGAAAATCGGAGAAAATTTCAGAATATGGGGCTATGGAAAAAATAAATTAAAAAAATATCCCCCCACCCGGCTTGCGGGGAATGGAAATAAGTGTTAATCTTTAATCACAACAAAGAAGTAAGGTCTTTCATATGTCCCTCTACATATGAGTTACAGCCCGTCAGAGTGAAATCGGGCGGGCTGTAAAATTTAACAGCACATGTCGGTTTCCCTCATACCGGCATTTCAAGCTCTCTTATGCCGCCCGCATACATCCTCGGGCGGCAATTCTTATACGCAGTTTGGATAAAATCTTAAAATTGTCTAACGGAGCTTACCACAAAACTGTGTACCTGACTGCAAATATAGTGTATAATGTAGCCATGAAAAGCAAATAAGCTTTATAATTGCGAAAATATTTTACTCGAAAGGAATGTACATATGTCTAACACTGTTATTACCAGAAAAGCACAGCAGGCTCAGGTTATATTTGATGATCTGGTGGAGACCTACGGTTTTAAGCCCGTGCCTACCTGCTTTGTTGCCGATTCATCCCGTGAGGCTCAGTTTAAAAAGGCATGCTTTACCGGAAATCCATTCCCCGGCCCCTTTGCGGCGGCTATGCTTGCAAAGCGTGTACCGGCTGTAAATAAGCTCTTTAAGAATGAGAAAATTCTCCAGACCCCTGCAATCGCCGCCGTTTTAGCCGCTTGCAGCTCCGTTGCCACCGAGATAGGCGAGCTGAGAGGGGACGACGTGAGCGGTGCGCAGAGCTATTGTGACGTTGCCTTTGCAGGTCTTCAGGCTATCCGCCTGTTTATGGCAGATAATAACGGGAAGAGGTTCCGGAAGCGCCGCTTCGATTCTGCCGCTTCCGTAAATAACGCCATTAACGGCTCTGTGTTTAAGTATAAGGCAGGGGACGGCAGAGATGTTTCCTTCCATGTCTATTATCAGGAGCAGCAGAGAAAGCTGTTCGAGGCAATGAACATGTCCAAGCCCTCCGATAAATACACCTTCTTCACCATTTCCAAGGATAAAAAGGAGATTGCAGAGAAGGTCGCTCAGAAGAGCGCCATTGAGCTTGAGGAAATGGCCTTCGACTGCGGCGCATGTGCATGTATGCTGAGAAGCCGTGAGGAATGGGAGCAGACTGAGGTTGGCAAGGCAGTTATTTCCATGCCCCTTATAAGACAGGAGAAGTTCGGTGACGGCGCTGCCCCCGATTACGGCAAGCCCAATTCAAGAGGCCCGCTCTCCGGCATCAAGGTTCTTGACCTTACCCATATTATCGCCGGCCCTGCATGCTCCAGAGTTCTGGCAAAGTACGGCGCAGACGTGCTTATGATACGCCGCGGCGAGTATATGGAGCAGGAGCAGGCCATGCTGGAGCTGGACGGCTGGGCAGGCAAGCACTCCATTCAGCTTGATTTTAATAATCCCGATCAGCTTGCCCGTGCAAAGGAGCTTATTAAAGAGGCTGACGTTATTACTTATTCCTACCAGAACGGCACTCTTGACCACTTCGGCCTGTCCGAGAGCGATATAAGAGAGCTTAACCCCAATATTATTTATGCAAGCCTGAACTGCTTCTCTGACACTGTATGGAAGCACCGTCCCGGCTGGGCTCCCTGCGCTGAGGATATAACCGGCCTTTCAGTCAGAAACGGCAGCCTTGAAAAGCCCGAAAACCTTAACGGTGTTCCTCTTGACTATTTCCCCGGCTTTATCCTTGCTCTTGGAACTCTGCTTGCCATCTCCCACAGGCTGAAAAACGGCGGCGGCTACAAGGTGACCACTTCTCTTACAAGAGGCGCCCAGTTCCTCCACGAATGTACCGACCTTTGCGAGAGCGGCAGAAAGGGCGGCAAGTACAGCACTCTCAGCCTGCGCTGCAACGAGCCTGTATGGAACGACCTGCGCCAGTATGTGGCAGTAGATGCAGTAGACGGAACCGTCGGTTTCCCCGGCCCGGCTGTGTTTAACACCGCCTACCCCGATAATCCCAAGAACCTGATGTTCTCCGACGGCAACACCGGCTGGAACCAGAAGTAAGCAAATTCAAACACCATCGACATTGTCGGTGGTGTTTTTTTATATTCGGCAATGCTGTACTCACATAAAAGATATATGCGATTGTGGGCAACGCTCCGATTTGATATAATTTTTTTATAAAATGCGACCTGACAGAATTATTTGTCGTATCTATATATGAAGGCAGCTTAGATTGGAGGGTTAACATGGAAGACAGAGAAATCGTTGAACTCTACTGGCAGCGCTCCCAAAGCGCTATACCGGAGACGGAAACGAAATACGGTACATACTGCCGCAGCATATCAAAAAATATATGCGGAAACTATGAGGATGCGGAGGAATGTGTAAACGACACATATTTTAAAGCGTGGAACCTGATGCCGGATAAAAGACCTGCGCTGCTCTCCGTCTTTTTGGGAGGGATAGTGAGGAACATTTCCATAGACCGCTTCAGAACCAACACCCGAAAGAAAAGGGGCGGCGGGGAGATGCCGGCAGCCATTGAGGAGCTGGCGGAATGTATATCCTCCCCTCAGAACGTGGAGCGGGAAGTGGAAGAAGCTGAGCTTAAAAGGGAGCTGCGCCGCTTTGTGAATACCCTTAAAAAGGACGAGCAGACTGTTTTTATCTGCCGTTACTACTATCTTGCGCCGATCAGCCGCATAGCCGAAAAAACAGGCTTCAGCCAGAGCAAAATTAAAAGTATGCTCTCCCGCATAAGGAGTCGGCTGAGAGTGTTTCTAAAAGAGGAGGGCTTATGCTGAAGCCATATGATATTTTAAATGCCATGGACGGCATTGAGGAGGAAAAACTGGCAGAGGCCGGAGAGCTTCTGGAGCTTGGCACAGAGCCAAAACGAGGCTTTAAATTTCCGTGGAAAGCGGTATTGATTGCCGCTGTAATCTCAGCCCTCTTTACGGTTACTGCCTATTCCTTAGGCTGGTTCGGCATTGGGGCAAGAAGCTATGAAACTGAGCCTGCATTAGCTCACGCCCCAAGCACAGAGCAGAGCGAAGCAAACGACTACTGGAAAAGCGCCAACGGCTATAAGGGCAGTAATGAATATAAGGCCAGTGCTGAGTGGACGGCGTATTATTGGAAAAATAATGGCAGCCCCGATGCTGATTTCCTAAGCGGTGCTGAAAAGAAATATGCCGATACCTGCCATTTTTATGGGGCAACCAATCAGAAAATGGCGGACAGGCTCCTTGAAATTGCCGATAAATACAACCTGAAGCTGCATTACGACCAATTATCCCCTTTGAATACAGAAGATTTTTATAATTCTATCGGCACAGAAGCCTTTCTGCCCCAAAACTGCCAAAGCGGCGGCTATGTCTACGAGGACGGTTCATTTAAGTGGGACTGCTTCATTCCCACCGGAGAGCCGGAGTGGATAGAAGATGGGCTGATACAAAAGGGACTTGATTTCACCCTGTTTCGACATATGGCGGGAACGCTGGTGCCATGGTTTTCCCCCTCCGAGGAGCCGGACAGCTTTGAGGAATGGGAGTATGAAAACCTGTTCGGCAATAAGCTTATAATAAGCTATAACGGCGAAAAGCACTCCATGATTGCATCATACAGCGAGGGACAGGCCTTTATTGAGCTGAGTGCCGGCTATGAATGGTCAACCGTTGAAAGCCCTGAGCAGGCGGAGGAAATTGCAGACCTTATCGATTTTCATAAAGCGGCACAGTGTAAGCCCGACCTTTCAGCTTTGCGCCACGGCCCCACTGTATGCACGGAGCCTTGCGGGGCAGTTACGGCAGAAGAATTTTCTGAAACCCCGGAGGGCAGAGCCGCCGCGGAGTATGGGGCGCTTTGCGGTGAGATAATGCCGGAGGATAATTCCAAGCTTCTGGCAATCGGTGAAAAGTATCAGCTTGAAGCTCCCGAAAGCTTTGAATTTCTGTATGAATTAAGCTTGGAGGAGGCGTTGGAAAAGGCGGGCTTTGCAGAAAATCCATCTTACTCAGCCTGCTATCCCGAATGTCTGCTTTCAAACGGATGTGTTCAGTTCAGCGTCAGCGGCGGAACACTCTGCTATATTCCAAAAGGCGCACTGTGCACCGTACTAAATGGAAATTATGTAAACCTTACGAAAGATGCCGAGAGCTGGTTTTATAAAACAGAGCACGGTGACATCGTGCATATTTCCGTATGGAGCAGAGGAAATGTACACGGAACGGAGCATAAAGAAAATATAATCCTTTTTGAGAGCGAAAAGGGCTATGCGGTGGGACGTGCCGATTATTATAACTCTGCATACGAGCTTGAAACCTTTGCCGACGACATCAATTTTAAAGTGTTCAGATAGGAGCTGAATATGAAAAAAATATTATCAGTATTTATCTGCGCCGCGCTCCTTTTAAGCCTTTGCGCCTGCGGCAGAAAGGAAGAGAGCGGCAATGAGGCGGAAACAGCCTCCAATACAGCCGAAAACTCAGAGCAGAGCGGGGAAATGGTATATACCGTAGACATTTTCCATATGGACAGCAGAATTATAGACCCCCTTATTTTAGGCTCAGCGCCGGAGAGCGTATATGTGGAGGACATGAAGTTTCTGAAAGAAGAGCCCGCTTTTTACGAAACGGACATGGACGGTAAAATCATAAGGGAAATGAATGAGCGGGATGTTATGCAGAAGGTTACCGGCTCTCCTATCTGGGGACTTATCTACATGGAGAGCCGGGAAAACAGAGAGGAGAGATATGTAGACTTTACCGTTTATTCTGAACTTTCCGGCGATAAACAGCAGCTTTTAAGCTTTCGGGTGGAGCATGGAGACGCAAAACTCTATACAGGACTTAACTGCTTTATAATTATGACTGCCTATTGGGATGAAGCCAACAACGGTTACTACGAAATGCAGGTCTATAATACCGCCGGAGAGCTTATAAAAACCCATGAGCTTTATGACTGGTATGAGGTTCACCAGAAGCCTGAGGGAATTTATCTTTACGGAAGAACCGACGGCGACATTCTTTTTTACGAGGAAAGCACAGGGGAGCTTACGGAAAAAGACCGTCTTGAGGAGGATTTTTCATGGGCGGGAATTTCAAATGGCTGTATCTATATGTTTAATGATGAAAGCTATTTCCGACGGAAAATCGGAAGTACGGAGCGGGAAGTTGTTTACTCCTTTGAGCCTCTGCATATGAGAAAAAACGGCGCAGTAGTGGTTGAGGAGGGAAAGAGCTTCATAACTTATGACCCCAGAGACGAGTTTAATCCCTATAAAATCATTCATAAGGTAGATAAAAACAGCCTGCCCAAGGAGCAGAAAACCATAACTCTGGCGGTGAATTTTGACCCCGGCTGGTATTATAATTACGACATGGTTATAAGTGCTTTCAGCATAGAAAATAAGCAGTATGAAATTAAGCTGAAAAACTATTTTGACGCGCCCGATCCGGAAGAGGCGCTGGGGGCGGATATAGCATCAGGGGAGGGGCCGGATATAATAGATCTGGCGGGCTTTAAAGGCTCTGTTGTAACGCCCTCGGTGTGTGAAGACCTTATGCCATATATAGAGCGGGACATGGGGGAGGACTTTTTTATGAAAGCACCTCTTAATGCCATGAAAAGCGGAGATAAGCTTTTAAGCATTGCGCCCAGCTTTAAGCTCATTTTTCTTGCAGGCCCCACGGAGCTGCTGCCGGAAAACGGTGTCAGCAGCTGGGGCGAGCTGGCGGAGCTTGCAGGGGGCACGGAAAATGTATTCGGGTCTACCTTATATAGGGAGGATTTCATGCTTTACGCCTTTTCAAATTCTCTCCGGGATTACAGCGCAGAACAGGTGGCAGCTGCCCTCAGCTTTGCAGCCTGCCTTCCTCTCCGCCCCGAACCTGTTGGCGACAGCGAGGAGGAGCAGAAGGAATATTATGATAAGCTTTCATCCGGCGAGATAGTTGAGGATGCAGTTACAAGTGTCAGCCGGAAAATGCAGACCTTTGCCCTCTGTGAGTGTACGGATTTAATCTTTTCCGGCGGTGCTGCGCCCCAATGCAGAGATGCAGGCGTAGCAGAGCTTGAGGCCGCATTCTGCGCGCCGTACAGTGTTTCCGGCCTGCCGATGGGAGAGGGCGGAAGTTATCTTATGCGGCCATGCAATGAATTTGCAATAATGAACGGGTCTCAAAATAAGGAAGGGGCATGGGAGTTTATAAAGATTCTGTTTCAGGATCAGTATCTGGTGAGTGAATGGGAATTCAGGGCGGGTATACCTCTCAGCCGCTCAGCCTATGAGCTGCACATGGACACACTTTCAAAGCTTGAAAATACAATCAGTATAGACGACAGGGAATATACATACGACTACCACCGAAGCCTTAAATTATACGAGTATATGCTGAATAACATTTCAGCCGTCTGCCGTGAGGGTGACGAAATTTTCACTGCCGTAAATCAGCTGGCGGAGAGCTATTTTGCAGGAGATACAGACCTCGAGACCGTTTCCGCCGATATAGCCTCCAGAATTAAAACCTATAACGCCGAAAGAGGATAAACAGAAAAAGCCTGCGGGTACTGATTGCACCCGCAGACTTTTTTATCTGCAAGGAAAGAACGAAAATTGCATTATGAACGGCCTATACAGCGGTATTTCAGCTCTGCTCCGCCATATAAATACTTACTCTTGCCTGAATGTTTGCCGCTGTTTCCTCGGCACTTCTTACACCGGCAAAGTAATCCGCTGCCTCGGAACTTACGATAGCTCTTATCTGCGCGTCAGGTCTTACCCCAATCTCAACCTGAGCTATGGCGGAAATAAGCTTGTCCATGGCATGTTCAATGTAGGGGTGATGCTGCATGACGCCGTCCTCTTTTGCTCTGCTTAGCTCAAAGACTTTGAGTGCAGCCACTTCATCACGCCGCATACTCAGACTGACGCTGAAATCATTTGCCGGGAGCAGCTGCCGGCGCAGAAATGCCCAACACTCATCCTTATAATTCGAGCTGGAGGATATGCCGAAGGTTCCGGCGGTGCTGACTGCATTTCCCACCTCCGGCAGTCCCGTGTATTCAAAATCATCCCCAAATACCGAGGGGGCAGTGGGACACCACATGGTAGATTGGGTATCAATAATTAAAAGGCCGTTTCTGTTTTTTAATCTGTCTATCATGTGGGGCGTATCCACGTTCAGTCCCGCATAAGGAACGCTGACTTCCCGAAGCAGATTCATAAAATATTCCGACTCAAAATAACACTCGCCCTTGCTCCAGTCTACAAGCTTTGTGCCGGATTTTTCAACAAGCTGAATGAGCAGGTCTGCTTTATCCTCCCAGTCGGAGCCGAAAGCAGAACCGAAGCCGTTGCTGTATGCAATCCGGCGGAGATTTTCATAATTCCGGTTTTCCGGCCCTCCTGTTAAAGAGGCGGGGCCGTAGGCTGTCAGAAAGCTGTATTGCCCGAATATTTCATAAAGACCACCGTCAATCTCAAAAGCTTTTAACAGGTTGTCGAAGATGTCCTCACGCCTTATTTCGGGGTCAGAGTCTATGTATGGGTTCAAATCCTCTAAAAGCCCGCGTTTTGCCATGGATGCGGGATTTAAGGATATGGAGGTGTAGTCTTCGTTTACAGCCGGAGCAAAATCATATATATCCGGTATTATTCCCGAGGCCACATCCTTTGCCATCTGAAGCTGAGCACCCTGAGGGTTATCGCTGCTGCTGTAAACTGAGTAGTCGCGCAGCTCTATTTTAGAAAAGGGGTTGGCTCTGTTCCAGCTGTTTATCATGTCTTTAAGCCCGGAGCCGTAATCATTTCCTGCAACGGTGGCAAGGATAAGGGTGTGCATTTCCCCGCCTTCGGGAAGAGCTTCCTCTCTCAGCACAAAAAGGGGATCAATGCTGTCAAAATCGGTTCTGCCGCGGCATATAAAGCCGCCCTCAGGAAGCTCCGTCACTCTGCCGCCTAAAATGCCGAGGGAACTCCAGGTTATTATTTTTTCCATTCTGCCGCTGTCCGGCATATAACCGTAAAGCGCCTTGCCGTCATCAAGATATATATCCCATGTAAGTCCGCCGTATGCTGAAATATAGGGCACATCAAAGGTCTTTTCAGTCTGAACACTGCCGTCAGCCGGACTTAAAATTTTAAGGCTGAATGTGTTTTCCTCCGGATAGCCTGCAATAAGCCGTCCGTCCTTTAAAAAGCTGATGTACGGAATGCAGCTGCCGGATTTAAAGCTGTATACGAGCTGAGATGAGTTAAGGTTAAGCGCATAGACAACTCCCACGTCTGCCAGAAAGCAGATGCCGTTTGAATATTCAATGCTTATCGGGGCTGCGCCTTGCAGCAGCGTTCCGAGATCATGCTCTTTTATAAGCTCTCCGGCAGGGCTGTATTCAAATATTACATAGCTGCCCCCTGCGTCGAGATCGCCTTTTGAGCCAAGCAGGAGGATATTTCCGCCGTCTTTAATGCACATATCCGTGATGCTCATATCATTCATGTCAAGCTCTGTCAGCAGCTTTTTTCCGCCTCCGTCTGTGTTCATTTTCCAAAGCTGTATTGCATAGCTGAGGCTGTCGCCCCCGCTGTTTTTAACATAACTACCGCAATAGCAGACTGTGTTTTCAGCTACATCATAGCTGATTATCCGCATATCACTTTTTTCCGATGAATTCCCGATGGTATAGGCCCTTATCTGCTGCCCCATGGAAACGTCCTTTGCCTCTACTTCCGTGTTTTTTTCCTTCCTGTTTGTGCTGCCCTCCGAGGCTTTCCCGCAGGCTGCAATACAAAAAATCTGGATTAAAACAAGCAGTATTACGAAAAATTTTTTCTTCATTGTTGCTCCTTTCTGTTTCTTAACAATTTATGCTGTCAGGATTTCAGCCCTTTACTATACAGACAATTTATTTTCAGCTTTGTCACAGCTTTTTCGGTAAATTTAGGTGTATAATAAAAATTATAAACAGCTGTGACAATTTAAGAAAAATGTTGTCTTTATATAATGACAGGAGGGAGGCGGAGCATGGAAGATTCTGCCATAGTAGAGCTGTACTGGCAGCGAAAAGAGCAGGCCATAACCGAATCAGACCTGAAATACGGCGGATACTGCCGGAATATTGCGCGGAATATATGCTGCTGCAATGAAGATGCAGAGGAGTGCATAAATGACACATGGATGTCGGCATGGAACCAGATGCCGGATAAGCGGCCGAAAAATCTGGGCGGATTTCTGAGCACAATATGCAGAAATTTTGCAATTAACCGAAAGCGGAGCCTGTCAAGACAGAAGCGGGGAGGGAACCGGCTGGAAATGGCTCTCTCCGAGCTTGAAAGCTGTATTCCCGCACCTAAAAGCGTAGAGGAGGAATATGAACTCTCTGAGCTTATGAACGCCATAGACAGCTTTTGCATCACACTTCGTACTGACGACAGGCGTATATTTATTGCCCGCTACTGGTTTATAGCCTCCAACGCGGAAATTGCGAAAAAGCTGGGCTTTTCCGAGGGCAAGGTCAGGACAAGCCTCTGCCGCACACGGCTCAGACTGCGGGACTATCTGGAAAAGGAGGGCTTGTTTTGACTAACACCGATATACTTAAAGCCATGTCAGGCATCAGGGAAGAATTCGTGGAGGACACGGCTTGTGCCATGGGCTATCTTGAAAGCAAAAAGACAGGGCACAGAAAAATATGGCGCACCGTACTTATAGCCGCCGTTATTGCGGGGCTTTTGACTGCCGCTGCAATGGCTTCGGGCCTTCTGGGCAGAAAAGAGCGTCAGGCTCAGCTGCCGCCGGATGCAGGAGGTCAGGAACGGTATACCTTCATTCCCAACGGTTTTAAAGAAAGCCCCACCTATAAAGGAAGTCTTGAATGGTGGACTGCATTTACAGTGGAAATGGACGAAAACGGCGGTATTGGCTTAGAGCCCCAATACAGAGAGGGGGACGAAAAGCGCTATCTTATATCACAGATGTACTTTGCAGACAGCCCCCAGATGCTTGACACTCTGTACGGGATAGCGGATAAATATAAGCTTAAACTCTATACGGAAAATTTAAGCTTTTCAAATGAACAGGAATTCTATGAGCTTACAGGAGCGGGAAAATTTACCGATATGCAGCTTCACGGACCGGACGGCTATGTATTTGATGACGGCTCATTTAATGCCGAGTGTGAGGCGGAAATTGAGGGAAATAATTATGTGCTTTCGATACACCGGATTCAAAGCGGCAGCATATATCCCTACCCCACCATTCTGAAAAACGTAGGAGAAGCCGCGGAAACAGACTACATGACTGCAAAAGAGCAGGGTGTTTGCATATCTGTATATCCAGATAATTCCAAAGTGATTTCCTACGTAAGCCCAGACGGAGAGACCTTTATTGAAATTGCCCTTAAGGATACAGACTCGGCCGCACCGGAGCCGGAAGCTTTATGCAGAAGGCTTGCAGATGAAACAGACTTTAAAGCTCTCTGCCTTAAAAACGACAGAGCAGGTGAAATTCTCGCTCAAAAGCGCTGGGCAGAGGACAACAGAGATATACAGAAGAAAATAAAAGATTTTGAGGAAAGCTCTGTTTATATGGCAGCGAAGGAATTTCAGGATTTCTTTACCGAAAATTTCTACGGCTTCTGCTTTACCGGCACTTACGGCATGGAGGGCTATGCCGATATTGACGCAGAGCTTCAGCGTCTCGGGGATAAATACTTTCTAAGGTTTTCAAAGGAAAAATCAGAGGGCAATGAATTTTTTGCCGGAGCGATATGCTACGACAACGGGGCGTGGTTTTATAATGCTCAGGAGGAAAACTCATATATTCAGTACCACTACATACCGAAAGCTGCTCTTTATACCGGACTTTTTCACTATACATCCGTAGACGAATACAAACGCACATGGCCATATGAAACCGCCTGCGGTGAAACTGTTCTGCTGTACAGCGATGGGCCGGATAAAAAGAGCGGCCCTTATGCCTTTTATGAGACTGCAAACGCCTATATCCTTGTGCAGCTGTCGGGTATAGATGCGGGAACAATGGAAAGAGCTGCAGACAGTATTGACTGGACAGCATTTAAATGAACGGAGGCAGAGCATGAAAAAGAAAATCTGTTTTATTATAATGTCTGCGCTGCTTCTGGGCCTTTTAAGCGGCTGTGCCGAAAAACAAAGTGAGGTCGAAGCAAAGACAGAAAACTTAATCGATTTACGGGAGCCGGATGCCGTGGATGACAGCTGCTCTATATATTTGGAGAGTGACTGGTTTGAAAAAAACAGCATTACTGATATTCTCTTGCGGGACTACGCCTCCAAATGGCTTGATGGGGCAGAGATAATTGACAGTGATATAGAGCTTGAAGTGCTTGATACGCCTTACATTTACGGCTGGATTTTAATAAGCGGAATCCCAAAACAGCCCCTTGGCTGGCAGAGCGTGGAGTATGACGGCAGAGAGGCTTATTGCAGATGGCTGGATATAAGGGCAGAGGGCGAAAAGGGGGAATACCGCCTTGCCAAAACCCTTGCCATGCTGCCGGTGAAGAAAGCAGATATCAAACCCTACGGGGACGAGCAGCGGCTTTCAGGGCTTAAAAGCGCAGAGCTGTACGTGCGGCAGCTGGATAAAAGCTTTAAAATATGTGATGATGAAAGCCTGAGAAAGCTGGAAAAAGGCTTCGCACGGAAAAGCTATCTTGACTACAATAATGCAAACCGCCTTGTATTCTCGGATTTTTTAAATCCGCTTTTTCTCACCTTTGATGACGGCAGCACAGCGCTTGTAAGCACCTCCGGCGACGGCTCCTGCGGCGCAGACCTCTGGTCGGGCTTCTGCGGCTTTTACAGCAATATAAGCCTTTTTGAACTTTTCGGCGTACCACTTGAAGCCGAAGGCTATGAGCAAAACCCTGACGGCTCCACCACTATCCGTACAACTCTTTTGGAGTTTGACTATACAGATAACTATAAGCCCCATGAGACTGCTGCCGAAACGGTATTCAGTCCTGACGGGGATATGCTTAGAGCGAGACGGAGCTTTAAACTTATATCCCCCGTGGAAACCGTCTACATCTATAATGATGAGGGGCAGCTTATAAGGTCGGAGAGCCGGCGCACCGAGTTTCCTGAGAAAATCAGCAGCAGGGAATTTACTTATGACGAAAAGGGGAGACTTGAGAGCATAAGCAGTCTTTTCTGCGGCGAATTGCAGGAAAGTCAGAAATATGTGTATGATGAGCGGGACAGAGTAACAGCCGTTATATATTTAAATCAGGACGGAAGTGAGGGCCTGCCCTCGGGCAACCTGCATTTCTGGTATGATGAGGATGATAACTGCCACCGGTTCAGATATGGATTTACAGGCGAAATTTGCGGAGAGGCACCGCCTCAGGAGGGGCCGATAAGAAGGCCGTGAATAAACACTTAAAGCCGGAGACGTGAGTGTCTGCGGCTTTTCTGTCAGAAAGCTGCCGTATGCACTCTTTTACAAAACAGGCGTGAACCGTTGCCGCCCGCTCTGAGCTGAATCTTTGCAGGGAGGAAGGCCGGTTATACATTTTCAATCGTGCAAGGGAACAGATGAATAAAAAACTTTATACAAATTCATACAAATTTAACACTTTGTCCTAAAAAATTACAAAATATTTATTTTGTGAACTAGAAAAAAATATAAAATGTGTTATTATTTTCTACTATACGGGTAAGCTGACTCTAATTTAATAAATTGCTGTGCTTACCGGCATATGTACATAGATTATTAAAAGAGAAATTTCCGGAGAGGGCGATTATTTTGAATACATACAGAGCAGGAATTGATATCGGCTCAACCACCGTTAAACTGGTTATTCTGGATAAAGACGATAAAATAATATACGGACAGTACCGCAGACACTGTGCCCGTATTCAGGAGGCTTTAACTGAGCTGCTGAATGAGGCGCTGGAGCTGGTGGGTGACTGTAAAATAAAGGTCAGAATTACAGGTTCAGGCTCCATAAATCTGGGAAAGCAGCTGGGCATCGGTTTTACTCAGGAGGTTGTGGCGGTTGCTTCTGCCTTGCAGAAGGTTGCCCCTCAGACTGATGTGGCAATAGAGTTGGGCGGCGAGGACGCAAAGATTATTTACTTTAAAGGCGGCCTTGACGAGCGCATGAACGGCGTCTGCGCCGGAGGTACAGGCTCATTTATAGACCAGATGGCCGCCCTTTTGCAGACTGATGCCGCCGGACTTAACCGTGAGGCGGAAAATTACCATGAAATTTACCCCATTGCCGCCCGCTGCGGCGTTTTCGCAAAGACGGATATTCAGCCCCTTATAAATGACGGCGCGGCAAAATCCGATCTTGCCGCCTCAATTTTTCAGGCCGTTGTAAACCAGACCATTTCCGGCCTTGCCTGCGGCAAGCCTATAAGAGGCTGCGTTGCCTTTTTAGGCGGCCCGCTCCACTTCCTGCCGGAGCTTAAAAAGGCATTTATCCGAACCTTGAAGCTGACACCGGAAAACGTTGCAGACCCTGAAAACTCTCATCTTTTTGCCGCCATGGGCGCAGCATTAGAGGCAGGGGAGGAGGAAGGCATGGTTTTATCCTCTCTTTTAAAGCTTTTGCAGACAAAGAGAGTACAGAGCTTTGAGATTAACCGCCTGCCGCCCCTTTTTGCAAACCAGGAGGAATACAAAGCCTTCTGCGACCGCCATGCGCAGGCAATAGTGAAGCGGGGACAGATTAAAACCTACAAGGGCGATTGCTTTCTCGGCGTTGATGCAGGCTCAACCACTACAAAGCTTGCACTTATAGGCCGTGACGGTGAGCTGCTGTATTCCTACTATACAAATAACTTCGGTAACCCTGTAAAAGCCGTAATAGAGGGCATGGAGAAGCTTAAAAAGGTGCTGCCGGAAGAGGCGCACATTGTCCGCTCCTGCTCCACCGGCTACGGCGAAACACTGATGCAGACTGCATTCGGCATTGACGAGGGCGAGGTTGAGACCGTTGCCCACTGCACCGCCGCCGCATTTTTTGAGCCGGATGTTGACTGCGTGCTGGATATAGGCGGACAGGATATGAAGTACATAAAGCTTCACAATTCCACCGTTGACACCGTGATTTTAAATGAAGCCTGCTCCTCAGGCTGCGGCTCATTTATAGAAAATTTTGCAAACTCTCTGGGCTATTCCGCTGAGGACTTTGCAAAGCTTGCTCTTTTTGCGGAAAATCCCGTTGATCTCGGCACCCGCTGCACGGTCTTTATGAACTCCAATGTTAAGCAGGCACAGAAAGAGGGGGCATCCGTTGAGGACATCTCTGCCGGCCTTGCCTATTCCGTAATTAAAAACGCCCTGTTTAAGGTAATTAAGCTTACGGATGCAAAGGATATGGGCAAACATATTGTAGTTCAGGGCGGTACATTCTATAACCGCGCCGTGCTCCGTGCCTTTGAGTTTATCACCGGCGGCACCGTCACCTGCCCCGACATTTCCGGCATAATGGGTGCATTCGGTGCAGCCCTTATTGCAAAAAGCAGATACACCGGACAGAAAACCAATATGGTTCCCTTGAATGAAATTCAGAACGTGAGCTATGAGGCTTCCATTGAGCGCTGCGGCGGCTGCTCCAACCACTGCATGCTGACCATAGACAGGTTTTCCAACGGTCAGCGCCACATTACCGGCAACCGCTGTGAACGAGGATTGCAAAACGGCAAGCCCTCTGTTAAAGCCCCCAACATGGTGGACTTTAAGCGGAAACGGATTTTCGGCTATGCGCCCCTTAAGCCCGACGAAGCAGCAAGGGGAGAAATCGGAATTCCCAGAGTTCTGAATATGTACGAAAATTACCCCTTCTGGGCTACATTCTTTAAAAAAATTGGTTTCAGAGTTGTACTGTCTCCGTTTTCAAACCGCAAATTATATGAGCTTGGTATGGAGTCTATTCCGTCAGAATCGGAATGCTATCCCGCCAAAATCTCTCACGGCCATGTGCAGTGGCTCATTAACCGGGGCATTAAAACCATTTTCCACCCCTGCGTTTTCTACGAGCATCAGGAAAATTCCAACGCCCAGAACCACTATAACTGCCCCATTGTAATTTCATATCCGGAGAACCTTAAAAATAACGTTGAGGATATTGAAAACGAGCATGTAAATTATCTGCGGCCTTTCATCGCCTTTACTAATGAAAAGACTGCCGCCGACCGTCTGGTTCGCTTCTGCGAGGAAAACTGGAGCATTTCCGAAAAGGAAACCAGAGAAGCGGTACATGAGGCATGGAATGAGCAGCTTCAGGCCAAGGCTGACATCAGAGCCGAGGGCGCAAGAATGCTTAAGGAAATGGAGGAAAAGAAGGCTCACGGCATAGTGCTTGCCGGCAGACCCTACCACATTGACCCGGAAATCAACCACGGTATTCCTGAGCTTATCGCCTCCTACGGTTTCTACGTTTTCACTGAGGACAGCCTGCCTATTGATTGCAACGCCGACAGAACTCTCCGAGTGGTTGACCAGTGGGTATACCATTCCCGCCTTTATGCAGCGGCTCAGCTTGTATGCACAAGAAACGACCTTGAGCTGGTGCAGCTCAACTCCTTCGGCTGCGGCCTTGATGCCGTTACCACCGATCAGGTAAACGACATCCTCACCGCCGGCAGCAAGCTGTACACGGTGCTGAAAATTGACGAGGTCAACAATCTGGGCGCTGTTCGTATCCGCATCCGCAGTTTGATTGCTGCAATCCGTATGAGAGAGGCAAAGAACGTGGCGGCAAAGCCCCGCAAGGTGGAGTATCACAGAGCGGAGTTTACAAAGCAGATGAAGAAAGAGGGATATACCATTCTTGCCCCCAGAATGAGCCCCATACATTTTGACATTCTGGAGCCTATTTTCAACCACTACGGCTACAAGGTGGACATACTGAAAAACGACAATCGCTCTGCCATAGATGTGGGCCTTAAATATGTAAATAATGACGCATGTTTTCCCTCAATTACCGTTGTAGGCCAAATCATGGAGGCAATTTTGTCCGGCAGATACGATACGGATAAGCTTGCTGTAATGATGTCCCAGACCGGCGGCTGCTGCCGCGCCAGCAACTATGTAGGCTTTATCCGCAAGGCACTGGACAAGGCGGGACTTTCCCATATTCCCGTAATTTCCCTGAACGCCAACGGCATGGAAAAGAATAACGGCTTTGAACTTTCTCCCGCCATGCTCCTTTCCATGGGCAAGGGTCTTATATACGGTGACCTGCTGATGCGCTGCCTCTACCATGTGCGGCCTTACGAAAAGGCTCCCGGCGCTGCAAACGCATTGTATGAGCGGCTTAAACAGAAGTGCATAGAGGCTCTGACCCATAAGGAACGCTCTGTAAGCCACGGCGCAATGTGCCGGGAGATAGTGCAGGCCTTTGATAATTTTGATATTATAGAGGGCATGGAAAAAACCAAGGTAGGCATAGTGGGCGAAATTCTTGTAAAATATATGCCCCTTGCAAATAATCACTTGGTTGACCTGCTTGAAAAAGAAGGCTGCGAGGTGATAGTTCCCGACCTTACAGACTTCCTTAACTACTGCATGTACAATTCCAAGTATAAGCGGGAATTTCTGGGCGCAAAATGGACAACGGCGGCGGCATCGAGCGCAGGCATTAAGGCCATACGCCAGCTTAGAAAGCCCGCAGTTCAGGCGCTCCGAAACAGCAGACGATTTGACGCGCCTGCGCCTATTGAACAGGTGGCAGAATGGACAAAGCCCTTTTTGTCAATCGGCAACCAGTACGGCGAGGGCTGGTTCCTCACCGGCGAAATGATAGAGCTGCTTCGTTCCGGCGTTTCCAATGTAGTATGTATTCAGCCTTTCGCATGTCTGCCTAACCACGTGGTCGGTAAGGGCGTGATTAAATCCCTTAAAAAGGCTTACCCTCAGGCCAATATTGCGGCGGTGGACTATGACCCCGGCGCCAGCGAGGTTAACCAGCTAAACCGCATTAAGCTCATGCTTGCCGCGGCAAAGAGACTGGAAAGCGAAGAACAGCAAACGGCTGTACCCCTTTGAACCCTACCATTATAATTAAGACGAGACTTTTTAAGTCCCGTCTTTTTTACATGTAATTTAGTTAAGTCCCTCTGCGCAATAAAAGTGAGCAGTAACATGAGGAGAGTGTAAAGAAGCCTGCTCTGAAGGCAAAAAGTTATGTAAACTAATACTTGTACCTGAGGATGCGGAAAAGGTAAAGACTATCGACAATGTGGGTGGTATTTTTTTATATTCGGCCATGCTGTGACGAATTTGTACGGGCTGTGGCAGAATATGCTTATCTGGGGTGATAATATGATGGATTACGCGTTTATGCTCTTGATGAACAGTCTGCTTTTAATGCTGAGAATTTCTCCCGCCGACTCTTTTCCGAAACCTTTGAGCAAGGAGGAAGAGGCGGAATATTTAGCAAAATGGGCGGAGGGGGATATAGAGGCGAGAAACGCCCTTGTAGAGCATAATTTAAGGCTGGTAGCCCACATTATGAAAAAATACTACACCAGAGAAGATACGGAAGATTTAATTTCAATCGGCACTATCGGCCTGATTAAGGCAATCAACAGCTATAAGCCCGACAAATGTGTCCGCCTTGCCACCTATGCCTCCCGCTGTATAGAAAATGAGATACTGATGTATTTCAGAAGCCGGAAAAAGGCGGCGGGAGATGTAAGCCTTTCAGAGGCCTTGGACGTGGACGGCGACGGCCTTTCCCTTATGGACGTTGTGGCGCAGGATGAGGACATGGCGGAGGAAATAGGCAGGGGAGAGCTGTGCAGCTCCTTAAACGGCATAATAGATGAAATATTAAATGAACGGGAGGCGAAGATAATCCGCCTGCGCTACGGTCTGGGCGGGAGCGAGGCAAAGACTCAGAGAGAGGTCGCGGAGCTTTGCCGGATAAGCCGCTCCTATGTTTCCAGAATTGAGAAAAAAGCGTTGGAAAAGCTGAAATCGGCTCTTGAATAGTAAAAGAGGTGCGTCAGAAGATGCACCTCTTTTAATTTATGCAGTAACGGACTTGACAACAGAGAAAATGAAGCTATAATTAGAAGTCGGTTCACAAAAAAGAAAGAGGTTGAGTATATAAACACGAGAACTTATGATATACTGAACGCCATTGCAGCCGAGGGCGGCGAAAACCAGCATATGCCGGCTGAAAAGAGCGGCTATTCACTGGGTACAGTAAACCGCTCAATTAAAGTCCTTACTGACGAAGGCTATATAGATGATAAATTAAGCTTAACCCCCAAAACCATTGAGCTTCTAAAGGAAAGAGCCCCGCAGAGGGCGGTTATCCTTGCCGCAGGCTACGGTATGAGAATGGTTCCCATAAATACGGAAATTCCAAAGGGACTGATTGACGCAGGAAATTATATAAAGGGAAAATAACCTAAAATCTTACAACTCCTCTGAATTATTTTATATTCAAGGGAGTTTTTTTACCGTAGTTTGTGTAAGACGACCGAAAAATTGGAAATGCTTGAATGTTAGATACAAAAATGTTATAATAGTCTGAAAAATTTTGTTGACTTCAAAAAGAGGTGAGCCATATGAGAAGAAAAAGAACCACCTGGATTTTATGTATAGTGGCCCTCTGTACTGTGCTTTATACCATAGTTGTGTCCCGTATGGACAGAAAAACGGACATAATAGTAGGAGGAGTGGACGGTGCGTTTGTTAGAGGCGACAGCGTCACTTTTGTTGACCCCAATGCGACCGAAACACCGGAACCCACACCGGATATATGGCCTAAAATTGATATAACCCTGCCCCAGTATTCACTTGTAAACGATAAAAACATGCTGCCTTCCGCTTTTGAGCCGGAGGTTTCCAAAATTGAGCGTACATCTTATATGATGTTTTCCACCGCTGCATTGCCTCATCTTAATGCAATGCTTGATGCGCTGGAGGCTGAAGGCTTTACCGTTCACGTGGGCGGAGCTTACAGGTCTTATTCCTTCCAGAACAAGCTCTTTAACAGTAAAGCCAGTCAGATTGCCTACCCCATTACCGACTACACAGACCCCAAGTATCAGGAGGCGGTTGAAGAGGCAAAGAAAATCACCATGATGCCCGGAACAAGTGAGCATCAGCTGGGTCTTGCAGTTGACCTTTTCGACAAGCAGTATACGAGACTTGTATACAGCGAAATGAATCAGAACTTTTACGCATGGCTTGATGCACACTGCGCCGAATACGGCTTCATTAAGCGCTATCCCACAAAGAAGCTCCTGCTTACCGGCTGGGACGAGCCATGGCATTACCGCTATGTGGGCGTTGAAGCCGCTAAATTCATAATGGAAAACGACCTTTGCTTTGAGGAATTCTATGCCCATTATGTACCTGCTTTTAAATACTGATTTAAAAATGATTGCCTGACTGAGAGAAACATTAAAAAGCGAATGCAGGCAAAGACTGCGCTGTGCGAAGCAAAGAGCTAAGCTCAAAATCATTCCAAATATTTTTGCGTAAACGTAAATACTGAATATAACTTTAATCCCTTGCAATTAAACGGTATTTTAGTATATAATAAAAAATCGTGAAAAATAAGTAATTTGGCAGAACTGTTTTCTTATTTTCATACATAATATTCAGTGTTTACACATTATGTTAGGAGCAAGATATCGTATGAATAAAAGAAGAATAGCGTTATGGATTATTGATACACTCATAATTGTGCTATCATGTTGCGCTGTGGAACTTTTAACAGAACTTAATATTACAAGCATAGTGGTTCTTAACGAATTTACTATTATTAAATGCGCTGTACTGTACTTCTGCATTATGGCCACAAGGTATTTTGTAGGAGTCTACAAAAATATATGGCGCTATGCAAATGTGAATACATATCTGAAGCTGATAGTTGCAGATATGCTGGGTGCTGCTGTATATCTGCTGTCAGGCAAACTGTTTTCAAGCGTATATCTTGGCTTTGGCTCAAGTATGATTATCGTATTTTCGGTTATTATTCTGACTTTATGCTCCCGCTTTTTCTATCAGGTAATGTACATGAAGAAAAATAAAAGCGGTGAGATGAAAAAAATGGATGGAACCGGTGAAGAGGTCCATAAAATAAACATTGCTATTGTAGGTGCAGGTAACGTCGGCGCGATGCTTGCCGATGAGCTGCGCCGAAATCCCAAGGCTCACTACAATCCCTATTGCTTTATAGATATTGATAAAAATAAGGCCGGTAGTCAGGTTAATGCTATTCCTGTCATAATGGGCGATGAAAATGCGATTGAAACAATAAAGTCAATGCCAATTCAGGAAATTGTTATTGCTCTTCCCGATGCAAAAGCAAGCGATAAAAACAGACTTTATGAGTTTTATAAGCAAACCGGCTGCAAGGTCAAAATTTATGACTACATGATGAGCTATGACGGTAAGCCCAAGGGACGCCGTACTCTCAGAGAATTCAGCATAGAAGATTTGCTCTTCCGCGAAAGCCTGAGTATAAATTCCGATATGACAAGGAAATTTTATACAGGAAAAACCGTTCTTGTTACAGGCGGCGGCGGAAGCATAGGCTCTGAGCTCTGCCGTCAGATAGCTGCGTTGAAGCCTGAGAAGCTTGTAATTTTCGATATTTACGAAAATAATGCTTATGAAATTCAGCAGGAACTTATAAATGAATACCATGGTGAGCTGTGCCTTGACACAATTATAGGTTCAGTCAGAGACAAAAAACGTCTTGATCAGGTATTCAGAGAAGTGAGACCTGATGTCGTTTTCCACGCTGCTGCACATAAGCATGTACCTCTTATGGAGCGCAGTGCATGTGAAGCTATTAAAAATAATGTAGTAGGAACGTATAACACCGCTAACGCGGCTGAAAAGTACGGAGTTCAGAAATTCGTGCTAATATCAACCGATAAGGCTGTTAACCCAACTAACGTTATGGGTGCGTCAAAGCGTCTTTGCGAAATGATTCTCCAGTGCCGGAAAGACAGTAAATGCGAATTTGCTGCTGTACGCTTCGGAAATGTTCTTGGCTCTAACGGCTCAGTTATTCCGCTCTTTAAAAAGCAGATTGAAGCCGGCGGCCCTGTAACACTTACAGATAAGCGCATAACCCGCTACTTTATGACCATAAAAGAAGCCGTCGGCCTTGTTATGGAAGCTGGCGCAATGGCTAAAAACGGTGAGCTGTTTGTGCTGGATATGGGTAATGCGGTTAAAATTATTGACCTTGCAGAGAGCATGATAAAGCTTTCCGGTTTCAAACCCTATGAGGATATAGATATTATTGAAATCGGACTCAGACCCGGTGAAAAGCTTTATGAGGAGCTTTTAATGAAGACAGAAGAGCTGGATAAGACCTCAAATGAGCTTATATTTATTGAACGTGATAAGCCTCTCAGCCGTGAGGAAGTAGATGAAAAAATAAAAGTCCTTATCTCTGCTGTTGAGAAGGAAAGCCACGAGGCTATAATTGAGGCTATTCGTGCTACTGTTCCTACCTATTGCAGCCCTGAAGAGCTGAACAGAATTGCAATCGAGAAATCAAGACAGCTGAGAACTTGCTCCAATGTTGAGGAAGGGGAAGCTTGCCCGGTCTGATGTGCCGATAGACGTGGTTTATTAAAAGCTTTGGGAGATAATAAAAAATGTCAGAAAAGTTTGAAAAATTTGAAAGTAAAGTATGGCTGAGCACACCCACAATGCACGGTCCGGAGCTTCAGTATATTAAAGAAGCATATGATACTAACTGGATGTCTACTGTGGGCGAAAATATAAACGAGGTTGAAAGACTGATTGCAGATAAGATCGGCGTAAAATATGCCGTTGCTCTTTCTGCCGGTACAGCAGCGCTTCATCTGGCTATGAAGCTTGCCGGAGTAAAGCCCGGCGATAAGGTTTTCGCCTCTGATATGACCTTCGATGCAACCGTTAATCCTATTGTATATGAGGGCGGTGCTCCTGTATTTATAGATACTGAATACGATACATGGAATATGGACCCTGTGGCGCTTGAAAAAGCTTTTGAAATCTATCCGGATGTAAAGCTTATTGACGTTGCCCACCTTTACGGTACTCCCGGCAAAATTGATGAAATCAGGGAAATAGCGGACAAGCACGGCGCCTTTATAGTAGAAGATGCAGCTGAGTCTCTGGGTGCTGCTTATAAGGGCAGAGAGACCGGAAGCTTCGGCGATTTTAACTGCATTTCCTTTAATGGTAATAAGATTATTACCGGTTCTTCCGGCGGAATGCTCCTGACAGACAGTCTTGATGCTGCTGATAAGGCAAGAAAATGGTCAACTCAGTCAAGAGAAAATGCTCCTTGGTATCAGCATGAAGAAATTGGATATAACTACCGTATGAGCAATGTTATTGCGGGTGTTGTCCGTGGTCAGATACCCTACCTTGAGGAACATATAGCCCAGAAAAAGGCTATTTATCAGAGATACAAAGAGGGCTTCAAGGGACTGCCTGTGAGCATGAATCCATATGACCCAGAGGTTTGCGAACCTAACTTCTGGCTCAGCTGCATGATAATTGACAGAAATGCTATGTGCAAGCAGGTGAGAGGCGATTGTGAGGCACTTTATGTTTCCGAACCGGGAAAGAGCTGCCCTACTGAAATCCTTGAAACACTTGCAAAGTATAATGCTGAGGGCAGACCTATTTGGAAACCTATGCACATGCAGCCGATGTACCGCAATAATCCCTTTATTACAAGAGAAGGCAGCGGCAGAGCCCAAACAAACGCCTATATTTCAGGCGGTACAATGGGTAAGGACGGTAAACCCCTTGATGTGGGTATGGATATTTTCCACCGTGGACTTTGCCTGCCAAGTGATAATAAAATGACAGCAGAGCAGCAAGACAAAGTAATAGAAATAATCAGAAGCTGCTTTGACTAAAAGAGTGAGAATTTATGAATATGCCAGACATACTTTTTGTAAAAAAACGGAACAAAAATATCAGCCCGGCTGAAATTAATATTAACGGTACTATGTGTGCGGTAAAATCCTTCAGGTTGAGCCTTTCTTTAACTCCTTATGTAGATGGAGAACGCAGGAGCATTAAGGAAACATTATCCAGAATTCGATTTTCACTCATAAGTAAGGGAAAAGCACAAATTTTCTATATTGAAAAAGATGGGGCTATAATTCATAGCTCCATGTTAGTGCCGAAATGCAGAAAATTCCCTTTTTTAAATGAGCATGATTATGAGATAGGCCCTTGCTTTACCGATGAAAAATTCAGAGGAATGGGCATTTATCCCACGGTTCTGAACTATATCTGCTCTAATATCGGAACTGATGACAGCAGCTTTTATATGATAATCTCTCCTGAAAATATATCCTCCATCAGAGGGGTAGAGAAGGTGGGCTTCGAGCGCCGCGGAAACACAAAAACCACTTTTAGCAAAAAATATATTCTGGCATAATAAAAAAGCAAATGGAGAGTGTAAATTTATGAAGAACAGAGAGATTGGGTTTTATGGTCGTTATGTGAAACGCTGTTTGGATTTTATACTCTCTTTTGTTGCTATTGTTCTTTTATCACCGGTGCTGCTTGTGACATCGATACTTGTTGCGGTCAAGCTGGGTAAACCTGTTATTTTTACTCAGAAACGGCCGGGTCTTAACGGCAAAATATTCACGCTGAAAAAATTCCGTTCAATGAACGATAAAAAGGACGAAAACGGTGAGCTTCTGCCGGACGATATTCGTCTTACACCTTTCGGGGAAAAGCTCCGCAGTACAAGCCTTGACGAGCTGCCGGAACTTTGGAATATCCTTAAAGGCGATATGAGCATTGTGGGTCCAAGACCGCTTTTGCCATACGACGTGGAGTACATGACTCCCGAACAGAAGCGCCGGCATAACGTGCGCCCCGGTGTTACCGGCCTTGCCCAGTGCAGCGGACGCAATAATCTCAACTGGGACGAAAAGCTGGCATTGGACGTTGAATATATTGAAAACGTCAGCTTTATAAACGATGTAAAAATAATCTTTAAGACAATAGGTACGGTTCTGAGCCGAGAAGGCGTAGAGTTTGAAGACGGTACAGATATGGACCTTAAAGACTGGATAGAATATAAAAATAATTGCAATCAGAATACCAGAGAGGTTTAAAATGGGTATACAGATATTAAGTACAGCCGACAGTGAACGCTGGGATAAAATCGTCCTGTCCTTTGAAAAGTACGATATTTATTATATGTGCGGATATGCGAAAACGGTTTCTTTTCAGATACCGGGTGAGCCCTTCCTCCTTTATTACGAAGGGGAGCGCATGAGAGCAATAAATGTTGTAATAAAAAGAGATATTGCAGAAGATACGAACTTTTCCGGCAAGCTGGAAAAAGGCAGATACTTTGATCTTGTTGCTCCCTACGGCTATGGCGGCTGGCTTACTGAGGGCGAAGATGAACGCGCGGATCTTTTCAGACAGTATAGCAGCTGGTGCAGAGAATCAAATATTATCAGCGAATTTGTCAGACTTCACCCGATTTTCGATAATCACAGCGTATACGGTGACGATTATGAAATTATTTACTCCCGTCATACTGTAGGCACTAATCTGTCTGACTATGATGATCCTGTTCAGGCTGAATTCAGTAAAAGCGTGCGCCGTGACGTTAGACGCTCACAGGCTGCCGGTGTAAAATGTACTGTAATTGAAGCTCCGGATAACTGGAAGGTATTCAGAACCCTTTACGAGGAGACTATGGACAGAAACGGTGCTGACAGCGAGTATTATTTCCCCGATGCTTATTATGAGCAGATTACCTCCTCCCTCAGACCCTATACCATAGAAATAAGAGCAGAGGCAGAGGACGGAGAGGTTATAGGCAGCGAAATGTACTTTACTGCCGGTAAACTTATGCACGCCCATCTTCTCGGCAGCAGCCACAGACTTAATGAGCTTCATGCAGGTGCGCTTCTGGAAGCAACGGCCGCTGCATGGGGACATGAGCATGGTTATAAGTATATCCACCACGGCGGCGGAAGAACTTCTGACGAGGAAGATGCACTTTACCAGTATAAAAAGAAGTTCGGTAAAAATACTGAATTTGATTTTTATTGCGGCAAGAAAATCTGGGATGAGGATAAGTATAAAATGCTGATGGAAATCAGGGGTTTAAGTGAAAATGACAGCACATATTTTCCTGTATACAGAATGTGAGATAAGATGAAGAAAAGAGTTTGGATTTTAAATCACCATGCAAACGATGATTTTGCTATTGGTGGAGGCAGGCATTATTATTTCGCAAAGTATCTTAAACGTTTAGGATATGAGCCGACTATTTTCTGCAGTAATGCAGTTCACGGAAAAAACACAACCTACTTTGATAATCAAGCTTTGTGGCAGGAGCATATTTCAGAGGAGATTGATATCCCTTTTGTTTTTATAAAAGGTACGCCTTATGCAAATAACGGCAAGGCAAGAGTCAGGTGCATGTGTGATTATTACAGAAATGTAGTAAAAGCTGCCGGACAGTATGCAGAAGAAAAGGGAAAACCCGATGTAATTTATGCTTCATCTGTTCACCCGCTTGCGCTTGCAGCCGGAATAAAGATTGCAAAAAAATTTAAAGTGAAATGTATCTGCGAGGTCAGAGATCTTTGGCCTGAAAGCTTTGTGGCCTACGGTCTTATTCCTGCAAATCATCCTGTCACAAAGATGCTGTATAAAGGCGAAAAATGGCTATATAAAAAAGCTGACAGACTGATTTTCACAATGGCAGGCGGAGCAAAATACATTGCCGATAAAGGCTGGGACAAGCAGTCCGGCGGACCCATTGACCTCAGCAAGGTCTACCATATAAATAACGGCGTAGATCTGGAGCTTTTCGATTACAACAAAAATAACTTTATTTGTGAAGATGAAGAACTTAGCGACGACAAAGTCTTTAAGCTTGTATACTGCGGTTCCCTTCGCAAGGTAAATGATTTACAGCCGTTGATGGACGCTGCCCGTGCAATTAAAAACAAGGGTTATTCTGACATCAAACTTCTTGTTTACGGTGACGGCGACAGAAAGCAGACCTATGAAGAATTCTGCACTGAAAACGGACTGGATAATGTAATTTTTAAAGGCAAAGTAAACCGAAAATTCATACCTAACATTCTAAGCAGAGGCGATGTCTGCATAGTTGACGGCGGAAAAGATGATGGCATCGGCAGGTACGGAATGAGCCAGAATAAAACCTTCGACTATCTCGCTTCCGGAAAACCTATAATCAATCCCAGACCAAGCAGTTATGATATTATAAAAGAACACGACTGCGGAATTACCATTGAAAATAATTCAGAAGAGATTGAAAGCTGGATTTTAAAATTACATGATTCTCCTGAACTTTGTAAACAGCTTGGAAATAAAGCAAGACAAGTCGGAGAGGAATATGATTTCTCAAATTTAGCTCGTAAACTTTCAAATATTATTGAAGCCATTTGATATATTTTTGCGTATTATTTAATAAGGATATGATATTTTATTGAACTATTTAGATATAATTAAAATAAAAGAGCAAATTAAGTCTGACAGTTTTTACATTTTTAACGAAAAAGCGTTTTTAGATAATATAGTAAAACTAAGGAACGCTTTTAATAAATACTATTGCAAATATAACTTTGCATATTCTTTCAAAACCAATTATTGCCCCAGAATTGTTTCTGCGGTAAATAAAGCCGGCGGTCTTGCTGAGATTGTATCTGATTTTGAATACGAGGTTGCAATTAAGTCCGGCTTTGAAAGAAAAAATATTATATATAATGGGCCTGTTAAGTTCATATCTACCTGCATTGAATTATTAAACGGCGGCGGAACTGTAATAATTGATAATGAGCAGGAGCTTGATGATCTTATTGCAGTGAAACCTCAGCAAAGTAACTGGAATGTGGGTATACGCTGCAATCTTGATATGGATACTGACAGAATTTCACGTTTTGGATTTGATGTCAGCAGTAAGAATTTTCAAGATGTCCTATCTAAAATTCAGGATAAATTTAATGTAAAAACTATCCATTGTCATCTCAGCGGTTACAGAGGACTGAGGTATTGGAAAAAAAGAGCCGAGAAACTGATTTCGATTGCAAAGTCCCTGAGAAAGCTTCCTGAAATTATTGACCTTGGAAGCGGTATGTTCGGAGAAATGGAGGAGACATTCAGAGCACAGTTTGATGTCGGGATTCCCTCTTTTGATGAGTATGCAAGATGTATCGGAAGTATTTTCAGCGATGCATTCAAAGACATAGATTATGAAAATAAGCCTGTAATATTTACAGAACCGGGTACAACAATAGTTGCTAATACTATTAGCTTCTGCTGTCCGGTAACTTCTATGAAAAATATTCGAGGCAAGAACTTTGTAGAGGTAAAGGGAAGCATACATAATATCGGAGCTGAGGTTGCAGTACATAAAAATCTTCCCTTCTCTCTTATTCCCTGCGGTGATAATTCCGCTCGCCGCCTTGTTTCAAACGCAGATATAGTTGGATACACCTGCCTTGAGTATGACTCGCTGCAGCGTGGTTATACCGGCGAGATAGCATTGGGGGATTATTTTGAATTCAGAAATATTGGCTGCTATTCAAATGTCCTTAAACCTCCGTTTATTTTCCCTAATTTCCCCATGATATGTTATGATAACGGCAGAGCTGAAGTTATTAAACATATGGAGTCTAACGAAGATCTGTACAGAACTTATGTTTTTTGATGATATTTATTTCAATATATAAATTCAAATTTGTGATTTAATTTGAAAGGATAAAGTAATGAGAGATATAACTGTTTTGCTTACCGGCTGCGGTGCACCCGGTGCTCCCGGAATTATCAACTGCCTGCACAAAGTCACTGAAAGAAAAATCAGAATTGTCGGCGTAGATATGAATGAAAATGCCGGTGGCAGAGGAATGGTGGACGCATTTTATGTTGTTCCTGCTGCTACTGATCCCAAGTTTATAGATGCTGTTTTGGACGTCTGCCGGAAGGAAAATGTCGATGTAATAGAGCCGATAGTAACAAAAGAGCTTGTTCAGTTTGCCAAGTCAAAGAAGCGCTTTGAAGAAATCGGCGTAAAAATCGTAGTTATGGATGCAGATATCCTTGATTTAGTTAATAATAAGGCTCGTTTACTTGAAAAGTGCAAAGCAGCCGGTTTGCCTACGGCAGATTTTAGAGTCGCGACTTCCGTAGAAGAGGTTGAAAAGGGCTGCGCTGAGCTTGGCTATCCTAAAAAAGCTGTTTGCGTTAAGGCTGCTCAGGGCGACGGAAGCAGAGGCGTCAGACTGGTTGACCCCAATATCTCCCGTTACGATTTGTTCTTCAATTCAAAGCCCAATTCAATGTATATAAGCTATGATGAACTTATAAAGGTACTCAGCGAAAAACCTCAGATCCCCGAAATGATGGTTATGGAGTATCTTCCCGGCACAGAGTACAGCGTAGACTTCCTTGCTGATAACGGTGAGGTCATTTACGCAGTTTGCAGAAGAGGTCTTTCTGTTGTTACCAGCAATATGATGTCTCTTGAGATAAGCGATAATCCTAAGGTTATCGAGCTGTGCGCTCAGGTTGTTAAAGCTCTTAAATTGAGCGGCAGCTTTGGTTTTGACCTGCTTTGTTCAGAAGGTGATGTTCAGCCCTATGTTGCTGAAATCAACCCACGCCTCACAGCCGGTGTGGTCTCCTGCGCTGCTGCCGGAGTCAACCTTCCTTATCTTGGCATTAAACGTCTGCTTGGCGAGGAACTGCCTGACTGCAAGCCGGTAATCGGTACTCGTATGTCTCGCAGATATCAGGAAGAGTTTTTTGATCCCCAGGGCAGAAAAATCCAGTGGTAATAAAGTAAAGCGATTTACTGAAAAGGAGTTATTTGTTATGGACTCAATAGAGAAAAGAAGAGTAAAAATAGGCGTTGCCGGTGCCGGCAGTATGGGCTCATGCCATATTCGTATTCTCAGTGAGCAGAGCGGAGTTTTTGATTTAGTCGGTATTTTTGACCCGGATCCTGCGAAAAAAGAAATTGCTGACAGATATAATACCAAGTTCTTTGGCAGCTACGAAGAAATGCTGTCTGAGGTTGAGGCTGTTGTTATAGCAAGCCCAAGCTCTATGCACTATGAGATGAGCCTTATAGCTGCAGATCACGGTGTCCATGCTCTTATGGAAAAGCCTATTGCTGAAACTGTCGAGCAGGCAGAAGAAATGTTAAGGGTATTCAGAGAAAAAAATCTGCTTATCAGTGTCAGCTATGTAGAGAGATACAGCCCTGTAATCAGAGCACTTCAGGATGTGTTGGAGGATGAGGATATTGTAGCAATCGAAGTTCACAGATGCAGTCCTTATGACCCCCGTATTTTTGATGTAGATGTTATTTCAGACCTTATGATACATGATGTGGATCTGGTAGTAGATGCAATCATGGATTCTATGCCCTGCGAAATTGATGCTGTTGGCAGAAAAGCATTTACCGACAAATTTGCAGACTATACTCAGAGCACCATGAGATTTGAAAACGGCGTTTTAGGCTTTATCACTTCCAGCCGTTCAACTCAGGACAAGATTCGTATGCTCTGCGTACATACCAGAGAAGCTTATATTGAAGCTGATATGCTGAACAAGACCTTAACCGTAAAGCGCCGTGTACAGTATGATGAAGGCAAAAATATGCACTATCGCCAGAGCAGCCTTATAGAGAGCATTGTAGTACCCAATAAGGAGCCTCTTAAAGAGGATCTTTTGAACTTCGGACGTGCAGTTTTAGGTAAAGAGTCCCTTATTATCACCCATGAACATATTATCCGTTCCATGAAAGTGCTTGATAAGGTACACCAGGTTGTATATAGTAAAGGAATATGATTTATAAATCATAAAATATTTATTTTATAGGATGACGATATGGCTAAGAAATTAAAAATAATGCATGGAATGTCCGAAGTGGCGGGACAAAATTACTATGCTGTCAAGGGTTTGCGTAATATTGGAGAAGATGCCGATACGGTTGTCTTTTATAAACACAAGTTTGCCTACCCTTATGACCGCTCTTTAGGCATTGATAAAACAAAACCCTATCTTCTTCCCTGGTATGCCGTTAAGCTTTCGGTTTTCTTAGTTGAAGCATTATGCAAATATAATGTTTTCCATTTCCACTTTGGACGCAGTATCTGCAACAATATGGATTTATGGCTGTATGATTTGTTTAAAAAGAAGTATTTTTACGAATTCCATGGCAGCGATTTGAGAATTTATCCGGAATATTTCAGCACTCATCCGGATATACCTGTTGATCCTGAGCTTCTTGCTGCTCCGGATTACAGAAAACGGAATAAGCGTATATGTGCAAAGGCAAAACAGATAATTCTGCATGATGATGAGCTTATTCCATATCTTCCCGAAAATCATGTACCTGTACAGGTTGTACCGCTGAGAATGGACCCGCTGCAATTTGTTCCGGTATATCCTGAATGCACGAACGATAAGACAATAAAAATTGTTCATGCTTCCACAGACAGAATGGGAAAAGGCACGGATTATATTATTCAGGCCGTGGAAGAATTAAAGCCGTCTTATCCGAATATAGAGCTGATTCTGGTAGAAAACAAGCCTCAGGAAGAGGCTAAAGCAATCTATAAATCAGCAGATATTATAGTAGACCAGCTGTTTTTCGGCACTTACGGTGTCTTTGCCCTTGAGGGAATGGCACTGGGAAAGCCTGTCGTCACATACATTTCAGAGGATATGAGGCAGGCTCTGCCTGAAAGCCTGCCTATGGTTATAGCCAATAAGCTTACCGTAAAACAGGCACTGGAAAGTCTGGTTTCCGACCCTCAGAAGCGCTATGACTGCGGTGTTCAGAGCAGAAAGTATGTAGAGGATTACCACGATTTCAGAAAAATCGGGTATATTCTTAAAGGCATTTATGAAGGTAAGCTCGAGCCTGCTGTCGGCCGTAAGGCTTTTGAGAGAGTGAAGAACATTACTCTTTGATTTAATGCTTAATTATTGCACTTTTATGACAGGAGAGTATTAAAAGATGGGCAAAAAGCTTAAAATAATGCACGGTATGGTTGAGGTATCAGGACAAAATTCTTATGCAGTGCGCGGCCTTCGTGCTATCGGTGAAGATGCGGAAACCGTGCTTTTAAGTGAACATTTGTTTTCCTATCCGTATGACCGTATTATAGGAATTGACAAGAGTAAAAAATATCTCCTGCCATGGAATGTTCTGAAATTATCCGGATTTCTTATTGAAGCGCTGTTCAGGTACAATGTTTTTCATTTCCATTTCGGAAACAGCATTTGCAATAATAAAGATTTATGGTTATACAGGCTTTTCGGGAAAAAAGTTTTCTACGAATTTCACGGAAGCGATTTGCGTATTTATGAGGAATATTGCAGGAAGAGCCGCAGACCGTTTACACCCGAGCTGGCTACAAGACCTAACATGCTGGAACGCAATAAAATCATTTGCGCCAAAGCTGACCAGATTATCTTGCATGATGATGAGCTGATACCCTATTTGCCCGAAAATCATGCTCCTGTACAGGTTGTACCTCTTAGGGTTGACCCTGAGCTGTTTACCCCTGTGTATCCTGAAAAAACCAATAATAAAACAATAAGACTGGTTCATGCCCCGACAGACCGAGAGGTAAAGGGCAGCAAATATATAATTGCTGCTTTTGAAAGGCTGAAAGAAAAATATGACAATATAGAACTTGTCCTTGTTGAGGGTAAAACTCAGAATGAGGCTCGCAAAATATATGAAACCGCAGATATTGTCATAGACCAGCTGTTTATAGGCACTTACGGTGTTTTCTCAATAGAATGTATGGCTTTAGGCAAGCCTGTAATAACATATATTTCCGAGGAAATGCGTCAGGCTCTGCCGGAGGAGCTGCCCATTGTTTCTGCTGATATAGATACTATTGAAAAAGTATTGGATGAACTGATTTCTAATGCTGAAAAGAGAAATGAGATTGGCGTTTTAAGCAGAAAGTATGTAGAGACATATCACGATTACCGTAATATAGCTTATGTTTTAAGGGATATATATTCCGGCAAGCTTTCGCCTGCGACAGGCAGAGAAGCTTTTGAGCGTGTAAAAAATGTAAAAGCGGGGATTGAGTAAATGAAATTTACATATGATGACTATTTTCACTACTTGAGAAAAATTGCCGACGAAGGCTACACCTTAACCAATTTCAGAAACCATGACAAGTGCAGTAATCCTGCCATAATCAGACATGATATTGACCTTTCACCTGTAAAGGCACTTGAAATGGCAAAGTCAGAGGCCGAAAACGGAGTGCAGTCTACATATTTCGTGCTTGTGAGTTCAAACTACTATAACCTGTGCGACAGAGAAAATGAGCAGGCTATAAGAGAGATAGCTAAGCTTGGACACGAGGTAGGTCTGCATTTTGATATAACAAAATACGATAATGCCGACGATTTGGAGGCATTGCAGGCAGCTGTTTATTATGAATGTAATCTGCTTTCCGCAATATTGGGCGGACAGGAAATAGACAGTCTTTCATGGCATATTCCGGCTAAAAAGCTTATAGGAAAACATATAGAATTGAAGTCTCAAAAGGGCGTTTTGTATAATGCCTATGACCCGTATTTCTTCAATGGCTTTAAATATGTTTCCGATTCTATGATGCGCTGGAGAGAGTCTCTTGATGATGTGATTGATAAAGAGAAGTATTCCAAACTTCAGGTGATGACCCACCCGGTATGGTATTTTGACGAGCAGAACAGGAGCAATGTTGAGATACTGGACGAGGTTTTCAAGACCAGAAAGAATGAGCTTTCTGCATATCTGGAAACAATAAGACCCGGCTTTGGCGCTGAAACCGAAAATAAGTAATAAAAATGAATTTGTTAAGCATGCCCGGCTGTAACTTTCACAAATGGCCATGCAAAAACAATTTCGGAGATATAGATGAACGAGAAACCAAATAAAATAGCATCCTTTTTAAAGGGCGGCGCAATGCTCATGCTGAGCAACTGTGTCCTGAAGGCTATAAATTTCTTCCTGCTGCCCCTTTATACAAATAATTTAACTCCCCAGATGATGGGCGTTTCTGAAACGGTTACTACATTGACCGGATTTGTTTACCCGCTTTTAGTCATGGGGCTTGATTCAGCATACAGTGCTTTTTACTTTGAAGAAGGCGATAAGGAGCGAAGCGAAAAAGTTTACAGTACATTAAGCTTCGCTTTCTTCCTTCTTGGTATAATTCCGTTTGTAACCTTCTTATTTTCGGATAAGCTGTCAATAGCTTTTTTCGGTTCAGAGGAGTATACTGTTATTATTAGGCTTGCAATGGCAACTGTAAGCTTTAATATATGGTATCTGCCCTTGTCGCTGGAAATAAGGATGCAGAACAAAATGGGTCTGTTCAGTATATACAGCATAGAAGCTTCTCTTCTGATGATATTGCTGAATATTCTCTTTGTTTCAATCCTGAAAGCAGGGGAGTACTCCCTTATTCTCAGCGCATTTATTGTCCATGCAGTTCAGATAGTAATTCTGGCATGCTTTGTAAGAAAGCTCCCCAAACGGCGCTTTATTGATACGAAGCTGTTCGTGAAAATGCTGAAATTCGCATTGCCGATGGTTCCTGCTCTTGTTATGGACTGGGTGCTCAGCGGCTCGGACAAATATGTTCTTCTTTATTTCCACGGTAATGACAGCGTGGGAGTATACAGCATTGCATTAAAGCTGGTAACAGTTATGAATGTAATCATTTCCGCCATGTTTACTGCGTACAGCCCCTTCGCTTTCAGTAGTAAAGATGATGAAAATGCTAAAGGACAGTTTAAACTGATATTTAATATGTTCTCTCTGGCACTGCTGTTTATTTCTTTCACTGCCGCAGTATTCGGCAAAGAGATAATAAAAATAATGGCAGCGCCCGAATATAGTTCCGCATACACGGCTCTCCGTGACCTTATGTTTGCACAGGCTATATACGGTATGGGTACTATACTGGGATACGGAGCGTATTTTGCCAAAAAGAGCAAATATTCGTTTTATGCTGTGTCAGCAGCAGCAACAGTTAACCTGCTGCTCAACATTGTGTTTATTCCCAAATACGGAATTCAGGCGGCTGCTGCCACTACTCTTTTGGGTTACTGCATAAACACCATTATTATGTATGTGCTGGCGCAGAGGGTATACCCCTGCGATTACGGAGTTGGAAAAATCTTTACTGTCTGCATTTCAATATATGTTGTTTCAATAGTAATGCAGGAAGCAGCGTTAGTTCCCAAACTTATCGCATGGATAATATGCGTATGCGTGGTAACATTTGCGTTCAGAAAGCTGCTTAAAACGGTTTTTGTGGGTCTTGCCGGAATGTTAGGCGCAAAACGAGGTGTGAAAGATGAAGAATAAAAAAATTATATATATATCCTTCATTGATGATACGCAGCAGGCAAGCGGCGCATCTCAGCTCAGACCGAGAAAAATGCTTGAGGCATTTGAAAGCCTTGACTGCGAAATCAGAACAGTCAAAGGCATTACAAACAACCGAGCTTTAAGAATGAAGGGCTGTAAAGAGGCATGGGAGTGGCTGAAAGACTGGCGCCCCGATCTGTGCTATATTGAGCCGCCTTCCGGCCCATTGTTTTTCCATTGCGACAGAGCACTCATAAAACACATTCATAAACTGGGTATTCCAATCGGATTGTTTTACAGAGATGCCTACTGGATGTTTATGAAAGATATTGCTGATGAGAGAGTACAAACTTCTCTATTTCAAAAGGCTAAAAATAAACTTATCTATTTCATGCAAAAACACGATTTGAAGATATTTAAGAGCTGCTGCGATATTCTTTATTTCCCTACAACCCTTATGACTGAAGCTATGGGCAGCGTTTTAAATAAAAGTAAAACGATGCTTCTTCCGCCGGGCTGTAACGATAATTGCGAGTATGAAAATGCTCAAACCCAAAATGAAATTCCGAGAGGCGTTTTTATAGGTGCAGCCACCCATAGATACGGTGTGCCGATGCTTATAAGGGCTGCCGATATTGTCAACATAGAGAAAGTGAAATTCAATCTGGACATAATCTGTCAGGAGGACAGCTGGAATGAGTTCTGCGTGCTTTATCCGGAACTTTGTAATGACAGAGCGTGGCTTTCCGTACACCATCTGAGCGCTGGTCCGGAACTGGAAAAACTGTATTCCGGCTGTGATTTCTCCATTATTCCAATTTTAAAAACAGCTTATAACGATTTTAGTTTCCCGGTGAAACTGATGGATTATTTGGGACATTTACTTCCGATTGTAAGCACCAACTGCAGAGAATGCGAGAAGTTTATACTTCAGAATAAAATCGGCTTAATTGCTCATGATGATCCGGAAAGCTTTGCTGTTGAACTTGAGAAAATGTGCAGCGATGATCAGCTTAGGAAACAATTAAGAGAAAATTGCATTAAGGCAAGAGAAACTAATAATTGGAAAAAGAGAGCTGAAAAAGTAATTAACGATTTGGCAGAGATTTAACTATGAAACTTATTAACAAAAAATTTTTTATTATATTTTTCTTCGTTTTTACCTGCTTTTTCGGTGATTTAATCATTTTACCCGGCCCTAAGATTATGGGTATAACAATTACACTGTACAGAGTTTTTATACCGATTATTTTCCTCTTATGTATTTATAGAGAGCTGAGATACAAATCAAGTATAAAAATAAGCAAATTGATGCTCTGCGCTATATTTGTTCTGATGTTCATGATAGTGTATGGATTCGGAGCAATGATGATCAGCCCTTATGTACCAGCTTCCAATGGTTTCAAGGAACTGCTGTCTTTGTTATACAGCATTATGATTATGTTCTGTGCTTGGTATTTTTGCCGTAATGACGATGACCGTACCATGGTCAAAGCACTTTGCTTCTTCCTTATAGTTGTTGTCATTCTAAGCTTAGCAGAGTATTATACCGGATACCATTTCTCAACTTCACGATTTATGTATTCTCCCAAACAAGCGAAAATAATTCCGGGACTTAATATGTGTAAATCTGCTCCTATGGTAGCTTCAACCGGTATATTCTATAATGAAAACGACCTTTGCGCGTTCTTGGTAATTTTTATGCCCTTTTTATTTATGCTGGGCGGGAAGCTAAGTAAGCATACTGTTAAATACTTATTCTGCTTGCTTATTCTTGCGCTAATTGTTTTCAATGATGCTACTATTTGTCTTGCGGCCTTTGCTGTCGCTTTGCTGGCTTATATTTTAAGCTTCCTTAATTTATCAAAAATAAAGCATTTTAGAAATGTAATGTTTGTTTTGATGGCGTTTATTGTAGTGCTGCCTTTCATTTCACCGATTATTATGAGTGTAATTGATGGGATAAGCTACAAATTTAACAGCCTGAGTAACAGCAGAAGCACCCTTGCTATTCGCATTATAACAAGCTTACGCTCAATCGAAACTGCATTTGACAGTTACGGTTTGGGCATTGGACCGGCTGCGTTTACCGACTATTTTTCTGTTCATTATCCCAATAACTATGTGTACGCTCCCCATAATTTCCTCTTTGAAGTTCTGTCGGAGTACGGTGTAATTAATTTTACTCTGGTTGTTACGTTGTGGATTGTCTTGATTATAAAGCTAATAAAACAGTATAGAAGAACAAAAGAACAAATTTTAGCAGTCCTTATAGCCGCGATGCTGTCGTTCTGTTTAGCCTGTTTGGCACCAAGCTCGTTTATCGGATATTCTTACACATGGTTGCTTGTCGGCGTGTGCGTTGGGTATCTGGATAATATAAGAATCAATTTAAATAATCATCTGATTAACCATTAGTCAATCCCAGCATTTACAATGCTTTTTGCAATAAAAAAATTTGCATATAGCAAAACATTTCACAAAAAGAAATCCAATTTAATGGAGGAGAAAAATGGAAACTGCAAAAATAAACGATATTTATGATGGATTGATAACCGGCAAAGAAAAGCTGGCACTGGTAGGTCTTGGATATGTGGGAATGCCCATAGCTGTTGAATTTGCAAAGCACGTTCCCGTAATAGGTTTCAACCATAATGAACACCGCATTAAACAGTACAAGAGCGGTGTTGACCCCACCAACGAAGTAGGTAACGAAGTAATCAAAAAGACCAGAGTTGATTTTACTTCCGACGAGACCCGTCTCAAGGAAGCAAGATTTATTATTGTTGCCGTTCCTACTCCCGTTCTTGACGATAATAATCCCGATCTGGGCCCTGTCAGAAACGCATCTGCTATTGTAGGCCGCAATCTTACCAAAGGCACTATCGTTTGCTATGAGTCCACCGTATATCCCGGAGTTACCGAGGATGTCTGCATTCCCATTCTGGAAGAGTGCTCCGGCCTCAAATGCGGCGTAGACTTTAAGATTGCCTATTCTCCCGAGCGTATCAACCCCGGCGACAGAGTACATACTCTCACCAGCATCCGCAAGATCGTTTCCGGTATGGACGAGGAGACCTGCAAGGTTGTAAAGCAGGTTTATGATATAGTTATTAAGGCCGGTACTTTCCCTGTTTCCAATATCAAGACTGCTGAGGCAGTTAAGGTAATTGAGAACAGCCAGAGAGACATTAACATTGCCTTCATGAACGAAGTTGCAATGATCTGCAACAAGATGGGCATTGATACCATGGAAGTGCTGGAAGGCATGAACACCAAGTGGAACGCCCTTAACTTCAAACCCGGTCTTGTCGGCGGACACTGCATAGGTGTTGACCCCTACTATCTCACCAATGCTGCTGAGAAGCTGGGCTACCACAGCCAGATCATCCTCAACGGCCGTAAGGTAAACGACAGCATGGGCAGCTATGTTGCAGATGCTGCAATCAAGGAAATGATAGAGACCGGCAAGGCACCTAAAACCAGCAAGGTTGTTATCCTCGGTCTTACATTTAAGGAAAACTGCCCTGACACCAGAAACAGCAAGGTAAACGATATTATAAAGCGCCTTGAAGAGTTCAACATAAAGCCCATCGTATCTGATCCCTGGTCTGCTCCGGAAGATGCAATGCACGAATATGGCGTTGAGCTTACTCCCTTTGAGGAAATCTCTGACGCTGACTGCATTATTGTTGCTGTTGGCCACACTGAGTTCAGATCACTTTCCATGGCTCAGATCAAGAGCCTGTTCCGCAGCGACATTCCCGATGATGAGAAGGTACTGCTGGATGTAAAGAGCCTTTACAGAATGGACGAGCTTAGAGCTTCCGGCATGAGATTCTGGAGACTTTAATAAAAAATTGCTTATAAAGGCTTAAATTTAATTTAGGAGGTAAACTATGAGATACGCGCTTATAGGCTGCGGCAGAATAGCCACAAATCACATAAAGGCAGCAGTAGCCAATAATCTGGAGATTGCCGCTGTCTGCGACATAGTACCTGAAAAAATGCCGGAGCTTCTTGCAAAGCACGGCCTTGAAAATGACAAAAGCATTAAATATTATGAGGATTATATACAGCTTCTGGACGAGGTAAAACCCGAGCTTGTCAGTATTGCTACCGAGAGCGGTGTTCACGCTGAAATTGCTTTACAGTGCATCGACAGAGGTATCCATGTTATAATCGAAAAGCCTATGGCTATGAACATGGCCGATGCAGATGAAATTATACGCAGATCCGAAGAAAAGCATGTAAAGGTCAGCGTTTGCCACCAGAACCGCTTCAATGTTGCAGTTCAGAAAACCAGAGCTGCACTTGAGGCAGGACGTTTCGGCAGACTTTCTCACGGTTCAATCCATGTGAGATGGAATCGCGACAGAAGCTATTATGACCAGGCACCTTGGCGCGGTACATGGGAGCAGGACGGCGGCTGCCTTATGAACCAGTGCATACACGGAATTGACCTGCTGTGCTGGATGTTCGGCGGAAAAGTAGATGAGGTTTACGGTGCAACCCGTCAGCAGCTCCATGACTATCTGGAGGCCGAGGACGTAGGTATGGCAGTTGTTAAGTTCCACAACGGTGCTATCGGTACTATTGAAGGTACAGTCAACGTGTATCCCAAAAACCTTGAGGAAACTCTGTACATATTCGGCCAGAACGGCACAGTTAAAATCGGCGGTAAATCAACCAATAACATTGATGTATGGGATTTTGCCGATGAAACTGATGCAGACGCAGAAAACAAAAACTTGAAGGAAGTTACTTCTAATGTTTACGGTAACGGCCACACAAGCCTTTTTGCAGATGTTATGGACGCTATTGAAAACGACAGAACACCTTATGTTGATGCTGTATCAGGCAGAAATGCTTTGGAGATAATTCTGGCAATTTATAAGAGCCAGAAAACCGGTATGCCTGTAAAGCTTCCGCTTAAAGAATTTGCAAGCATTGATATGAAAGGAACTTTCTGATGAGTGATTACTTTGTACACGAAAGCAGCTATATAGACGACGACGTAGAGATAGGGAAGGGCACAAAAATATGGCACTTCTGCCATATACAGCATGGTGCCAGAATAGGCGAGAACTGCTCTATGGGTCAAAACGTAAATGTTTCAAATAACGTTATCGTGGGCAACGGTTGTCGTATACAGAACAATGTATCTCTTTATGAGGGCGTTGAACTTGAGGACGATGTATTTTGCGGCCCTTCATGCGTTTTTACTAACGACTTGACTCCCAGAGCAAAGTATCCAAAGGGTGCAGCAGGGTATAAAAAGACCGTAATTCATAGAGGTGCCTCAATAGGAGCAAATGCTACTATAGTATGTGGTCACAATTTAGGTGAATGGTCAATGATAGCTTCAGGTGCTGTGGTTACAAAAAATGTGCCTGCCCATGCACTTATGGCCGGAGTTCCCGCAAAACGTATCGGCTGGGTGTGCGAATGCGGCGAGGTCTTAAAGGACGGACTGCGCTGCAAAAAATGCGGAAGAAATTATAAAGAGACCGGAAATGGCCTTGTGGAGGTAAAGTAAATGCAGTTTCGTGATTTAAAAAGACAGTACCAGGCTTTAAAGCCTCAGATCGACGAAGCAGTCATAAATGTGATGACTGATTGCAATTTTATATCCGGCAAACAGGTTGATGAACTGGAAAAGCGTTTGGCAGAGTATGTAGGTGTTAAACACTGCATTACATGTGCAAACGGTACAGACGCCCTTGAGCTGGCTGAAAGAGCTTATAATATAGGCAAGGGAGACGCTGTTTTTGTGCCTGACTTTACCTTCTTTTCTACTGCCGAAACAGTTGCTGATTTAGGAGCAACTCCTGTTTTTGTAGATGTAGAAAATGACAGCTTCAATATTTGCCCTGAGGCACTTGAAGAAGAGATTAAGAAGGTAATTGCAAAGGGAGAACTGAAGCCCAGAGCCGTTGTACCTGTTGATCTGTTTGGACAGCCTGCAAACTTTGAAGCAGTTTTCAAGATTGCTAAGAAGTATGACCTCCTTGTAATTGAGGACGGTGCACAGGGCTTCGGCGGTAAAATCGGCGAGAGACGCGCATGCTCCTTCGGTGATATAGCCACTACTTCTTTCTTCCCCGCAAAGCCTTTGGGCTGCTACGGAGACGGCGGCGCAGTCTTTACCAATGACGATGAGATAGCCGACATTATAAGATCTCTGGCAGTCCATGGCAAGAGCAAAACTGACAAATATGAAAATCTCAGCCTTGGTATTAACTCCCGTCTGGACACTATTCAGGCAGCAGTTCTGAATATAAAACTTACAGCTTTCATAGACTATGAGCTGGAAGATGTCAATAAAGCAGCTCAGATTTATACTGAAAGACTTAAAGGCATAGTTGAAGTACCGGAGATAAGAGAAGGATACTATTCAAGCTGGGCTCAGTATACTATTAAGCTGAAGGACAGCGAAACCCGCGACAGAGTTCAGGCTGAACTGAAAGAACAGGGAATACCCACTATGATCTATTACCCCAGAGGTATGCATCAGCAGGGGGCATTTAAAAATATACCTTATGAGGGTCAGTGCACCAACACTGAAAAGCTCTGCGAGAGAGTGCTTGCACTTCCTATGCACCCCTACCTTACAGAAAAAGACGTTGAGTTTATTTGCAATGCACTTGTAAAGGCACTGAATAAATAAGCGTTAAAATTTAACTTCATAAAATTTAAAGCGAAGCTGATATTTCTTACAATGGAAAATCGGCTTCGCTTCTTATTTTTTTATAGTAAAAACTCCCCTTAAATATGAAAAATAAGGGGAGTTTATATTATCTTTTAGCACATTCATAAATGCTTGCCTGCATTTCATCTAAATGCGCCAGCATGTCTTTGGCAAGGGCTATCTGACAGCGTGCGCGAACAAGATTATGTTCAGGGTAGTTTATCTTAAAGTATGGGTTGCCAAGAATGTAGTCATCAAGGAAACGGGTTGAAAGCTCACATGCCATAGCAAAACAACTAATTGCCAGAGTATCAATCTCGTTTTTTGTAAGTGTTTCGGAGGTTTGAGCAAGAAAGCCTTCAGTAAAAGCACGGAAAACCTCCATATTAATGCCAGCGTGTTCATAGTCGCGGCTGTCTTCTTCAACGAAGTTTGCGGCAAAGCGTATTGCATCACCGAAGTCATTGCCAACAAGCCCCGGCATAACTGTGTCAAGATCAATTACGACAAGAGCTTCAGTACCGTCCTTCTCAAAAAGAACGTTATTTATCTTTGTGTCGTTATGAGTTACACGAAGAGGGAGTTTTCCTGCTTTGAACATTCTTGTTAAAGAACATGCCTGATCTCTCACAGATAAGAGCCATTCATACTCTGGCTTTACAGATTCAAGCAATCCTTCTGGAGCTTTTCTTGCGTCAAAGATCAGCTTTTCGTAACGACGCTCAGTGTCATGGAAAAAGGGAATAGTTTCATGGAGAAGTTTTGCATCAAAATCACCCAAAAGCATCTGAAATTCACCAAAAGCTTTTCCGGCGTTTTTTATTACTCTTAAATCTTCGCAAATGTCATATGTCTTGGAGGGAATATAGTTAAAAAGTCTCCAAAAACCGTATTCATCTATAACATATGTATTACGTTCCTTGGTATGATGAAAATGGAGGGCTTGCTTACCGTTTTTTTTGGAACGTATGTGTTCCGTAACCTTATCAATGTTTTCCATAACCTGTATTGGCTGCTTGAAAACAAAGGTATTGAGGCTTTGCACAATATAAGATTTAGGGCTGCCGTCGGGCAGGCTGAAATTAACTTTGTATGTGCTGTTTACATTACCTTGCGTCATTTCGCTGCATGATTGGAAGGTACCTTTTATACAAAATTCATCACAAACACGTTTTATTTCATTTAAAATAGATTGATTCAATTTATTTGCCTCCTAAATAGGATTAAGCAGCACCTGCCACTATTTATTTCATACACATAGCTACGCCCCAGTCACACTTGAAAAACAGGCTGGGACGTAGATTAATAACTATATTATACTATGGCATTCTTTTTGCTGACAGTGGCTCCGCTGTAAACAAAGCCCAAAATCTTGCCATTAGCAATGCGAAGATTTCTGAGAAGCTTTTTAACTTCAGCAAATTTATCTGTATCTTGATGTACGACAGGCAAAAATCCGTCAACAAATTTAACAGAAATTACAGCATCGGAATAAAGAGATGCCGGCGGCAGAACTATAAAAATGTAGTCATAACACTTTTTGAAGTCTTCGCACAGATTCGCCATTTGTCGGGAATCTAAAAGATTTGCTGCGTTAGACGGTTTTGTGCCGGAAGGAAGGATATCTATTCCTTTTGAAGAAACAATGCAGTTTTCCTTGACAGCTTTGCCGCTGAGACAATCGCTGAAGCCGTTTGCTTCTGTAAGTTCAAGTGTTTCGGAAAGTGAAGCTTTATGCATATCTCCGTCAATAAGCAATACTTTATTGTCGGCTATCTGACTAAAAGAAATTGCCAGATTTAATGCAACGGTACTAACGTCCCGGACATTTTTCGCACCTGTAATAGCAATTATCTTTGATTTTTCACCTGAAAGGGTAAAAGATAGATTAGTGCGTATCGTATTAAAGGCTTCCTGAATTAAAGCGGGTGATGTTTCACTTAAAATTAAATTGCAATCATTCATTTAAAATTCCTCGTATACTTTGAATTCAGAGATTTTTTCGTCTCCGGAATGCAGCCTAAAACTACAATACCAAACCGCTCTTCCAACTGCTGAGGAGTTTTTACTTTATCTTCTGCGAATTCTATAATCACTATTATTACGATTGAAATAATAATAGTCAGTAAACTTGCCATAACGGCTGATTTGATAGTGTTTTTATTGATGACCTGAAGCACCGGCGTTGAGGGCTCAACAAGGGTTTCAATACGACTGCATTCGATTTTAGCGGTAATTTCTTCGGAAACAAATTTATTAAGAAGCTCAGCAACAGTATAAGCTTCTTCGGACGTGTTTCCGATAATTGTTACTGTAACAATAGAAGCGGAACTGTCCAAATCGACGCTTATCATAGATTTAATCTCATCAGCAGTTAAATCCAAGGACGAATTTTCAATAATCTGCTGAAGAATATCATCATTGGTGGCAATGTAATTATATAATTGCATGATAGCGTTAGCAGACATAGAGCAAGGCGCACTAACTAAGCTTCCGTCTTTTGCTTCTATAAGCGGACTCTCGGTGTAAAAATAATTTTTGTAGCTTGTTGTATATGCTTGACTTTCATCTCCTCTTGTAGTAAAGAAAACGAAAGCTCCCACCAATACAGCGGCTATAAGGACTATCCAGAGCTTTTTGAAAACAGACCTGAATAAGCCGCTAAGACTGATTTCCACGTCGGCACTGGAATTTATAATATCAGATTGAACCATTGAAATATCTCCGTAAATTTTTTGCTGTAAATGTGAAAATCTACAAATAATTATCATTATTATTAAATGAGTTTTATTATTTTATCACCTTTCAAAATAATTTGCAAGATAAATAACTTTGAGCGAAATATTGAGAATATATTTTTTAAACGTTTAAAGATATAAAAAAATAATAAAAAGTCCGTTAGATATACAAAAAACGAAAGTTAGAATTACCTTTTGGCAAAAAAGGGCTTGCAAATCATATGATAAGGTGGTATTATACTAACAGTAAGAATCAGGTTTAAGTTAGAGTGGGTCAAACGCCCACTCTTTTTTGTGAGACTTTTTACCTTTGTATAAAATGGAAGTGAGCGGTGAAATGAGTAAAATCAGCGAAAAAGTCAGTGCACTGGCAAGACCGGTGGTAGAGGAAGAAGGCTGCAAGCTCTGGGACGTGGAGTATGTCCGTGAGGCCGGCAGCTGGTATCTTCGGATATTCATAGATAAAGAGGGCGGCGTTGGCATTGATGACTGCGAGCGCATCAGCCGCAGGCTTGACCCTATGCTTGATGAGGCAGATCCTATTCCCGACAGCTATGTTTTTGAGGTAGGCTCCGCAGGTGCTGAGCGTGAGCTCAAGCGCCCTTCTGATTTTGAGCAGTTTTTGGGCAGTGAGGTAGAACTTAAAACCTATAAGCCCGTAGACGGAAAGAAAGCCTTCGTGGGGAAACTCAGTGCTTATAATGACGGAGACGTGGAAATCACAGTCGGTGATAAAACCATGAGCTTTGCCAAGGCAGATGCTGCCATGGTAAAGCTTCATGTATCAATATAAAAAAGAAGTATAACGCCGGAAATGGAGACAGTTAAATGAACGCAGAATTTTTTGAAGCAGTAGAAGATATAGAAGCTGAAAAGGGTATTCCCAGGGAATACATGTACGATAAAATCAAGCAGGCTATGCTTACAGCATTCCGCCGCGATAACCCCGAGTGCGAGGATAACGTGGAAATCATGCTTGACGAAGATAAAAAGCGCATTGAGATGAAGGTCAACAAGCTCATCGTTGATGAGGTAAATGACCCCAGCCACGAGATTAACCTTGAGGCTGCAAAGAAGGTCAGCAAGCGCGCTAAGATCGGCAACATTATAGGTGTTCCCATAGAAACCAAGCAGTTCGGCCGTATCGCCGCTCAGTCTGCAAAGAACGTTATCATTCAGGGCATCAGAGAAGCAGAGCGCAGCATGGTATATGAGGAGTTCACCTCCAAGGAGCATGAAATCCTTACCGGTGTTGTCTCTCACATCGAGCCCAGAAACGGCAGCGTTTCTATTCGTATTTCTTCAAATTCTGAGTATACAGAGGCTATGCTCTCCGCAAATGAGCGCATTAAGACCGAGGCTCTCAGAGAGGGCGACAGAATAAAGGTTTACGTTGTAGAAGTCAGAAACTCCACCAGAGGACCTCAGGTTCTCATTTCCCGCACTCATCCCGGCCTTGTTAAGCGCCTGTTTGAGCTGGAGGTTCCCGAAATTTACGACGGCATCGTTGAGATCAAGTCCATCGCCCGTGAAGCCGGCAGCCGTACAAAGATGGCTGTCTGGTCTGCCGATCCCGACGTTGATCCTATCGGCGCATGTGTCGGCCCCAAGGGCGGCAGAGTTGCCAGCATCGTAAACGAGCTTGGCGGCGAGAAGATAGACATTATAAATTACAGCGAAAATCCCGAGGAGTACGTGGCAGCTGCCCTGTCTCCCTCCGAGGTTATATCCGTCACCATGTTTGAGGACGGAAAGAGCTGCCGGGCAATCGTTCCCGACTCTCAGCTTTCTCTTGCAATCGGTAAGGAGGGCCAGAATGCCAGACTTGCCGCAAAGCTCACCGGCTTTAAGATAGACATCAAGCCCCAGAGCGAGGCAGACGCAGAGACAGCAGAAGAATAAACAGTAAAAGGAGGCGGCCCCTAATGGCAGCTAAAATACCAATGCGGCAGTGTCTGGGCTGCCGTGAAATGAAGCCCAAAAAAGAGCTTATCCGTGTGGTCCGTACACCGGAAGGTGAAATCAGCCTTGATTTTAAGGGTAAGATGAACGGCCGTGGGGCATATATTTGCCCTGATGGGGAATGTCTTAAAAAGGCTTCAAAATCAAGAGCTCTGGAAAGAGCGTTTTCATGCCGGATACCGGATGAAATATATGAAAGGCTAAAAGAAGAAATGGAGGTCGGTGAATGAGAGAAAAGACCTTGAACCTTCTTGGCCTTATGCGGCGGGCAAATGCCATTGCCGTTGGTGAGACGAATACCGGAACTGCTGCAAGAGCGGGAAAAGCAAAGCTTCTGCTTATTGCCGCTGATGCCTCAGATAACGCAAAGCATAGGGCTGAAGGCTTTATAAACGGCAGAAATGCCATAAGGCTTGAGCTCCCCTTTACGAAGGCTGAGCTGTCGGGAGCGCTGGGATTACCGGGCTGCTCCATGGCAGCGGTGACGGACATGGGCTTTTCAAATGCACTCATCAAGCTTTTAAATGAGCTTTCCGAAGGAAGGTATCAGGCAGAGGCTGAGGAGCTGGGAAAGAGATTTGAGAAGGCTGAGCGGCGCAAAGCCGAAACCAAAGCCCATGAAAGAAACAAGCGGATAGGAAAAAGGAGGACTAAAGCATGATCAACAGTAAATATCGCATACACGAGGTAGCCAAGGATTTTAACGTAACTTCAAAGGTTATTTCCCAAATCCTTACCGACTATATAGCACCTCCTAAGAACCATATGCAGGTCCTTGAAAATAACGAGCTGGACATTGTTTTTGAATACATGACCCAGCACAACCAGGTGGAGAGCCTTGAACAGGTGTTCAAAGGCAATCCCAAGGGAAAAGCTGAGGAGAAGCCGGCTGCAAAGCAGGCAAACAACAGACCCTCTGACAACAGACAGAATAACTCCCAGCCCCGCAGAAACGATAAAAAGAACGGTGATAAGAGCGTGGATAGAAACGTCGAAAAGAACGGAGAAAAAGCAACTCCCACCCATACTGAACAGCCCAAGACTGAAAAGAAAAATAAGGTTCAGGCACCCAGAAGGGTTGCAGAAAAGCGTATAGTCGATACCAGAGGCGGTGCGGCTGTAAATATAGAAAAGTATAACGAAAAGTTCGAAAAGATGGCAGGTGAAAAGGGCGGCGATAACTTCAAGCGCGGCCGCAAGGAGAAGATTAACTCCCGTTCAAAGCAGCGCCAGAACCAGCAGGTTGCTTCCGTAAAGCGTCGTCAGGAGGAGCGGGACAAGATGAATCGGCTCCAGCTTGAGATTGCAAAGAAGCAGCAGCTTAAGGTTGAAATTCCCGATGAGATCAGCGTCGGTGATCTGGCAGCCCGCATGAAAAAGACCGCTGCCGAGGTTATAAAGCAGCTCTTCAAGCTTGGCGTTTTCGCTAATGTTTCCGAGATAATCGACTATGATACCGCAGCACTGGTTGCAATGGAGCTGGACTGCAAGGTTGAGAAGGAAGTTATCGTCACCGTTGAAGAAAAGCTTATTGACGACCACGAGGACGACGAAAAGGATCTTGCTCCCAGAGCTCCTGTCGTTGTTGTTATGGGCCATGTTGACCACGGTAAGACCTCCCTGCTGGACTGCATCAGAAAGGCAAACGTCCGCAGCGGCGAGGCAGGCGGTATTACCCAGCATATCGGTGCTTACACCGTTGAGATTAACGGCAGCCCCATTACCTTCCTTGATACCCCCGGCCATGAGGCTTTTACTTCCATGAGAGCAAGAGGCGCAATGGTTACCGATATTGCTATCCTTGTTGTAGCAGCAGACGACGGTATTATGCCTCAGACCGTTGAGAGTATAAACCACGCCAAGGCAGCAGGAATTCCCGTTGTCGTGGCTATAAATAAGATTGACGCCGTGGGTGCAAACCCCGAGCGCATCAAGCAGCAGCTCACCGAGTATGATCTGGTATCTGAGGACTGGGGCGGTGATACCATTGTGTGCCCCATTTCCGCTAAGAACAATGTTGGTATTGATGATCTGCTTGAAAACCTTGTTGTTCTGGCTGAGGTTCAGGAGCTTAAGGCCAACCCCAACAGAGCTGCAAAGGGTACTGTTATCGAGGCAAGACTTGATAAGGGCAGAGGCCCCATTATGACTGTTCTGGTTCAGAACGGTACTCTCCGCCTTGGTGATATTATCATTGCCGGTACTGCTGTCGGCCGTGTCCGCACCATGATAAACGACAGAGGCGAAAGAGTTGAAGAAGCCGGTCCTTCCATGCCTGTTGAGATTTCCGGACTTTCCGAAGTTCCTTCCGCCGGTGATACCTTCAACTCCGTTGCAGATGAGCGTATGGCACGAGAGCTTGCCGCGGAGCGCAAGGCTCAGCTCATGAACAGCAACAACAGCAATAAGAAGGTAAGCCTTGAGGATTTGTTCAGCCAGATTCAGGCAGGCGCGATGAAGACTCTGAATATCATCGTTAAGGCTGACGTTCAAGGCTCCGCAGAAGCAGTTAAGAGCTCTCTGGAGAAGCTTTCCAACGAGGAAGTCAAGGTTAAGGTTATCCACAGCGGCGTCGGCGCTATCAACGAGAGCGACATTATGCTGGCTTCCACCTCCGATGCTATTGTCGTGGGCTTCAACGTCCGTCCCGATAACGTGGCAAGAGAGGTTGCAAACCGCAGCAACGTTGATATGCGTATGTACAGAGTTATTTACGACTGCATCAACGAGGTTGAGACCGCTATGAAGGGTATGCTCTCTCCCAAGTTCCGCGAGGCTCTTATCGGTCACGCAGAGGTCAGAGAGACTTACAAGGTCTCCAAGGTGGGTACTGTCTGCGGCTGCTACTGCACTGACGGTAAGCTTCAGCGCGGCTGCTCCGTCCGTGTACTTCGTGATAACATCGTTGTCCACGAGGGCGAGCTTGCTTCTCTCCGCCGTTTCAAGGATGATGTTAAGGAAGTCAATGCCGGCTATGAGTGCGGTATGCAGATTGAAAAGTTCAACGACATTAAGGTAGGAGACGTTATTGAGTGCTTCGTTATGGAGCGGATTAACTGAGCGTCTATAAAATAAACGCGGGCGCTTTAATGCGCCCGCTTTTTTAAAAAAGAGGTAAAATTTATGTCTTCAAATAAACTTGCAAGAACAAATAACGATATACAGTTTGTCCTGTCCAAGCTTCTCAGAGAGGTGAAGGATCCCAGAGTTCAGCAGGGCATGATAAGCGTTACAAGAGTTGAGACAACCGGCGACCTGCGCTACTCCAAAATCTGGCTTTCCGTTATGGGAATGAAGGACGAGAAGGAGCTTAAGCGGGGCCTTAAATCAGCATCCGGCTGGCTCAGACGTGAGCTTGGAAACTCCATGAATTTACATTATACCCCCGAGCTGATTTTTGAGATTGACCACAGCATCGAGTATGGCGCTCACATAAATGAGCTTTTAAATTCTCTTGACAGCGGGGATAAGGATGAATAAATTGAATTTCAGAGAATGTGTGGAGCTTCTTTTGAGGCACGACAATATTCTCATTTTGAGCCACAGAAATCCGGACGGAGATACTGTGGGCAGCAGCTGTGCTCTCTGCTCTGCGCTGAGACGGGCGGGAAAAACTGCCTATATATTTAATAACCGCCAGATTTCTTCAAAGCTTATGGCATACGCCGAAAAATACCTTGCACCGGAGGATTTTAAGCCGGATTATACAGTAGCGGTTGACGTTGCTGCACCCCAGCTTTTCTCCGAGGGCTTTGAGGGGGAAGTGCAGCTCTGCATTGACCACCATCCCACAAATACAGGCTATGCCGACAATCTCTTTTTAAAGAGTGACCGGTCATCCTGCGGTGAGATTGTTTTTGAGCTTATAAAGCTTATGCCGGATAAGGCAACGGCTGAGGAGGCAACCCTTCTCTATATCGCTTTAACCACCGACACAGGCTGCTTCCAGTATGCAAACACCACCGGCAGAAGCTTTTCGGCGGCAGGTGAGCTTTTGCGTCTGGGAGCTGATAATAAAAAAGTCAATCTTGAATTTTTCCGTAAGGTTTCAAGAGAAAGAATTATGCTTGAGGGCATGATTTATTCAGGTATGGAATATTACAGAGACGGTAAAATAAGTATTGCCTGTGTAACAAGAGAAATGATGGAGCGCTGCGGCGCAACCGAGGATGACTGCGACGACCTTGCGGGGCTTGCAGGCAGAGCCGAGGGCAGCGCGCTCAGCATCACCATTAAAGAAACAGCACAGGGCGGCAGTAAGATTTCCGTCCGTTCCACGCCTGAGGTCAGCGCAAGTGAGATTTGCGCCGTTTTCGGCGGCGGCGGTCATGACATGGCAGCCGGATGCAGACTGGACTGCGCGCCGGAACGGGCAAAAGAAATGCTGCTTAATGTAATTGATGAGGTCTGGAAATGAAGGGAATACTCCTTATTGATAAGCAGCAGGACTGGACAAGCTCCGATGTAGTTGCAAAGCTTCGGGGCATACTCCGGGAAAAACGTATAGGTCATTCAGGAACACTTGACCCTATGGCAACCGGCCTTCTCTGCGTGTTTGTGGGCAGAGCCACAAGAGCCGTTGAGTTCGCGGAAAATCACCGCAAACGCTATATAGCTTCAATCCGCTTCGGCATTACCACCGATACAGAGGACATATGGGGCAAAGTCCTAAGTCAAAATGACACGGAAGCTTCCGAAAATGAGCTTTTAAAGGTTTTAGAAAGTTTTAAAGGCGAAATTTCTCAGGTTCCGCCTATGTACTCTGCAATTAAGATTAAAGGACAAAAGCTTTATAAAATCGCCAGAGCCGGGGGAGAGGTGGAACGTCCGGCAAGACAGATTATCATTCACTCTATTGAGCTGTTAGGACAGGAAAACGGCGACTATGTTTTGGACATTTCCTGCTCCAAGGGCACTTATATAAGAAGCCTTTGCAGAGATATAGGGGAAAAATTAGGCTGCGGCGCATGTATGAGCGCTCTGAGACGTATTGAGGCGGGAGCTTATAAAATCGAAAACGCCTATACGCTGGAAGAGGTTCAGAAAGCTGCCGATGCAGGGGAGGCCGAAAAGCTTCTGATCCCCATGGACAGCCTTTTTGCCTCATACCCTCAGTGCACCGCTTCTCAAAAAACAGAGCGGCTTATCCGCTGCGGAAGTGCCGCTAAGAGCGAGCTTCCCGACGGAGAGTACAGAGTGTATTCCGAAAGCGGCGAATTCCTTTCCTTCAGCAAGGTCAGCGGTGGAAAAATGGAAACTTTAAAAAGCTTTTTCGAGGTTTGAGATGCAAGATAAAAAAAGAGTAATAGCACTTGGATTTTTTGACGGTGTGCATCTTGGTCATGCCGCCCTTATGAATAAAACCCGTGAGCGGGCAGAGGAGCTTTCCGCCATGCCTTCCGTTCTGAGCTTTGATACCCACCCGGATAATCTGGTTTTCGGCGCTGACGTTCCCCTTATAAACAGCGCCATAGGTCGTGAGGACATTATCCGCCGCTGCTTCGGCATAGAAAATGTGGTCTTTATCCACTTTGACAAGCATATTATGTGTATGCCCTGGAAGGAGTTTATCTCCAACCTTATTGAGGAGCTGAACGTGTGCCATATTGTTGTGGGGCATGATTTCTGCTTTGGATATAAGGGTGAGGGCACAGCTGAAAAGCTTAAAAATTACTGCTTTGAGCACGGGCTGGGCTGCGATATAATTCCCCCTGTCACCCTTGACGGACGGATTATCAGCTCCACTTATATAAGAGAGCTTATAAAGGAGGGCAACATGGAGGGGGCCATGCGCTATCTGGGCCACCCCCACACTCTTGCCGATACTGTACGCTCCGGCTATCATCTGGGCAGTAAAATCGGTGCTCCCACAATAAACATGCGTTTTCCTCAGGGTGTTTTGGTGCCTAAATTCGGCGTTTACGCCGCAAAGGTGTACCTCGAGGATGAAAGCTCTTATGTTGCCGTTACAAATGTAGGTGTCAGACCCACTGTAAGCGAGGGCGATACGGTAAGCGTTGAAAGCCACCTGCTTGACTATTCCGGCAATCTTTACGGCAGACAGGTTCGCCTTGAATTTTATAAATTCCTAAGACCTGAGGTGAAATTTTCCTCATGCGAAGAGCTTTCCGCCCAGATTCATAAGGATGCAGAAACGGCAAAGGCATATTTTGAAAACAGAAAATGATAAATAAAGCTCATTTCTAACCTTTGGCTTGATACTGAATTTTAAAGAATTCTTAATTCGACGATAAAAGCCTTGATTTTTTCTGAAGATTTAGTATTATACAGACAAATAGAAAAGTTGATGGATAAAACAGGAAAGGAGCAACACATGAACAGAAAACACGGGAAAATTACAGCCGCACTTCTGTCTTTCATGCTGCTGTTTTCTCTGCATACTGTCAGTGCTCTGGCGGCGGAAGCTTCTGCCGTCCCCAGTATAGAAAGCTATATCACCATAGTTTCTCAGAGCAGCGAGACTGAACCTGCGGCAGAGGCCACAGCAGTTACGATAAACATAAAAAATATTACAAACGGCGCTCTTCTGACTCAGAGCGAGTATAAGCTTGAGCATAACTCCGGCACTCTGACAATCAGCCTTAATAAAGGCATTGCAGATTACAGCTTTACAAATATTACCTCTGACGGTACTTTCTTTGCACCAGCAGTTGGTAACAGCGTGAGCTATACAAAACCGGAGACTATGCCGGAGCAGGTAGCTTTAGATGTATTTCTGAGCCGTAACGGTATTACACTCACTTATTCCTCAAATGCTCCCGCCGGGCAGGTTACCGGTATGCCGGAGAACCTTCAGGTGAGCAAGGAGACCGACCAGAACGGAAAAGCGGTATTTGATGTAAGTGCGGCAGTTCCCAAGCGTGAGGGATATGATTTTCTCGGCTGGAGTATGGACGCTTCATCCAAGGCCCCCCAGTACACGGCAAACTCCAAGCTGGAGCTGACTGATAACGGAACCTTGTATGCGGTATGGAAGGAAAATACGGAGGCACCTGTAACTCCGTCTCCGGAGACACCCATGCCTGAGCCTGCTCCCGAGACTCCCGCCCCCGAAGCTCCGGAACCTGAAAATCCCGACCCTGAAGCACCCAAGCCTGAGGAACTGTGGCAGACTCTCAGCTATGACCTTAACGGCGGCGCGGGAACAATAAATCCCGACATTCAGCCTAAGGGCGGAGAGTTCACCGTAAACGGTGTTATTCCCACCCGTGAGGGTTATGTGTTCGTGAAATGGGTAACGGATCTTGAAAATCAGGAGGAGAATATTAAGCCCGGCGACAAGCTGGCTGCTGACAGAAATATAGTTCTTCACGCAGTCTGGAAAGGCAAGGAGCTTAAAACCTATACAATCAATTTCGCAGCTGAGGGCGGTAAAAATTCCCCTGAAGCCCAGAGCGCTCAGAGCAATACCGGCAGCGTTAAAATAAAACTCAGCGATAAGGTGCCTAAGAAGGATAAAATGATTTTTATGGGCTGGGCACTGAGCAAGGACGGCGAAGTGGTTTTACAGCCGGGTGAGATTGCAATAGTCAATGGTAATTACCCTGCAATTACCCTTCATGCTGTCTGGGCGAGCCGAAGCGACAGTCCCGACACCGGCGATTTCAGTGGGCTGTACTTCTGGGGAACTCTTGTTGGCCTTTCGATGGCGGGCATTGCCGTTGCAGTAGGAGTTCTGAAAAAGAAAGAAAACTGAGGGCAGGGAATACCCTTAAAACAGCATAATAATTAAAACGGATTGTATCATTCAGGTACAATCCGTTTTTTTATATTCGCATTTGTGTTCCGTCATATTATGCACGGGCAGACCCGATTCGTCAAGGCACAGAAAAACGGCACAGCCGATTTAAGCTGTGCCGTAATATCCTTTAATATTTTATTTGGCGGGGCGGTTCTTGCGCTGAGAATGGCCTCTGCCTCTGCGCCTTGCCTGAGCGGATTTCTGCTTGTAAAATTCAATCATACCGCTGTCGGCAGCGTAAACCAGCTTGTTGGCAGTCCATTTTCCGGTGTCCACGGATTTTCTGAACTTTGCTCTCACAAGGAAGCTGCCGTGCTCAGGGCAGGAAAAAATGTTCATGTAGCGCTGATCTCCCTGATTGACCCATTTTGCACCTTTAAGCGCGCATCCGCACTGAGGACAGCACTGTTCGGAAAGACGCTTGTCGGCAAAAGCTGCGGCCTTGGATTCAAAATCCTCAAATACCTCATGGTTTATAGGCTCAGGTCCTGCGTTCTGGGCAGGGGGGCGGTAGTTAGGCATACGGCGGGCAAGAATTTCTCCGGCCTCCTCGTAGTGCCTTAAACCTTCCTTCATATTAAGGTGAGTTGCAACAAGAGCAGTATTGTAGGCATCACCCAGAGCGTCATGGGCAACTCGGGTCTGTTCAATGCCGAAATGCTCCATAGCGCTTGCGAGAGACTTCTGGTTTTTGTCTCCGCCGGTCTGAACATTATATATAAGCTGCATGTTGACCCAGCCTGCAATCCAGTCCCAGTCAAGGTCATGGATAATGATGTTCTGCTCCATAATACCCTGATCGTCGCAGCCCCAAGTGATGAAGGTAACGTCATCACCGCAGAAGCGGTGGAACTCCTCCATAGCTTCGGCAAAGGAAATGCCGTGAGACAGTCTTTCTTTATCGAAGCCTGTGAGTTTTTTGACTTTATAGTGCATACGCTTGAAGTAAACGGGCTTTACATCTATTGTAAATTCCTCACCGGGCTGCATGTCCTCAGTGAGCTTTACTGCGCCTATTTCTATAATCTCGCCTCTGAGATGTATAGGGAGCTTGTTAAAAACGGAGGATTTGGAACTCATTGCCTGATTCCATTCCAGATCCACCACAATATAGTTCATAAAAACATTCCTTTAAAATAAAATATAAAAGTCGAATGAAAATATTATAGCATACTAAATTTCAATATGCACTATAAATTTTCTGTATTGCAGAAAAATAGTTTTTGTTCTGGAAAACGACGGTGCTTCATGGTATACTTAAGCCTAAATGGAGGGTTAAATATGAATGGTATAAGCATTAAGACTGCTGCGGCACTTTGCGGCGGATATTTAAATACTCATGAAAATGAAAATACAGAGCTGGGACGTATTATCATAGACAGCCGGGAAGTGAAACCCGGCGATCTTTTCGCAGCCTTCAAGGGCGAAAATACGGACGGCCACGATTATATAGATAAGGCATTTGAAATGGGCGCTGCCTGCTGCCTCGTGTCCAGAATTCCTGAGGGTGAAACCAGACCCCTTATAAAGGTAGGGGATGTTGAAAAGGCAATGGAGCTTATCTGCGCCGGATTCAGAAAAAAGCTGGATATTCCCGTTATAGGTATAACCGGCAGCGTCGGTAAAACCTCTGCCAAGGAAATGGCGGCGGCGGTGCTGTCTCAGCATTTTAATATTTTAAAAACCGATAAGAATTTGAATAACACTTTGGGCGTTCCCATTACTCTTTCCGGAATCGAAAAACAGCATCAGGCGGCAGTAATTGAAATGGGCATCTCTGATTTCGGAGAGATGAGCCGCCTTGCCAATATGTGCAAGCCAAATATTGCCGTCTTTACCATGATAGGCAAAGCCCACCTTGAATTTCTCCGCGACAGACAGGGAGTTTTCAAGGCGAAAACTGAGATGCTGGCCTTCATGCCCGCAGACGGAATTGTTATTGCAAACGGCGATGACGATTTGCTTAGAAATCTTAAATGCAGACAGCGCCTTATTACATTCGGCTTTTCCGAGGGCTGTGATGTAAGAGCAGAGAATATAGAAAAGGACGAAAACGGTTATACCGACTGCGTTATATCCTTCTGTAAGCGCCGTATTAAAGTGCATATTCCCGCTTTCGGAGAGCATATGGTTTATGCCGCCCTGGAGGGTGCTGCATTGGGATGTGTTCTCGGCCTTGAGGATGAAGAAATTGCAGCCGGAATTGCAAGCTATAAAACCGTTGGCAGAAGAGCTGCATTTATTGACACCGGAAAGGTTAAGCTTATAGATGACAGCTATAATGCAAATCCCGATTCCGTAAACTGCGGTATTGATTCTCTCTCAAAGCTCAGCGGAAGAAAGGTCTGTATTTTAGGCGATATGCTGGAGCTTGGAGAAAATGAAAAGCAGCTTCACTATTCCTGCGGTAAATATGCGGCAGATAACGGGGTGGAGCTGGTGCTCACCTGCGGAGAGCTCTCCCGCAGCACCGCAGAGGGTGCAGGAAAAGCCGGCAGACATTTTGAAAGCAGGGAAGAGCTTATAAAGGCTCTGCCTGAGCTTATTCATGAGGGTGACAATGTGCTCGTAAAGGCCTCACACCGCCAGCGCTTTGATGAGGTTTCCGAGGCTATAAAATCCCTTTAATTATATATACATGGAGATAATATGAAAGATAAACCCAGCATTTTCCTTGATCTTGACAATACTGTACTTGATTTTGCCAAAGCGGAGCGGGTCGGACTTTTAAAAACCTTAAACGATATGAATATCGAAGTAAGCGATGAAATGATAGACATTTACAGCCGCATAAATATCGAGCAGTGGGAACAGCTTGAGCGGGGAGAGCTCAGCAGGGACGAGATTCGTACCGGCAGGTTTGAGCGGTTTTTTGAAGAGTTGGGAATGGATGCGGACGGAAGCAAAGCAGAGGAATTTTATGAAGAATATCTCTGTCAGAGGCACTACTGCATTGACGGTGCCATAGAGCTTCTTGAAGCCCTGCATAAAGACTGTAATCTTTATGTAGCCTCAAACGGAATTGACTTTGTACAGGAGCGGAGACTTACCGGTGCAGGTGTAAAGAAGTATTTTAAAAATATTTTTATATCCGAACATATGGGCTGCGATAAGCCCGACAAACGGTTCTTTCATCGCTGCTTTGAGACTGCCCCTGAGATTATCCCTGAGCACAGCCTTATGGTGGGTGACAGCCTTACATCCGATATTTTAGGGGGTATAAACGCCGGAATTAAGACGGTGTGGTATAACCCGAAAAAGTGCGCGGGACGGGAGGATATAAAGCCGGATTACGAGATTTCATCTCTTTCCGAGCTGCCTGAACTTATCCGCGGTATTTTTGCATAGTATACAAAAATGCTGTATATTTTTCATGCACTGTCCCCCCTTGCTTAGGTTTATTTACTATGATATAATGTACCGAACAAATAGGGACTGTGTAACAGCAGTCCCTAAAAACGTTATAAAAAGCAGTTAAAATGAGTGTCAGAGGTGAAAAATGGAAAATTATCTTGTTCATTTACGAGAACTGAATATTGAGTCCATGGTGGTCAGGATAATACTTGCTATGATTGTAGGCGGCATAGTGGGCTTTGACAGAGAGAAAAAAGGTCAGGCCGCAGGCTTTAGAACCTATATGCTGGTTGCCCTCGGCGCTGCTGTCACCATGATTCTCAGCCGTTATATGGACATTATGCTCAACACCAAATGGGTCGGCGGCGGTGCTCCTTCCGGAAGCAGAACGGATGCGGTGCGTTTCGGCGCTCAGGTCATTAACGGTATCGGTTTTCTGGGTACAGGTACCATTCTTGTCACCTCAAAGAGCGAGGTTAAGGGTCTTACCACAGCATCCGGACTCTGGGCATCTGCCTGCATGGGTCTTGCCGTGGGAGCGGGCTTTTACGAGGGAACCCTTATAGGCTTTTTGCTTATAATCATAAGCATGAAAATACTGCCCTTTATAGAAAAAGCCATTCTGCCAAAGTCCAGAAACATGAACATTTATGTTGAGATGGACAGTATTGAAAATATCGGCCCTATTGTAAACTATATAAAGAAGCGAGACATTCAGCTCTTCGATGTTGAGATTAACCGCGAAAAGGACAATGCCGGCAACAACCTGAGTGCGCTTTTGAGCCTGCATCTTCCCAAACGTGAGGAGCATACAGGGATTCTTGCAAAGCTTTCAACTCTTGAAGGCATTATAATGATTGATGAAGTGTAAAGGAGGAGAGAAAAATGCTGGAAATGTTTGATTTTGCCCGGGAAATGACCATTCTCGGGGTTACATTCCGCATGGTTCTCGCAGCTGTGTGCGGAGGAATGATAGGTCTGGAACGCGAGATTAAGCGCCGCCCGGCAGGGTTTAGAACCCATATTCTTATTTCTCTCGGTGCATGTACCGCCATTTTAACAAACCTTTATCTCTATCAGGTTCAGCACCTTTTTACTGACGTGTCCCGCCTCGGAGCGCAGGTCATAGCCGGTATAGGTTTTATCGGTGCAGGTACTATTATAGTTCCCCGCCGTCAGCGCGTTAAGGGTCTTACTACGGCGGCCGGTCTCTGGACCTCTGCAATTATCGGCCTTACCGTTGGTTCCGGATATGTGGAGTGTGCCATTTTTGCAACTTTAATGGTGCTTATAGCAGAGCTGATACTTGTTAAAATCGAGTACAAATTTGCAAGAAAGATAAACGATGTAAACCTCTTTATCGAGTACGGCCATTCTATAAGCATTGAGGATATAGTGGGCATAGTTAAATCGCTTAAAATCAACATGACCACCCTTGAAATTAACCGTATCTCAGGTGAAAACGACACCCACCGCTACTGCGCGGTTTTGGGCGTTGAAATCAGCAATCAGACTCTGGACCGGGAGCTTATTAAATCCATAAACCAGCTTGAGGATGTAATAAGCATAGAGGAAATATAAAAAATTAAGGACTTCCGTTTGGAAGTCCTTTTTGCATTTAATTAAAAGAATAAAAACTTTAAAATCAGCAGCAGCACCACACCGGGCACGCCCAGAATTCCGGCAATAACAGCGTTGAAGAAGCTGACGCCTACCGTAAAGCCTATGCTTTCACCGAAAAAGTTTACGATGAAGAGAATAATAAAGCCTGATGCGGCGTTAAGCAGAAGCTTTATAATGAGGCTTATAGGTTTTGCAAAAATTCTGATGATGAAGATGCTGACCAGTATAACGCCGGCAAGGATCAAGATGCTGTTTAATGAATCCATATTATAACCTTTCCTTTTTCCGAAAAAACTTGTGCCCTGAGAAAAATTCCTGTTTAAAAAACCGCAGAACGCACATAATTATAGTGGACAGTGACTCCGGGAGCGAGAGAGACAGAGCTCTCAGGTGTAATGCATATCTATATATGAATACATCTAAAAGGGGAAATTGTCAAGCCTTGGGAGAGTTTTCATATAAAATGAGAATATCCCGGACGGAGCGGGCGGTATTGTAAAAGATACTGCCCGCTTTTTGCATTACTTGAATTTTATGAAAAATGTGCTATACTATCGTAGATATAATAGAGAAGCTATGCAATAAAACACGCTTTATCGAAAGGGCATTTTTTATATGAGCAAAAAGACTGAAAACTATGACAACGGCAGCATTGTCCTTTTAAAGGGTGCGGACAAGGTCCGAAAGAGACCGGAGGTTATTTTCGGCTCTGACACTCTGGAGGGCTGCGAACATGCTGTGTTCGAGATACTCTCCAACTCAATCGACGAGGCCAGAGAGGGCCATGGCGATATAATCACCCTTACATATTATGAGGATAAATCCATAGAGGTTGAGGACTTCGGCCGCGGCTGCCCTATGGACTGGAACCCGGTTGAGCAGCGTTTTAACTGGGAGCTGGTATTCTGTGAGCTGTACGCCGGCGGTAAATATAAAAACTCCGACGGCGGCGACTATGAATATTCACTGGGCTTAAACGGCCTTGGTTCCTGTGCAACACAGTTTGCATCTGAGTACATGGATGTTACCGTATGGCGCGAAGGAAAGAAGTATTCCCTCCACTTTAAAAAGGGTAATGTAGTAGGCAAGAACGGCGAGGAGCTGCTTGTTGAGCCTGCGGACAGAAAAAAGACCGGTACTACTATCCACTGGAAACCGGATCTGGAGGTTTTCACCGATATAGACATACCCGAGGAATTCTTCGTTGATGTGTTCCGCCGTCAGGCAGTTGTAAATGCCGGTATTACTTTCAGACTCAGAATTCAGGAGCACGGCAAGCTCCGTACTCAGGATTTCTGCTATGAGGACGGTATTTTACAGTATGTAAAGGAGCTTGCAGGAGAAGGCTCCCTCACTGAGCCTGTGTTCATCTCCGCCGAGCGCAAGGGCAGAGACAGAGAGGATAAGCCTGAATATAAGGTTAAAATCTCTGCCGCATTCTGCTTTACCAATAAGGCATCCGTTCTGGAATACTACCATAACTCTTCATGGCTTGAAAACGGCGGTGCGCCGGATAAGGCGGCGAGAAGCGCTTTTGTTTCTGCCATTGATGCCTACTTGAAGCAGAATAATAAATACCAGAAAAACGAAAGCTCTATTAAATTTCAGGACGTACAGGACTGCCTTGTGCTGGTGACAAACTGCTTCTCCACCCGTACCTCCTACCAGAACCAGACAAAGAAAGCTATAAACAACCGCTTTATTCAGCTTGCAATGACGGAGTTTTTCAAGGAACAGCTTGAAGTATACTTCGTAGAAAACAAGCCTGCGGCAGATAAAATTTCCGAGCAGGTGCTTATAAACAAGCGCAGCCGTGAAACCGCAGAGCGGGCAAGACAGGGCAGAAAGAAGCTCACCGGCAGCGTTGACATTGCAAACAGAGTTCCCAAGTTTGTCGATTGCCGCAGCCGCGACGTTGACAAGAGGGAGATATACATAGTGGAGGGAGACTCCGCTTTGGGTGCATGTAAGCTTTCCCGTGACTCCGATTTTCAGGGCATTATGCCTGTTCGAGGCAAAATACTCAACTGCCTCAAGGCCGATTACGGCAGAATATTTAAAAGCGACGTTATAACTAACCTTATGAAGGTTCTGGGCTGCGGAGTTGAGGTCAAGGATAAGCACGCCAAGGAGCTTTCAAGCTTTGATATAAATAATCTGCGCTGGAATAAGATTATTATCTGCACCGATGCCGACGTTGACGGCTTCCAGATAAGAACTCTTATCCTCACCATGCTTTACCGCCTTGTGCCTACCCTTATAAAAGAAGGCTATGTATATATTGCAGAATCTCCCCTTTATGAGATTAACTGCAAGGGCAAGACTTATTTTGCATATTCCGACCGTGAAAAGGCCGAAATCGTTGCCGGCTTCAACGGCGCAAAGCACACCATCAGCCGCAGCAAAGGTCTTGGTGAAAACGACCCTGATATGATGTGGATGACCACCATGAACCCCGAAAGCCGCCGTCTTATAAAGGTTATGCCGGAGGATGCAGAGAGAATGGCAGAGTCCTTTGAGCTTCTTCTGGGTGATAATCTGGAGGGACGCAAAAATCATATTGCAGAATTCGGATATAAATATGTAGATATGGCTGATATATCCTGAGAAAATTTAAAAAGATCTGGTGAAAAAATGAAAGCTAAATTTGACAGCGATTTTAATTACGGAACCAAAATTTCAAAGTATCTCCTGATAGCAACTATTATCTCCGCTCTTGTCAGCGTACTTTTCACGCCCGCCGGAGGTGTTGCACAGGTAGCTCTTGTTACCTTTACAACTATACTTATAATTATAAACTTTCGCATTATTTACAAGTACTGCCGCTGCCCCTTCTGCGGCAAGCACATAATGATGGGTGCCCTCAGGGTAAAGGTCTGCCCTGCATGTAACAGAAACCTCCAGACCGGCAAAAAAACTAAGAAGTATGAGCGTTGAGTATGGCAAAGAAGAAACAGGAAAAGAAGAATTTTGACAACCCTAATGTAATAGGGCTTCATGGTCAGGTTGTGGAGCAGCCTATAAGTGACACTCTGGAAGTAAACTTCATGCCCTACGCTATGAGCGTTATTATGTCACGAGCAATTCCGGAGATTGACGGCTTCAAGCCCTCCCACAGAAAGCTGCTCTACACCATGTATAAAATGGGCCTGCTCACCGGCGGCAGAACAAAAAGCGCCAATATCGTGGGTCAGACCATGCGTTTAAACCCCCATGGTGATGCGGCAATATACGAAACCATGGTGCGTCTTTCCTCCGGATATGAAGCACTGCTTACCCCCTTCGTTGATTCAAAGGGTAACTTCGGTAAGGTTTATTCAAGAGATATGGCATATGCCGCCTCCCGTTATACCGAGGCGAAGCTCTCAGCCGTGTGTGCAGAGCTTTTCCGGGATATAGATAAGGACACGGTGGATTTCGTTGATAACTACGACGGCAGCATGAAGGAGCCTCAGCTTCTGCCTGCTGCATTTCCTAATGTGCTTGTGTCTGCCAATACCGGTATAGCAGTCGGTATGGCAAGCCAGATATGCGGCTTTAACCTTAATGAGGTATGCGAGACAACAATCAAGTATCTCAAAGACCCTGAGCATGATATTCTCTCCACTATGCCTGCCCCCGATTTTCCCACCGGCGGCGAGATAGTTTACGACCGGGCGGAAATGGAGAATATTTACAGAACCGGCCGCGGCAGCTTCAAGGTGAGAGCCCGCTGGAGATATATTCAGAAGGACAACATTATAGAAATCTATGAGCTGCCTTATACCACCACCTGCGAGGCGGTAATAGATAAGGTTGCAGAGCTTATAAAGCTGGGCAAAATAAAGGAAATCAGTGACATGAGAGATGAAACCGACTTGAGCGGGCTTCGTCTTGCCATAGACTTAAAGCGCAAAACCGACCCTGATAAGCTGATGCAGAAGCTCTTTAAGATGAGCCCTCTTGAGGACAGCTTCTCATGCAACTTCAATATCCTTGTAGAGGGCAACCCCAAGGTAATGGGCGTTTATGAAATCCTTAAGGAGTGGAGCGCATGGCGTATGGGCTGCGTTAAGCGCCGGGTTTACTTTGAGCTTTCCAAGAAAAAGGATAAGCTCCACCTTTTAAAGGGCCTTGAAAGAATTCTGCTTGATATAGACAAAGCTATTGATATAATCAGAAATACCGAGCTTGAAAGTGAAGTCGTGCCTAACCTTATGATGGGCTTCGGCATAGATGAAATTCAGGCAGAGTATGTTGCGGAAATTAAGCTGCGGAATATAAACCGCGAGTACATCCTCAAACGTACACGTGAGACCTCCGAGCTTGAAAAGGACATTGAGGATTTGGAGGATACCCTTAACAGCCAGCGCAGAATTAAGGCCATTATTGTCGATGAATTAAAGCAGATAATTAAGAAGTACCCCAGCCCCAGAAAGACCGGCATTATCTATGCCTCCGACTTCGTGGAGTACAAGGAGGAGGACGATGTAGAGGATTATCCCGTAACTCTCTTCCTTTCCAAGGAGGGCTATTTCAAGAAGATTCTGCCCGCCTCTCTCCGCATGAACTCCGAGCAGAAGTATAAGGACGGCGACGGCCTTATGCAGAGCTTTGAGTCCTCAAACAACAGGGAAGTGCTTTTCCTTACCGATAAGCAGCAGATGTATAAATGCAAGGTTGCAGACTTTGAGGAGCTTAAAGCCTCTGTCTTGGGGCTTTATCTTCCCACCGTGCTGGAAATGGACGAGGGCGAAAATATCATCTCTATGATAGACCCGGGAGATTATACTGCCAACATCCTCTATGTTTTCCGGAACGGCAAGGCGGCAAGAATTGAAATGTCTGCATATGAAACAAAGACCAACCGCAGAAAGCTTATAAACGCCTATTCTGACAAGAGCCCTCTGGCAGGAATGATAATCCTCAGCGAGGAAAAAGACATTGTTTCCTATTCAAGCGACGGCAGAGTTCTTGTCTTTAACACAAGTCTTCTCCAGCCTAAGAGCAGCCGCAGCGCACAGGGCGTTCAGCTCATGACCCTTAAACAGAGACGGTATCTGGAGCGGGTTGCTGTTTTGGAGGATACACAGATTCAGAATGTCAGCCGATATAGAGTAAGAAATGTTCCTGCCGCGGGCGCTATACTCAAGCCCGAGGATAAAGAAGAACAGCAGTTATCATTTTTAGGTGATTAAAATGAGTAAAAAAGAAAAAATCAATCAGAACGCAGTGCTGCACGGCATTATAAGGTATCTTATCATTGTTGTAGGTTCCATAGTTTACGCAGTAGGCTTCCAGTTCTTTATGTACCCCAATTCCATTGTCTCCGGCGGTGTAGTGGGTATAGCCATGATTATAAACTATTTCAGCCACCTGCCCGTCGGTGTACTCACCATAATTCTGAACCTGCCGCTGTTTATAGTGGCGTGGAGGCATTTCGGCCTTGATTTTATGGTTTCTTCATTTGTGGGCATGGCGCTTTCATCAGCATTTGTTGACCTCCTGGCTATGACAAACATTGTGCTGACTGATGATCTCATGCTTGCCGGTATTGTAGGCGGCGCAATAAAGGGCGCAGGTCTTGGCATTATATATTATGTCGGTGCCAGCACAGGCGGCATTGATATTATAGCCAAGATGCTCCGCAAGTGCTTTGCACATATTAACTTCGGTACTATCGTTCTGATACTGGACTTCTTTATTATCGGCGCTTATGCCCTTGTGCTGGGCAGATACGAGACATCCATGTATTCTATCATCGCAATGATTGTAACCACAAAGCTTATTGACCTTGTGCTTTACGGTATGGATAACTCATCTATCTGCTACATAATCAGTGAAAAGAGCGATGTGCTTACCAAGAACATTGTCTCCGGCCACCTGAAACGCGGTGTCACAATCCTTAACGGTGAGGGCGCATACTCCCACCATGCAAAGCAGGTAATTATGTGCGTCATAAAGCGCACCCAGTTTACTGAGCTAAAAAAGCTGGTTAAATCCGTGGATGAAAACGCATTTTTCATCGTTACCGATGCAAAGAACGTTTTCGGCAATGGCTTTGACAGCATTTCTGAGGTAAGATAATATGAAGAAAAAACTCACGGCCATAATATGTCTCGCAAGTTTCGCGGTGTCTCTCTGCGCCTGCGGCAGCGTATTCGACAAGGAATATGTGGCCGTGAGCGATTATATTCCCACAGTTGTCGAGGAACGGAGCGGGGAAAAGATTATCGTTTCCAACTTTGACGGCCTTAAATCCGCTATTTCCCAGCTTGTAGCCGACGGCAAGACCGAGGGGCTTATAGGCTTTGACTCCGCATATAAAGGGGATTACGGCGAGGACATGGACAATGCCTGCTGGGAAATACGCACTCAGGATGCACTGTGCGCCTATTACGTCGAGAACATTTCCTATGAGCTTACGAAGATAGTAAACTACTATGAAGCCCTTGTCCGCATAAGCTATGTAGACGTGGGCAGAGAGGCCGGAGACGTAATTAAGCTTAAATACTCCACCGGCATTGAGGAGCATATAAAAGATGCCTTCTCTGAGGGAAAGACAAAGCTGCCGGTTCTTATAAACCGCAGCTATTACACCGCGGAGGCTATGGAGAGGCTTGTAGGGGATGTTTATATGAAAAATCCCGGCCTTGCTCCCACAGCGCCTAAGGTGAACGTAAATATGTTCAGCGGCAACGGAATACAGCGGCTTTATGAGATTAACATTTCCTACGGCATGAACAGCGCCGAGCTTAAGGCAAAGCAGGAACAGCTCAACGCGGTAAAGCCCTTTGCGGATATGGAAGAGGAGCTTACCGGAATTTCGGAAGGGGAGCGGGCTGTTACGGCCTGCGAATATCTGAAAAACAGATGCAGATACGGAGCGGAAGGACAGAATAACAGCATTTATTCAGCCCTTATACTTGGCGCTGCCGATAGCGAAGGTCTTGCATATGCCTATTCGGAGCTGTGCCGTCAGCTTGACGTGGAGTGTATCGTGGTGCACGGTCAGAATAACTGGCAGGATTACTGCTGGAACATAGTTGAGGTTGACGGAGAGCATTATCATGTTGATATGGCTAAAGCTCTCACAGAAGGCCCGGAGGGGGCTGTACTGCTTCGGGACGAGAATATGTGGGAGAACCACCGCTGGGATCTTTCCTCCTATCCTGCATGTGCAGGACAGCTCAGCTACTCAGATTTCAGATGATTTAAGTATTCTCCCGGTTTTCCTTTTTATGGGAAAATCCGGGAGATTTAAGTCAAAAAATATTTTGGGATTTTGGAATTTTTTGCAAAAAAGTGTTGACAATTTTGTATTATCGTGTATAATAGCAAATGCTGATGCGGGCGTAGCTCATCTGGTAGAGCGCCACCTTGCCAAGGTGGAGGTAGCGAGTTCGAGCCTCGTCGCCCGCTCCAATTATAGCCTATTGTTAAAGCAATAGGCTTTTGTCTTCGCCAATCTAATATGCGGGCATGATGGAATTGGTAGA
>RCNI01000081.1_pt1 | contig 115467 bp, 100 predicted proteins | sample 2041151 | NCBI WGS metagenome assembly RCNI01 (sample SAMN09708214, study PRJNA481090) | feces metagenome | isolation source: feces | place: Antarctica: Albino Rookery
CATGTTATATGTGGAACATTGAGATTGGAGATTTTTACAAAATATCCATTTATAACACGAGAGCCTACATAATTTGCGGAAATTAGGATTTATACATTATAACGTAGCACCTGCAACCGACCGAGGTTCAGTTTACTATTACAAATAGTAACAAATCACAGTTTAACATTATGTTATTGCAATGTTAACGTATCGTTTTTACAGTTCACCCAAGCAGGCACCAATGACATATCCTCTTATTCTATATTATTCCGGCAATTACCTTTTCTGAAAATATCAGAAAAGACATATACCATGCAAGTACACACTGACACATATCTGCTCCATTGCAAAAAGAATAGCACCCAACAAAATCTCAACCACTCCACCTTAAACAATGACACAAGACTGCTCCATCTATGACGGCAACTGAATAAAATCTGCCAATATGACATTTTTTTATTAATTTTGCAGCGTTTTAAGTCACTCCTAGCACATAGGCACATTATTTGCATATATAAGAAAACAGGTGACAACCTAGCAACACAGAGCCAGTCTCTGCCTTGCACACAAAATATATTGAATAATAAAAAATAAGAATAGATATGAATACACAGGAAAAATATCATTCCGCAGAAGAAGAAATGCAGAAAAACCAAGAAACTGAAGTAAACCAGGAACAAACCGAGCAGGTACAGGAAGAGAAGGCAACTGAAGAAACTCAGAGTGAAGAAAAAGCTGAAGAGCTTAGCGCAGAGGATAAAATGCAGAAAGAACTGGAAGAAGCAAATCAGAAAGTAGAAGAGATGAAAGACAAGTACCTTCGCCTTTCTGCTGAATTTGACAATTTCCGCAAACGTACCTTAAAGGAAAAAGCAGAACTGATTAAGAATGGTGGTGAAACAACCATCAGTGCCATTCTGCCTATCTTGGATGATTTGGAACGCGCTCTTGCCAATATGCTGAAGGCAGACGATGTACAAGCTATGTACGAAGGCATTGACCTCATTACACAGAAATTCCTGAAAGTTCTTTCACAAGAAGGCCTACAGAAGATGGAACCTGTGGGTGAAGTTTTCGACACCGACTTCCACGAGGCTATCGCTTTGGTACCAGCTCCTGCTGAAGAGCAGAAAGGAAAGGTGCTAGACTGTGTCCAGACCGGATATAAACTTAATGATAAGGTAATTCGCCATGCGAAAGTGGTAGTAGCGCAGTAAGACAGGAAGGATAACAAGATATGGAAAAAAGAGATTATTATGAAGTGCTTGGAGTAGAGAAAACGGCTTCGGAAGCAGAAATAAAGAAAGCATACCGCAAGAAAGCGATTCAATATCACCCTGACAAGAATCCGGGAAACAAGGAGGCTGAAGAAAAATTTAAAGAAGCTGCTGAAGCCTATGAAGTGTTGAGCAATCCTGATAAGCGCGCCAGATATGACCAGTTTGGACATGCCGGAATGAATGGCGCTGCCGGAGGAGGTGGTTTTGGCGGATTCGGCGGACAGAATATGTCTATGGATGACATCTTCTCTATGTTTGGCGATATTTTTGGTGGACATGCCGGATTTGGTGGGTTCGGCGGTGGAGGCGGACAAGCTAGACAACGTAAGTTCCGCGGTTCCGACTTGCGCGTAAAAGTAAAACTTTCACTGAAAGAAGTATCTACCGGCACAGAAAAGAAATTCAAACTTAAAAAATACACTCCTTGTACCCATTGCCACGGTACAGGTGCCGAAGGTAACGGAGGAGTAGAAACTTGTCCTACTTGCCACGGAACAGGAAGCGTAACCCGTACCCAACAGAGCATCTTTGGTATGATGCAGACCCAAGTGGCATGTCCTCAATGTGGCGGTGAAGGTAAAATCATCAAGCATAAATGTAAGGAATGTAATGGTGAAGGTATCGTATATGGTGAAGAAATTGTAACCGTAAAGATTCCTGCTGGTGTATCCGAAGGAATGCAAATCACTATCAACGGCAAAGGCAATGCCGGAAAACACAACGGTGTACCGGGAGACTTGCTGGTTCTAATTGAAGAAGAGGCCCACCCAGAACTGATTCGTGACGAAAGTGACTTGATCTACAACTTGCTGCTTAGTGTTCCAACTGCCGCCTTGGGAGGTACAGTGGAAATCCCTACTATCGACGGAAAGGCTAAGATTAAGATTGAACCGGGAACTCAGCCAGGCAAAGTTCTTCGCCTACGTGGTAAAGGGCTTCCTAACATCAACAGCTATGGATATAGCAATGGGGTAGGTGATTTGCTGGTAAATGTAAGCATCTATATCCCTGAGAACTTGACCAAAGAAGAACGTCAAGCATTGGAAAAATGGCAGGATGCCGAAAACTTCAAGCCAAACACTAGCTTGAAGGAAAAAATATTTAAGAAATTCAGGAGTTTGTTCGATTAAACTTCACACACTTATTATATAGCATAAATTTATTTGATGCTAGTTTGTACATACAAAATAGATTAACGCAGTTTTTTACAGTTGAAATTTCGATTTCTTAATTCTGTACAAACTGCGTTAATTTGTTTTCTATACTTTCCATCCATTTCCAAAGTTTTTCATACATTTGATGGCAAATCAACTTATAGCAAACCATGAAATTTTTTATTTTACTAATTATCTGCATCATATTCCCTCTGCATCTGGCAGCCCAACAACAAGAAGAGAAAACAGCATCTCTAACCGACTCCCTGACTGCCACAACGACAGAATCCCCTCGCACAAATTCCAAACAGGAACTCAGTTTGCCACTCAATGCTCCGATTACCGCTAGCGAAATGGCTTCACCTTTTTATATGTATGGACTGACTCCTTTTTATAACAGTCATTCTGCTTGGGAATTACATCAAGGCTTCAATGCCTCTATCGGCATGAGCTTGACATTCAGCCCCAGCAAATATGCTCCATTGGGAGCCGGATTCGGACAAGATGCTGCTTTCATGTATGCAATGCCTTTGGGGGAAAGATTCAGTGCAGCTGCGGGAGTCTATGCCAGCAATTTAGATTGGGGGCACCTCAGCTACAAAAATGTAGGATTTGCCGCCATCGTAGGCTTCAAAGCAACAGAACGCATCAGCCTATACGCCTACGGCAACAAATCACTTATTCCCCAACGCTTCTCTCCCTACTACCCTTTTGCCGACTTCAACGCAGACAAACTAGGAGGAATGATACATTTCAAATTAGGCACAAGCAGTTCTATCAGCATCGGCATAGAAGGAAGAAGAATTAATTATTAAAACCAAGCAAATTTACTCTATTTGCATTTTTACCTGTACCACATCGTCATCCATTGTGTTTTTTCGCTAATTTTGCAGCATCATAAAAATACAAAGCAATGAATTATAAGGAAACTATAGAGTACTTGTTCAACAGTGCTCCACTTTTTCAAAACGTAGGGAAAGATGCTTATAAGGAAGGGTTGGAAAACACCATAGCCCTTGATGACTATTTTCATCATCCATACAAAAAATTTCGTACTATACACGTAGCCGGAACTAATGGGAAAGGTTCTTGCTCACATACATTAGCAGCTATCCTTCAATCTGCCGGATATAAAGTAGGGCTTTACACTTCTCCACACTTGGTCGATTTCCGCGAACGAATTCGAGTTAACGGAGTTCCTGTTTCAGAAGATTTCGTAATTGACTTCGTAGCCAAGCACCGCACCTTTTTTGAACCATTACATCCTTCTTTTTTTGAATTGACTACTGCCATGGCCTTCCATTACTTTGCAGAACAAGCCGTTGATGTAGCAATCATTGAAGTAGGACTGGGAGGCAGACTGGATTGCACCAACATCATTCATCCTGACCTAAGCATCATCACCAACATCAGTTTCGACCATGTACAGTTCTTAGGAAACACATTAGCTAAAATCGCCAGCGAAAAAGCCGGCATCATCAAGCCAGGAACTCCTGTTGTCATCGGCGAGACAAACGATGAAACTCGCCCTGTTTTCTTAAATCGCGCCAAAGAACTAGAAGCTCCTATCTATTTTGCTGAAGAAGAAAAACTCATCAAAGACATCGCCCCTCTGCCAGAAGGAGGAATCAACTACGAAACCACTTCGTATGGCATGCTAAAAGGAGAACTAGGCGGGCTATACCAGAAAAAGAACACTTGCACTCTGCTATGCGCAATCCAACAGCTCATCAAAGCCGGATACCGCATTAAGGAGGGAAATATCCGTCAAGGGTTTGCTCAAGTATGCGAACTGACCGGGCTTCATGGAAGATGGCAAAGAATAGCAGAGCATCCCATCACCATCTGCGATGCCGGACACAATGTAGGAGGAATACAGTACACCGTACAGCAACTTAAAATGCAAAAATACGACCGTCTGCACATCGTTATGGGCATGGTAAACGACAAAGACATCAACGGTGTTTTGGCTATGCTACCCCAAGAGGCAACCTATTATTTCACCCAAGCAAGCGTGAAAAGAGCACTACCAACCGCTAAATTCAAAAAACTGGCAGAAAAATATGGTTTAAAAGGCAATGAGTTCCCTAACGTGGAAACGGCCTTTCAAGCTGCACGTAAAGCCGCTGACGATAAAGACTTTATATTTATCGGAGGTAGCTGCTTCATAGTAGCAGACTTGTTGACATATTTATCAAAGCGATAAATAAAAACATCAATTTGTTTGTGTTTTCTGAATAAAATCTTTTTATTTGCATACATTTTAATAGAACCAATACAAAAGATTTTATTCAGAAATTATGAATAATACATTTTACCATGAAAACAACAAATGCGGCTTGAAAAGAACCGACTTCCAAAAGGAAATTGCCGGAAAAAGAACAGACCTGTTCATTCTTACCAACAGCCATGGAGCTGAAGTCGCAGTTACCAATTATGGCGGTGCATTGCTAGCCATTATGGTACCCGATAAAAACGGGAACTTTGCCAATGTAGTACAAGGACATGACTCTATCGAAAAAGTCATCAACAGTCCGGAACCGTTCCTCAGCACATTGATTGGACGCTATGGCAACCGTATTGCAAAAGGCACATTCACCTTAAAAGGAAAAGAATACAGTTTAACCATCAACAATGGTCCTAACTCACTTCACGGTGGTCCTACTGGATTCCATGCTAGAGTATGGGATGCCGAACAAACCGATGCTCAAACTCTTAAACTTCATTATCTTTCAGCCGAAGGGGAAGAAGGATTCCCTGGCAACGTAGACATTCATGTATGCTATACATGGACAAACGAAAATGAATTGATTCTGAAGTATCATGCTACAACCGACCAGACAACCATCATCAACATGACTCATCATGGATTCTTCAACTTGGCCGGACTTGCAACTCCTACTCCAACTGTAGAAAATAACATTGTAACTATCAATGCAGACTTCTATACTCCAATGGATGAAGTTTCTATTCCTACTGGAGAAATTGCAAAAGTAGAAGGAACACCAATGGACTTCCGCACTCCACATACCATAGGAAGCCGTATCAACGAGCCTTTCCAGCAATTGGTATTCGGTGCCGGATATGACCACTGCTATGTATTAAACAAGAAAGAACCTGGAACACTTACCTTTGCTGCTAAATGTGTAGAACCTAACAGTGGCAGATGTATGGAAGTCTATACTACCGAGCCAGGAGTACAACTCTATACAGCCAATTGGCACAATGGTTTCGAAGGATGGCATGGAGCTACATTCCCTGCTAGAAGTGCAATCTGCTTCGAAGCACAGCACTTCCCTGACACACCAAATAAAGGTCATTTCCCTTCTGCAATACTAAATCCAGGAGAGGAATACACACAGATAACCGTCTATAAATTTAACACTGAAAACAAATAACAATTAATATTTCTAAAAAATGGCTCAACAAAAGAAACAATGGGGTGCTATCGTAGTTATGATAGCCCTGTTCTCAATGATTGCGTTCGTAACCAATCTTTGTACTCCGATGGCTACCATCATCAAAAACCAGCCTGGTGGCGTATCCAACGTGCTAGCGCAAATCGGTAACTACGGTAACTTCATCGCTTACTTACTGATGGGTATTCCTTCAGGTATGCTTATCGCTAAATATGGCTATAAGAAAACTGCATTAATCGGTTTAATTGTAGGTATCATCGGTATCGGAATCCAGTGGATTAGCGGACAAATGGATGCTGCTGCAAACCTCGGACTTGTATTTGGTGTTTACTTGGTGGGCGCTTTCATCTCAGGTCTGTGTATGTGTATTTTGAACTGCGTAGTTAACCCTATGTTGAACCTCCTTGGTGGTGGCGGTAACAAAGGTAACCAATTAATCCAAATAGGTGGTGTATTCAACTCTTCAGCAGCCGTAGCTTGCTATATCTTGATGGGTGCATTGATTGCCGACATGACAAAAGCAAAAATTGCCGACGCCACTCCTGCCTTGATGATTGCATTGGCTATTTTCGTGATTGCTTTCATTGTAATCATGTTCACTAAGATAGAAGAACCAGAACAGGCTCCAGTACGTGTTGACTTGATTAAAGGTGCAATGAGCCACCGTCACTTTGCACTTGGCGCATTGGCAATCTTCCTTTATATGGGTATCGAAGTTGGTGTTCCTAATACTGTTCAACAGTCTTTGAACGCAGATGGCAACATTCCTCCTGCTACAGTAGGTATGATTGTTGCAGTTTACTGGTTTATGATGTTAATCGGCCGTTTTGTAGGCGCTAGCATCGGCGATAAGGTAAGTAGCCGCACAATGATTACCACTGTATCTTCAGCAACTATCCTTTTAGTACTCTTCGGAATCTTTGCTCCAGCAGACGTTACAGTAAACTTCCCTGGAGTTGACTGGGGAGCTTTAACCATTATCTGGCAGGAAATTCCATTGGGAATCTTCGCATTCTTACTGGTCGGCCTTTGCACATCTGTAATGTGGGGATCTATTTTTAACATGGCTGTAGAAGGATTGGGTAAATACACAGCTATTGCCAGCGGTATTTTCATGACAATGGTATTTGGTTGCGCAGTAATGATGTTTATCGAAGCAGCCGTTGCTGATATGTTCGGCTTTACTGCTAGTTTCTGGGTAGTGATTTTCTGTGCTGCATATATTTTATTCTATGCTTTGGTTGGATCAAAAGTTACCAAAAGAGAAGAATAATCAACTAACATTTAAATAAAAGTTCCGAGACAACGGAAAGATATAAAAATATTAACCTTTTAAATATTACCATTATGGATATAGAAGTTGTAAGAAGTCGTTTTATCAAACACTTTGATGGAACCACAGGTTCAGTATATGCTTCACCAGGACGTATCAACCTTATCGGAGAACATACCGACTACAATGGTGGATTTGTTTTCCCTGGAGCGGTTGATAAAGGTATAGTAGCAGAAATCAAGCCAAACGGGAAAGACAAAGTATGTGCTTATTCTATCGACTTGAAAGACTACGTAGAATTCGGTTTGAATGAAGAAGATGCTCCAAGCGCTAGCTGGGCGAGATATATTTTCGGAGTTTGCCGTGAAATGATTAAACGAGGTGTTGATGTAAAAGGATTCAATACTGCTTTTGCCGGTGATGTGCCTCTAGGTGCAGGTATGTCTTCATCTGCAGCTTTGGAATCAACCTATGCTTATGCATTGAACGATTTGTTCGGTGACAATAAAATAGATAAATTTGAATTGGCAAAGGTTGGTCAGGCTACAGAACATAATTATTGTGGTGTAAAATGTGGTATCATGGACCAGTTTGCATCTGTATTTGGAAAAGAAGGTAGCTTGATGCGCTTGGATTGCCGTTCTATGGAATACCAGTACTTCCCGTTCAAACCAGAAGAATACCGCTTGGTATTGGTTGATTCTGTAGTAAAACATGAATTGGCTTCTTCGGCTTATAACAAACGCCGCCAAAGCTGCGAAAATGTAGTAGAAGCTATTAAGAAGACGCATCCTGAAGTTGAATTCTTGCGCGACTGCAACATAGAAATGCTGAATGATGTAAAAGCTGAGGTTAGCGAAGAAGACTATAAACGTGCAGAATATGTAATTGAAGAAATCCAACGAGTAATCGATGTATGCGATGCTTTGGAACGTAGCGATTACGAAACTGTAGGCCAGAAGATGTATGAAACTCATTATGGTATGAGCAAACTGTACGAGGTTAGCTGTGAAGAACTAGACTTCCTCAATGATATAGCATTCGATTGTGGAGTAACAGGCTCACGTGTAATGGGCGGCGGCTTTGGTGGATGCACTATCAACCTAGTTAAAAACGAACTGTATGAAACATTCATTTCTACAGTAAAAGAACGTTTCACTGCTAAATATGGTCATAGTCCTAAAGTATATGACGTAGTTATCAGCGATGGTTCTAGAAAACTTTGCTAAGAAAACGATTCTTACAGAAGCATAAAAAGAACGGAAGGGAGTGGCATGTGATGAAGCCACTCCCTTCTTTTTTCTCAATACAAATGCATATCCGTTGCATTAGCAATTCATCGTTTTCCGCACAATGGAGTCTTGCCTTTTGCCTCCGGCTGTATGACTCCCGCCATTGGAGAACTCATTGGGGAGTCTTACATCCATCAACCCATAATCAGCCCAGAACATCCCCCAAAAAGGCCTTCCTTGCTTAAACTCAAGTTAAACTTGTCTTTAAAGCAAGGAAGGCCATCTTAAATATTTCAATCTAATGAAATCTGTTTATTAATAAACTTCTACTTTATCGGCTAGTGACTTACACTTTTCACGCAAAGCATCCAAGTCACCGTCATTCTTATCATAGCATACTACTACCCCCATTCTACGGTTCAATTTAGTAAATGGCTTTCCAAAGATACGCAGATAAGTATTTGGCTGAGAGCAAACATATTCCAAGCCTCTATATTGAGGAGTTTTTTTTGCAGCAACAGACGAGAGTATCACAGCACTCACTCCTATATGTTCTTGCACAATACCAGGGATAGGCAATCCCAAAATAGCATAGAGATGCAATTCAAATTCATTTAAGTTCTGAGTATTGGCCAATGTAACCATACCAGTATCATGCGGACGAGGAGACAGCTCTGAAAAATACACCCCATTTTCATGGCTCAAGAAAAATTCAACTCCCCACAAGCCATATCCAGTCAACGCTTCCGTCACCTTTGCAGCCATCTGTTGTGCTTCAGCCAAATATTCAGGAGCGATATGTACCGGCTGGAAACTCTCACGGAAATCACCTCCCTTCTGCACATGACCGATAGGTGGGCAGAATAAAGTTGGTCCATCCTTCTGAGTCACAGTAAGCAGTGTAATTTCACTATCGAAATGAATAAACTCCTCTACAATTAATTCCTTAATATCTCCACGGCTACCTTCGCATCCATAAGCCCATGAATATTCCAAATCTTCCGGACCTTTTGCTACAGACTGCCCTTTACCCGAAGAAGACATCAGCGGCTTGATGACACAAGGATAACCAATCTTTTCAGCAGCCTCTTTCAGTTCTTCATAAGAAGTAGCGTAAAAATACTTAGCTGTCTTCAAGCCCAGTTCCTTAGCAGCCAAATCACGAATAGCCTTACGGTTCATCGTGTAATTTACGGCACGTGCACTTGGCACTACCTGTACGCCTTCTTTTTCCAGATGATACAGACGTTCGGTACGAATAGCTTCTATTTCTGGTACAATAATATCAGGACGATATTTAGATACTACACGGTCTAGTGCCTCACCATCGAGCATACTAAACACTTCACAAGCATCTGCCACCTGCATGGCAGGAGCACCTTCATAAGAATCGCACGCTATTACGTACTGTCCCAAACGTTTTGCAGCTATGGTAAATTCCTTACCCAGTTCACCGGAACCTAGCAAAAGTATTTTCTTTGTCATATCCTTTTTAAAGTTAATCCTTTATTAAAAGCAAAGATAAGTATTTTTTCGGTTCCAAGCATTAAGATCTATGCAAATTCCTCTTTACAAAACACTGAAACTGTTTAATTCTACCCACCTATTCTTTCATGAGAAAATAACTTTTACAAAAAAATGCCCCAACATTCATTTAAGAACATCGGGACATAAAAAACAATTGTTTCAAATCTGCCAGTATCCTTTTATCCTAATACAAGAAAATACTTCCACATAATAAACAGAAAGAAACACCACATCAATGAAAATATCCAAACAAGGACCAAAGTTGTCTTTACTGAAGTCGACACAGGGGACCACACTTTAAAGCATTGCATAATAAGTTGCAACATAGCTACCAAAGGGATACCTACTACAAATAGTCCTCCCACCGCCATGCTTATCATAAAGAAAGGATAAGAAGATAATACACCCCATTCTATTTCCGGCATTAAATCATAACAAAAATCAGGGAAATCAACCAACAGCTGAGTATCTACCAGCAATGCAGATATAAATGCAAAAAATAGCACTAAGAACAAAGGGAATACACAAATTGCTACAGATATCAATAAAATCTTTATCAGCAAACCTGCCAAATAAACAATTCCATTGACTATTTTGTGCAACAAAGATTCTGTATTTCCTGACTTTACCGCATCACCAGTTCTTTCAAAACCATCTGTCACCGTACGACCTATATTTTCCATATTAATATCTTCACCACGCATCTGCAATTTTTCGGTAGCGGTACGTGCCACCGGAATAATCACCCAAGCTATCAAATAAGCCAAAAAAAGTCCTTTTATACCCAACCCAAGCAACAGGACACAAACACGGACCCAAGTGACATCCCATCCCCAATAGGTAGAGAGCCCTGAAAGGACCCCTCCCAAAATGCGGTCATCCATATTACGAAACAATTTGCGAACCGCCTTTTTCCCTTTGGGTTTTCGAGGCTGTTCTTGACCGTCTTCGGGTTCTTCCTCCAAATCTTCAGGCTTCCCCATACGTGCAATGACCTCTTCTACCTCAGCAATTGTAATCACCAGCAGCCCTTTTCCCAAATATTCATTGAAAAGTTCCGCTATACGGCTTTCCATATCACACACTATTTCTTCCGCATCATTTTCCCTACTAAAGTGAATGCGCAGATTATTCAAATAATTATCCAACAGATAATAAGCATCCTCGTTTATCTGATAAACAGTTCCGCCCAAATTAACAGTTAATGTCTTTTTCATCAGTTTTTACAGTTAAAAGTTTTGTCCTTAAATGATTTACCGTATCCGACAAATCATCCCATGCTTGCTGAAGTTCTGACAAGAACTCCTCGCCCAATTCTGTCAAACAATAATACTTTCTAGGAGGTCCTTGAGTCGATTCAACCCATTCATACGACAGCAAACCGTCGTTTTTCAATCGGGTAAGCAGTGGATAAAGAGTACCTTCTACCACTATCAGCTTAGCTTCCTTCAAGTTTTGGATGATATCAGAAGCATAAGAGGCTTCCCGGTGCAGCAAAAGAAGAATACAATATTCAAGCATTCCCTTCCGCATCTGAGATTTTACATTGCCTACATTCATTTTATCTGTTATTTTATACACCACAAATATATGCAATACTTTAATACCTTGTATTGCATAGTACTTTTAATTTGTAATATTTAACACTCAACGAGAACAAATTGACACACATCTCCCTCCACCTATGAAGCACTTGCATTCAACGAAACAATTTTGACGGCTATATAACAATCCGCAAACCTGTATTAAAGATTCAGGTGCAACGTAGTAATGGTTAACCTTCTTGATGCAATACCGTCTTTTTTGCCGGAGAAAACTTGAGTTACAATCACCGATTTATAAAATACAGACACAGATTGATGAAACAACACCTGCATTTCATTAATCCGTGTCTGTAACTCAAAAATCTGTGAAGATGACTCGAGAAATAACAATCCCCCCTAAAATTACCTGAGAGATAGTTAGATTTTATGCATCTTATTCCACCCACGGTTAGTCATGGAGTCATTATATCTAAAGAGACAGGCAAATGGTCACTGAAACCTCCTTGATATTTCATTCCATGATAAGTACGAAACGGTTTCTTTCCACCATAGGTTTCGTCAGTCTGAAACAAAAAGGGAAAGTTTAAAATTTGAGCATTGGAATAAGAAGTAGACAAAGTATGAGTTCCATCTAAAAATGTACCGTTTACTATCAGCTGGTCAAGTATCCCCCACTCTCCGCGATAGCGGTAAGTTCCACCGTCCCTGCCATCCATCAAATTATACAAAGAGGACAAATTAATTGTTCCCGCCGGACGAACCGCTTGCAGTACCTCCGAAAAGACTTTATCGGATGGATAATCATTAAAATCACCCAATATTACTACATAGGGAGTTTGCCGTATAGCCATAACAGAATCTACGGCTTGTTTCAAACGTTCCGCCGTATGCAACCGATACGGCTCACTTTTCTTTTTCCCTCCGGAGCGCGAAGGCATATGGCACACAAAAAAATCAATCGTATCCGAAGAGACAACCCTTCCAGCCACATGCAAGATATCTCGAGTAGGACGAGTACTTATCTCAGGACAAAATGGAATGCGAATACTTTCCGAGCTAATAAAACGAAAGGTATAAGGCTGATAAAGCAACGCTACATCAATGCCACGCTCATCTGGCGAATCCGTCATTACGTAACGATAACCAACTTCACGCAAAGGAGAATATTTAACCAGGCTCTCCAGGCAATATTCATTTTCAACTTCACACAGACCTACCACATCAGGCACTTGCAACTTTACAGATGAAGCAAGAATCACCTTGGCCACAGCAGAGACTTTATGCTGAAACTTGCGATAGTTCCAGCCACGTATTCCTCCCGGCAGATATTCCTCATCGTGCTTCAACGAATCATGACGACAGTCAAAAAGATTCTCTACATTATATTCTAAAACACGAAAGGTTTGCTGAGCTGCACACTCAGCGAATGTGCAGCAGACAGCAAACCCTATCAATATCCTATAATGAATTAAATTCATGCTTTAGCAGGAATATGTACCAGTACATCTTTTAGGTGACGCCAGAATTTGTCAACTGTAGGAATAAGCATACGTTCATCAGGCGAATGAACTCCACGAAGAGTAGGGCCAAATGATACCATATCCAATGAAGGGTATTTTTCAAGGAACAACCCACATTCCAGCCCTGCATGGATAGCCTTTACTTTAGGGGCCACTCCAAACAACCTTTCATAGCTTTCGGCAGCAATCTTCAATATTTCAGAAGATGGGTTTGGCTTCCACCCCGGATAACCGTCGCCGGTAGTCACTTCAGCGCCACCCAAGATAAATGCCGAACGTACCATCTGTGACATATCCTTACGAGAAGAAAGGATTGAGCTACGCTGGCTGGTACCCACTACAATCTTGCCGTCTTTCTGCTTGATTGAAGCAAGGTTAGAAGAGGTTTCCACCAGTCCCTCTATTTCCTGACTCATCGCATACACCCCATGATGTACGGCATAGATAGAATGCAAGAAACGCTTCATAGCTTCCAGTTCCATCACCTCTGTTCTTGACGATTCAGATTCCAAGTCCATATGTAAAGTCGGCTCTGTTACAGAATACTCGCCTTCCACTTCTGCCTGGAAGATATTCAGCTCCACACGTACCGATTCCTTTTCAGGCATAGGGACAGCACATACAGCCGATGCTTCGCGTGCAATTGCATTATGCAAGTTACCACCATCAATTTCACACAGGCGCAGATCATACTTGTTCAACAATCTCATCAAATAACGGTTCATCAGCTTGTTGGCATTAGCACGGTTCTTGTTGATATCATCACCCGAATGTCCTCCGGTAAGACCATTGATTACCACACGGAAAAAGAAATATCCTTCGGGTGCCTGAACCATCGGGCAAGGATATACGGCAGTAGTACCCGCACCACCAGCGCATCCGATAAACAGTTCACCATCATCTTCCGAATCAAGGTTAATCAGAATATCTCCGCTCATAAAACCTTCTTTCAAAGCGAACGCACCAGTCAATCCCGTTTCTTCATCCACAGTAAAAAGGCACTGAATCGGACCATGCTCCATGTCTTTCGAATCCAGCACAGCCAACTGCGCCGCCATACCGATACCATTGTCGGCTCCCAATGTAGTGCCTTTCGCTTTAAGCCATTCGCCATCCACGTAAGTTTCTATCGGGTCATTGTCGAAATCATGCTCGGTGGCAGCATTCTTTTCGCAGACCATATCCATATGAGCCTGCAGCACGACAGTTTTCAAATGCTCCTTTCCCGGAGTGGCCGGTTTAACGATGAGCACATTTCCCGCTTCATCCAATTTATATTCCAATCCATGTTTTTGAGCAAACTCCACTAAATATGCTCTAATCTTACCCTCTTTCTTTGAAGGACGTGGCACTTGACATATTTCATCAAAGTAACGAAATACCACTTCAGGCTGCAAATCTTTTTTTTCCATAAATTATTTCTTTTATCAGTTTTACAGATAACATATTATTGCAAAAATAAGTTAAAAACACCAATAAACCGCTTTAGAATGCACTTTTTTCAGTCAGGAAAAGGTTATATCAGTTCAAAAACTTTATATTTGCACCACAAAATTAATAGAAATGCTTAAGACTATAGTTATTACAATGTTAATTGTTGCTATCTGTATAGCACTATTATCTATAAAAATACTTATAAAGAAAAACGGAAGGTTTCCTAACTCACATGTCAGTGGAAGCAAGGCGATGAGAAAAAAAGGTATTGGATGTGTCCAGTCGCAAGACCGCGCTGCACAAAAAACAAACCCTCACGCCATAGCGGAAAGAAAAAACGGTAAGGCTGAAGAAACCGAACCTGAAGAAGCCTAAATACAGATTTATACACACATAAGATAGAAAAACAATTATGAAAGGAATGAAGAAAATCTTAAACGGATTTTTGGCACTTGCAATGGTATTTATGTTTATCCAATGTGCCGACAACAAGACTAACAATTCATCGAGTGCAGCGCCTGCAGCAGTTAGCGGACCAGCAAACATGAAGATTGCTTATGTAGAAATCGACTCTTTGCTTACTAAATATCGCTACTGGAATGACTTGAACGAGATGATGATTCAGAAAGAAGAAAACATCCGTACTACATTGAATGAAAAGGCTAAAGACTTGGATAAAGAGATGAGAGAATTCCAGCGCAAACTGGAAAACAACGGTTTTGCTAGCCGTGAACGTGCAGAACAGGAAAACATGCGTATCGCAAAGAAACAGCGCGACTTGCAGCAGTTGCAGGAAAAACTGACTAACGAGTTGCAGACTGAGAACCAAAAGAACAGCCTTCAACTGCGTGACTCTATCAACTCTTTCTTGAAAATCTACAACAAAGACAAAGGATATAGCCTCATCATCAGCAATACAGGTTTCGACAACTTACTGTATGCAGACCAGTCTTTCAATATCACAGAAGAAATTGTGGAAGGATTGAATGCACGATACACTCCTGCTGCAAAAAAATAATTAAAACATAAATCATAAAAAAACAGCCGCACCAAGAAGGACGGCTGTTTTTTTGTTTATGCAAAAACAAAAAAAGCTGAACAAATCAGCAATATTTTTGTTTTCTTAGTTATAGACCGGAAAGCAGTAATGCTACTATTAGTACATTAACCATGTTCCTACTGCATCACCGACCCTAAATTAAAAAACAACAATAAAAGATGAAGTAAAGTCATGGAAACTTTTACGGAACTAATAAATTCTCACATTCCTATATTGGTAGATGTTTTTGCGGAATGGTGCACTCCATGCAAAATGATGTCAGAAACGCTCAAACAAGTAAAGGAGAAACAAGGTGAAGCGCTACGCATCATCAAAGTAAATATTGACAAAAATCCTCAATTTGCACAACATTACATCATCAACTCCGTTCCTACCTTAATGATATTTAAAGAAGGGAAACAGCTTTGGAGACAAAGCGGAGTCATCGATGCCAATGAACTAAATAAAATTATCGACTTGTTTAAATAGATTTTTCATGTAATGGCTGCCTTCTTCAAATACCGATTTCAGACAAGTAGGCAGCCTCTTCTTTATTATTTCTTGACCTTACTCCGATACATGGCAGCACATTCCATGACATCGCGTACAAAATTATAAGTTTCCGTGCCGCGAAAATATCCATTTTTACACACAGGATCCTGATAATATTTCTCATGGTTTTTAAGCAGCAAATAGTGCTCTACTTGATGACTCCACACATAACGGCTACGCCCGTACTTTTCGGCCAAGGCCATAGCATCCGTCACATGTCCTACACCCGCATTATAAGCAGCCAATACAAATTTCAGCCGCTCCTCCTTATCGGATACCTTTGAAAACAACCGCTGCAAATAAGCAATGTATTTCACCCCTGCCTTGATGCTTTCTTCAGGATCGGCCTCTTTTCCAGCAGGCACTCCCATTGCCCTTGCTGTAGCCGGCATCAACTGCATCAGCCCTTTAGCTCCTGCCCACGACACCACATGAGTGTCAAAGTTCGATTCAATATAAGCTAGCGACGCCAACATGCGCCAATCCCACCCTATTACTTCGGCATATTTACGAAACAGCGCATCATATATAGAAATCTTGCCATCTTTAAGCGAAAGTATCGTTCCATGAAATGGCAGTTTGTTAAGTTCAAAATACCTTTTAGCACAAGCCTTAAACTCAGGTGAATTAATATTCTCCTTATGCCATTTATCTGCAGCTTGAGCCAACTGAGGAGATGTTTTCCTTACAGCCCATGAAGAGCGCTGATCGAAACTAATCTCCAAGTGAATATCCAAGTTAGAATGATAAGTGCGGTTTATCCTTGCCACCTCATTAGAAGCAACCGTGTAGTCAATCTTCCCCTCGGCCACCATTGTTATCAATTCATCAATCGTCAAAGTATCCCCTTTTACCTGATGGATAACAATTCCGCCTCCCAGTTCTTTATCTAAATTTTCCAGACGAGTCAAATATTTCCCCGGCTGCACATACACCTCTTTCCCTATCAGTTGTGTCACATCATTAACCGATTTTCTTGCACGGCGCTGTACCAACACTTGATGAGTAATATTCTCCTTTCCACAATAAATCAGACTATCTTTCCACTGGTTGGTCATATTTAGATTATAGGCTATCAAATCGCCTTCCCCACGACACAATGCCGATACCATTTCCGCAGAATTGTGCATCACCTTGACACGTAATTCCACACCCAAGGAACGGGCAAACTGCTGTGCTAGTTCATACTGGAACCCCATCGGTTCTCCACGATAGTCAAAATAAGAAGTAGAGTTATTGACCGTCAAAACCACCAGTTCCCCTTTATCTACAATCTGCGGCAAGTCACAACAAGCCTCTTCTTGCCCTCCTCTATGCCTTAAATGGCAGGAAGAGAACAAAAAAAGGAAACAGATCGACCATATCAGCCGAATGGCATTCATCTGCCTACTATTTTTTCGATATACATTTTCAAGATTTCAATAGCTTTTCGGTTATATCCACCCTGAGGAATAATCAAGTCGGCAAAACGCTTGGCCGGTTCTATAAATTCCAAATGCATCGGCTTTAAAATCTTAGTATAACGCTCCATCACAGCCTCTGCCGTACGGCCACGCTCTACTACATCGCGCTGAATAACTCGAATAAGACGCTCGTCCGGGTCTGCATCCACAAAGATTTTCAAGTCCATCTGGCTGCACAAAGAAGGATCGCTCAGGGCAAGAATTCCTTCTATAATCACGACCTTGCGAGGCTCTACATGCACCGTTTCAGTCTGTCGGGTGCAAGTAATAAACGAATATACCGGCTGTTCAATAGCTGTATTGCAACGGAGCTGAGCCACATGACGGCGCAACAAATCCCAATCAAACGCATTCGGATGGTCAAAATTAATACTCTGCCGCTCTTCTACCGGCACATGACTGCTATCCTTATAATAAGAATCAAGCGGAAGAATAGCTACCTCATCCGCATTAAGACTTTCCACAATACTCTTTACTACGGTTGTTTTTCCGGAGCCCGTACCTCCTGCAATTCCAATGATAATCATATCCGTATTTCAATAATAAGTTATACATTTGCATTATTTACAAATTTACGATAAATCATAAAATAAACAAGTATGGTAAAGCACATTGTTTTATTCAAATTGAAAGACACGCTTACTCAAGAAGAAAAAAGCGGAATCATGCACCAATTCAAGGCTGCTATCGAAGCATTGCCGGCACAAATCAGTTGTATCCAGCATATCTTTGTGGGACTGAATATGAATCCTGATGAAAAATGGGATATCTGCCTGGAAAGCCAGTTCAACTCGCTAGAAGATGTACATACTTACAGCAAACATCCTGCACACCTTGCAGCTGCAAGTATCATCAAAGAAGCCAAAGCCGACCGGGGCTGCACCGATTTTGAATGCTGACCTTGTCATCTTCCGTTTAACTAAAGTACAAGCATAATGGAAAAACTGCTCAATCCGTGGAAAGATATGGAAGGCTATTGCTGCTTTGGCTGTGCCCCACAAAACGAATCCGGACTGAAAATGGAATTCTATGAAGATGGTGATGAAATTGTCAGTTTCTGGAAACCAGAACCACAATATCAAGGATGGCTGAACACTCTTCATGGAAGAATACAGGCCGTACTGCTAGATGAAATTTGTGAATGGGTAGTCATCTGCAAACTGCAAACCACCGAAGTTACTTCCAAGATGGAGACACGCTATCTCAAGCCAGTTTCAACCCTCGAAGAAAAACTTACACTAAAAGCTTCCATTCGGGAACAAAAACGGAACATTATCCTCATCGACACCGCCCTTTACAATGAGGCCGGCGAATGTTGCACCAAAGCTCTCTGCACTTATTTTGCCTTTCCACAAGAAAAAGCAAGACAAGAAATGTACTTCCGGGAATGTCATACAGAGAAAGAAACAGAAGGAATCTCTTTGACATAACATAAGCATAAGGCGCCAAAAAGGAATAAAAACAAACTTTTTACGCAAGTTGTTTGGAAATATGAAATTATTCAAATACATTTGAGTTTATACAAACAACTCAACAAAAATGAATAATCACACTACATATCATCAGCATTTCCATCATCCTAACGCAATAACACGGTAGGTGCTATGATGTATAGTTACACCAGTCTATCTCAAAAGGCTTACCGTATATACTAAAGCTATATGTGGTAAGCCTTTTTTTAGACTCCAAAAACTCAATACTATGTTAAGAATAGCCGTACAATCCAAAGGCCGACTCTTTGAAGATACAATGGCCTTACTTGCAGAAGCTGATATCAAGATACCCGCATCTAAAAGGACACTGCTCACCCAGTCTTCCAACTTTCCCATGGAAATCCTTTTCCTACGCGACGATGACATTCCACAGACTGTGGCTTCGGGAGTTGCCGACTTAGGTATTGTGGGAGAAAATGAATATATAGAGCGAGCAAAAAAAGCCAGTGTCATCTACCGGTTAGGGTTCAGCAAATGCCACTTGTCTTTAGCTATCCCTAAAGAAACTGAATATACGGGAGCAGAATGGTTTAACCATAAGAAAATCGCCACATCGTATCCACACATCCTACAGCAATACCTTGACAGCAAAGGGATTGACGCCGACATACACGTCATCAACGGCTCTGTAGAGATAGCACCAAGTATCGGACTAGCTGATGCAATTTTCGACATTGTCAGTTCTGGCTCAACCTTAATCAGCAATAAGCTGAAAGAAGCAGAAGTGGTAATGTCAAGTGAAGCTCTGCTCATTGGAAATCCTTCGCTTTCCAAAGAGAAGCAAGCAGTTATAGAGGAGCTTATTTTCCGCATTGAGGCAGTGAAGGCTGCAGAGGATAAGAAATATGTATTGATGAATGTACCCAACGATAAGCTCAAAGAAATTACAGCTGTCTTGCCGGGGATTAAAAGTCCTACCATTATGCCATTGGCTACAGATGGGTGGAGCAGCATACACACAGTACTCGACCAGAAACGCTTTTGGGAAATCATCGGAAAACTGAAAGCTCTTGGAGCACAAGGTATTTTAGTCTTGCCTATCGAAAAAATGATTCTATAATCTTTCCTAAGATAAAAACCTTAGTACTTAACCACCATAAAACGATAAAATCTATGAACATCATCAAATATCCTATCCGCTCAGAATGGAACAGTGTGCTGAAACGAGATAACCTTCAAAGTGAAAACATACAAGAGGAAGTGGCAAATATATTGAATGAGGTGAAACACAGAGGTGACCATGCTGTATTGGAATACGAAAAAGTATTCGACAAAGTACAGCTGTCTGCTCTGGCAGTAACCACAAAAGAGTTTGAAGTGGCCGAAAAGGAAGTCGGCATTGAACTGAAAGCTGCCATTTTATTGGCCATCAACAACATCAAGACATTCCACAGTGCACAAAAGATGCAACTCAAGAAAATTGAAACCCTTCCGGGAGTAACCTGTTGGCAGCAACCTTCAGCAATAGAAAAAGTTGGACTGTACATTCCAGGAGGAACCGCTCCGCTGTTCTCTACTGTATTGATGCTGGCTATCCCGGCACAAATAGCAGGCTGCAAAGAAATCATACTTTGCACACCACCCGACCGCAATGGGAAAATACATCCCGCCATACTTTATGCCGCAAAAGCAGCAGGAGTACATAAGGTATTCAAAGCAGGAGGTGTACAAGCTATCGGAGCAATGGCCTACGGAACAAGCAGCATTCCTAAAGTATACAAGATTTTCGGACCGGGCAATCAATATGTCATGGCGGCCAAGCAGCTGGTTGCCTTACATGGTGTAGCAATTGATATGCCGGCAGGACCATCGGAAGTGGTGGTCGTGGCCGATAAAACTGCCAATCCAACTTTCGTTGCAGCCGACCTTCTTTCACAAGCCGAACACGGATCTGACAGTCAAGCCTTGCTCATCACTACCTCTGAACAACTTCTCAACCAAGTGCCAATAGAAATACAACAGCAACTTGAAGCCTTACCAAGAAAGGAATTGGCCTCACGTTCCTTGAAGTCGAGCCGCCTTATCTTAGTAAAAGATTTGGCAGAAGCCATTGACATGGTCAACCTATATGCTCCTGAACATCTGATTATCCAGACACAAGACTATCATAAAGTAGCTTCCCAAATCATCAATGCCGGCTCTGTGTTTCTTGGACACTATGCTCCGGAAAGCGCAGGCGACTATGCTTCGGGCACCAATCATACACTCCCCACCAATGGATTCGCCAAAGCATACAGCGGTGTATGCCTGGACAGTTTCATCCGTAAAATCACTTTCCAAGAAATCACTCCAGAAGGTATATCCACTATCGGACCGGCAGTACAGGTTATGGCAGCCAACGAATATCTGGAAGCTCACAAAAATGCCATTACCGTACGATTAAACGAACTAAGAAACAAGAAATAACAAAATGAAAACTATAAAAGAACTTACACGCCCCAATATCTGGAAACTTCAGCCATATTCTTCCGCACGTGATGAATATAGCGGAAAAGCAGCATCCGTATTCTTGGATGCCAACGAAAGCCCATACAATCGGCCCAACAACCGCTATCCAGACCCTCAGCAAAAAGAGTTGAAAGATTTGATTGCACCGATAAAACGAACTACTCCAAAACAAATCTTTTTAGGCAACGGAAGTGATGAAGCCATTGATTTGCTTTTCAGGATATTCTGCCAGCCAGCCATTGACAATGTGGTTGCTATCGACCCAACCTATGGGATGTATCAAGTATGTGCCGATATCAATGAGGTGGAATATCGAAAAGTAGCTTTAGACAAGGATTTTCAATTCGATGCCTCCTCTCTTTTGGAAGCAGCCGACAATCATACCAAACTCATCTTTCTCTGTTCGCCCAACAATCCAACAGGAAACAGCCTCAACAGAGCAGAAATCATCAAACTACTCCGGGAGTTCGACGGACTTGTCATTTTAGATGAAGCATACATTGATTTTTCTTCCAATCCATCCTTTCTCTCGGATTTGAACAATTTTCTGAACCTCATCATACTACAGACATTTTCCAAAGCCTGGGGAAATGCTGCCATACGCTTGGGGATGACCTTTGCTGCTCCCGAAATCATCGAACTGATGAACAAAATCAAATATCCGTACAATGTAAACCGACTCACACAACAAGAAGCCATCCACATGATGCAAAGACATTACAAAGTACAGGAATGGATTCACTCTCTCCTTGAAGAAAGAGCACGTATCATCGAGCTATTCAAGTCTTTGCCTTGCTGCAAGAAAGTGTTTCCTACTGATGCCAATTTCTTTTTGGCACAAATGACAGACGCCACTCGCATCTATCATTACCTGGTAGACCATGGAATCATTGTCCGAAATAGAAGTCACATCAGCTTATGCCAAAACTGCCTGCGCATCACCATTGGCACACGACCGGAAAATGATGTTTTACTAAATGCATTACGTTCGTTTAACTAACTGTTTCTGCTATGAAAAAAAGAGTCTTATTTATTGACCGCGACGGGACTTTAGTAAAAGAGCCCCCAGTTGATTACCAATTGGATAGTTTTGAAAAACTGGAATTTTACCCTAAAGTATTCCGTAGCCTGTATTTTATCCGGCAACAGCTGAACTTTTCGTTTGTCATGGTTACCAATCAAGACGGATTAGGTACAGACTCTTTCCCTGAAAACACTTTCTGGCCGGTTCATCAATTTATTCTCCATACTTTAAAAGGAGAAGGGATTACTTTTGACCATCAATTCATTGACCGCAGCTTTCCAGAAGACAATGCACCCACCCGAAAGCCATGCACCGGAATGCTCACCCAGTATCTGGACCGTGAGAAATATGACTTGGAACATAGTTTCGTGATAGGAGACAGAGCTACAGATGTAGAACTGGCAGCCAATTTGGGATGTCGTGCCATTCTGCTACAACCCGACCGGACGCTACTAAAAGGCAACAACCAATTAAACTCCATTTGTGTACTGGCTACCTCCGACTGGGACCGGATTACAGAGTTCCTTTTTGCCGGAGAACGCATAGCTGAAATCAGACGTACTACAAAAGAAACCGACATACATGTCCGCATAAACCTAGACGGCAACGGTATCTGCCATATACACACAGGACTAGGTTTCTTCGACCACATGCTAGAACAAATAGGAAAACACGGAGGGCTGGATCTTGACATTCAGGTAAGAGGTGACTTGAATGTAGATGAACACCATACCATTGAAGATACGGCACTGACCTTAGGAGAATGTATCTCTCAAGCACTGGGAAATAAAAGAGGAATCGAACGCTATGGCTTTTGTCTGCCCATGGACGATTGCTTATGCCAAGTAGCTTTGGACTTTGGTGGACGCCCCTGGTTGGTATGGGACGCTGACTTTAAACGTGAGCGTATTGGAGATATGCCCACCGAAATGTTTCTTCACTTCTTCAAGTCGCTGAGCGATGCCGCACGAATGAACCTGAACATCAAAGCAGAGGGCAGCAACGAACATCATAAGATAGAAGGGATATTCAAAGCTTTGGCACGCAGCATACGCATGGCTGTAAAACGCGACATCCATCATTATCACATACCTTCCAGCAAAGGGTGTATCTAAATAGCCTCATCAAAAGAATAAAAGCCATACCAGAAACACTATACCTACCGCAAAGAACAGAAAGGACAACTTCAGCCAGAAAGTCTCTTTCCATTCTCTTTCCGCTTTCTGCTGAATCTCCTTCTGTATATGTTCCAGCTGTTCGGCCGAAATTTGAGGAGCATCCTTATTTTCTTTCACCTGAAGAAGTTGCAGATGAGTGTCTTTCATACGCTCCCTACTCCTGCGGCGCAACTCTCTGTTTTCCTTGTCGCGACGCAACATATCATTAATACAACCTAACGTTCCCATGACTCTCTGCTTTTAAAGATTTCTACCAAGCTACTAAAAAGGCATCAACAATCACTTGCACAAAGAAAAAATTATATATCTTTAGCAAAATAAAAAAACAAACCTTATAATACAGACCGATATGCGTATCCTTTTACCTTTCGTTATCCTGCTAATCCTAACAGGAAGCATTTTTACCCTAAACAAACCGTTAGCCCAGTTCAAGACTCCACAAGAAGCTCTTAAAGAAATAATGGAAGAAGCCCCTACCAAGACATACCACAATGACTTCTATGGGCATAACCTCAATTATCCAGAAGTTTTTCAATATGACACTGCTCCCACCGACAGTTTTCTCCGTCTTGCCTACCACAACCATGAGCGCTTTGTAATTGAATGTGAAGTGCTCACTGACCGGGAGATGACTCCTATCAAAAAGATGATGGAACAGACTGGAACAAAACTGCACGCACAACAATATACCCTACTCACAGACTCATTCACATTGACTGGTCCGCTTTTTGAGAACGGCGAACCGATAGCAGGGTATAGTTATCACTGCAAATATGTACGCAAACAAAAACTATGGTTTACCTACACCCTCTACTATCCTACTACCTACAAAGACTCTGTATCGAGCATACTCTTCTCCATTGACCAATGGAAAGCCATTGCATAAAAAAGTGCTTGGACAGAACAGATGACTACCTCAACCACTCTATCCAAGCACGCTATATGCTTAAGAATGCCACTACTTATTACTGATGCTGTTCGCGCAACAAATCATTCACAGTCTTTACCGGATTAAATGTACTCAACGGGACTTCAACAAATACAGTACTCCAGTCACTCATAGAACCGTTCCACAATCCCGGAAGTTCAAGAGCCTTTAAGTCTTTTCCATTCTTTGACTTGTAAGATATAAATCCTGTTGCCTTGTCCACATACTTCAGCAAGTCAAACTTATCACCTTTATAGTCACGAACTGCACAAACCAAATCTACCGGATTGAAATGAGTGCCCTGCTCAAACATAGCCCTCTTTTCCGGATTCTTCATGTCGATCTGAGAACTTTCCAAAATCTGCAGAGAGATAGTACCATCCGGATTATATGCCAAGAACGGACCGCCACCCGGTTCACCCACATTCTTCACCATACCACATACACGCATCGGACGATTCAGTTTCTTACGCAAATAAATCACCAGTTCAGCATCTTCTAGATACTTGATGTCTGTCTTGCGGCAACACAAACGCTGCTGAACAAAGCGAATCATATTTTCCAGGTCTTCATGACTATAGTGTCCGCTATCCAAAACTTTCAAGTATTCAAAAGCCTGCTGCTGAAGAGTAACCAATACACCAGCCAACAGTTTCTTGTAATTTACGGTATCCCCCTTCAAACGGTCAGGAACCACGTTGTCGATATTCTTGATGAAGACAATATCCGCATCCAAGTCATTCAAGTTCTCAATCAATGCTCCATGACCACCCGGACGGAACAACAACTTGCCATCACCATCACGGAATGGATGATTATCCATATCAGCAGCCACAGTATCTGTACTTGGCTTCTGTTCCGAGAAACTAATCTGATAATTCACACCAAATTTCTTGGCATACTTGGCAGCCTTTTCTTCTACCAGTTTAGCAAACATTTCACGATGTTCAGCAGAAACTGTGAAATGCACATTTACGTTACCCGATTTTCCGGCAGCGTATAATGCACCTTCCACCAAATGCTCTTCCAATGGAGTACGTGTTCCGTCAGCATAACGATGAAACTTCAAGAGTCCTTTTGGTAAAGCACCATAATTCAGTCCGGCACTTTCCAACAAATTGGCCACTACAGACTTATAATTGCCTTCCTTCACCAATACATCAATGCTCTTGCCGGCATTCTTCAAGCAAGCAGCATTCAGCTCGTCATAGAAAGCGAAATCATGCACACAACTAAAGAACTTCTTTTCGAATTCGGTAGTCGGAGTATCATAATCTGCCCCCAAGAACTCAAACATATTTTTGAACATACGGCTGGCAGCACCCGAAGCTGGCACAAATTTCACCACCTTCTTGTCACCGTCCAAATAAGCATCCCATGCAGCCAAATATTCCTTTTGTCCGGCTTCATCTGTCTCCAAGATGCCCTTGTTGTCTACAGATGCAGCTGCCGAAAGTTCCAAGTACGGAAAACCTTTTTCAAAACATGCCAACTGCTCAGCTATCTTTTCTTCTGAAATCCCCTTCTTGAGCAAAAGCTCCTTGTCATTAAGTGTTAACATATCAGATTTATTTTTGAGATAATATTCATTTTAATGTCTATTCGTTCCTCAAATGTATAAAAATTTGATTAGATTATTCCAATAATACTAGAAAAAAACTATCTTTACCTCAAAGTTAAAACAAAATACCATGGAAGAAGCAGCATTTTTTACACCAAATGAGCACAAGCAGCTCATATCTCTATACAGGAGACTACTGAAACTTTCGGGAGATACTTTGCAAAAAGACGATTGTAACAAACTGAAAACACATCTTACCAAAGTCATCTCTACCGACAGTATACCACGAAATGCGTTCGGAATGAACCCTATCATCAAGGATATGCAAACGGCAGTCATTGTGGCCGAAGAGGTAGGTATGAGACGAGCTTCCATCTTGGGTATCATGCTCCATGAATCTGTCAAGTTCGGACTCTGCCCGATTGAAGAGATACAGAAACTCTATGGGGAGGATGTGGCAGGCATCATCCGAGGTCTGGTCAAAATCAACGAACTTTACGCCAAGAGCCCTACCATCGAATCTGAAAATTTCCGCAACCTGCTTCTCTCTTTTGCCGAGGATATGCGGGTAATACTGATTATGATTGCTGACAGGGTAAACCTTATGCGACAGATAAAAGATGCAGCCAACGAAGAAGCCAAACTCAACGTAGCCAACGAGGCGGCTTACTTGTATGCGCCATTGGCACACAAACTGGGGCTCTACAAACTGAAATCGGAACTGGAAGACCTCTCTCTGAAATATACCCAGCATGATATCTACTATCATATCAAAGACAAGCTGAACGCAACCAAGGCAGCACGCGACCGCTACATCGATGCCTTCATCGAGCCGATTCGAAAAAAGTTGGAAGACAGCGGACTGGATTTCCATATCAAGGGAAGAACCAAGTCTATTCACTCCATCTACCAGAAGATGAAAAAACAAGGATGCCCGTTTGAGGGGGTATATGACCTCTTTGCCATCCGAATCATCTTGAACTCTCCGTTGGAAAAAGAGAAACAGGAATGCTGGCAGGTTTATTCGCTCGTGACCGATATGTATCTGCCTAATCCGAAGAGGCTGCGCGACTGGCTGTCAGTGCCTAAGAGCAACGGATACGAATCGCTTCACATCACTGTAATGGGACCCGAAGGTAAATGGGTGGAAGTGCAGATTCGTACTGAAAGGATGGACGAAATAGCCGAAAAAGGTTTGGCAGCACACTGGAGATATAAAGGTATCAAGGGAGAAAGCGGACTGGACGAATGGCTGAACTCTATCAGAGAAACACTGGAGAATGCCGACAACGACCTGGAGGTGATGGACCAGTTTAAACTGGACCTATATAAAGACGAGGTCTTTGTGTTCACTCCCAAGGGCGACCTTTACAAGCTGCCACAAGGAGCTACCGTACTCGACTTTGCCTTTACCATCCACTCCGGACTGGGATGCCGCTGCGTCGGTGCCAAAGTAAACGGAAAGAACGTACAGCTCAGACAACCACTGAATACAGGCGACCAAGTGGAAATCACTACATCCAATACACAGACACCTAAGCGCGACTGGCTGAACTTTGTACGGACTTCCAAGGCTAAATCGAAGATACGTCAGGCTCTCAAGGAAATCACTGCACGACAAACCGAATTTGCCAAAGAAACACTGGAACGGAAATTCAAGAACAAGAAACTGGAATACGACGAAGCTATCTTGATGCGCCTCATCAAAAAACTGGGATATAAGACAGTGACCGACTTTTACCAGGCCATAACCAGCGAAAATATTGACGCCAACCAGGTCATTGAACGATACACCGAAATGCAACGCCGCGAAACAGAGCAACGGGAGGAAATCTCTTACCGAAGTGCAGAAGGTTTCAACATGCAGCAAAGCTTAGACACCAAGAACTTCTACAAAGATGATGTGCTGGTTATCGACAAGGACCTGAAAGGCCTGGACTTTAATCTTGCCAGATGTTGTAACCCAATCTATGGCGATGAGGTGTTTGGCTTTGTCACCATCTCAGGGGGAATCAAGATTCACCGCTGCGACTGTCCGAATGCACACGAAATGAAATCACGTTTTCCATACCGTATCGTCAAGGCACGCTGGGCAGGAAAAAGCCAGGGCAAACAATACCCTATCACCTTGCGAATAGTAGGGCACGATGATATAGGCATTGTTACAAACATCACCTCTATCATCAATCACGAAACGGATATTCAGCTGCGTTCCATCAGTGTGGACTCAAATGACGGACTGTTTTCTGGCATGCTTACTGTAATGGTAGACGACACCTCCAAGCTGGAATCGCTCGTCAAGAAAATCCGTACGGTAAAAGGTGTCAAGCAAATCAGCCGCGGATGATAAAATGTTAATATTAGTAATAAATAAGAGTGAACCTCACAAAGAATTGTTACCTTTGGAATGTTTTACCAAAACGATTTTAATGAAATGAGAAAATTTTTTCTAACAACATTCATTCTTTTCTCGGCAGTAATTGCCCTTATGGCACAAGGTACCGCTAAAATCACTTTTGAAAAGACCACACACAATTTCGGGTCTTTTTCAGAAAATAACCCTAAAGTGACCTGCAAATTCAAGTTCAAGAATACAGGCGATGGACCATTGGTAATCCATCAGGCTATTGCTTCATGCGGATGTACTGTTCCTCAGTACCCTAAAGAACCAATCAAGGCGGGAGAAGAAAGCGAAATCACCATTACTTATAATGGTACCGGAAAATTTCCGGGACATTTCCGCAAGTCGATTACACTGAGAACCAATGCCGATAAGGAAATTGTGAGACTTTATGTAGAAGGTGACATGATGCCTAAATAAAAGCATACTCTCTACAGAAACAAAAAAAGCAAGCATGAGAAAGAGCCTGGCTGTATCTCATACTTGCTTTTTTATTTCTCTCGGCTCCACTTTCCCCAATTGTTACATTCTGACAAAATGTAATTCCAAAGCCGTGAGATTCTTGTTTTTACACCCACTGCACCACGGGTCCCTGATTTTTCGATTTTCTTTGTCCATCTCCACTCCTATCATTCTAATAGCCATTACATTAACACCATATAAGGCACTCACCATGTCATTGCATCTGGAGAAGAAAACAGACATTTAGCTCTTCAAAAAGAACAATTGAAAACAGTCAGAGAAAATAATATCGACATTTTGAGAAAAACAATTATATATTTTGGAGAAAATAATTACATAATCCGAAAAAAATGTCGATATGATTCCGACCTAAAAAGCTACCATATGGAATATTTTATGCATATACTCTCTATTTATCGCATAAAAATACCATTTTCCTTTACGGAAAGACTCTTTTGCCCTTTTTACAAGATAGCAAAAAACAAGGAAATACATCTTTTTGAAAGAAACCCGAGCAATTATCAAACATTATGGATGAAGCACCTGCTCGATAGCCTGCTTCAAATTGGCCTTTGGTAAAGCTCCCTGAGCCACCTGAGGAGTTCCATCCATTGGTACGAAAATTAAAGTCGGGACAGAACGGATTCCGAAAAGTCCTGCCAGCTCAGGCTCTTCGTCCACATCAATCTTATAGATGTCCACCTTTCCGTCATATTCCTCCGAAACCTCCTCCAGAATCGGAGCCAAAGCCTTGCAAGGTCCACACCACGACGCATAGAAGTCAATCAATGCAGGACGTTCTCCCAAAAATTTCCACTCCTGAGGGTTAGACTCATAGTCGGAAACTTTCTTCAAAAATTCACTTTTAGTCAAATGTACTGTTGCCATAATCTATCAGTTTTATAGTTCTATTTTATAAACAGACCGTTGCCGGTCCTTATTGTCGAGTGCAAATTTATAGGATTCTGACCTATCAATCAAACAGATTTATTCTATCTTTGCATTGATAAAATCAATAACAAGCCAACCATCCCAACCATGACACTTCAACAAATGGAATATATTGTGGCTGTAGACAAATACCGCCACTTTGTAAAAGCAGCCGAATCGTGCAACGTAACCCAATCGACTTTAAGTTCTCTGATACAAAAGCTAGAAGCAGAACTAGACCTTACCATCTTTGACCGCAACAGCCACCCCATCAAGCCTACCCTAATGGGAGAAAAGGTCATTCTGCAAGCCCAAGTACTACTGTTTCATGCTTCGCAACTCAAAGAAATGGTTCTCTCGGAAAAACAACAAGAGGAGGGCAGCCTGCGTATGGGCATCGCCTCTACCATTGCTCCGTATATTCTGCCCAAACTGTTCAAAGGACTGTCGGAGAAACATCCTTCCATACAACTAAAGGTAGAAGAAGCACGGGTTTCTACCATCATTCAAAAGCTAGCACGAGCAGAGCTGGACGTGGCTTTGCTAGCCACACCATTGCACCATAAAGATTTACTGGAAATCCCCCTTTACCAAGAAAAATTTGTAGCATATATTTCTCCTTCCGACATCTTACACCTCACCCCCGAAATCAACACCGAGCAATTGCCTACCGAGCGGCTATGGGTCTTGCAGGAAGCATATTGCCCCAACAACAGCATCTTCTCGTTCTGCAACCGGATAAAAGGCAATGCCTCCATCTATGAAGCCGGAAGCATTGAAACATTGGTGCGCATTGTTGATGAAAATGGAGGTTACACCATCATCCCGGCATTGCACATACCTCTTCTCAACGACAAGCAAAAAGAACGAGTACACCCCATTTCCAATCCTACTCCGGCACGTGAAGTGTCTGTTGTCATCAGAAAAGATTTTGTAAGAGAACGATTGCTCAACCTGTTAGCACAAGGCATCAGTGAAGTGATTCCGGAAGAAATGGTCAACGAACGATTCAAGAAATTCGGAATCAAACTGTAAAACAAGCACCACTCTAAAACTCCTCAAATTATGAAAAATACGATACTCACAGTTCATAGCCTTATAACAATGACATTAAGCTACAGCCCATTGTATGCCCAACAGACATCCTCTCCAAACATTGTACTAATCAACATAGACGATTTGGGATGACCGACTTGAGTTGCAACGGAAGCCAATACTATGAAACCCCTCATATTGACCAACTCAAGTCGAAAGGGATTTGGTTTTCTTGTGCCTATGCCGGTGCGTCAAACAGCGCACCGAGCCGCGCATGCATGCTTACCGGACAAAACACTCCACGACATGGCGTCTATACAGTGGGCAACCCTGACAGAGGGAAAAAAGAATCAAGAAAGCTAATCAGCCAGCCTAACCACACCAGCCTACCGCACAGGATACAAATTCTACCTAAAGTGCTGAAGAATGCAGGCTACCAAACTTTTCATATCGGCAAATGGCACGTGACAGAAAATCCTGCTGACTGTGGAATAGATATCAACTTGGCAGGAAACCATGCAGGACATCCTCGCTCCTATTTTTCTCCTTATCGCAATGCCAATCTTGAGAATGGTAAAGAAGGGGAATATCTGCCCGACCGATTGGGCATGAAGCCGCAAACCTTATCAAACGAGCAGACAAGAATACACCTTTCTTCTTGTACTATGCCACTTATACTGTGCATACCCCTCTGCAGGCTCCAAGAGAACTCACCGCCAAATATCGCAACAAAACGGCTACACCGGCTCACCATAACCCCACATATGCTGCACTTGTGGAAGCCATGGACCGTAATGTAGGCAAAGTGTTGGACGCCATTAAAGAAAGCGGACAGGCCAACAACACACTCATCATATTCACGACCGACGATGGAGGTGTGTATGACATTTCAAGACAATGGCCGCTACGTGCCGAAAAAGGCTCTTTTTATGAAGGGGGAATCCGAGTCTCGATGATAATTTACCAGCCTCATCAATTTGAAAAAAAGAATATAACGACCCCATTGTATCACAACTTGACCTATTCCCTACTATATTAAACCTTGCCGGAATCTCTAAAAAAGAATTCCTGATAGACGGAATCAGCTTGGTCCCTCTCTTGAAGCATAGAGATTTATCATCTTTGAAAAACAGAACTTTATATTGGCATTTCCCTGCTTATCTGGAAGGCGGCAACAAAGAGAGTGCCGACCAGATGTTCCGCTCTCGTCCTGTATCGGTCATCAGACAAGATGAATGGAAACTGATTGAGAATTATGAGGACCACAGTCTTGAGTTGTACAATCTGAAAAAAGATTTAAGCGAGAATCAAAATGTAGCCTCGCAGTATCTTCAAAAGACTAAAGAGCTGAAAAGAGCTCTTGACGACTGGAAAGAAGAGGTAAATGCTCCTTGCCGTTTCAAGCAGAACCCACTCTATCAGACTAACTTGAATCAATAAATCGTAACCGAATTGAAATAAAAACTATTTAACTTTAAATATCAATCTTATATCTCTAAAAAGTCTAACTTAGTAGCAAATCTATTTAAAGCAAAAAAAACAATCAATAATTATGAATAAACATATCAACTTACTGGTCAGTATGGTTGGATTGAGTATACCAACAGCACTGATAGGGCAAATTCTAGAAAACAAACATCCTAACATCATCATCATAGAAGCAGACGACCTAGGTTATGGAGACTTGAGCTGCTACGGCGCACGAAGTATACAAACTCCAGGAATGGACCGTATTGCACAAGAAGGACTCCGATTTACCGATGCTCACTGTACCGCCGCCACCTCTACTCCCAGCCGTTATTCACTGCTCACAGGATTATACCCTTGGACTAACACCGACGCTAAAATCCTACCCGGAAATGCAGCTCTTATCATTGAGACCAAACGAGTAACACTGCCTAAAATCATGCAACAGGCAGGATATGTAACCGGAGCGGTAGGAAAATGGCATCTGGGATTAGGCGACGGGGCGGTAGACTGGAACAAGAAAATCTACCCGGGAGCAAAAGAGGTAGGATACGACTACTCATTCATACAAGCTGCCACCAATGACCGAGTCCCTTGCATTTTCATAGAAAACGGCATGGGAGTAGGACTTGAAGACAACGACCCTCTCTATGTAAACTATAAAGAAAACTTTAAAGGAGAACCAACGGGGAAAAACAATCCGGAACTGCTGCGTATGCATCCTAGTGTAGGCCATGGAGGCTCCATTGTAAACGGTGTGCCTCGCATCGGCTTTCAAACCGGCGGAAAAAAGGCACAGTGGAAAGACGAGGACATGGCAGAACTCTTTCTCAATAAGGCCAAAATGTTCTTAAATGAGAATAAAGACAGACCTTTTTTCCTTTACTACGGCTTGCACCAGCCTCATGTGCCACGTGTTCCCAACGAACGTTTTATCGGAAAGTCGGGTATGGGACCTCGTGGCGATGTCATCTTGGAAGCCGACTGGTGCGTGCAAGAGTTTCTTAAAGAGATGGACCGGCTGGGGCTCGCCGATAATACACTAGTCATCTTGACTAGCGACAACGGACCGGTCTTAGATGACGGATACCAAGACCAGGCTGAAGAATTGGTGGGAAATCACAAGCCGGCTGGTCCATACAGAGGATGGAAAACTACCAGATATAACGGAGGTACCTGCATCCCGTTTATAGTAAGATGGCCGGCACAAATCAAGCCGGGTGTATCTAATACCATGGTCTGCCAAATGGACTTGCTGGCATCATTGGCAGTTCTGACCGGACAGACTTACCATGAAAAACTTGACAGCCAAAACACGCTCAATGCTTTCCTAGGACGCGGCGAAAAAGGACGTTCCGAGCTAATCATCGAAGGAATGTTCAACTATGCTTACCGCCAAGACGACTGGATTATGATTCCTCCTTATCCCGGCATATCCAAACAATATGAACTGTATCAAATCAAACAAGACCCTGAACAAAAGAATAACTTGGCCGATAAAGATCCTCGCAGAGTCCGCCAGATGATAATGCGTATGGAACAACTGAAACGAGAAACCGGAAAAGTCACCAATTACTAATACCGCTGCTTTCACTCCAAGAAGCCCCCTTGATACATCTTGAGGAGCTTCTTCTTTTTTATGCCCTTCTCACATATTACCCACCAAACTTTTTGTCGCCCAAATTACCACATAAATAATAATTTGTTATTTTTGCAAATCGACAAGCTAAAAAATATCTTGATTTATGAAAATTGCTATCATAAAATACAATGCAGGGAATGTGTTCTCGGTCAGCCATTGCCTTCAGCGCTTGGGAGTAACTCCTCTAATCACCTCCAGCACGGAAGAGTTATTGTCGGCCGACAAGGTTATCTTTCCCGGAGTGGGCGAAGCTAAAAACACCATGCTATACTTGCGACAACAGCATCTAGACCAAGTCATCAAAGACTTGAAACAACCGGTGCTGGGCATTTGCCTAGGTATGCAGCTGATGTGCAGGCATTCGGAAGAAGGCAATGTGGACTGTTTGGACATCTTCCATTCGCCTGTCAAAAAGTTTCCAGCCAATCCTGGTTTCAAGATTCCGCACATGGGGTGGAACACCTTGCATTATACCGATGAGGCACTTTTCAAGGGTATTCCACAAGATGAATACGCCTATTTCGTACATAGCTATTATGTTCCGGTCAACTCTCATACGGCTGCACAGACAGAATACGTATTGCCATTCAGCGCCGCTTTGCATAAAGACAATTTTTATGCCACACAGTTTCACCCGGAAAAAAGTGGAAACATAGGAGAACTTATCCTTAAAAATTTTCTGAATCTAGAAAAATAAACAGATATTATGATTGAAATTATTCCCGCTATTGACTTGATAAACGGAAAATGTGTCCGCCTATCACAAGGCTGTTATGAAACAAGAACTGAATATCAGATAGACCCGATAGAAGTGGCCAAAGAAATTGAATCATATGGAATACGACGAATCCATATTGTTGACCTGGACGGAGCAGCCTCACACCATGTGGTCAACTACCGGATTTTGGAACAGATTGCCAGCCGCACTTCATTGATAATCGATTTTGGAGGAGGTGTCAAGAGCGAATCAGACTTGAACATCGCCCTCGAAAACGGAGCACAAATGGTTACCATAGGAAGCCTGGCAGTAAAAGAGCCGCAAACGGTAAAGGCCTGGATGGAAAAGTATGGGAACCATCACTTTATCTTAGGAGCAGATGTAAAAGACAACTGCATTGCAATAAATGGTTGGAAAGAGACAACTCCTACCCAACTGATTCCTTTCCTCGAGTCTTATATCAATTCGGGAATGGAAAAGATTCTTTGCACGGACATCTCTAAAGACGGCATGCTGGAAGGGCCTTCCCTTTCTCTTTACCAAGATATCCTAAAAAACTTTCCTGACATTTACCTGATTGCCAGCGGAGGAGTAAGCAGCATCGACGACATCTATCAGTTGGAAGAAGCCGGTATTCCTGCCGTAGTGTTCGGAAAAGCATTATATGAAGGTAAAATCACACTGAAAGAGCTTAGCCGCTTCACTTCTTAATCATTCAAGGATATGTTGACAAAACGAATCATCCCATGTCTGGACATTAAAGACGGACAAACTGTAAAAGGCACTAATTTTATGGAACTGCGAAATGCAGGCGACCCGATAGAGTTGGGCGAATTCTACAGCCGACAAGGGGCCGACGAACTGGTCTTACTAGACATCACCGCCAGCAACGAACAGCGGGAAACATTGACTGAACTGGTAGAACGTGTGGCTACACATATCAATATCCCTTTTACTGTGGGTGGAGGCATCAGCCAACTGGCAGATGTAGAACGACTGCTAAATGCTGGAGCCGACAAAATATCCATCAACACTGCAGCCATCAACCACCCGGAACTGATTGATGAAATAGCCAGACATTTCGGTTCCCAAGTATGCGTGGTCGCCATTGACACACACTACATACCCGGCTCAGGATGGATGTGCTACAAAAATGGAGGACACATCGGCACCGGCATCCAGTTGAAAGACTGGGTGAAGGAGGTCAACTGCCGCGGTGCAGGAGAAATCTTGTTTACCAGCATGGACCACGACGGAGTGAAAAACGGATTCGCCAATGACATTCTGTCTGAAATAAGCCAGCTCTCCCGCATCCCTGTCATCGCTTCGGGAGGGGCAGGAAAGAAAGAGCATTTCAAAGACGCTTTCCTTGAAGGAAAAGCTGATGCTGCACTTGCCGCCAGTATTTTTCATTTCGGTGAAATAGCCATTCCCGAACTGAAACAATATTTGAGCGAAAAAGGCATTTGCGTAAGAAAACAGTAACTCATCATTTAAAAACTATTGAAAACATGAAACTGAATTTTGAAAAGATGAATGGACTGATACCAGCCATCATACAAGACAATTCTACTCAAAAAGTATTGATGCTAGGATTTATGAATGAGGAAGCCTATCAAAAGACTTTGGATAGCGGAAAGGTGACTTTCTATAGCAGAACAAGACAACAGCTCTGGACCAAGGGGGAAAAAAGCGGCAACTACCTTTATGTGGAGTCTATCAAGGCAGACTGCGACCAGGACAGTTTACTCATCAAAGTGAGACCTGCCGGACCTGCGTGCCATCTAGGAACCGACACCTGCTGGGGAGAAAGCAACGATTCGGGAGTAATGTTCTTAAAGGAACTGCAGGATTTTATAGACCAGCGCCATAAAGATATGCCAGAAAACTCATATACCACCAGCCTCTTCCAATCTGGTGTCAACAAAATGGCACAAAAAGTAGGAGAAGAAGCAGTAGAAACGGTAATCGAAGCGTGCAACGGATCCGATGAAAGACTCATCTATGAAGGGGCCGACTTGCTTTACCACCTCATCGTACTGCTCACTTCAAAAGGCTATCGGATAGAAAACCTGGCCAATGAACTGAAAGAAAGGCATAGCGATACGTGGAAAAAACATTAAATCATTTTTCAAACTAAAAACCCAACATCAAACAATGAATACAGAAGATATACTCATCAAATATCAAGGAGTGAACATAGACCAAAAAGAATACAACATACTCTCCGATATCAATTTCGAACTGCACAAAGGGGAGTTTGTGTATCTCATCGGAAAAGTAGGAAGCGGAAAATCCAGTTTCCTCAAAACCATTTATGGAGAAATGAACATTTCTTGCGGAGATGCTTGGGTAATGGGAGAAAATATGCGCACTATCAAACCTCGCCATATCGCCGCATTGCGACGAAAACTCGGTATCATCTTCCAGGATTTCCAACTGCTCACCGACAGAAGTGTATATGATAACCTGGAGTTCGTGCTCCGCGCTACCGGATGGAAAAACAAACGGGAGATACAGAACCGCATCTCGGAAGTGCTGAATATGGTAGGAATGGACAATAAAGGATACAAGATGCCTTGCGAACTCTCGGGAGGAGAACAGCAGCGTATCGTCATAGCACGGGCCATCCTAAACAAACCGAGCATCATACTGGCAGATGAACCGACCGGCAATCTGGACATCGAAACCGGACGAAACATCATGACACTGCTCCACGAAATCTGCCGGCAAGGAAGTGCCATCATCATGACTACCCACAACCTGAACTTTCTCAATGAGTTCCCCGGTGTCACTTATGTATGCAAAGAACATCAATTTACCAAACAAATGTAAAAGAACCGTCTTAAATGATAGTTTTTTCGTCAGATTCTTTACACAAATAAAGAAAAAGACTATCTTTGTGCGCTATAGATATCATATTATTTTTTAGAATCACTTAAATTCGAAAACTAGAAATGAAAGTATTAAAGTTTGGAGGAACATCTGTCGGCTCTGCACAGAGAATGAAGGATGTTGCCAAATTAATCACTGACGGCGAACAGAAAATCGTTGTATTGTCGGCTATGTCAGGTACAACCAACACATTGGTTGAAATTTCGGATTATCTGTATAAGAAAAATCCTGAAGGTGCGAATGAAATCATCAATAAGCTGGAAAGTAAATATAAACAGCATATTGAAGAACTTTATTCTACTGAAGAATATAAACAGAAGACTTGGGATTTTGTGAAGTCTGTATTCGACTATATCCGCTCTTATACGAAGGATATTTTCACTCTGTTTGAAGAAAAAGTAATTCTGGCACAGGGAGAAATCATCTCTACCAATATGGTAACTAACTATCTGTGCGAACAGGGAGCAAAGGCTACTCTGCTTCCTGCCCTGGAGTTTATGCGTACTGACAAAAACAGCGAACCGGACTTGAACTATATCCGTGAAAAAATCGCAATCCAGCTGAACACTTGCCCTGAACAGGAAATCTATATCACCCAGGGATTTATCTGTCGCAACGCATACGGCGAGATTGACAATCTGCAACGTGGAGGAAGCGACTACACCGCTTCTCTGATTGGCGCTGCTGTAAACGCTTCTGAAATCCAGATATGGACAGATATCGACGGTATGCACGATAATGACCCTCGCATCGTTGACAAGACTTCTCCGGTACGCCAGCTACATTTTGAAGAAGCTGCCGAACTGGCTTATTTCGGTGCCAAAATCCTGCACCCTACTTGCATACAGCCTGCTAAATATGCAAATATTCCTGTACGCCTGCTGAACACAATGGAGCCGACAGCTCCGGGAACCATGATTTCCAATGACACTGAAAAAGGAAAAATCAAGGCGGTTGCAGCAAAGGACAACATCACAGCCATCAAAATCAAGTCAAGCCGCATGCTGCTAGCTCACGGTTTCTTGCGCAAAGTGTTCGAAATATTCGAAAGCTACCAGACTTCTATTGACATGATATGTACTTCGGAAGTGGGAGTGTCGATGTCAATTGACAACACCAAACACTTGAACGAAATCTTGAACGACCTGAAGAAATACGGAACTGTAACTGTAGACCATGACATGTGCATTGTATGTGTTGTGGGTGACCTGGAATGGGAAAACGTTGGATTTGAGGCTAGAGCACTAGATGCTATACGCGATATTCCTGTACGTATGATTTCATTTGGAGGAAGCAACTACAACATCTCGTTCTTGATTCGTGAAGTGGACAAGAACAAGGCTTTACAGGCTTTGAGCGATATTTTGTTCAACAATAAATAAACATTACCTTGCCGGGCATATCCGCTCCGACAAATAGATATTTGTAAACGGATGGCACGCTTCCTTATGAGCTGGGCCATCCGTTTTTATTTTCAACAAACTCAATTCATCTACTCATGAAAGGAACATTCCCTATCAATAAATTCAGAGAACTGGAAACTCCGTTCTATTATTACAATGTGGAATTGCTTCGCAATACACTCAACACTATCCGCAAGGAAGCAGACAGATACAACAAATATTGTGTACACTATGCAGTAAAAGCCAATGCAAATCCTAAAATCCTTAGTATTATCCGTGAAAGCGGACTGGGAGTAGACTGCGTGAGCGGAGGGGAAATCAAGGCAGCCATCAAAACCGGATTCCCTGGAAGCAAAATCGTGTATGCCGGCGTAGGAAAGACTGACAAGGAAATCAACCTGGGACTGGATTATGATATTTTCTGCTTTAATGTGGAATCGGTTCCGGAACTGGAAGTCATCAACGAACTGGCTGCATCCAAGAACAAGATGGCGCGCGTAGCCTTTCGCATCAACCCAGATGTAGGGGCACACACTCATGCCAACATCACTACTGGACTGGCTGAAAACAAATTCGGCATCAGCATGCAGGATATGGATATGATTATAGACCGCGCTCTGGAAATGAGCCATGTGAAGTTTGTAGGACTGCACTTCCATATCGGCTCTCAAATCTTGGACATGGGTGACTTCATTGCCCTATGCAACCGTATCAATGAACTGCAAGAAAAACTATACGCACGCCAGATTATCGTGGAACATATCAATGTAGGCGGTGGATTAGGTATTGACTATGCACACCCTAACCGCCAGCCTATCCCTAACTTTGAAGAATACTTCGCCACTTACCACAAACACTTGCGCCTTCGCCCACAACAAACCCTTCACTTTGAGCTGGGACGCTCGGTAGTGGGGCAGTGCGGCAGTTTGATTACTAAAGTAATCTATGTGAAACAGGGTACCAACAAGCAGTTTGCTATTGTAGACGGTGGCATGACCGACTTGATTCGTCCGGCTCTTTACCAAGCATATCATAAGATAGAAAATATCACGTCCGACAAAGCCATGGAGGCTTATGATGTGGTAGGACCTATCTGCGAATCATCTGATGTATTCGGAAAGGCTATCGACTTGAACAAAGTAGAACGAGGCGACTTGATTGCCCTCCGCTCTGCCGGAGCTTATGGCGAAATCATGGCTTCAAGCTACAATTGTCGCGAATTGCCCAAAGGGTATACTTCTGATGAACTGATTTAACTGGAAAAAATCAATAGAAAAGAGTCACTCCAACTTCTTTATCGTAGAAGTTGGAGTGACTCTTTTTTATGATTCAAAGACGAAACAAACATCGGAAAGAGACAGCACATTGATTCATCTCTCCTTTTCCATTCATGAGTTACAAGCGGTAACTCTTAAAACACAAGCAGTAACTAATAAAACAGTGGTTGTGTTTTATGAACCACAACCGCCGTTTCAAGTTTTCATTCAGACATTACCAATGTTACAACTGCAGCAAAACATTGAATCAGCAATCATTTCCGAATGAATGTATCTGCACCTTATTTTCTGAACACAAAATAGACTGCCAGACACAGACATACAAAAGCCGCCAGATGATTCCATTTCAATTCCACCTTGAAAGCCACTATGGAAAATACGGTAAACACCATCAAGGTTATCACCTCTTGTATCACCTTGAGCTGCATAAGGTCAAAAGGTCCCCCACTCTCTCTAAAGCCTATACGATTGGCGGGAACTTGCAGACAGTATTCAAAAAAAGCTATCGCCCAACTGAAAGCTATCACTCCTATCAACGGCAAGGAAGCAAACCAACTAAACTCTTCTCGCATCTTCAAATGTCCGTACCAGGCAAATGTCATGAAGACATTCGACAAGACCAACAGCAAGACCGAATAAACACCCTGTGAAAACATAATCAATCTTTTTTTATTTCTACTTTCAGAGGAAGCATATCCTCCTGAATATTATTCATACTGCTCCACAAACTATAGCGCGCTTCCGGATTCAATTTCTCCAAGCTACGCAAAATCTGCTTGATGTCCGAACGATGGGAGTCTTTTTCATACGGACAATTCTTTATCTGCTTCCGATACCCCCGGAACATCGCCAGTTCTATCAGATCAGACTCGTGAATCAAGCACATCGGACGAATTATCGTCATGTCAAACTTGCGCATCACCAAACAAGGAGGCATGGTACTTACCGCCCCTTGAAAGGTCATGTTCATCAGCAAGGTCTCCAAAATATCATCCATGTGATGCCCTAGCGCTATCTTATTGCACTTCTGCTCCTTGGCTACCGTAAACAAGGTCTTCCGGCGATTCCACGAGCAAAGGAAACAAGGCGACTTGCGTGTATCTGTCGTCGGGTCGAAAAAGGTTTCATATCGAACAAAAGGCACCCCTAGCGATTCGGAATATTGCTGCAGATAATCCACATCCGACTCGTAAGGGATGTTGGTCATCACCACATGTACAGCCACCACAGAGAAACGGGGCTTGTAAATACGGGAACGACGTGCCAGCAACTCCAGCAAAGCCAATGAATCCTTCCCTCCCGAAAGGCCAACCAAAATTTTGTCACCTTCCTCTATCAATCCATACTGCACCACTCCCTTGCTGAAACGTTTCTCTATGCGACGGAGCAGTTTGTCTTCTTCTTTCTGCATATTCTTGTTCTTTTCTTCCAACACCTTATCCAATATTAGGGCTGCAAAGATACGCCGATTGTGATTATTATACAACTTTAGCCAAGAGAGAAATACACTTTTTATTACCTGAGTTCGGGATAAGAAAGTTTCTTTAAAAGTTGGTAATCACCGAATCAATTTGCATCTTTAAATATGACAAACAAGTAATTACAAATGAATAACAATGATTACCAAAGATAAAATTACGGACTTTTTCTGTATTATTGATGAGTTTGATAAGAATTTTGAATTTGAATTGAAGAAAAATCTTCTTCCTGTCACTGATGGAAAGCAACACCGTAATCGAAAAGCCTCGCTATCGGATAGTAAAACAATGACCATTCTTCTACTTTTCCATTTCAGGACTTATCGTAATTTCAAGCACTATTACATCTGTTTTATTCATGAACACATGAAACGTGATTTCCCCAATGCTGTATAATATAACAGATTTGTAGAACTGGAGCAACGCATATTCTTTAAACTTGTTTTCTTCCTCAAACTTTTTGCATTCGGAAGATGTACGGACATAAGTTCTGTTGATAACACCATGACAGAGGATACATCTCTCCCAAAATGTTTGATTACTTGTTTGATGACGGTATTCAGTTTGTACATGGTATTAAGACGAACATAAAGAACAGACTTATGTCCTTTTATAATAAGATGATGCTCAGAAAGAAGCATATTATTGAGACCATCAACAACCTACTCAAAAACAAAGTGCCGCTCGTGCATTCCAGACATCGATCTATAACGAATTTTCCAGTAAATCTAGTGGCTGTACTGGGAGTTTGTTATTTCTTTGAGAACAAACCGGATGCATTGCAAGGATACTTATTGAGGACTCAAAACAACTGGCATTATTCTAAACTTTTCCCGAATTCTGGTATTTTATTCATCTGCTAAAGGGTTTACACCCCCACAAGAAAACGAAGCAGCACAGTTCAAATGGAAAAAATCAATTCTTTTATTTTTATTAACTATAAAAACTAGTTTAGTAACTATAAATTTTAGTTACTTTACGGAAAATCAATAAACCAAATGATTCTCATGAAAAAACTAACCTCAAAAGAAGAAGAAATAATGAATCTGTTTTGGGAGAAAGGTCCATTATTCATCAAAGAGCTGCAAGCCTGTTACAAGGAGCCCAAACCTCACTTCAACACCTTATCCACCATTGTGCGCGGACTGGAGGAAAAAGGATATATCCACCATCAAGCATTCGGTAACACCTATCAATACGCCGCCTCTTTATCACGCGAAGATTTCAGCAAACGCACCCTTAAGGGAGTTATCTGCAAATACTTCAACAACTCCTACCTGAGCGCTGTATCTTCATTAGTACAAGAAGAGAATATATCGATAGATGAACTCAAGGAACTGATAGAAAAAGTGAATAGCCAGAAATCGGGCACCAACCGATAAAAGGAGTTTTACCATCATCCACTTACCTTTAATCCTTTATCTGAAAAATATGGGAGCTTTTCTAGTATACATACTCAAATCGGCCAGTTGCATGGCTGGCTTTTACCTATTCTATAAATTGCTGATGAGCAAAGAAACTTTCCACCGTTTCAACCGCTTTTCATTATTGGGGCTGTTTCTGATAAGTATCTCCTTGCCTTTCTGCAATATTGATTTCCTACAACATCCAACTGCTGCCGAAATAGCCGTGGATATGCCCGCCTTCGAAGCCGAGATATTGCCTGTAGGGGTGAGCTGTGTAAGTGCAGAAAAAAGCGGCATCGACAGTTTGGTAAAATGGTGCATGATAATTTATTGCAGCGGAATCTTACTGTTCGGCAGCAGAAACCTATGGTTGCTCAGCCGGATCATACAGATAACCCGAAGCGGAAAAACAGAGGAGATAGGATGCTACTTGACCAAGGCGTCTATCATCCCTAAAGGGAGAAAAGTGACGCTGACCGTTACCGATTATCCTATAGCCCCTTTCAGCTGGATGAACCATATCGTACTGTCGCGTGCAGACCTGCAAGAGAATGTCCATGAAATTCTCTTGCATGAATTGGCGCATATCCGTAGGCGGCACTCCATCGACTTGCTTCTGGCCGACCTGTTCATTCTCTTTCAATGGTTCAACCCGGCAGCCTGGCTTGCTAAATCGGAACTTCAGGCTGTACATGAGTTTGAGGCCGACGAGGAGGTTATCCGAAGCGGAGTCAACGCACAAGAATATCAATTGTTATTAATAAAGAAAGCTGTCGGATCAAGGCTCTACTCTATCGCCAACAGCTTAAATCACAGTAATCTTAAAAAACGTATCACTATGATGCAAAAAAAAGAATCTAAATCATGGGCTCGTGCCAAGTTCTTGCTTGCACTTCCGCTGGCAGCTGTAGCAGTTGCCGCTTTTGCCCGCCCCGAAATCTCCCGGTTGAGTAAAGAGATTTCAATTGTCAAAGTTAGTGATTTTTCTGCAAATTCAGAAAATCTATCCACCGGGAATGACAACAAGCATTCCAACAACTCGCTTCTGCTGAAAGGACAGGTGGTTGACAATTTTGGGAAACCCATACCTGGAGTCAGCATACTGATAAAGAACACCACCAACGGTACTCTTACAGATACCAATGGAATGTTCCAAATTCCTTGCGACCTCAATTCTGTAGCGATTCTTTCTTATGTAGGAATGCAGACCTATAACCTTATTGTATCTGACAATACCGTGGAGTATCTGAAGAAAAATCCTATCAAGATGAAAGAGGAGTATCAAGAACTAGATGGTGTGGTAGTGGTAGGATATGGAAAAAAAGTAACTCAAAAACCTGCTGCCCAATCGTCTTCCAACCAATCGGAAGAAGTCTTTATAGTAGTGGAAGAGATGCCCCAATATCCTGGAGGTGTACAAGAACTGATGAGATTTCTAGCCAAGAACATCAAATATCCGGTAAAAGCCCAAGAAGCCAAAATACAAGGGCGAGTAATCGTACAGTTTACAGTAAACCCTGACGGATCTACCTCCGACTTTGTTGTGAAAAGAAGTGTAGAAGCATCATTAGACTCTGAAGCTATCAGAGTGTTGAAAATGATGCCCAAATGGCAGCCAGGTAAACAAAGAGGAGTCAACGTCGCTGTCAAATATACGATGCCGGTTACATTCCGTCTGCAATCTTCTGCCCCAACAGCTGCATCACTCCCACAAACAAAACAGCAATCAAAAAGTGAAGAAAAACAGCCGCTAGTCATCATTGATGAAAAAATGTCTAGCTTTAAAGAATTCAAAACATTACCTCCTCAGAATATCATAAGCATCAATATTCTGAGTAATCCGGAAAAAGCCCAGCAGTATTACCAGAAATACAATGTTCAGAAACAAAACTATGAGGGAGTAATGATTGTAAAGACCAAGAAAGTCAAATGAAACACATCATTTGATAACAAAAAGAAATCGGGACAACAAATGTGACATGCACCCCGAAAGTTAGACAAAAAACTTTCGGGGTTTTGTTATGTCTAAAAAGTACAGGAAACATGGCTATGCAGAACGGCTAAAATATATGCATATGCTAGAGAATGGCTTTAGCCGAAATTATATTGAGCGCCGCTTTGGGATTAGCGGGGAGCTTCTTGGATATTTATGGACACGATACCGTTCAGAAGGTCCAACGGGATTGTTGAAAAAGCAAAATGTAAGGGCTGATTATGCCTTCAAGCTTGAAGTCGTTCGTGATGTTGAAGAAAATAATATAACTTTGCTGGATGCTTCGTTGAAGTATAATGCAAGTGCCAGTCAAATCAAGGTATGGCTAAAAGTCGCCAGGACTCAAGGCTATGACGCTTTAGCTATCACCAGGCCAAGAGGCCGCCCACCAAAGAATGCCATGGGAAGATCAAGGAAAAAGAAACCGGAAGAAATGACAGAGCTGGAACGTCTCAGATACGAGAATGAGTGCCTGAGGGCTGAGAATGCTCTGCTAAAAAAAGTGAAAGCCTTAGTAGAAGCAAGAGACGCCCGTCTCAAAGAGATTGGGCGGAAGCCATCCAAGAACTAAGGCAGGAGCATGATCTCGAGATTCTTCTGGAGAAGACAGGGATGGCCAGATCCACATTCTACTACCATACGAAAAGGATGTTAGAACCTGACGGATACAATGATGCAAGAACCGCAATCCGAGAGATATATGATCATCACAGAGGACGTTATGGCTATCGAAGAATAACTGCTCAGCTGCGTAATGACGGTATGCACCTTAACCACAAGACCGTACAGAAACTTATGGTAGAGATGAACCTATATGGCAAGCGAAAGACGGCAAAGTACAAGTCATATAAAGGTGAGATCGGAACGGTTGCGCCCAATGTCATTGACAGAGACTTCACGGCAACTGCACCTAACCAGAAATGGGCAACTGACGTGACTGAAGTCAAGATAAAGGACAGGAAGATATATCTTTCTCCCGTCCTGGATATGTTCAATGGGGAGATAATATCTTACACAATATCATATCGTCCGGACCTGGAAATGGCAATGAAGATGCTGGATAAAGCGTTCAAGAAAACTGATATACCGGAAGGACTCATACTACACTCTGATCAAGGATGGCACTATCAGCATCAGAGATACCAGAAGGCATTGAAAGACAGGAATATCGTGCAAAGCATGTCACGTAAGGGCAACTGCCTGGACAATGCCATGATGGAGAACTTCTTCGGACTTTTGAAGAATGAATTGCTATATTTGCAGGAGTGGGACAGCGTTGAACAGTTCTCAAAGGAACTGGTTAAGTATATACGCTACTACAACAATGACAGGATCAAACTGAGGCTGAATGGAAAGAGCCCGGTACAATACCGAGCCCTATTCCAATCGAAGTCCGCCTCCTAATATAATGTTAAACCGTCCAACTTTTGGGGGTCATATCAATGATTATCCCGATTTCTTTTATTTTCATGCCTGGCTTACTGATATAATTCTCCGGCCGCCTTCAAATATTTAATATAAGTGATATACAATTGGAAGCAGGCATCCACCTTCGTAGCATAAGCTTGTTGCCAAAGAGCCTGTGCCTCCAAATGGTCTGATAATGTTTCTAATCCCGCTTCATATTGCCCCTTGCTGATACGCATGTTTTCTTCTGCTTGCGAGAACGAACGGTCCATAATTTCAGCCTCCAGTTTCGCTTCATCCAGATTGTTGGCCGCCAATGTCAATTCAAGCAGCATCTTCTCATTCAGATTTTCCTGTTCCATACGAGCCTGCTCCAGTTTCATCTTTGCAGCCTTGACTTTATTTACTCTTTCCCCAAAGTGGAAAATAGGAATACTCACGTTTAATAATACAGTAAACCCACCATTATCAAACAATTTCCGGTCATTGATTTTCAGCCCGTTCATATAATCATAAGAACCTCTGACACCAATCTGCGGCAACATTGCACTTCTGCTCAACTTTACCTGCTGTTGTGCTATCTGCACTTTCTTGCTCAACAGACTATATTCAGGACGCAAAGTAATGTCGGCAGTCTGCGTCTTCAACTGTGAAGAAACCGCTGGAAGCTCCTCCGAAACTACAATATCGCTCGTCAACGGCATTCCGATAAAATGACACAAATTCATTGAAGCCAATCGGACCGCATTCTCGGCTTTCCTCATTCCCAGTTCACTTTCATTCAGTTTCACCTGCACCTTCAAGATATCATTCTGAGCCTTCAATCCGTGTTTGTGTGCGCTTTCCACGTTCTTCATCAGTTCTTGCAATACGGCATGATAGCTTTCTGCCACCTTCTTCATTTCGCGAGCCTTAATCAGCAGAGCATAAGCCTCATCGGTAGCAACTATCACTTCATTTGCTGTCAGGGCTTCATTGAACCTAGCCATCTCACGTCCCAGCTTAGACATCTTGTAGGCCGATATAATCTTCCCCCCCATATAAATAGGCTGCTCCACACTGACTCCAGCCGCATAGAAACCGTTCAACTTATATTCCAGGTTCATATCCGGCAGATTAAAGGTGTGATTAATAGTAAGTCCCGGCTTGATAAGAATAGAAATAGGAATGGAACCGAGGGGCAATGCAAAAGTACCATTCGCATTACTGTAACCTCCCATTCCACCTACTGCGAAATTAGGAAAGAAGTTAGCCTTAAAACTCTTTGCCGTATATTCAGCGCTCTTGGTCTGCCACATCGCAGCAGACATCTCCTTATTATTCTTCAGAGCCATTTCGCGGCATTGCTGAAGTGTAAGCACCTCTTGAGAATTTGCTGTCCCTCCCAAGAGCAATGCCAATATACCCAATATCAAATTTCGATTCATACGATTCTTTTTTTTATCTTAATACATCCGTCATTTTACCTTTATCTTAAAGAACAAGGCATACAACACTGGAATAAACAATAAAGTAATGATAGTGGCAAACAAAAGACCACCCATAATAGAAGCAGCCAACGAACCGAACATCGCATCTGGCAACAACGGCAACATTCCCAAAATGGTAGTCAACGAAGCCATCATCACCGGACGAAGTCGACTCTGCGAACTGTTAATCAAAGCTGTTACCGGCTCCACACCCTGGTTAATCTGCAAAGAAATTTCGTCCATCAGCACAATGCCATTCTTAATCAGCATACCTATCAATCCCAATGTACCTACAATAGCCACAAAATTGAAGACTTTTCCTGTAAGCAACATTACAATGACCACTCCTACAATGATGAACGGAATGCAGCAAAATATAATCATCGGTTTGCGATAATCTTTAAACAGCATAATCAGAATCGCAATCATCAAGATTATACTCAATGGAAAGTTTTGGAACAGATACTTCATTGACTCATCGCTCGCACTCTTTTCGCCTTGCCACTTCAAGGTATACCCTTCAGGTAACTGAATCTTTTCTATTTTTTTCGAAACAGCCCTCCATGCCTTATCGGTTTCTACTCCTGTAACAGGAGAACATTGTACACGCTGGCTACGCTGCCCGTTGTAGCGAGGCACTACTGGCGACTCCCATTTTACATCAATATTCTTGCTGATTTGACGCAACGGGATACTTCCAATCAATGACTCAATCAATTCTTCTTTATCCAAAGAACCGGTTTTTAATTTCACCAATGTTTCTTGAGTAAAGATATTATGGAATGAAGGAAGCTGAGAGAAAACTTGTGTATTATTCAAATCCTCGATAGGCTGTCCTTTTTCATCCAGACATTTGATATAGATGTTGTCTTTATGAATCCCTTTAAAGAATGAGCCAATTGGAATACCCCCCGTAGCAGAAAGCAACGACATACTAACATCACTTCTACTCAAGCCCAATATACGTGCGGCCGACTGGTCATACTCCACAGTGAGTACCGGCACCTCCGGCTCCCAGTCTGTCGTAATCAAACAAACCTCTGGAGTTTGCTCCATCAATACCCTTGCACTATCAGCCAAACGATGCAGCACGGCAGGGTCCGGACCCAAGAACTGTGCTTCTATCGGATATTTCTTGTACATCAAATTATACCGCTTCATCTTCACATAAGCCTCCGGATAATGGCTGGTCAGATAGTTCTGTATCTCATCCAAATTATCCACCAGTTCTTCTGGAGAAGTGAAATCAATAATCAATTCACCATACGCCAGCGAAGGATTGGCAATACTACGCACCAAGTTATAACGACCCGGAGTTCCGCCTATAGAAGCGGTAATGTTAGTAATCTCCTTACGCGATTTCAGATAAGCCTGTATTTCTGTCAAATCTTTTTCTACACGGGTAGAGTTATATCCCTCCGGCAATTTATACTCCATATAGAGCTGGTCGTAAACCATATCAGGGAAAAAGCCCTGTTTCATAAACCGGAAACCTACTAAAGAAAGTACAAGCAGCAGCAACATTGCACCAACACTTCCCCAACGGTGTTTCAACCCAAAAGAAAGCAACGAACGTAATATTCCATAGATACGTCCTGGATACTCACGTTGTCCGCTTCCATCTTTATTTACCTCCGGAAAAAGTTTACGGTCGGCCATCAAAGGCACATGAATCAATGCCAACACCCAACTCAACAACAAAGACACAGCCAAGATAATAAACAAGTCACGCACATAGACTCCAGCCGTATCCGGAGACATAAAGATAGGCAAAAAAGCAATAATGGCAATCAATGTAGCTCCAAGTAACGGCATCGCCGTCTGACGCCCGATGGCAGTCATTGCTTCCATCCTCGACTTCCCGGCTTTCAGGTCTACCAGAATACCGTCAATGATTACAATGGCATTATCCACCAACATACCCATTGCCAAAATGAATGCCGCCAATGACACACGCTGCAAAGTCCCATTCATATAATACAAGAACAAGAAAGACCCCAGCACAGTGATAATCAAACTATATCCGATAATCAATCCGCTTCTGAATCCCATCGTAAGCATCAGGATAATGATGACGATAGCTACCGACTCTACCAAGTTGACAGCAAACGTACTCAACGAATCGGCCACACGCTCCGATTGATTGAAAATCTTATGACACTCTACTCCAGCCGGCAGACGAGATTCGCCAATCTTTCCGATTGTATCTTTAACCTTTGCCCCAATCTTGATGATATCGAAAGCACTAGATACAGAAATCAGGATACCGATAGCTTTCTTTTCATTATAAAACAGATTGTTTCGTGTAGGCGACTCATAATCCTTTTCGATACGGGCAATATCACGCAGCCTCAGCTGGTCGCTATCATGACCTTGTATAAGCATATTTCCAATATCCTCCACCGTTTGGAACTTATTGTTGACAGTGACACGGATTCTGCTGTCACCATTTTCAAAATAACCCGAATAAGTAGTCTGGTTCTGGCCGTTCAAGGTCATCAACACTTCGGCAGGCAACACCCCCAAATTAGCCATACGGTCTTGCAACAAAGAGATATTGATGCACTCCGGACGCTTGCCATACAACTCTACACGGTCTACCCCTTCAATCTCTCCAACTTCTCGTTTGATAAGTTCCGCATAATCGGCCAGTTCACGGTCGCTCAAGCCTTCTCCCGTCAATGCATAAAACAAGCCATATACATATCCGAAATCATCCATCACTTCCGGTGTGGCAGCTCCTTGGGGCAAATCCGACTGAGCCTTGCTTACCCTACGCCGAAGCATATCCCAGCATTGCTCCACGTCCTTATCTTTTACTGTAGTCAACAGTTCCACCTGAATCAAAGAAACGTCATTATAGGAATAGCTTTCCACATAACTGACATTACCCATCATACGGATTTTCTTTTCCAGAACATCCGTTACCTCCAGTTCCACCTGATGCGCAGAGGCACCTGGATAAACAGTGACAACCATAGCTGTCTTGACCTTCACTTCCGGGTCTTCCAGTTTGCTCATCTGGAACACACCCACAATTCCCCCTGCCACCAATACGGCGATAAGGAAATAAATCAGGTTCTTATTTTTAAAAGCCCAACTAGTCAAATCCATTACAACAGTCCTCCTATATTAGTGTCGGTTACCGGAGGGAGCAGTTTCACGGTTTCACCATCTTCTATATGATTCACTCCACCAGAAACAATCAATTCTCCCACTTCCAAATTTTCTGAAACAACAATACTCCTGCCATCGCTCAACGGACGGATGAATTCCACTTCACGGCGACGCACAGTCTTATTTTCTGCCGAATAGACAAATACATAAGTCTTTTTATCCACACAACACATTGCAGACGAAGGTATCTGCATCAACCGAGCATTTCCTTCATCATAATAAATACTCACCATCGTATTCATTCCTGGTGATGGAAGAGGCAAATCCTTATCAGCCACTAGTTGCAACCGGATAGTGTACAACTGATTAGCATTAGCTTTAGGAGTAATGCCTATCATTTTCAGCGGATATTTCTTACCAGGATACAAGTCAAACGTACAATGGAACCCAACGAAATGATCCTTATGGATATAAGCAGCCGCCGGCAGATTGATTTCCACTTCCGGAATACCAGAACCTACCATAGACAACACCGGCATGCCGGCACCCACCGTCTCATGCGCTTCAAACAAATGCTTCTGTATAAATCCACTGAAAGGAGCATATAATTTAGTATACTGCAATTCATCCTTATGATGCTGATACAAGGCAGTAATCTGCTTCAAGCCATACACAGCCTTGTCATAATTATTAGGTGTAGTACCTCCATCTTTATAAAGAGCAATCACACGGTCGGCCTCTGCCTTCACCTCATGATACTTTGCTTCCGTTGCATCCAGCTGCACCTGATAATCGCTAGGATCCAATTCCGCCAACAGCTGCCCTGCCTTTACCGTAGCACCGTCTTTCACATATATCCGCTGAATGACGCCACTCACACGAAATGCCAGGCTAATATCCTGAGCCGCCTTTACCCGTCCCGGATACTGAATGAAACTTTTATCCTTGTTTGCCGTTACAGTATCAACTTTTACCGTTTGAATCGATTTTTGCTTTGTTGCATTGCCGGAACATGAAGCCAACAAGCATAAGCAACTAATGGTACCTAAAAGGAAATGTACTCTTCTCATGCATTTAAATTTATTACATCGTTTAAACATCATAAACATAAAACCGATATAACACTTCAACTGCCGGCAAAAAACAAATCAGCCTGATTTCCGTCCCTTTTTCATTCAATCTGAAATCTATGCTACTTATTCGCCAATCAGCAACTGCTCATACCAGATTTTATGCATAAAACCAATAAGCAATATTCGTAAATTTTATCGACATCTGCAAGCAAAACAAAAAGAAACTACCAAAAAAGCCCCCTCACTCCGAAGAGCAAGGGAGCCATTTCCTTATTTGCTAAGTTTCTTGGATTTTTCACGGGCAAGTATCTGCATGTCTTCTGCCACATCTTGCTCATCTACGATTTCTACACCAATCATGGTCTCAATCACGTCTTCCATTGACAAGACACCACGAAGGCAAGCATACTCATCTACAATGACCGAGATATGTTCACGCTTCTCCAACATCTTCTCCCAAATGTCGTACACCGAAGTGTCTTCTGAGAACGAAAGTACCGGACGGACAAAATCCGAGAGTTTGGCATCAGTCTTATCTTCCGACAGAGCCTCCAAAATTACATCCTTCAACACATAGCCCACTATGAACTCTCTGCTCTTGTCATACACCGGAATTCGAGAAAAGTGAAGTTCATTCTGCTGCTGAAACTCACCCAACGTCATATTCACGTCTGCCGACTCCACCACAAGTTCCGGCGTCATGATTTCCCTAGCCTTTACGGTCGACAAGCGAATACAGCTTTTAATGATTTTTCCTTCTCGCTGATGAAAAACACCTTCATGTTCACCAATCTCCACCATTGCAGACACTTCTTCCCTGCTAACCGACACCTGAGGGCTCTTTGGAGAGAACACTTTTGTAATCAGCTCTGACAAGAGGACAAGCGGGTAAACGATAAAGACCATAACCCTTATAAGCTGAGTAGATGGCATGGCCAACGCACGCCAGTAAGAAGCACCTATTGTCTTCGGGATAATTTCAGAAAGTACCAGAATCAGCAGAGTAAGAATCAAAGAGATAATTCCAAGGTACTGGTCGCCGAAAATCTTTACCGTCTCGGCACCCACACCCACCGAGCCGATGGTATGCGCAATGGTATTCAACGAAAGTATCGCCCCCACAGGACGGTCTATATTGTTTTTATACTCAAAAAGAAGGGCTGCTGTCTTGTTGCCTTGATTCTTTCTCATTGAGATATATGATAAAGGAGTGGAAAGCAAAACTGCTTCCAAGATAGAACATAAAAAAGAAAGTGACAATGCACTTAAAAAATAGAATAAAATAAGTCCCATTTAAAATTCAAAATTGATAAATAAAATTTGCAAAGAAACAGACTTGCCATCAAATAGCAAGCCGAACAGATTAACAATTCTTTATCAGTAGAATCAAATGAGCAATTTCCGTAAATAAATTAAATAATAGCGTGGTACAATAATCTTTATCCTTCCCGAAGGACATCCGATAGCTGATGCGTAAGACAACATTCCACTGACACCAAGTGCAAATTCAACACATCCGACACTTTCGTTCGGCACCTTACGACGTACAGGAACACGCAAGCGATGATGCAATGACCAGTCATGCCAAGCAGCATCCGGCTTGATAGCCTTTTCTGGCAAAGACAACTTCCAAAAACAGGATTCATCACTTTGCATATCTACCACCGACCTGCACACTTCCTCTTCGGAGAGACAAGAATAGCCTTCCCCCAACAAAAACAAAGCTGATATTCCAATCAGCATCATAAAGTATAATGCAAGTCTTTTCATTCTAAAGTGCAAAGTAACATACTTTTTCCTCATGTGCCACTATAAAAAATGTTTTTTGCCTCTCCTTTCAACTAAAAGATGTTAAGAGAAAGTCTTACTACTTACAAAAGGAAAACTGTTCATCTACCGTATCAGGAAACTTCCTCCCGTCAATTTAGTTAAGATATTACAATGTAATGAAAAGCATCTGGGCATAAATTTGCGAATTTCGGCAAAAATCACGAATATTGCACCAAATTTATAGGTAAGTAAAATGACTAGAAGATTAATTATATGGTTCATCTTATTTATTGGATTCATACTACATCTGCAAGCACATCTACCTGAAGCAAGAAATAGTATCTGTTTCACAGACTCCGACAGTGTGACTGTGAAACCCTATTTAGAGAACTATACCGACTCTACCAACAAGAAACAGGGTTTCTTTAAAAAGGTACTAAACTATCTAAGTGATGCCAACAAAGTAAAAGAAAACAAGAGGTTTGACTTCAGCATCATTGGCGGACCACATTATTCCACCGATACAAAACTGGGAATTGGCCTTGTTGCTGCCGGCCTTTATCGCAGCGAGCGAAAAGACACATTACTGCCGCAGTCCAACCTCTCTCTTTATGGAGATATCTCTACCGTAGGATTCTATATGCTGGGAGTACGGGGCACTCATATCTTTCCAAAAGACAAGTACCGAATCAACTACAACCTCTATTTCTACTCTTTCCCTAGTTTATACTGGGGAGAAGGATATGATATGGGAGCAAATGATGACAACAAAAGTAAATATGACCGATTTCAAGCTCAAGCTAAAGTAGACTTCTTATGGCGTATCACAAAGAATCTCTATGCAGGACCGCAACTCACCTTTAATTATGTAAAGGGACACGATTTTGAAAAGCCGGAACTGTGGGAAGGGGAAGATGCAAGAAACACCAACTTTGGCATGGGGTTTTCTATACTCTACGACTCCAGAGACTTCCTAACCAACGCCTACAAAGGATTCTACCTCAGACTGGACCAGCGGTTCAGCCCGGGATTTCTGGGCAATGACTTCGCTTTCAGCAGTACAGAGTTTACGGCCAACCTCTACAGGCAAGCCTGGAAAGGCGGCGTAGTGGCAGGACAATTCCATACGCTGCTCAACTATGGCAATCCTCATTGGGGAATGATGGCATCCTTGGGAAGCTCCTACTCTATGAGAGGATACTACGAGGGCAGATACAGAGACAAGTGTACCGTAGATGCACAAGTGGAACTGCGGCAAAAAGTATGGCGCCGAAACGGCATTGCAATATGGCTGGGAGCGGGAACCATCTTCCCTACGTTCTCGGAATTCAAGACGAAACAAATCTTGCCCAACTACGGCATCGGCTACCGGTGGGAATTCAAGAAAAGAGTCAATGTGCGTATGGACTTAGGTTTCGGCAAACATCAAACAGGATTTATATTTAACATCAATGAAGCATTTTAATTTTATACTCAGATTTTTAGAGAACCAAAGGAACTTGCTCTACCTCTTCCTTTTCGTCCTCATCATTCCAAACATAATTCTTAGTTTTACAGAACCGATGAACTGGGCCGGCAAGATATGTAACACCTTGCTGCCTTTTGCTATTTATTATTGGCTGATGTGCAAATCGAAAAATCTAGGCAAGGCTTTTCTCTACCTGTTCCCTTTCATTTTTCTGGCTGCATTCCAGATTGTACTGCTCTATCTTTTCAAACGTTCCATCATTGCTGTGGATATGTTCTTGAACCTGGTGACAACTAACCCTACTGAAGCGATGGAACTGCTGGACAAACTGCTTCCGGCCATCGTCATTGTAGTGATTCTATATATCCCTACACTGGCAGCAGCCACCTATACAGCAGTCAAGAAACAGAACCTGACCGATGACTTTAAGACAAGACAACTTCCAAAAGCGAACAAAATGTGCTTGGTCGGTGTCGTTTCGCTGATTGCCGCCTTCATTACCGGACATCACTACGAAATCAAGTCTGATTTATATCCGGTCAACGTATGCTACAACATTTATCAGGCAGCCCAACGCACCAAATGGACTGCAGAATATGACAAGACTTCCAAAAACTTCACTTACCATGCTCACTCCACTCATCCGAAAGAGAAAAAAGAAATCTATATCATGGTAGTAGGAGAAACTTCACGTGCGTGCAACTGGGAGTTGATGGGATACGAACGTCCGACCAATCCGGAGCTGAAAGGAAAAGAAGGGCTGGCATTCTTCCCATATACCTTGAGTGAATCGAATACGACCCACAAAAGTGTGCCGATGCTGATTTCTTCGGTTTCTGCCGTCAACTTCGACTCCATCTATTACCGCAAAGGTATTATTACTGCCTTCCGCGAAGCCGGATTCCACACTAGCTTCATCTCCAACCAAAGACGAAACCACTCTTTCATTGACCTCTTTGGTATAGAAGCCGACGAATACAACTTCATGAAGGAAGAGTCGTCTGACCCGAAATACAATCCTTCCGACCATGAACTGCTGCAACATGTGGCCGACATTTTAAAACAAGGCCGCTCAAAAGAGTTCATCTTACTGCACATGTACGGCTCGCATTTCAACTACCACGAACGATATCCGGAAGAAAAAGCGTTCTTCACCCCCGACACTCCAGTAGATGCAGAACCTATCTTCCGCAGCAGCCTGCTCAATGCATACGACAATACAATCCGCTATACCGACCAGTTTCTGGCACAACTGGCAGATATGCTACAAACAGAAAACACTGATGCTGCTCTGATCTACACTTCCGACCACGGAGAGGATATTTTTGACGACCACCGCAAGTTGTTTCTACATGCTTCACCCGTTCCGTCATACTACCAAATTCATGTGCCTTTCTTGATTTGGACCTCTACAAGCTACCGTGACAACTATGCAGAACTATGGAACACGATATTGGACAACCGACAGAAAAATGTTGCATCCAGCACCTCATTCTTCCATACGATGCTCCAACTAGCAGGAGTAGACACCCCATATCGGAATGACTCGTTATCTGTTGCCGCCAAAGATTTCTGTAACCGACCTCGTGTCTATCTGACCGACCACAACGAAGCACGTCCGCTTACCGAAATAGGTATGGACAAGGAAGATTTTGAACTATTAACTCTGCACCACATCGAAGGATGGCAGAATTAAAGAAAAACTATTGATATTTTTTAATATGGAATCCATTTACTTAAAAGAAATTACCAAGGCAACCAACTCTCAGGTAACCTTGATACAACAAATGCTCAACCAGCTGACCTCCCATCCTGTTATCTTCACCATCGACAAGCTAGAAGCCATCATCCAGTCACAAGGCAGCCGCCTGTTCTTCTTGTGCCATGAAGAGCAAGTATACGGCATGATTACCGTAGGAAGCTATGAAGCCCCTACCGGAAGAAAAACCTGGATAGAAGACGTAGTCATCGACCAACAGTTCAGAGGGAAAGGCCTGGGAAAAGAGATGCTCCGCCAAATCATTGAGTTACTCTCCCAAGAAACGGAGACTACACTGATGCTGACTTCCAACCCCAAAAGAATAGCTGCCAATGCACTATATAAAGGTATCGGCTTTGAATACAAAGAAACGAATGTCTACAAAATGAAACTGAAAGGGAAATAGAAGGGACAGACTTGATTGTTGTCCTTTAACAAACACTCTAAAAGGGAACAAAGCACTCTCTTTTAATGTAAATTATCGATATATGGCATCATTTTTCAAAAGAAACGGCTATGCAATGATTTTCTTGTTAATGTGAAATACTGTCCGATAAAGGAAAAATCAATGGATTCCAGTTCTATGCGGTATCTGCCTCTATGCCTGACACCATCCTCGAATATTGGGGAATCCACAACCCTTTTTCCATGAAGATACCCTCTTTTTTAAAAAGGATACACAAGTCCTTCCTCAATTAGAGGAAAATCTGTCCTTTTGACAAAATGTCATTTCACCCTATCCGCTATTTGCTTTTTTACACACTGATTCAAACAGATCTCTGAATTTTCAATTCTCAGTGTCCAACACTCAGCTTATTACATTATTACACAGCTATATACCATCAAAATTCCCCACTTTTATTTCCTTCCATCTAGCACATTGTATACTTAAAAAAACACAAGATTACTTTCTTTTTATCAACAAAAAATCCACTCAAATAAAACTTGCCGTCATTTTCAACCAATCCCCTTCATATTTTCAGTAAAATATATACTTATTTTTCTCTAAATGATTATATAATCTCTCCAAAATATGTCCACAATCTGCATACCCTCCTACCTAAATCTAAAAAATATTCACTAATCATACCTAATTATGCATAAATATACCAGCCGACCCAACTAGAAGCAAACATCCACACCTCACCTACACTCCTATCAACCTCTCTTTTACTTCCTTTTTGTCATTCTTAAACAAAAAGACATTTCTTTTTGACATACCAACCAACCCCAAAATGCAGATGCACACCAAGATAATATAGCCTATGAAGCCTTTTGTGAAAGACCTCGCTAAAAGAATAGCTGTAGAAAATTAATGAAAGTGATATAAATACGCACCACAAGCTATGTGACGGATAGACAAAAGTCTGTAGTCCAGCATAATTCCTCTTCCATGTCAAGAAGGAATTATGATAAAAAGAAAAATCATACCAGCTCTATTGAAATTACTTGCCAGTGCAGAAAACAAGACATAGAAACCTTGTCCTTTCATTTTTAAAACGTGATTAAAAAATGTAAATCTTTATCCATAACCGAAAGATAAGTCCTAAAAAAAAGCTATATTCGTAGGAACAATAAACAATTATAATTACACAAAACAACAATATGGAATTATATCTGATTATATTTATTTCGGGAGTCTACAAAAAAGAATGGGTATATGAAACCCACAAGGAACTGTTCGTTTCTCTGGAAAAATATTTCACACTTCATTTAGTCCCTTATTATGAAACCGACAGTGTACCATCCAACGTATATAAGATGATTTTCATTGCTAGTGGAGGAGTAGAAGACCAAGCCATGCGGTGTGTAAGTGTCTTTCCCTACCCTATCACCATCTTGGCCGACGGACTACACAACTCTTTGGCAGCTGCTATGGAAATAGCGGCTTGCATCCGCACCAAAGATTTGAAAGTACGCATCATCCACGGAACACCAGAACAAATGACCCAGCAGGTGCTGGCGCATCACCGCTCTTACCTGGCCAAACACGAACTGAAGGGCAAGCGCATCGGTGTTATAGGCACCCCGGCTCCTTGGCTTGTGGCTAGCCATGTAGACTACCTGTTGGCAGGGCAACGTTGGGGAGTGAACTACATTGACATACCAGCAGAAAATATCTACAAACGTTTCCATCAGATTTCCAACGATGACATTGGAGTGGAAGCGTCCTTGTTCGCCTCGCGAGCCAAAGCCTGCCAGGATGCTACGCCCGACGACCTGTTAAGAGCAATGCGCCTGTATAAAGCCTTGAAAGACACTTGCCTGGAAGAATCTTTGGATGCAGTGGCGGTATCATGTTTTGCATTTATTGAGGAGCTGAACACTACAGGATGCCTGGCTTTGTCGCTTCTGAATGACGACGGTATTCCTGCCGGATGCGAAGGCGACCTGCAAAGTATTATGAGCATGCTGATGGCACAAACAATCACCGGACAACCTGCATTTATGGGGAACCCTTCCTTCATTGACACCCAACACAATGAACTGCTCTTGGCACACTGTTCCATCCCTACCCGAATGACCACCGAATTTATCTTACGCGACCATTTCGAGACAGGAAAAGGTATTGCCATCCAAGGGCTGATGCATGAAGGGGATGTCACGCTTTTTAAATGCGGAGGAGAATGCCTGGATGAGTTCTATGTCACCGAAGGCTATCTCACCGAAAATACCAATCTGGTAACATGCTGCCGTACGCAAGTGAAAATAAAGCTGGGCACTCCAGCCAACTATTTCCTGGAAAACCCTCTAGGAAACCACCATATACTGATACAGGGGCACCATGCCGACTTACTTAAAGCATTATGCTTTTAAATAGATGTAAGCAAAGAGAATGAGCATTTCACCCTCTAAGTTACTTACAAAAAGAATAGATTTCCAACAAATAATTATTTCCACAGAAATAAGGTTATCACTTTTATTAGTAACTTTGCATATACTATTTACTAACAAAAAAGATTATTATAATTATGATGCATAACTGGTTTGAGTGCAAGATTCGCTATGAAAAAATAGTAGAAAACGGTTTGAGCAAGAAAGTGACAGAACCTTATCTGGTAGATGCACTCAGCTTTACAGAAGCAGAATCACGTATTATTGAAGAAATAACTCCTTTTATCAGCGGAGAATTTACTGTTTCCGACATCAAAAGAGCCAACTACAGCGAACTTTTCCCTTGTGAAGAAGATGCAGCTGACCGTTGGTTCAAATGCAAACTCTATTTCATCACACTGGATGAAAAAAGCGGAGCCGAAAAGAAAACAGCAACCAATGTCTTAGTACAGGCAGCCGACCTAAGAGATTCTATCGTGAAACTGGACGAAGGCATGAAGGGAACAATGGCAGACTACTGCATCGCCTCTGTTGCCGAAACGGCTATCATGGATGTATTCCCTTATTCGGCAGAACCGGATGTTAAACCGGAATTCCCCGATGCAGATAAAAGATAACAAATTGCTAATATGACACACATTCAGCAAACTGTCACGGATATACTGCAAAACCTGCCCGGACATACCAGACTGGTGGCAGTATCCAAGTTTCACCCCTCCCAAGCTATCGAAGAGGCATACGCCATCGGACAGCGTATCTTCGGTGAGAGTAAGGTACAGGAACTTTCAGCCAAATACGAACAGCTTCCTAAAGATATAGAATGGCACTTCATCGGTCATTTGCAAACCAATAAAGTGAAGTATATCGCTCCTTTCATCGGTATGATTCATGCAGTCGACTCGTTCAAACTTTTGCAAGAGATAGACAAACAAGCAGCCAAAGTGGAACGCAACATCCCTTGCTTGCTGGAGATTCATGTGGCACAAGAAGATACCAAATTCGGCTTTTCATTCAAGGATTGTAAAGAAATGCTGGACAAAGGAGAATGGAAATCCTTGAAGCACATCACTATTGCCGGCATCATGGGTATGGCCAGCAATACAGACAATATGGAACAAGTCAGGAGTGAATTTCAATCGCTGAAAAATTTCTTTGAAGAACTCAAGACCGACTATTTCCAGGGTTGCAGCAGTTTCTGCGAACTGTCTATGGGGATGTCGGAAGACTATCCCATCGCCATAGAGGAAGGAAGTACCTTGGTCCGAGTAGGAAGCATGATATTTGGAAGTAGAACCTATTAAAAATTTAAGCATATGGCACAATTAAAAACAACTTTTGCAGGACTGACTCTAGAAAATCCTATCATTGTCAGCAGTTCTGGATTGACAAATAGTGTAGACAAAATCAAGAAACTGGAAGAAGCAGGAGCCGGTGCTGTGGTTCTGAAGTCAGTTTTCGAAGAACAAATCAATATACAAGCCGGCAGCATGAGCGGATACGGTTCACCTGAAGCAGATGATTACCTGGAAGCATACGTTCGCTCTCACGCATTGACCGAACATATCCAGCTGATTGAAGAAACTAAAAAGGCGGTATCTACCCCTGTCATTGCCAGCATCAACTGTTACTCAGACAGCGAATGGGTGGAATTTGCTCAAATGATGGAGAAGGCTGGAGCCAATGCCTTGGAAATCAACATCCTTGCCCTGCAAACTGAAAAAGAATATGCTTACGGAAGTTTCGAACAACAGCACATCGATACCCTTAACCATGTAAAGAAAGCAGTACATATCCCGGTCATCATGAAACTGGGCAATAATCTGACCAATCCGGTGACCTTGATCAACCAGCTTTATGCCAATGGAGCTGCTGCAGTAGTATTGTTCAACCGATTCTACCAACCAGACTTCAACATTGACACATTGACTTACTCTAGCTCAAATGTGATGAGCTCAACCAACGAACTGGCCGACCGTCTGCGCTGGACTGCCATTGCATCGGCTGCTGTCCCTCAGATTGACTATGCAATATCAGGCGGGGTGCAATGCGGTAAAGGTGCAGTTAAAGCCATCTTGGCTGGTGCTTCGGCTGTAGAAGTATGTAGTACAATCTACCAACATGGAGCAGGACAGATAGCCTTGATGAAACAAGAACTGACCGAATGGATGAACGACAAAGGCTTTGAAAGCCTCAACCAGTTCAAAGGCAAAATGAATGCAACAGCTGCCGGAAAAACCAATCCGTTTGAACGTACTCAATTTATGAAATACTACAGCAACCACGAAGAGTAAACTCTTGCGCTTGCAACAAATAAAATCTCCTTGCCTGGATGTTACACCAACATCTGACAAGGAGATTTTTTTATTTTTCAGGGGAGTCGACTCATACCCAACAAACTGAAAATCGCCAGACAAACCCCGCTTCTATTGTTTGGTGTATAATCGCACAAGTAATCTTCACCTTCACCATCTTTGCCTTACAAAGACCTTCTTCACCCGTTTTTTGGAGTAATAATTTGTAAAAACAAGAATAAGAAAGTATATTTGCACATTATATTACATATTGTGCAGTATAATTTATTATGCATATCTTGCACAGCTAATTTATAAAATATGGAAAAAAGTTTTTTAGCCTTTATAGAAAATAGCATCAAGAAAAATTGGGACTTGGACGCGTTGACCGACTATAAAGGGGCAACTTTGCAGTATAAAGATGTAGCTAGAAAAATAGAAAAGCTACATATCCTGCTAGCAGAAAGTGGAATAAAACCGGGAGATAAAGTAGCAATCTGCGGACGCAACAGTTCACACTGGGGCGTAGCCTTCTTGGCTATCCTTACCTATGGTGCAGTAGCCGTACCTATCTTGCACGAATTTAAAGCAGACAATGTACACAACATCGTCAACCACTCGGAAGCACGACTTCTGTTTGTAGGTGATGTAGTATGGGAGGCGCTGAATGAAGCAGAAATGCCTAATTTGGAAGGCATTATCCTTATGACAGACTTTACCATTCTGGTTTCCAGAAGCGAACGCTTGAACTATGCCAGAGAGCACCTGAATGAAATGTTCGGAAAGAAATTCCCTCGCAACTTCCGACGTGAACATGTCACCTACCGACGTGACAATCCGGAAGAATTGGCTATGATTAACTACACTTCGGGTACCACCAGTGCTTCAAAAGGAGTGATGCTGCCTTATAGGGTGTTGTGGTCGAATACTCAATTCGCTTTTGAAGTATTGACTTTAAAACCGGGCGACCGCGTAGTATCTATGCTACCTATGGCGCACATGTACGGACTGGCATTCGAATTCCTATATGAAGTGTCTTGCGGTGTACACATCTACTTCCTGACCAGAATGCCTAGCCCCAAAATCATTGCACAGGCTTTTGCAGAAGTCAAACCGAACATCGTCATTGCAGTTCCTCTCATCATCGAAAAGATTATCAAGAAAAATGTGCTCCCAAAGATGGAAACCCTCAAGATGAAAGTGCTGATGAAATTGCCTGTCATCAATGAAAAGATCAAATCGGCAGTAAGAGAACACATGATTCAAGGATTCGGGGGCAACTTCTACCAAGTGATTGTGGGAGGAGCAGCCTTCAACCAGGAAGTGGAAAAACTGCTGAAAGATATTGACTTCCCTTATACCGTAGGATATGGCATGACAGAATGTGGTCCTATCATCGGATACTCTGACTGGAAAGTCTACAAGCAAGGCTCTTGCGGTAAAGCAGCTCCAAGAATGGAAGTAAAGATTGACAGTCCGGACCCTGAAAATATTGTAGGAGAGATCCTTACTCGAGGAGACAACGTAATGATTGGATATTACAAGAACCCTGAAGCTACCGCACAGGTATTGGATGCCGACGGATGGCTACATACAGGCGACTTGGGTATCATTGATGCTGAAGGCAATATCACCATTAAAGGTAGAAGCAAAAACATGCTGCTTGGACCTTCGGGACAAAACATCTATCCGGAAGAAATTGAAGACAAACTGAACAACATGCCGTTTGTGGCGGAAAGTATTGTCATCCAACAAAAAGACAACAAATTGGCCGCACTTGTCTATCCAGACTTTGACCAGACCTACTCACAAGGTCTGTCGGATGCTGACATTGAAGCTGCTATGGAAGAAAACCGTGTAACGCTGAACACTCAGTTGCCGGCTTATTCCCAAATAGCCCGCATCAAAGTTTATCCGGAGGAATTTGAAAAAACTCCTAAAAAGAGCATCAAACGATTCTTATATCAAGATATCAAATAATACGATGAATTCAAAATTATTCAAAACTGCACTGTTCTTGCCGGGATTCCTCCTGGCAGGAACAGTGTGTTTATATGGACAAGGGGCCAAGAAAAAAGGGCTCAAGAAAGGCCCGAACATTGCATTCAATATCACTACCCACAAAACCTTTCCTGAAAAGACTTATCTGAACCTTGGCTTGTTTAGCAACTATCAACAACTGAACGGGATAGGTATCAATGTTTTTTCCAGCATTACTCATTTCCAAAGCCAGGGAATGCAGATAGCGGGACTGGCCAATGTGACCGGTATCAACACCAAGGGGATACAGATTTCAGGATTAGCCAATGTGGCAGGAAAAAACATGTACGGAATGAACCTGGGCGGACTGATGAATATCAGCGGCTCTCAAATGAAAGGTATCAGCATATCTGGACTAGGGAGCTTTGCCGGACAAAACAGTTCGGGATTTAACCTTGTGGGAGGTATCAACATCTCTGGAGGAAAATCATCGGGGCTGCATTTTTCCGGTTTAGCAAATATTGTTGCAAAAGACAAAAAAGGATGCTACATAGCTGGATTGATGAACGTGACCGGAATGTCTTTAAAAGGTGTACAACTTTCAGCGTTAGGTAATATTGCAGCTCAAAAGAATCAAGGCTTACAGCTGGCAGCAGTAGGTAATGTAGCAGTAGCCAACAAAGGAGCTCAAATCAGCTTGACCAACTATTCCGTGGAAAACAACGGACTTCAATGCGGCTTGCTCAATGTAGACTCTATCGGAAACAAAGGTGTTCAAGTAGGCTTGGTCAATATCAGCCGAGACAGTATGGCTCACCAATTTGGACTAGTCAACCTCTGCCCCAGCACCCGTGTACAACTTATCGCTACCGGAGGTAATCTTAACTACGCTACCTTGGCTGTTCGCTTCAAACAAAAATACACTTATACGGAAGCAGGTGTAGGGGCCTTCAATCCTGGCAGTGACTTTACCACCTCCCTTTCCGCCCTTTACCGTACTGGACTGACTTATCCACTCTCAAAAAAAGTTCATTTAGGAGCCGATTTAGGATATTTCCATGTAGAGCCTGGACTATCCCAAAGGATGTACAGTTTCCAGCCTAGAATCAATCTGGAATACAGTCTGGGCAAGCGAATCGGAATAATCATAGCAGGTGGATACCAATGGACCAAACCTTACGGCCATCATTCAAACCTGTCGAACAATACCACATTCGACATCGGACTGGTATTCTTCTGAGAAAAGAACATCTACAGCAATAAAAAAATCCCTCTACCTTTTGAAATGGTCATTGCCACTAAAAGGAAGAGGGATTTCTCTATATCCATTAAGGTCAATCATTCAGACTGGCAGAACGAACACGGCTCAAAGTCTCAGGAGTCATCTGCAGCAAAGAAGCTACATAGACCAATGGAGCACGTCTCATGATTTCCGGATGCAGATGGAACAACTTGTTATACCGTTCGTGTGCCGGTTCAAAGCGCAAAGTATCAGCCTTGATTTGAGACTCTATCAACGAGTTCTCAAAAAACTTGCGATAGAGTACACCGATATCACTATACTTTAATGACAATTCTTCACAGCCTGCTTTAGGAAATTCCCACAACACTACAGGTTCAATAGCTTCTATCATCAAATAAGTCGGTATTTGTTTTAGATAACTTTCCAAACAGATAACCACTCCCCCTTCATATCCAATATGTTCTGTCACCTCTTTTCCATATTTGAAATAGAACTGGCGGGTCATCCCTTTTTCTATATATCTCAAGCAGTGACACACTTCCCCTTCCGAAAGAATATATTCATTTTTTTTATATTTTTTCTGAACCACTACATCAGCTAAAGCATGTACACTTTCTCGTGACAAGTTCACCTGATTTTCTGAAGCTATCTTACGTACTATTTCTAAAGCTGTCGTCATATTAGATTAAACTGAAAATTATTTTACTTTAATATGGTCGAACCCTTCTCCAAAGACACCGATTACGGCACTTTGTGAAACAAACGCATTAGGGTCTATATCTTTAATCAGACGGAAGATTGTAGTAGACTCTCTTCTCTTGGCAAGTACAAACATCATCTTCACATTATTCTTTGTGTAGCATCCTACTCCATCTAAGAAAGTCACCCCACGGTGCAAGTCTTTATTGATTCTAGTTCCTATTTCTTCGTATTTGCTGGAGATGATAAAAAACTGTACAGACTGACGGGAACTGTTCACCACCTGGTCGAGTACAAAACTGGAAATAAACAACACTACATATCCATATACAACGCGTTCCCAATCATGCAACACCAAATAACTGGAGGAAATAATCACTAAATCACAAAGCAAAATAACCCGTCCCAGCGAAATGTCACGATATTTGTTTACAATGGCAGCAATGATATCTGTCCCCCCGCTGCTTCCATTGGCAGAAAAAGTGACTCCAATACCTCCTCCACAAAACGAAGCTCCAAGCACACAGGCCATAAATGGCTGGTCATGAATAATACCGCCTTTTACAAAATGCTGAATAATAGCCAATATCACAGTCATTGAAATAACCGCCCAAATTGTTTTTATACAGAATTTTAGCCCTAATATTTTCAAGGCCAACAACAATAAGCCTGCATTGATTACAAGGTAAGTATATTGCACAGGAATTCCAAGCCCCCAATATATGATGGAGGCAATACCAGGCACCGCCCCCGAGGGGATATCACTCGGCAACAAAAAAACAGTCCAACCTATAGCATACATCAGCATGCCTAAAGTAATAGTCACATAGTCTTTCACCTCCCGAAATATAATCTGAGAGTTTAAAGTAGAATTTGGATTCATGGTTATTTTAATTAGCTAGTTCTTAATGGGCGCAAAATAACAAAAAAACATTGAAACAATCATTCATTAGGATATAAAATATTTACTTTAATCTAAGAACTAAAAAACAAGTGTTTTGCAGATGACTTTTTTTTCGTACTTTTGCAACAGTTTGGCAAATTACAACGGCATATAGCTAAATCATGGCACTAGTAAACGAACATCTTCTAAAATTACCCATTGATTTCTTTTTTTCTACAGCAGAAAAAAAGATAAACACATTCAAGGTGACGCACCCCAAAGCTCATATCATCCGCCTTGACTCTGGAGATGTCTGCTTGCCGCTACCGCATGCCGTAACCCAAGCCATGCAACTAGCAACAGAGGAAATGACTACTCCCAACGGTTTCAAAGGATACGGCCCTAAAAGAGGCTATGACTTCCTGATTGATGCTATCTTAAAAAACGACTATCACCCTAGAGGAATACAACTGGACAAATCGGAAATATTTATTAGCGAAGGTGTGCAAAGCAGTATTGTACATGTTGGTAACTTGCTGCGCCATGACAACAGCATTGGCATTACTGACCCTGCCTACCCTATCTATGCCGCCGCCAACACCATGTATGGAAGATCCGGCACATTGTCAAACAGTGGTATATGGAGCAATGTCACTTACATCCCTTGCTCTCCGGAGAACAACTTCCTCCCACAAATACCCGATAAACGCATAGATATCATCTATCTCTGCAACCCTCATATACCTACCGGATATACATTCAGCAAACAAGAACTGAAAAAATGGATTGCTTATGCTCAAAACAATGATGCTTTAATTATGTTTGATGCTAGTCATGAAGCATATATCCAGCACCCAGAACTTCCCCATTCTATTTATGAAATAAAAGGAGCAAGAAAAGTCGCCATAGAATATCGCAGTTTCTCCATGAATGCCGGATTTACCGGAGTAAGATGTGGATATGTAGCCATTCCGAAAGAAATAGAGGCTTCCACACTAAGCGGCAGGAAGATTCCACTCAACCAATTATGGAACCAATACCAACACATTCAGTATAACGGCAATTCATATATCACCCAAAAAGGAGCTGAAGCCACTTATTCCACAGAAGGGAAGAGAGAAATAAAGACTCAAATCCTATATTATTTGCACAATGCCCGCCAGATAAAAAGCGAATTGCAAAAAATAGGATTTATTGTTTATGGAGGAGAACAGACACCTTTTATGTGGGTAAAAACTCCACACGGACTATCCGACTGGCAATTCTTCGACAAATTGCTATATGAAAACCAAATAGCAGTCACCCCAGGTTCCATATATGGACCAAGCGGAAAAGACTATGTCCGTATTTCAGGCTTCTGCAAAAAAGAAGATTGCCAAACAACATTAGAACGTATTTCCACATTATATATATAAAGAAAACGAAATAACTTAGATATTATGTCAAAATTAAGATTCAGAGTAGTAGAAAAAGCGTTTCATAAGAAACCGATTGACGTACCGGCACCAACCGAACGTCCGAGTGAATACTTTGCAAAATACGTGTTCAATCGCGAAAAGATGTTCAAATACCTTTCAAGCAAAGTGTATGCCAAACTGGTAGATGTAATCGACAACGGTGCTCCACTTGACAGAAGCATTGCCGATGAAGTAGCTGCCGGAATGAAAAAATGGGCAGTAGAACTGGGAGTGACCCACTACACCCACTGGTTCCAACCTCTGACGGAAGGTACTGCCGAGAAACATGATGCCTTTGTGGAACATGACGGAAAAGGCGGTATGGTGGAAGAGTTTTCAGGAAAACTTCTGGTACAGCAAGAAGCCGACGGTTCTTCTTTCCCCAACGGAGGTGTGAGAAATACTTTTGAAGCACGTGGATATAGTGCATGGGATCCTTCATCTCCTGTGTTTGTAGTAGATGACACACTGTGTATCCCTACCGTATTTATTGCTTATACCGGAGAATCTCTTGACTACAAAGCTCCGCTGCTGAAATCTATACGCTCTGTCACAAAAGCTGCTCTGGATGTAGCTCATTATTTTGACCCTTCTGTAAAGAAAGTTATCAACTATCTAGGATGGGAACAAGAATACTTCCTAGTAGATGAAGGACTCTATGCTGCACGCCCAGACTTACTGCTCACCGGACGTACCTTGATGGGACATGAAGCTTCTAAAAACCAACAGCTGGAAGACCACTATTTCGGTGCAATCCCTAGCCGTGTAGCTGCCTTTATGAAAGATTTGGAAATACAAGCTTTAGAACTTGGTATTCCTGTAAAGACCAGACATAATGAAGTAGCGCCAAACCAGTTTGAACTGGCTCCAATTTATGAAGAATGTAATTTGGCTGTTGACCATAACATGCTGATTATGTCACTTATGAGAAAAATCGCACGCAACCATGGATTCAGAGTATTGCTGCACGAAAAGCCATTCAAAGGAGTAAACGGTTCCGGCAAACACAATAACTGGTCACTTGGCACCGACAACGGTGTGTTGCTGATGGCTCCAGGTAAGTCTTCCGAAGAAAACTTGCGCTTCATCACTTTTGTTGTCAACACTTTGATGGCTGTATATCATCACAACGGTTTGCTGAAAGCTTCCATCATGAGCGCCACCAATGCACATCGCTTAGGAGCTCATGAAGCACCTCCTGCTATCATCTCTTCTTTCTTGGGCACTCAGCTAAGTAAAGTGCTTGACCACATGGAAGAAAGCTCTAGCAATGACCTGGTTTCTCTGGGAGACAAGCAAGGTATGCGCCTGGATATTCCTCAAATTCCAGAACTACTGATTGACAATACCGACCGTAACCGCACTTCTCCATTTGCTTTTACCGGCAACCGCTTTGAGTTCCGCGCTCCAGGTTCGGAAGCCAACTGTGCCAGTGCCATGATTGCCCTGAATGCAGCAATGGCTGAACAGCTTACCATCTTCAAATCGGAAGTAGACCGACTTATAGAAGCTGGAGAACCTAAGATTTCTGCTATCATCCAAATTATCCGCAAATATATTAAAGAATGTAAGAACATTCGTTTCGACGGCAATGGATATAGTGAAGAATGGAAAGAAGAGGCTAAGAAACGTGGGTTGGATTGCGAAACAAGCTGCCCTCTTATCTTTGACAACTATCTGAAACCGGAAACTATCAAAATGTTTGAATCTACCGGCATCATGAACCGCAAAGAACTTGCAGCACGCAATGAAGTAAAATGGGAAATGTACACCAAGAAAATCCAAATCGAAGCACGTGTATTGGGTGACTTGGTAATGAACCACATCGTACCGGTAGCCATTGAATATCAAACCAAACTGATCGATAATGCCTACAAAATCAAGTCTTTGTTCTCTACTGAAGAAGCAACAAGCCTCTCTGCTGAGAACCTGGCTCTTATCAAAGAAATTTCAGAACATACAGCTTTCATCAAAGAAAAAATTGATGAAATGGTAGAGGCTAGAAAAGTAGCAAACCGCATTACAGAAGAACGTGCAAAAGCGATTGCTTATCACGATAACATCGCACCTATGTTGGAAGAAATACGTTATCACATCGACAAACTTGAGTTGATTGTAGATGACCAAATGTGGACATTGCCTAAATACAGAGAACTACTCTTTATCAGATAATGTAAACATCAAAGTCAATATCATAAAGACCGTCCTTGTTCCTATCAAACCAGAGCCAGGACGGTTTCTTTTTATCTTCTGCAATATTTATCCATAGAAAAAGAAAAGCATGCAATCCCAAAAAATCATACAAACAACTATCGTTATCAATAAAAGGTTTATATCTTTGCAGTATGAAATGGTTATTCGATTTATTTTTGGAACATTCCGCTTTACAAGCTGTCATCATTATATCAATAATTATAGCTAGCGGGCTTGGACTTGGAAAAATACGCGTGTGCGGTATTTCACTAGGTATTACATTTGTATTCTTTATGGGTATCTTTGCTGGTCATTTGGGACTTTCCATTGACCCTCAAATGCTTACTTACGCCGAAAGTTTCGGTTTAGTCCTCTTTGTCTATTCGCTTGGGTTACAAGTGGGGCCAGGGTTCATCTCCTCTTTCCAACAAGGAGGATACCAACTGAATCTTCTTGGAGTAGGCGTAATCTTGTTGGGTACTATCATGGCTGTAGGATTGACTTTCTGCACTAATGTGTCATTGCCAGATATGGTAGGTATCTTATGTGGAGCAACTACCAATACTCCTGCACTTGGCGCAGCACAACAAACTTTAAAACAATTAGGAGAACCTACCACCGGAGCCGCATTGAGTTGTGCCGTGACCTATCCTTTAGGAGTTGTAGGTGTCATTCTTGCCATTATCTTTGTAAAAAAACTGTTTGTCCGACAAAGTGATATGACAGAGCATGAACACGAAGACCTCAATCATACTTATATTGCTACTTTCCAGGTACATAATCCTGCCATCTTCAATATGAGTATCCAAGATATTGCTAAACTAAGCTATCCTAAATTTGTAATCTCCCGAATGTGGAGAAACGGTTCGGTAAGTATCCCAACTTCAGATAAAGTAATCAAAGAAAACGACCGCCTATTGGTCATTACTACAGAAAAAGATGTTTCTGCGTTGACAGTCCTTTTCGGGGAACAAGAGAAATGTGACTGGAACAAAAAAGACATCGACTGGAACGCAATTGACAGCCAACTCATTTCGAAACATATCATCATTTCACGTTCTGAAATAAATGGCAAAAAACTAGGGTCACTCCGATTAAGGAATAACTATGGCATCAATATTAGCCGTGTTATGCGAAGTGGAGTACAGCTTCTTGCTACATCAGGGCTAATCCTTCAGTTAGGCGACCGACTTACAGTAGTAGGGGAAGCTGCAGCTATTCAAAATGTAGAAAAAGTATTAGGGAACACAGTAAAAAGTTTGAAAGACCCTAACTTAGCTTCTATCTTTATCGGTATTGTCTTAGGCCTAATCATTGGTTCTATTCCAATTGCAATTCCAGGTATCAGTTCTCCCGTCAAACTAGGACTTGCTGGAGGTCCAATCATTGTAGGTATCTTAATCGGCTCTTATGGACCACGTTTCCATTTGCTCACATACACTACCCGTAGTGCCAGTTTGATGCTACGTGGTATAGGACTTTCACTATATCTAGCTTGCCTGGGACTAGACTCGGGTATCCATTTCTTTGAAACAGTCATGCGACCTGAAGGTATTCTATGGGTAGGACTAGGATTTCTCATCACTTTCATACCAGTAGTTATCATGGCATTGGTAGCTCTTAGAATGTTCCACCTCGATTTTGGCAACACTTGCGGTATGCTTTGTGGCAGCATGGCCAACCCTATGGCATTAAACTACGCCAATGATATCATCCCCAATGACAACCCTGCAGTAAGCTATGCTACAGTCTATCCATTGGGAATGTTCCTCCGCGTAATCATCGCCCAACTTGTACTTATGATATTTGTATAAACTTAACTTTTAATCTCATAATGAAAATCTATAAACAAATCACTCCAGAAATGATACAAAAAGACATCCGCTATTTGGAATTGCTCTCACACAACTTTCCTACGATTGCGGCTGCCAGCACCGAAATCATTAACCTGGAAGCCATAATGAATCTTCCTAAAGGGACAGAACACTTTCTTGCTGACTTACATGGAGAATATGAAGCTTTTCAACATGTACTCCGCAATGCCTCAGGAGCTATCAAGAGAAAGGTCAACGAAATCTTCGGGAACACTTTGCGAGAAGCAGAAAAGAAAGAATTGTGTACTCTGATTTATTATCCGGAAGAAAAACTAATCTTAGTAAAAGAAAAAGAAACTGATTTGATAGACTGGTATGTCATTACCTTAAATCAGTTGGTTAAAGTTTGCCAAAACGTATCTTCTAAATACACACGCTCAAAGGTAAGGAAAGCCTTGCCGAAAGAGTTTTCATACATCATTCAAGAATTGCTGCACGAAAGCAGCATCGATCCCAACAAGCAGGCATATATTAATGTAATTATCAGTACAATCATCGAAACACACCGTGCTGATGATTTTATTATTGCAATGTGCAATCTCATCCAACGCCTAACTATTGATTCTCTACATATCTTAGGTGATGTATTCGATCGTGGACCAGGTCCTCATATCATTATGGATATTTTACGACGGTACCATAATTTTGATATCCAATGGGGAAATCACGATATTCTTTGGATGGGAGCTGCATCAGGAAACAAATGCTGCATCGCCAACGTGCTTCGTATGGCTATGCGCTATGGAAATCTTTCTGCCTTGGAAGATGGCTATGGAATCAATCTGTTACCTTTGGCTACTTTTGCCATGGAAGTCTATTCAGAAGACCCATGCACTTATTTCAACCCAAAGATTGATCCATCAAACAATCACTATAACGACAAGACCATCCGCCTGATTGCCCAAATGCATAAGGCCATCAGCATTATCCAATTTAAACTGGAAGCTCAAACCATCCGAAAGAGACCTGAATTTCAAATGGAAGACAGGTTGCTCCTTCATCACATTGACTTTGAAAAGGGAACAATCCAAATTGAAGGGAAGGAATATACTCTTAGAGATAACAACTTCCCAACAGTCAATCCCCAAGACCCTTATCGTCTGACAGAAGAGGAAGAAGAAATTGTAGCCAAACTACACCACTCATTTTCACGGAGCGAAAAGCTCCACAAACATATGAAATGCTTGTTTAGATATGGGTGCATGTATAATGTATGCAACTCTAATCTTCTTTTCCATGCTTCTATGCCTCTCAATGAAGATGGCAGCCTGAAAGATGTAGAAATTATGGGACGAAAATATAAAGGGAAAAAATTGCTTAAACGGGTGGGAGAACTAATCCGTACTGCTTATTTTGCAGAACCCGACAGCAAGGAAAAAGGCTTTGCCATAGACTATATTTGGTATTTATGGTGCGGAAAAGATTCTCCAGCATTCGACAAAAGTAAAATGGCTACGTTTGAACGATATTTCCTAAATGAAAAAGAAACTCATAAAGAAATAAAGGGTCACTATTATGTGCTCAGAGACCGCGAAGATGTTTGCGATATGATTCTTGATGATTTTGGAGTGAAAGGAAGCCACCGTCATATCATCAACGGACACGTACCTGTTAAGGCGGTACAAGGAGAGAAGCCTATCAAAGCCAATGGCAAACTAATGGTCATTGACGGAGGATTCTCCAGAGCCTATCAACCTGAAACCGGTATTGCCGGATATACATTGGTTTATCACTCTAGAGGTTTCCAACTGGTACAGCATGAGCCGTTCACTTCTACCCAACAGGCTATAGAGGAAGGACTTGACATTAAATCGACCACCCAAATAGTAGAAATGAGCACCCAACGGATGATGGTAAAAGATACTGATAAGGGTGCAGAGTTAAGCATCCAAATAGAGGATTTGAAAAAATTACTCGTTGCCTACCGTACAGGAATCATTAAAGAGAAAGCAATCTAATAGCAAACAACCGTCATATCAACTAGAAAAATCCCTTATAAATGCATTTCATTTACCTTGCACTCATAAGGGATTTTTAAATTATACTCTACTCGACAGCACCATATCCACCAATTCTGCAGAACTGCCATTTACATTTTTTCATTTCAGTGTCACTTCCACCGGACAATGGTCAGAACCGAATATGTCAGTATGAATCTTCGCCCCCTCTAAACGGTTTTCCAGACGTGAAGAAGCCAAAAAATAATCAATACGCCAGCCTGCATTCTTTTCACGAGCCTTAAAGCGATACGACCACCACGAGTAAATATTCTCCTGAGCCGGATAAAAATGACGAAAAGTATCTATAAATCCCACATTAAGCAGTATTTGAAACTTATCGCGCTCTTCATCAGTAAAACCAGCATTCTTACGGTTTGACTTAGGATTCTTCAAGTCAATTTCTTTATGAGCTACATTTAAATCCCCGCATACTACAACAGGTTTCTTTTCATCCAAGCACTTCAAATAAGCACGAAAATCATCCTCCCATGACATACGATAGTCCAAGCGTTTCAACCCGTCCTGCGAATTAGGCGTATATACTGTCACCAAATAGAAATCTTCCATTTCCAAAGTTATTACTCTTCCTTCGTGATCATGTATATCCACACCAATACCATAAGCTACCGAAAGAGGTTCATGACGAGAAAATATTGCAGTACCAGAATATCCTTTCTTCTCTGCATAGTTCCAATAAGACCGGTATCCCTCAAAAGCCAAGTCCAATTGTCCTGCCTGCATCTTCGTTTCTTGCAAACAGAAGAAATCAGCGTCCAACTGTGCAAAGGCCTCACAAAAACCTTTTTCGCAACAGGCCCTCAACCCGTTTACATTCCAAGATATCAATTTCATAATGTATAGGTTATTTTTTTAAATCAAACAAATAAGTCAGTTTTGCTCCGATACAAGAATGAGCAGAACGAGAAAAATAATCTTTCTTCGTACTATTGTAAAAGTCGCTCAAGCCAAAATAATATCTTGCCTCTACGATGAAATGCCCAATGCCTGTACGCACTTCCAAACCTCCACCGCCAACAATTCCATAATCGAACTTTCTATCAGCCATCTTACCATACTGCACATTCACCCCGTTAGGCCGTTGCTCAGGATGCCAAGACGCACTCATCTTTTCTTTCTCCGCAATCAAGAAACTCACCTGCGGACCAAGGTTCAAAACAAAGCGCACCCCGTTTCCTTTGTCTTTACCAAAGGCTAAATGAGCCAAAAGAGGTAATTCCAAATAACTCATCGCACGCTGATAAGTATCACCACTCTCATCTTCTATTTTTTCTTTCCAACCTCTTTGAGAGAAATTCAGTTCCGCCTGAATACCACAAATCATCTTGAAATATTTTTCAGATACAAAGCGAGCAGTTACACCAATTTCAGGAAAAATCGCATTGCTCTGCTTGAATTTCGGATCAAAACTTACAGAGCTAATATTTACACCTCCATTAACCCCGACAGCAAAGTTATGCCGTTGGTCTTGAAGCTGTGCACGCAACGGAGGCACATTAAAGCCCCATACTGCAATCAGCAAACAAACTATATATAACTTCTGTTTCATTATTCAAAGTCAAGTTTTATAAGTTCAAAATCCTTAGCAAAATGCACAAAGAACACCTTACGATTTATAAATCCACCCCAGTTATTTACTCGTTCGAATTTAAACCCTGTCTGAATAGGTGTCACCTGAACACGATGTAATTTCTCTTCCATATCACTTCCATGCATAGCCAGACCTTTCAAAAAGAAATAGCCTATATCAAAGCCTAGCATACCATATTTAGGAAATGTATTGGCCATATCCTTGCTAAACCACCGGCGGTAAGACTGAGTAAAACTTATTGCTGCAGGAAACAGGTTATTCGTATAAAATGACGAATAGAAATAAGTATCCAATTCATAAAAGCTTGCCAAGAAGTCTTGAGTATAAGTCTGCCATTCCGGATAACCAAACAAATGCATATTAAAATTAGGATGCTCACGACGCACTTGGCTCAAATGCGGCAAGACTTTAGTCAAGGTACTGCTTTTTCCGGATATAGGTATAAAAATATTCTCCTTAAGTGTATCCATCGCAGCAATCACACGGACCGGATCCAACTCCACCCCCAACTGGATTTGCTTAAAAGGCACCTCTTTGTCTTTCAGTTCAGTTTTCATCCCTTTTATGAAATCAAGTTTATCAGTAGCCTGACTTCCATCATCAACAAACACTACATTGGTTTTACCAAACTTACGAATGTAATGTTCATACACTTCTGAATAAAGATACGATTGAGGAGTGTTTACCTGATACACATAAGGATTATTAAACACTTGATTCACCTTCGGAGAGAAAGGAATTACCAATCGGGCTTTATTTTTTTTTGCAAATTCCGCCAATACAGGAATATCTTCCTGATTAACCGGACCAAAAATTATATCCATCCCCTTAAGATTGTTCTGTGACAATACAGACTGAAGTCCTGCAACTGTTCCTTTCGTATCATAAGTATAGATATCCAAAGATATCCCTTGATGTTTCAAGCTATCCACGGCCATCAGAAAGCCTTCATAAAACTCTACCATACGAGACTGCTCATCATTGCGAGAGGCGGATTTGGAGAACGGCAACATCACAGCAGCACGTATCGTGGCATATTTCTTATGAGTAATTTCATTTTTACGGAACAGTTCCTCGTTACTTGGAGCCTGCACATCAACCACAGGCTTAGAAGCAGCCACCGACTGCTCTTTCTGTGGATAAGGAATGAAGAGGAAAGTTCCCTTCTTAAGTTTCTTCACCCTCAATTCCGGATTGGCTGCAATCAACTCCTCCTCTGTCAGTCCATACTCGCGACTGATACTGAAAATCGTTTCCTTACGCTGCACCTTACGCATATCCCTCCACTTTTCCTGATGCACCGGAGTTTCTTCTTTTTTAGGAGCCATCACCTTTTGCTTATCACCACTTGATGTAGGAATAGCAATTACTTGTCCAATACGGAAATTACTTGCGCTAAGACCAGGATTTGCCTGACAGATTTCCTGATCCGTGACATTGTATTTCACAGTCAACTTATAAAGCGTTTCTCCTGCCTGAATCGTATGGAACAGCTCTTTCTGATTATTGCTGCTGTGCTGTGGTATCTTCAAAGCCTGTCCTGCACGGATTTGCTCCCTACTGTTCGGATTCACACGTACAATATCATCCACCGTCACATTATACATGCTGGCTATCGAATAAAGACTCTGTCCTTTTGTCACGGTATGTAAAAAGTAACCGGTGCCGTTCTGAGCCTGCACCTTTATGCTTGGAACTCCAGCTACAAGAGCCAGAGACAAGCAAATCGCTTGAATAAATTTCATTTTGCTTCTGATTTATTGAAAGACAAAAGTACAAAAAAAAGCATTATCTTTGCAAGCATATTATCTATTTTAAAGATATGGAAGAAGGAAAAGAAACAATCAGCGTGCAGGGAGCACGCGTACATAATCTCAAGAATATCGATGTAGAAATCCCACGCAATTCCCTTACCGTCATTACGGGACTAAGTGGAAGCGGAAAATCCTCGCTTGCTTTTGATACTATTTTTGCGGAGGGGCAGCGCCGTTACATTGAAACCTTCTCAGCCTATGCACGTAATTTTATGAGCAATATGGCGCGTCCTGACGTTGACAAGATAACCGGGCTGAGTCCTGTTATCTCCATCGAACAAAAAACCACCAATAAGAATCCTCACTCTACAGTAGGAACTACTACAGAAATATATGACTATCTACGTCTTCTGTACGCACGTTCAGGAGTAGCCTACTCATATCTTTCAGGGAAGAAAATGGTTAAATATACCGAAGAACAGATTCTAGAACTCATCCATGATAAATATGCGGGAGCACGCATCTATATTATGGCACCCTTGATACAGGCTCGCAAAGGACATTATAGAGAATTATTCGAGTATATCCGCAAGAAAGGTTTCCTCTATGTGAGAATTGACGGGGAAATCACAGAGATTACTTATGGCATGAAATTGGACCGCTACAAGAACCATAACATCGAAGTAGTCATTGATAAGGTTGAAGTTACAAACAAATGGATTCAAAGACTGAAACAGAGTATTGCCATTGCAATGAAAATGGGGCAAGGGCTCATCATGATTCAAAACATGCAGACACAAGATACTCATTTCTACAGCAAACGGTTAATGTGCCCTGAAACAGGCCTTGCCTACCGCGAACCTGCTCCTCATAATTTCTCATTCAACTCCCCTCAAGGTGCTTGTCCTCGCTGTAAAGGATTGGGGTTCATTGACCATATTGATGCCAACAAAGTCATTCCAGACCGCTCGCTGTCTATTTACGAAGGAGCTTTAGCCCCTCTCGGAAAATACTCTCCAAACCTGTTGATTTTCCTCGACTTGAAAGATTTGCTAAAGATGCATAATCTGACAATCAAGACCCCTATCAACCAAATGCCGGAAGAGGTGATAAATGAAATCTTACATGGCTCAGAGCAACATTATTATGAAGGTCTTGCCAGTTGCCTGGAAGGGATGCAAGATTCCTCTAGTCGTACACAAAAATGGGCTGAACAATATATTACCACCGAAGTGTGCCCTGAATGTCATGGCGCCCGCCTTAATAAAGAAGCTTTGCATTTCTTGATTGGAGGAAAGAATATTTCCGAACTGGCAGCCATGGACATTAAAGAACTTTATGAGTGGCTGATGCAGGTCGAAAATCACATGTCGGCCCGACACAAAATCATCGCATCAGAAATTTTAAAGGAAATACGTACCCGACTGAAGTTCTTGCTTGATGTAGGACTGGACTACTTGTCACTGAACCGCTCCTCTGCCACTTTATCTGGAGGAGAAAGCCAACGAATCCGTCTTGCTACACAGATTGGCTCGCAATTGGTCAATGTGCTATATATCTTAGATGAACCTAGCATCGGCCTGCATCAACGCGACAATATCCGACTCATCAATTCCCTAAAGGCTCTGAGAGATTTAGGAAATTCGGTCATCGTAGTGGAACACGACAAAGATATGATGCTATCTTCCGACTACATCATTGACATGGGCCCCAAAGCCGGACGACTAGGAGGTGAGGTTGTCTTTGCGGGTACTCCCCAAGAGATGCTAAAGACGCAAACACTTACTTCACAATTTCTGAATGGAAACATGAAGATAGAAATCCCTGCTGAAAGAAGACCAGGCAACGGTAAGTTCATCACTCTGAAAGGAGCCAAAGGAAACAACTTAAAAGGAGTCACTGTAAAATTTCCGCTGGGACTGTTTATCTGTGTTACTGGAGTATCGGGAAGCGGCAAATCAACACTTATCAACAACACGCTGCAACCCATATTGTCACAACATCTCTACAGGTCTCTGAAAAAGCCTATGGCATACGATTCTATAGAAGGTATTGACAACATAGACAAAGTAGTCAATGTAGACCAATCTCCTCTTGGACGAACTCCACGTTCTAATCCAGCTACCTATACCGGTGTATTTTCCGACATCAGAAATCTCTTTGTTGAACTTCCTGAAGCGAAAATCAGAGGCTACAAACCGGGAAGATTCTCATTCAACGTATCTGGCGGCCGATGCGAAGCCTGTGGAGGCAATGGGTATAAGACTGTTGAAATGAACTTCTTGCCCGATGTAATGGTGCCTTGTGAAATCTGCCACGGCAAACGATACAACCGTGAAACATTGGAGGTGCGCTACAAAGGGAAGTCTATCGCTGACGTCTTAGACATGACAATCAACCAAGCTGTAGAATTCTTTGAAAATGTGCCGCAAATATTAAATAAGATTAAGGTGCTGCAGGATGTCGGACTAGGATATATCAAACTAGGGCAGTCTTCTACTACTCTATCGGGTGGAGAAAGCCAACGAGTAAAACTGGCTACCGAACTGTCCAAACGTGATACCGGTAACACCTTATATATATTGGATGAACCTACCACCGGATTACATTTCGAAGATATACGTGTCTTACTGGAGGTATTGAACCGCTTAGTAGACAAAGGCAATACAGTCTTGGTCATCGAACATAACCTTGACATGATAAAAGCCGCAGACTATTTGATTGACATGGGTCCGAATGGCGGACGAGAAGGTGGTGAACTGCTTGCATGTGGCACTCCTGAAAAAGTAGCACGCTCAAAAAAAGGCTACACGCCAGCATTCCTGAAAGAAGAACTGAAAAATAAATAACACATTTAATATATCTCATTATGGCTAAAGAGAAAATTGCAAAAACAAATGCAGCACGCCTATTAGATAGGGATAAGATTAAATATGAACTTGTTCCCTATGAAGTAGATGAACATGACTTAAGTTGCGTGCATGTAGCTGCTACATTGGGAGAAAATATTGAACAAGTATTCAAGACATTGGTATTGCATGGAGATAAATCTGGCTATTTCGTTTGTGTAATTCCTGGAGAACATGAAATAGACCTGAAAATGGCCGCCAAAGTTTCAGGAAACAAGAAGTGCGACCTTATCCCCATGAAAGAGCTGCTACCTCTTACCGGATATATACGTGGAGGATGTTCACCGATAGGTATGAAAAAACATTTTCCAACCTATATACATTCCACCTGCAATAACTTTCCACACATTTACATTAGTGGTGGAGTGCGGGGAATACAAATTAAAATAACACCTGCCGATTTAATCAAAGTCAGCCAAGCTGAATTGTGCGAACTCTTTTAAGAGCAGGAACCGGCTGCAACTTTCAGCAAAAAATCGCTGCATAGTCACCTCCAAGAGGTACACTATGCAGCGATTTTCATATATAAAGAGAAGACCAAAAGACTTCTCTTTACAGTTCAATATGTGATAAAATATCAGTTATACTGTTGAGGACGAGTGCAGATGACTTTCATCTTTATGCGACTATCTTTATCTCCTTGCTTACTGCTTTTCACTAAGGAAGCAGAGTTTACATTCAAGTCGTTTTCTATACTGATTGTCTTGCCCATATTCGCATCAATTTCGGCAACGACTGGAATCAACAACACTTTGTCCCATCCTTCATTCTTCTTTTTCCACTCTTCCCAAGCAGCTTCACCTTTAGCCTTTTCAGTCTTTATCTCACTGAAGATAGAACCGACCAGCCTATTCAGTTTCAAGAAATCGTACGTCCCCTTCTTGGCATTAAACGAAGTCAAGAAAGAAGAGATGTTATCTTCCGTCTTATTCTGTTCAAAGAACTCTGTCATGTCGTTTTTACGCACCAACAACAACTGTGAAGGAGTACCCATCTTGAAAGGTCTATCAGACTGTTCCTTCAACTTCTGGAACGACATAGACACAGCATTCAATGTATCATTCTTATGAATTTCAAACATTTTCTCCAAAGGCAACGTAACTTCCGTACAAATACCAGCCGGAGTTTTCAAGTAAGTCTGTTTCTCATCATTCACCAAATCCTTGAGGTTCGCATTGTCGAAACGTGAAGACATGAACACCTCCTTGGTAGCAGCCATCTGAGCATATCCGGTAAAGATTGTATCCTTACCAGCTTTCGTTTTACCACTATATTTCATCTTGATATTCAGATAAATATCAGAGATGTAAAGGATTGACCCTTCTCCATGCGTGGTATGGATATAAAAGCCCTTCAGTACATTTTTGGTAAAAGACTCTGAATCTTTGAAATATGGATGCACAGTCTTTCCGTTCTCAATTACCGTATGGTTATATTTGTCTGAAAACATTTTGCAAAACTTATCATCCAACTTAACAGACACATTCGGATAATAAGTCTTTTTTCCACTCATATCCACCAATTTTCTGATAGAGTCACTTACCGTCTTGTCATACGCCGAATAGTCTTTCACAGCCAAAAAAGGGTTAGAGGTATCATAATATTTGGTCAAGTCTAGATTACTATAATATAAGTTCTTGTCTTTACCATCATCTTTAATGACAGTAGTCAACGTATCCACCTGCAGACGCAACGTAGCCAATGAATCCCCAAAATAATTCATATAGTAAAGTCCCAAATTTACCTCATCAATACTTTTAAGTGTTTCAGGCAGCACAAAGTTTTCAGGACAGTTTATCTGCACCAGGAAATCGGAACTGAATGTTCCATAGTGCTCGTCAGTAAACTTACCCAAATAGGCAGTACTCGAACGTGAATACACCGAGTCCAAGAGATGAGAAACAGTTTCCACCTCATACGACTCAGCCTTAGCTTCTATCAGTTCGTCATCAATGATAAACTGCCCTATTCCCTGTGTCTCGTCATCACAACTGTAGAGTGTAGCGGCCAATCCGATTGCCGCCAAGAACTTAAATTTCATTTTCTATAGTTTTAAGGGTTGATTCTGTTAATCAGCATCCACCAATATTTTATTATACAAATCCTGACAAGCATCTGCATACGCATCGCCAGTCTGGAAATCCACAACCGGAAGATTCAGTCCTTTAGCATAGTCCATGATTCCCTGGTTTACATTCTCACTGTTTTGCACCACACCGTCTGAATAAGCTATTGCCAATTTACACAGTTCTTCATAATTGGCAGGTGTACCCACCATCTTCAAGTCATCCAAAGTGATATCACGATACAGCACCTGTTCCTTAAAGTTAGGAGCAAGATTAGCTTTTGGTCCGTCCCCATATACAGAGAACACCACTTTAGAGTCTCTAAAAGAAGGCTCGTCCTGATATGCTTTCTTAATAAACAAAGGCACAACGGCACTCATCCATCCGTGGCAGTGAATGACATCAGGACACCAACGAAGTTTCTTCACAGTCTCCAGCACACCTCTTGCATAAAAAATAGCACGTTCGCCGTTGTCTTCATATTCGTTACCTTCCTCATCGGCAGTCATCAGTCGGTGCAAGAAATAATCATCATTGTCGATAAAATACACCTGACGGCGTGCTGATTGGATCGATGCTACTTTAATAATCAACGGATGGTCTGTATCATCAATAATGATATTCATTCCAGAAAGGCGGATTACCTCGTGTAGCTGATTACGACGTTCGTTTACATTGCCCCATTTAGGCATAAATGTACGAATTTCATAGCCTTTATCCTGTATGGCTTGTGGCAGGTTCTGTCCGATAAGAGACAATTCACTCTCTGATACGTAAGGAGTAATTTCTTGTGTAATGAATAAAATCTTTTTCGCGCTCATGTTATTATTATTGCTCATAAACATTTGGCAAAGATAATAAAAAAATAGATATGAATGACAAAATGCTAATTTTAATAATTCCTTATAGTATGTTAATATGCTAATTCTCTGATAAATAACAAAAGACATAATAAAAGGAATAGTTATCTTTATTTGTAAATTCTTTTGCTGTTTTTAGGCATTCTGTTTCTTTATATGACAAAAATGTGGTTATTTTGCATCCGAATTATCCAATTAAGTGTTTTTAACGAACAAGAAAATGAAGTTGATTCAAACTATTAAAGAGCTCCGAACAGAACTGGAGAGCCTCCGAAACGCTGGAAAGTCTATCGGACTGGTGCCTACTATGGGAGCCTTACATGCCGGACACGCATCTTTAGTAAAGCGTGCTGTTGCAGAAAATGATGTGGTAGTAGTCAGTGTTTTTGTAAACCCTACCCAGTTTAACGACCAGAATGATCTATTGAAGTACCCGCGCACCTTGGAAGCCGACAGCGCTTTGCTTGAAACATGCGGTGCTTCTATTGTTTTTGCCCCTTCCGTAGAAGAAATTTATCCGGAGCAAGACACCCGTCAGTTCAGCTATGCTCCTCTTGACACCGTAATGGAAGGAAAATTCCGCCCGGGTCATTTCAACGGAGTATGCCAGATTGTAAGTAAGTTATTCCTGATGGTAGAGCCTACCAGAGCTTATTTCGGCGAAAAGGATTTCCAGCAATTGGCTATTATCCGCGAAATGGTACGCAAGTATCCGTTTAACCTGCAGATTGTAGGATGCCCCATCGTACGTGAAGAAGACGGACTGGCCTTAAGCAGCCGCAACACCCGTCTGAGCAGCGAACAGCGCAAACAAGCACTGCAGATTTCCGCCACCCTGTTTGCCAGCGTAGAGTTTTCAAAGAACCATTCTTTAGCTGAAACCAAAGCATTTGTAGAAAACAAAATTGCAGAGGCTGAAGGACTCAGACTGGAATATTTTGAAGTGGTAGATGGCAACACACTTCAGTCTGTAGCACAATGGGAAGACACTGATTACATTGTAGGATGTATCACTGTGTTCTGCGGAGAAGTAAGATTGATTGATAACATCAAATACAGGGGCGTACAGGCATGATGATTGAAGTATTGAAATCAAAGCTGCACTGTGTATCGGTCACAGAGGCTAATCTGAACTATATGGGAAGCATCACTATCGATGAAGACTTGATGGATGCAGCCAACATGATTGCCGGAGAAAAAGTGCAGATAGTAGACAACAACAACGGAGAACGTTTTGAAACGTATATTATAAAAGGAGAAAGAGGCTCTGGCTGCATCTGTCTGAATGGCGCTGCCGCCCGTAAGGTTCAGGTAGGCGATGTGGTCATTATCATGTCGTATGCCTTGATGGACTTTGAAGAGGCGAAGACTTTTAAGCCTACAGTCGTCTTTCCTGATACTGCAACCAACCACTTGGTATAAGGAAAGCTAATCATTCTACATTTTTTAGTTTCCCGACTTGGCAGTTGGCAGAACTTGACATACCCCGTCTTTGTTCTGCCAACTGCTTTTTTCATCCCCCCCACGGCTATGATATAACAACCGCCCGATTATACAACCATCCAACAATATCATAAATCAAGCCAAACGAATAATTCTATTACAAAATGATGCAATATTCAAAGAAAATCTAACCCTTACAAATTTTGATATGCTATATCTAGCGTATTATATTGTATTTTTATGCTATATATATTCAACACCAACCTCATTATCCCCTCCATATACCGAAATCGACGAAACATTTTTACCCAATCTTGTAGTTATTTTTTGCCAAATGCTTATATATTTTCCCAAAAATAATTATAAAATCCTCCTAAAACGTCAGCAAGATTTGACTTTACCTAGTATAAATCCCCCAAATAGCATCTATTTTTTTCTAGACCAACTTAAAGAACGAAGAACATTTACCCACTTAACTCCTTATTCACCAAACAAATAGACAAATATTCAATCTCTCAAAATCTAAAAAAACAAATTACCATGAATCACCATTCTAAATTTCAAATTCTCAGCTGTTCTAAAATACATTTTGACACATTGACATAAATACAGAACACACAATATTTATAAGAGAAAATCAAACAACCAACAAAAAAATCGGTATATATTCCCAAAGTTAGGAACATATACCGATTATAAAAAATAACTATTTCAACACATCCACTTAATCTTTCACAGGGAAAATAAATCCGTTTCCACCATTATCATCAAACTTAGCTGCTGTAGGCATTGAAAGATGTTTAGCATTCTTACTCCAATCCCACAACTTAGTTTCATCATCTGTCACCTCATTTGTCTTCACATCACGTTTCTTACCATTCAATGGATAATACAAAAGCAAGTTGTCATCATTTCCGTCAACCATTTTCCAAAGATAAGACTTTATCTGCTGCTGAGTACGAGCTGTTTTCCAAAAACGTACCTCACGGATAAGTTCATTGCTTCCTCCAATCCAAAATCCTACCAAACCATAAGCTCCTGTACGGATTTCACGATCTGCCACCAACTCTCCATTCACATACACATAATTCTTCTTTCCATCATACACAAATGAAAGCATATACCATTCGTTAGGCTTTGCTGAGAATTTATCTGCCGCCACATCTATTTGAGAGTTTCCTGTTTTGATTTGAAGTTGATTAGGCTGAATGGTCACATCTCCAAAACGAGTATATATTTCATCAAGCATACTTGATCCTGAAACTAACTTAGTACCACCAATCGATCGATTGTTTTGACTATAGCGAGAACGGTTTATCATCATTTCCATTGTCCATTGTTCCACTTTAAAATCATTAGGAAACATTTTAGCGTCCTCACTTCCATATCCACTAATGCGCAAAGATTTAGTATTGATTCGTTGCTCCAAAACCAACAAAGTTTCTTCCTGTCCTTCAATAACTCCAACATCCCCTCTGCTCAATCTTAACGGCAAAGCATAGGAGCCTTGAAGAGAAAACTTTACATTCTTCAATTGCAGAGGAACGACTAAAGCTGTTTGTTTTGACTGGAATTTCAAATCACTAGCCAATTCATACATGTCAGCAGGAAGCAACAAATACTCAGTACCATTCTTTTTATTATATCTATCTAATTGTTCCTGATTTCCAGCCTCTAACACAACATGTGTTTCCCGTTCTACCTTCTGACTCAACTTAAGTACAATATTCTTAACTTTTACATCCTTATTCTCTTCCACAAAGATCTGAGTAACCGGATCACTTGCAATGTAAACACCCTGTCCTGCAGAATAATCAGCAACAGGATCTTTATACAATTCATTTTGGCATCCAGTTAAAGCCAATCCACCCAAAAGGATACCTAAGCAAATATGTTTTTTCATAATCTGTCAATATAATAAGTTATCAATCCAATTTTCCAGGAATTACTTTATTTCCATAATCCAATGCCATTCTGAGCCATTTGTACGGAGGCTCATTTGCGAAATCATATTCCATGTGGAAAGTACCTACTCCACCGATTCTACGACCGCTAGGAAGGTCCAATGTAGCATAATCCAAAATCTGTCTACCTTCTGCAAACTTATTGATTTCAGGGCGAACACTCGTATATCCAGAAACGCCACCGGTACGCCATCCTTGTTCAAACTCTACAGTAATGATGGTTTTGCGCTCCCAATCTTCCAAATGCTCATTTTGAATTTTTCTTATAACAGAACTTGTGTAGTGTTCCCAATAAGCTTGATAAATATAATGGTCAACCATTTTAGATGCTTCTGCTGAAAGCAAATCCGGCTGTCCGTCCATCACCAACATTCTTCCTGCTGGTTTCAAACGGTCATACATAGTCTTAATAAAAACATACATATTATGTTTCTCATCTATCACACTTCCATTGGCCAATGTTCCACTATGACCATATCCGGGTTCGTAGTCAATATCAAAGCCATCCAAATTATATTTTTCAATACTATCACAAATAGCATTTGCATACGCTTTGACACCTTCTTTGAAATCACCGCCACCTTTTTCGGTCACCCAATACTGAGTAGCATCCTTTCCCGGAGGAGTCATTTGGTCGCCTAAATTCTGCACAATCCAACAAAGCAAAGCCTTACCACCTTTTACCTCTTGGAAAAATTTAAGGTCTGTTTTCTGGTCTTCAGACAAATTACCCCTTGTACCCCATAATGATACAAAGTCCACACTGTCTGGCAACATCTTCAAATAGTTCTGTGCATTATTACCTTTTCCGGTCCAGTTACCAAACCAACCGAATCCTTTCACGTGAGGAGTTTTTCTATATTCACGCAACTTAGCAAAATAATCGCGCATAGTAGGAGTCAAGTCAGCTTCACTTTTAGCTTCCAACAAAGGAATGTATTTTTCCAATCCTTCTTGATTTTCGTAAGATTTTAGTTCAGGAGTTGTCCAATCAGAACAACTCACAAAGCCTGCCGCCATGAGCATTACGCTCAAATATTTCAAAATTTTCATATCTATTACTATTTAATTTAAGGTTGTTGAGGTCTATTAGGGCGCACCCACCATAACTTTGTTGATCCTTGGTCTTCACCTTTCAACAAAGTAGGGATTTCAGTCATATTAGTATTTGCCGCATACTCCAAAGGAGAATAGCGGAATCTTTCTGGAGTAATAGCCTTTGCATTTCCATTGATTCTAGCATAAGCATTAGTATCTGCAGGCTTCATCAAGAAAGGGTAGCCGGTACGGCGATATTCAGTCCAAGCTTCTACTGCATTAGGGTAGAGTGCCAAATATTTCTGCGTAATAATCTGCTGCAACTTTTTCTCTTGATTAGCTCCATCTTCCCATTTAGGAGACACATTGTTTGTACTAATAGTGCAAGAATAACCACGATTGAACGGGATGGTATATGTAGCTACATCTTTAGGCTTTGTAACCTTATTTAAATAGTCGCCCATTGACGTACCGTTTTCTTTAAAAGACATCGCCACACCTTCTTCATAAAAAGTTTTGGCATCACCTTCTATCAAATTATAGAGAGCAGCTTCAGCTTTCAAGAAAGAAACTTCAGAAGCACGTAACCAATATAAAGGAGAATTTGCATCTACACGAGGCTTGGAAGCAAATTCAGCAGAACCGTAACCTTCTCTTTTCGGTTGATTATTTGTTGGAGGCAACGATAAATAAGAGGGATTTCCATTATATTCTCCCTCCAAAAAATAAGCCTGAAGTCGAGCATCACCATAACCTTCCAAATAAGCCCAAATAGTAGTACCCATACGAGCCTCTTTGTAGTCTACCACTATTGGAAGCATGGAGTTCATCAAAGGCATTTTTTCAGTACTCTTTATCTTAGCCTCTTGAGTTTCATTTTCTATCACACCCCCAAATTCAGGATTCAAAGCCTTAGCAATGTATTCCTTCGCCAAAGCCTCATCTACAAAATGTACTCGTACAGCCATACGCAATAACAAAGAGTTAGCTAGTCTTGCCCAATTTTGAGGATTTCCATCATAAATTACATCATATGCAGGCAAAATCTTTGCAACCGATTGGCTCAAATATTTAGCTGCATCATGTAAGTCAGCCATCATTGTTTTGTACACCACTTCTTGCGAATCAAGTTTTGGTGCAATATCACCATTACCTGCATTAGTATAAACAATTGGTCCGAAAACATCCGTAGCACGTAGCCATCCTAGAATCTTCACTACATTCACTACTGCATACACTGCTTTATCCGACTCATCCTCTGAATCCTTCGTATATTTATAAATACTATTCCAAGAACGAAACAAGCGAGAATAGAGATTTTGGTAAGCATAATTCATTCGCGGTTCTGTAAAGTTCCAATTTGCTTCATTACCAAAGTTCCAATTATTGTTCATCCCCCAAAAACCAATATAGTTGCCAGCCGACATAATGTCAGTAACAGCTAAATCATTACCTGGAGCAGTAGATTCTACAGGCGAACCAATTGGAATCACCATCTTCTGCATATCCATAAATGGTGCGCCATAAAGCAGACCACCCTGTTTCATTTCTTCTTCCGATACTCCATATATATTTTTATTGACATCTTCATAGTTACAAGAAACCATAGCCAACATTGAAACAACTGGTAGTATATACTTCTTAATTTTCATATTATTATCTGTTAAGGTCAATCATTAGAATCCAAATTTCAAGCTTACACCAAAAGTTCTTTGGCTTGGCAACATGAAGTAATCATATCCCTGCCCAAAAGTTCCAGTAGAAGCAGTTAATTCCGGGTCATAAGGTGCTTTATTATAAATCATCCACAAGTTAGTACCATAAACCGAAAGACTTACATTATTGAAAGAAGTTCCCTTGAACCACTTGTTAGGGAATGTATATCCCAAGCTAGCCTCTTGCAAACGGACATTCGTTGCTGAATATACGTGATAAGCATCTAAATTAACTACTGATTCAAAATAATCTTTCGGTTTGACTAATACATTGCCTAACATCACACCACCTGCATTTCTTGCATCAGCAGAAACTTTAGAAACCCCATACTGATCAAGCATTGCCTGTGTCTTAGAAATCACGATACCTCCCAAACGGGCTGTAACAAGAAAATTCAAGTTAAATCCCTTATAAGAGAAACCATTTTTCCATCCTAGATTCCATTTTGGATTAACACTACCCAATTTATAAGGTTCAGTAGATTCTGTAGCAATAGTCTGACCTTCATTGTAAATGATATAACCATCTTGATCTCTCTTCAAACGTTCTTCTGCATAAATAGTACCAATTTCTCCTCCTTCACGTAAACGGAAACGTCCTACCTTAATATCACTTAAGTCAAGCATTTCACCTGTAATTGGATTCTTTACATTTGAAGCTAACTCTACAATTTTATTTTTATTGGTTGTAGCCGTAAATGAAGTGCTATAATTAAACTCTCCAAAGGTCTGATCATAGCCCAAAGTAAATTCGAGTCCTTTATTGGATACATTTCCTGCTTGCACAAACATATAATCATATCCCGAAGACTCCGACAACTTGGCTTCAAGCAATTGATCATAGGTATTTGATTTATAAAACGTAACCCCTAAAGTAACTGTATTATTAAACCATTTGGTATCAATACCCAATTCATAAGAACGAGTTTGTTCAGGCTTTAATGAAGAAAGCGGATAATATTTAAATGGCTTAATCACTCCACCTTCCATATTATGGGTAATTGTATTTGGCGTCAAACCGGTATAAGGTATTGGCGACCCTACCTTTGTATATGATGCACGCACCTTAAAGAACCCTAAAGTAGGAGCTATTGACTGACGGATATGCTCTGGAAGCAATTCTGTTACCAAAGCAGAAACCCCAACTGATGGATAGAAAATCCAAGGATAATCTGAATTTACTAATTGTGAAGGCTTATCTGCACGTCCCGTCAAAGTCAAGAACAAAGCTGATTTCCAAGACAATTCGGCAGAGGCAAAAATTGCAGCATTCATCTTACGGCTATCACCACCCTTTTGAAACGGAACACCGGTGGTTGGATCTATATTGTCATAAGTAAATTTATTCGGAATAAGAAGCAACTGACCTCCATATCCTCTTTCTTTCATATCATACTCTTCAAAAGAAGCACCAACGTTCACAGTTGCATGATATAAATCGGCAATCTGCTTATCAAAATTGACCATCACATCAGCATATTTCTGTTTGAAAGTAGAATTTGAATAAGCATATTTTCCTTTAGGTTTAGCAAAAGTACCGTTAGTAGATGCATACCTCTTATCTTCTTTTTCAGCATAAGTATTATCCAAACGACCACGTGCAGTGACATTTAGGAAATCTGTAATATCATACTTAAGTGAAGCATACATCATATAACGATCTTTCACCTCTGGACGCAAGTTACGATAAGCAATCCAGTATGGATTTTGAGCACCAATACCAAAGTCACCAGATCCCCAAGACTGTACATTATATCCTAATTCAGCATCATATCTCTCAAAATATTTTTCCTTTCCAAAGTTCTCACCTCTCGGATAAAGATACAATCCCACAATAGGATTAAAATAAGTACCATAAGATAACATATTATTCGCATATTCGCGTACATAGCTAAATGATACATCTACGGTCAACTTATCATTGAATAATTTAGATGTATTACGAACTGTAGCATTATAACGATGATATTTATTGTTAGGAACAATTCCTTTTGAATTTACCGCAGCTCCTGACAAATAAGTCTGATTCTTATTATTACCTGTAGAAATATTAAATGAGTTAGTAAAGGTTGTTCCAGTTTTAAAGAAATCACGAGGCTCAAATGAAGATGGAACATCTAATCTATCTCCCCATGAAGCAGCTTCTCCTGACACATTCCCATACGTATTTTGAAATTCAGGCATAACAAAAGGATTCGAGAACTCTGCAGACGAAGACACATTTACACGTGTTTTTCCCTCTGCTCCTTTCTTAGTGTTAATCAAAATAACTCCATTAGCAGCACTAGCCCCATAAAGTGCAGCTGCTGAAGGACCTGTAAGGACAGACAAACTTTCAATATCCTCTGGGTTAAAATTGGCAATACCTTCACTTGAGGTAGTGCCTGCTCCAAACCCTGTACCATCACCTTCACGGTCGGCCTGATTACCCATAGGAATACCATCAATTACATACAACACGTTATTGTCACCCTTGATAGATTTGTTACCACGCATTACCACACGAGTTCCACCACCAACGCCAGACGCACTACGCTGAATATTTACACCGGCAACCTTACCGCTTAAACTATTAACAAAGTTTGCATCCTTTACCGAAGTGATGACATCGTTATCAACTTTCTGCACATTGTAACTCAAAGCTTTTTCTGAGCGCTTAATACCCAAAGCGGTAACTACGACCTCTTCCAAAACTTCTGTATCTTCATGCATCACTAACCTGCCCATGTCTGGTTTCACAGCCAAGCATAAAGCCTTATAACCTACATAAGAAAATTCAAGACTAGATTTTTTTGATTGAACTTGCAATTTAAATTTGCCATCGAAATCTGTAATAGTCCCATTAGCCGTCCCTTTCTCAAGGACGCTCACGCCAATCAAAGGGGCACCATTCACATCGACTACTACACCATAGACCATAACTTTATCGGCTTGGGCAGAAACTGAAGTTGTATTTTGTACTAAATTATCTTCAGGAAGCGCGAATGCCACTCCATTAGATGCAATTAGCAAACAAAACAACGGGGAGAATTTGCTCACATTCATAAATTTAAGGATTTAATAATTTATTATACTTATTACTATTAATTAATAAGCTGTCGTTTTATGGGCACAAAAGTAATTATATTTTCTAAAATTACAAACATTCATACATAAAAAACGTATAATAATTTATTAACACATTAGATACAATTTATAATATCACCCCATTAATAAAATGATTTAATCTGTCGGCGGAATTAATTTATAAATAATATAAACTGATAATCAGATAATATAGTATTTATTTTATATGACTTCATTCCAATATTCAAGGAAGTGATCAATGTGAGAACTTTTTTACAACATGACTTCATATTTTACTTCACTTGAAGCATACTTCTACCTCCACTTCCTACCTTTATCACTTGAATCTGAGTACGTATACGCTCTTTCATCTCCGAAGTATGACTGATTACTCCCACTTTCTTGCCTTGCATGGACTGCAAATTCGACAAGGCATCTATCACCAAATTCAAGCTGCTGCTATCCAAAGTACCAAACCCTTCATCAACAAATAGATTGGCCATAGGAACACTTCGAGACGAAAGAGATGAAAGTCCTAATGCTAAAGCCAAACTAATCAAAAATGTCTCTCCACCCGATAGCGAACTGATATTACGCATCTCGTCAGCACGGTCGTGATCTACCACACGGATTCCTAACGAATCGGGCACCTGTTCCAAGCTATACCTGCGATTCAGCATACGCAACTGTTCATTGGCTTGTCTAATTAAGAAATGTAATGTAAAACATTGGGCTGTTTCACGGAATTTGTCACCATTTACATTACCCAATATATCATTTAGCTCTTTCCAGTTGTCATAAGCCACCTTTCGCCGGTTCAATTCTTCGGCACACTGCTGCATCTGCTTCACACTCCTCCTATGGGCAGCCAACAGTCCTCCATCCAACTGCCGAGCCTCATCTTGCTCTGCAATCTGCTGCTGAAGTTGCTCCATTTGCTGCAAAAGCAAAAGACGAGGGTCTTCTTCTCCTTCATTCCACACAGCCATGTGCTGTTCTTTCCCTTTTGCCAAGTGTGCATCCAATGTCCTCCGATGAGCCTGCACCGCACCCTGACACATTTTCACCTCCTCATCAACTTTACGAATCTGTTCTCGGATTTCGTTCCAATAAGACAAAGAAGCAAAATAACGCTGCAAAACGCCCCGTGACAACGGCTCTTTCATTGTCGGATGACTCGCATTATAAGTTGCCATAAAATGCTCTACCTGCTCACCGACCAACTTCAAAGCATCAATCTTACCAGCCAGCAACTCTTCCGAAGTACGCACACTGCCAGACAGACGACTATAATCATCAGCTATGACCAAATGCCTCTTTTCAGCATCAGAAACCTGCCGCTCTTTACTCTCCAAAAGTCCCTTCCATTGCTGTTCCGCTTCATCTGCCGTCTGCCCATCCAGCAATGCAGCATATTCATTCTGCAATTTACTGCATGCCTCCTGCTGAGATGCCATTTGAAGTTGCTGAGTCTGAATTTCTTCTATCAGTTCGCCCTGTTGTTTTTTCAAGGACTGTACCAAAACATTCCGCTCATTCAACATAGCTACCAATTCTGTCTGCTTGCTTACAGCCGACTGACAATTCAAGGCCAATTCCTTCAGTCGATCCATACACTTCGTCACATTTTCATGAAGCAAACCGGCAAGCTCCGGAAGAGATAACTGCAAGGCAAGTTCCTCACCCAAACGCACTTTTTCACCCTTCAATTTTTCCAGTTCCTTTTCTTTCTGCTCAACACCTCCTGTAAGCTGTTTCCACTCCACTGTCAAAGTGTGCAGTTCTTCAGTTCCTTTCTGCAAAACAACAGTCCGTGCATCATATTTGCTTCTACTATCAGACAGCAATGTTTGCATTTTTTTATACTCACTTTGAGCCGTTCGTAACTGTTTACCTCGGGCTATCACCTTTTCCAACTCCGTAGAAATAAAAGCCTTCCAGTCCGTATTCACACCCTGCTGCTTGAGAGCATCCAAGGTAGCAGGAAGAACAACCAATTTATTCGCCTTCTGCAACCAGTCGGTTGCCAATGTTATTTTTCTAGCCTCCAACTGCTCTCTACCATTCTTCAGGGCAGTAATTTTTCCTTTCAGTTCAGCTAACTGCAACTGCAAGCCATCAGTTACATCTTCCAGGCGTTTCTTCAACACCTCCTGCCTTTCACGTTTCTCTTCCAATTTCTTCTTCATTGGAGAAAGCACCCTCTCAATGCCATCTGCATAAGGATGGTGCACCGCCCCACAAACCGGGCAAGGCTGCTCTGGCTGTAAAGATTCACGCAAGGCAGTTACCGTACTTCCGGTCATCAACTGATAACTTTCCTCCATTCCCGGCAACACACGTTGAATTTCAACCAATTCATTCTGACAAGTGGCAGTTTCCTTTTCCACTGACATCAAGGTTTTTTCATCCTTTTCCAGTTCATCCACCATTTGCACCTCTGTCTGCCACAAATCCACTATAGTCTGATATAATTTTCCTACCTGCTCCCATTCCTTATAGCACAAGGCAGTCTGTTCCAACTGATTTTGAATCCAGTCAATATCCATAACCTGCAGCTGCTGCTCCACCAATCCAATTTCATTCTTCAGTTGGCCCAATTCTTTTTCATCAGCAGAGAGACTCAGTTGTTTCTCCGCAATTTCCTTTTGCTGTCTGCCTGCCTCTTCAATCCAACGAGCACACACCTGTCCCTCTTCCTCAATTTGCACCGACAGATGCTGCAAACGTAACAATTGTTCTACCAGAGCCCCGGCACGGTCTAGCATCGGCCGATGAGGTTCCATTTGCTGCAAAAAAGCCTCAGTCAGATCCTTCACAACTGCTAGTCTATCTGCTTCTTTCTGGATGGCAGCCATTTCTTTTTCGATACCGGCACTCCGTTCTTTCCTGGTTTCCATCTCTTTTACCATCCGGTTTAATTGCTCCATTCCGGTTTTTATCTCGGTTTCCAGTCTACGTGCCTCTTTCAGCTTAGGAGAAAAAACTTCAAACATCTTTCTCAGTTCCTCCCAACCCCTCTTTTGCTCCTCTAGGAGAGCGTTACTCTTTGCTTCCATCTCCTGCTGTTCTTGCAGCAACTTTTTCTGCTGCTCTTGACGGGTCTTCAAATCCCCCACCTCCTGATTCAAGGAAATCATCATGTTGAAATCATCGCGCACCTCTGCCACTTCATCCATACGCAGCAGTTCCTTTCTCTTCTCAGCCAATGCCTCTTGTTCTGCATATACAATTTTCAATTTCCCATCGGCCTCCAACATCACGCCACGCAGTTGCTCCAATGCATCATACCATTTCTTAGCCTCATCCAGTGAAGCAATCTTCTCCCTTCCTTGCTTTATCTCCTTTTCCAAATTCTGTAACCGGAGTGTCATCTCCTCCAGTTTCTCTTCATCCAATTGGTGCACGGCAAATGCCTTCACTTCATTATACAATTCCGTATAAGACTGTTCTGCCTGCTTAAAAAAATCATAAATTTTATGAGCTATGGAAGTGTAGATTTCTGTACCCGTCAGTTTCTCCAGCAAGATAGCCTTATCCTTATCGTCCGCCTTCACAAAATTGGCAAACGAATTCTGCGCCAGCATCACCGTACGAGTAAACTGTCCATAATCAAGGCCAATGATAACATCAAGCACTTCATTATTAACATTCTTATGACCCTTCTTGTATGCACCTGTCACTGTCAGTTCAATCTCCTTTTCGCACAATATCCCCTCCTTGCTAGGATCCAATCGATATAACCTGCGGTTAGGACGAGTATAATTAACACGAGACACAGAGCAAGACCAGCAAGCCCGATACTGGTAACCGTCACGAGCCAAGAAAGACACCTCCGCCCTACACTCCTTCGTACCTTTCCGCAGAATATTACGAGGGTCATCCGGCTCCAGTACCTTGTTCTTGTCGGGTCTTTTCTCCTTATTATAATAATTGAAGTTATCGGCTCCATAGAAACGGGGAGCTACCCCATATAGAGCCAGACAGACCGCATCAAGGATAGTAGATTTCCCGCTACCAGTTTCACCTACAATCGAAAATAAATCGGCACTCTTCAGCGGTTCACTTTCCAAATCAATCACCTGCTCCCCTTCAAAAGATGCCAGATTATATAAAGTTATTTTCAACAGTTTCATTCTTCGTCCTCCTTTCTAGCTGCTTCAATGGCTTTATTGGCCAATACCAACAACTCTTCACGCATCTCACATTTATGCTTGTTTAAATAGCTCTTGCGTATCACTTCAAGTGGATTCCGTGTCAGTAAATCATCTACCGACTCCATTGTATAACTATCTTGCTGCTCCACCTTCACACGGTAGGTGGTCGTTATACGGCAAAGACGCACTTTCTTTCTGTCTAGAGCATCCTCCACCAGTTTGCTGATTCCTGCCACCGGTGTATCCAGCAAGATGTTGACCTCCAAGTAAGGGACCGCCGAGTCTTGTTCTTCTTTCTCTCCGGGCATCTGAGCGAGCAATCCCAACACCTCCTCCACCGGTGCCGGCTTATGAGGAACAGAAAGAAGCGGATAAAGCAACTGATAATCTAACCATGCAGGTGGCTCCATCACTTCCCCATTCTCCAATTTCAAACAAAGCACTCCGTGTGAATAGTTGCGTTCTGTAAACGACATGGGTAAAGCGCTTCCCGGATACATCCAGTTTTCTCTTTTGCCCACATGCTGCCTGCGATGCAGATGCCCTAATACGGCAAAAGTGACCGACTCATCCACCTGCTCCAAGTCCACCATTTCTGTACCGCCAATCACCACACGCTCCGAAGAGCCCTCTTCAATCTCCGCCCCTGTAGCATACAAATGCCCCATCAAAACCAGTCCTTCTTTTGGCGACTTCCGTTTCTGAACCTCATCCATCAGTTTATTCAAGAAATCAGCCACTCCTTCCGAATAAGAGAGTCCACGCTCAAAATCCCCATCACGAAGATAAGGTACAGCCATAATCCACACTCGTTCTTCCGGCCGACCAACTGCGTGAAGCGGTATAAGCAGGTTATCATAATCTACCCCACCATCAGAAGTACGATGAACAATGCCACGCACATATACCCGATGGCGTTCCAGCATAGAGCGTGGAGCCTCCAGACGAGCCGCCGAATCATGATTCCCAGCTATAATTACTGTATGCAATGCAGGAAAGCGCAAACTTAGTGTATCTAAAAAAGTATAATAAAGCTCCTGTGCCGCAGCCGAAGGGTTGCTTGTATCAAAAACATCCCCAGCCACCAGCAACACATCAGGCTGCTCAACCTCCACTTTTCCGATAAGCCAATCTAAAAAATGGGCTTGTTCTTCCAGACGGTCGAAACCATGGAAAGTATTACCTAAATGCCAGTCGCTCGTTGCCAATATCTTTATCATAAGAACTAATTGATTTTAGAAAATTCTAAGAAATATATTTATACTACTCATCAGGATGTGTCACCCCATATCCGAACAAGGCGAAGTCTCCCATACAAGGATCTCCTGGAAAAATCTGCGCCAATGCTTCTGTAATCCGCTTGGCAGCAGCCAGTGAATAGGTGGGACGGTCGGTAAGTCCCAACTGATATGCCATCCTACACACATGCGTATCCAACGGAACAAGCAAATCGGCCGGACTCATCTGTTTCCAAATACCAAAGTCCACCTCCGACCCTCTTCTTATCATCCAGCGCAGAAACATATTCAATTTTTTCTGCGGACTACGGTCGGACACATCCAAGAATGCACATAATTTCTGAATAGGAGTACCCCGATAGTGCATCAAGCAGTCCTCCAAAGTCTGTCCCTCTGCATATACCCGATACAAACGTTCAAAATAGGTACGGAAAGAAGCATAAGAAACCATTCTGTAAAAGCTGCCCGCGTCTGTAGCCGGAAAATCTTCTCTCCACTTTCCAGAAAGCACATATTCCAAAGGTGCATGATGCATCATTTCATCCAGTTGGTTGGCTTTTTTGATAATCTGTGTCCGATTGCCAAAACTCAGCAAAGCAGTGAGCAATCCACTGATTTCAATATCTTCTGTCCGGACATATCGATGTGGAAACTGCACAGGATCTGCCGAAATGAAATCAGCACAATGATAATGTGTAGCCCATAAACGCAGTTGTGCTATCTCTTTATCTGTCATACATCTATCTATAAAAAGACAAGGCACAGACCTTCTCTCACCAAAAGAGAAAATCCGTGCCTTCAATCCGTTATTATACTGTTATTTAATTAAAGTAATACAAGAAAGTAGCAATACCTTCCAGTGCTTTCTTTTTCTGTCCTTCGATTTCAATGGCAAACTTGATTTCAGCTTTGGCAGTACCGCGCAAGTTGACCAATGAGTGCAGTTCGGTAGTCATACGAATGCGCTGTCCAGACAATACAGCCTGTCCGAACTTCATTTTGTCCATACCATAGTTTACCATCATCTTCAAGTTGTTCACTTCAATAATCTGATTCCAAAAATAAGGGAGCAACGAAAGTGTAAGGTAACCATGTACAATAGTACTCTTGAACGGACTTTCCACTTTGGCACGTTCTACATCTACATGAATCCATTGGTGGTCTAAAGTTGCATCTGCAAACTGATTGATACGTTCTTGCGTTACTTCCAACCAATCAGAAATACCAATCTGCTGCCCCAACAGTTTCTCAAACTCTTCGTAAGAGTTAATAATCACTTTACTCATATCTTTATATATTGTTGTTCTGAATGATAAGCAAAGGTACGAAAAAAACGAGAAAAACCCATTTCCTTCATGTCTATTACTGCAATCTTTTATATATCTCCTTAGCTACCTTTATCACATTGCCTTCCGGTTGAGACGAATAAGAATTGGTCTGTTTAGTCCATGGCTCCTCTATTGAATAGAAATCAATTGCTTGAGGAGTACCACCTTCCAGCAGACTTTTCTGCTGCTCAATCCAGATTTTCCAACGATTGTAGTAAAAATCCTTCAAGAGACCGTTCCATTCCTTATGGGCATAATCGCGTAACCCACCCTGATCGGCAGCGGTACGATTTCCCCAAGTAGTAACCTGTACTCTTGCGTTCCACTCATATAAATCCTTTTCCTCGACAGTAGTACCAAGACTACGCGCCTGTTCAATCCACTTTCCAACCTTAAATTCCGGGCGAGTAGACAAAAGCCTGTCTTGCAATAAAATCAGTTCCAAGAAACGACTGGAAGCCGCATCAAAAAGTTCCTTCTCACCTGCCTTGAACGCATCTATCATAACCGGATAAACCAATCGTCCTTTTTCGGCAACAGCCTGACGGACTATATCAACTAAATCATATTCAAAATTGTTATTTCCCTCAAAACGGTCGGCAGCCGACAACAAAATACCAGCTGCCCAAATAACCTCTTCCGGACGATAATAATCATCCATTTCACTCCAACTAGAGACCTGATAGACATCATATCCAGGACGCGCACAGAATACCGACTCATGTGTGCCTTGCTGCGTATTCTCTTTCGGGCAGTTATAAATGGTATTGCTCAGCAACGACCAAGCCTTTTCCACAGCCTCATCACTCTTTCCATAACGAGCCTTCAAATAAGACTTCAGCCAAGCATCTTTTTCAAACTTCTCTGCACGCCACGGCAATTCACACAAGAGTTCATACATCACCGGATTGTTTTCTGAACCTTCCATAGTCAATCCCACCCCTCTCATAGTAGAAGCAAAAGATGAAGATTTTGCCAAATAGAACTCATCAATAAGATGACTCATTTTGCCATGAAGACCCACATTACCACCGAAGTTAAGCAACATACAATATATCCAGTCATGCTGTTTAAATCCATCTTTACGATACCAAGTAGAAGATGGATCCCCCCATTGCGGTCTACTTTCTGAAAACAAGTCAAGCACCACCACATCACCTGCCGGCAAATTCTCTATCATCTTAGACCGAGGATTGACCTGCCATGCCTGCACTACCCAAGCAGCCTTGAGATTAGCCTGCTTCATCGCTTCCCAAATAGCTTTTCCTGCAGCATTCAAATCTACTCCTGCCACATTACCCCCTTCATGAAAAGGGTCCATACTATAAAAGTCGGCCTTACCATAAAGTCGGGTTAACTCCTTATAATAAAGTTGGGCAATCTCGGCAAAACGACTGTCGGTAGGCTGCAAGAATGCGGGACGATGATAACCGCACCATCTGCCAGGGGCGGCCACATCCATTCCCAAGCGTTCTTTGGCATCATGAGGCAACATCCCAGAGTATCCAGGAAGAACCGGACGAATACCATATTCACGCATGCGCTTCAATATCCGCTTCTGCAACACTTCGCGCTGCCTATACCAACTGTCAGGATTAGGGCCACCCCAACCTTCGAGATTGTTCATCAGCCACCATCCTTGAAAAGCCGGTCCTGCAATAAATCGGTTGATTTCATCTTTTGAATATCCCAATTTCTGAAGCACACGATACCACACCACATCTGCACCAACCACCGACAAAGGCATATTAATACCATGCAAGGCCATCCAATCTATTTCTTTTTCCCAACGCTCCCAATCCCAGAAAGCCATTGTATAAGAGAATGTACAATAATTGAAATCATAACGATAGTTCAACGAGGTTTCATGACGTTCCTTCTTGGTTACAGCAGGAAGCACTTCTGGCAATCGGGCAGTCATCCCATTCCAAGACAAATGAATTCCGGCATAGTATTTCAAATACCAGTTCAGCCCTGTAGCTATACTTACCTGATTATTGCCACGGATCACCACCTTTTTCCCTTTTTGGTCCAACTCGAAGAAATCAACAGGAGATTTGACTTGCTCCAACACAAACTTACGCGAAGCACCTTTGTCTATGCGCTCCAACAAATTCTGAACCGGGGAAACTGCCTGAACCACGATAGTCCAAACAAGCATCAGTACTAAATAAAAGATTCTCATAGGTTGTATTTTCAAGTTTAAAATTATTTCTCACTAAAGAAGGCTCCATCTTATATACTGTATTTCAATACTAAACCGAACCAATTCCTACCACAAATGTATAGAAATCCAGTGAATAGAGAAAGTTTCAAGTCAAAATATGCATGATGAAGACTATATATTACCACTCTAAATCAGAAAACTAACATACAGTCAACTATTAATTCTATTTTTTATTATCTTTGAGCACACTTTTAATATTTATATTGCCATGATTACATTTCCTAATGCCAAAATTAATTTAGGGCTAAACATTATAGAAAAACGTACAGACGGATATCACAATCTGGAAACAATATTCTATCCCATCCAACTGCAAGATGCACTGGAAGTAAACCGACTTGAGAACAGCCAACTTCCTTACAAGTTGAAAATAAGCGGAACACCTGTTGGCGGAGAAGATGAAAACAACCTTGTCATCAAAGCCTTTCGCTTGCTACAAAAAGATTTCGAACTGGCTCCTATCGACATCCACTTGTTTAAACACATTCCTTCTGGTGCCGGACTCGGGGGAGGCTCTGCCGACTGCGCATTTATGCTGAAACTCCTGAACGAGAAATTCAAACTGAACCTTTCTGACAAACAACTGGAAAACTATGCTTCCCAGCTAGGAGCCGACTGTCCGTTCTTTGTACGCAACCAACCAGTATTCGCTTCCGGCACAGGAAATATCTTTGAACCAATCGATTTCTCTCTGCAAGGTTATCATATCATATTGGTAAAACCGGACATCTTTGTTTCTACCAAAGAAGCATTTGCACATATCCATCCGACAAAACCGAATGTTTCATTGAAGGAAATCATCCGTCGCCCAGTAGAGGAATGGAAAGGGCTTATGATAAATGACTTTGAAGCGAGTGTTTTCTTACAACACCCCGAAATAGCTGCCGTTAAAGACAAATTATACGACCTGAGAGCCGTGTATGCATCAATGAGCGGTTCCGGCTCTGCTGTATATGGTATCTTCAAAGAACCGATAGAAAACGTAGACAAAATATTCAGCCAATGTTTCTGCCGACAGAGAGAACTAAAATAATCATCTATCATTATTGCCTACTACAGATACAATTAAGAACTTTACATCTATGACTCAGACTGCAAGTATTCATTTATCGGATTCTGATAAAATACATCTGTTTGCTCAAAATGCCGATGGAATCACACTTCCACCGGCATTTACCTATCCTTTCCATTACACTCCTCATCCGCTTACAGAAATGGCCGCCCATGAAGTACAAGTTTATCTTGCCTCACGCAAAGACTGGCAACAGGAATTGCACAATGGCAAAATGTTTGGAGTACTTATAATAAAGACTCCGGATGCTCAGATAGGATACTTGGCCGCCTTCTCCGGAAATTTGGCAGGCAGTAACTCATATCCATACTTCGTCCCTCCGGTATATGATTTGCTTAGCCCAGACGGCTTTTTCCGTAAAGAAGAAAAACAAATTTCTGAAATCAATCAATTGATTGACTGCAAACAACAGGACCCTGAATTCCTGTATTTATCTCATCTTCTGGAGACTCGTCAAAAGGAAATCGACACACATCTTCTTCAAGCCAAAGAAGTGCTTAAGCAAGCACGTAAGCAACGTGAAGAACAACGAAAAAAAGGTATTTCGGACACAGAGGCTGCAGAAATGGTGCGAGAAAGTCAATTTCAAAAGGCTGAATATAAAAGACTGGAAAAAAAATTGAAGACCGAACTGGAGATACTGAAAGGGAAAGTTCTATTGGAAGAGCAAACTATCCTCCAACTCAAGGAAGAACGAAAAAAACGTTCGGCTGCCTTACAAATGAAACTCTTTGAACAGTTCCGAATGTTGAATGCTAAAGGAGAAACAAAAGATCTCTGCGAAATCTTTCATAACACTCCACAACGAACTCCTCCAGCAGGAGCAGGAGAATGTGCCTTGCCTAAACTGCTGCAATATGCCTATTTACACAAACTGCAACCACTCGCTATGGGGGAATTTTGGTGGGGAATCTCTCCCAAGAAAGAAATACGCCATCACGGACATTTTTATCCCTCGTGCAAAGGTAAGTGTGAACCTATCTTAAAGCACATGCTACAAGGGCTCAATGTAGAAAAAAATCCCCTAGAGGAAGACCTCTTCTGCAACACTCCTTTAGATATCGTATACGAAGATGAATGGATGGTAGCAGTAAACAAGCCTGCCGGAATGCTTTCCGTTCCAGGAAAAAATGACTTGAACTCGGTATACCAGCGACTTAAAAGACTCTACCCTAAAGCAGACGGACCTTTGATTGTACACCGCCTGGATATGGCTACCTCTGGAATCCTTTTAGCGGCCAAGACCAAGGAAATACATCAAGCCCTACAGAAACTCTTTATTTCACGAAAAATAAAAAAAGAGTATATAGCTGTGCTAAAAGACTACACAGGACACGACCACGGATTTGTCAACTTACCATTAATACCCGACTGGAACAATCGTCCTCGCCAAATGGTAAGTCATGAACTTGGGAAAAAAGCACTTACCGAATTTCAAGTTGTCCGACAAGAAGGGAACAAGACCTGGATGTCTTTCATTCCACATACCGGACGCACTCACCAGCTACGTGTACATGCTGCACATCCGGAAGGTTTGAATGCCCCCATACTTGGAGACGAACTATATGGTGTCAAAGACCAACGCCTTCATCTCCATGCTGAAAGACTGACATTTACTCACCCTGTGACAAACAAAGAGATTACCATAACTGCAAAAAATCCATTTTAACCATTGAAAACGGCTCCTAAGCACGAGATATAAAATACCATTTTTCTACTCTCAGGATATTTTAAGATAATAACATATAGAAATCTTCAATACAAAGCACAAATAGTAAAAGGAGCAAATAAATTGTAATTTATCGGATAAAAGATTACATTTGTAATTGTTTAGATATCCTAAATATGGCAACAGACTTAAAAAAATTATATACCGAACTTTTTCATAAATATTATTCTGGACTATTATTTTATGCCACTCGTCTTGTAGGAGAAGATGATGCAGGCGATATCGTACAGGATGTATTTGTGGACCTATGGAAACGACGGGAACAGCTTGAAATAGGAGACCAGATACAAGCATTGCTATACCGTTCTGTATATACTCGTGCCATCAATCTGCTAAAACATCAAGCTGTGGTAGAAAGTTACAGCGCAGCAGAAGAAGAACTGAACAATCACCGCATGGAATATTACCAACCAGATAACACTGAAATCATGCATCGAATGGAAAATCGTGAACTCCGAAAAGAAATCTTCATTGCAATCAATGAACTGCCTGACAAATGTAGGAAAGTTTTTAAATTAAGCTATCTGCATAATATGAAAAATAAAGATATTGCAGATGTATTAAATGTTTCTTTACGCACCGTAGAGGCACATATGTACAAGGCATTGAAATTTCTTCGTGAAAGACTTGGATATCTCTTGAGGTTACTGATTGTCATGCTTCTAGATACATGAGGAAATATCAAATTACACTCTTTCAAATCCTGGTAATCACATTTTGACATACTTTATAAGATATTTTTTTAAACTTATACTTTAAGTATTTTATCAAAAAGGCTTGTTATATAGTTAAAGATAGACATTAAACCTATTTATATTTAATATCAAACATGAATTTTAAAGGCCTATTTTTATTATCTTTTACCATATTGGCAGGAGCTTGTTCCAACTTGAAAGAACAAGTGCCGACCGATTATACACAGTTTGTCGACCCGCTGATTGGAACAGACTTTACCGGAAACACTTATCCAGGAGCACAAGTTCCCTTCGGAATGGTTCAGCTCAGCCCGGATAACGGACTGCCTGGATGGGACCGAATTGCCGGATATTTCTATCCGGATAGCACCATTGCCGGATTCAGCCATACCCACTTGTCGGGTACCGGTGCAGGAGACTTATACGACATTTCATTTTTGCCGGTCACTCTTCCTTACCAAAAGGCTGATGAGCCTCTAGGCATTTATTCTAAATTCTCACATAAAAAAGAAAAGGCCTTCGCCGGTTATTATCAAGTAATGTTGGAAGACTATCACATCAATGTAGAACTTACTGCTACAGAAAGATGTGGTATCCAAAAATATACCTTCCCTAAAGCTGAATCAGCTATATTGCTCAACCTGCATAAGGCAATGAACTGGGACAAGACACAAGACTCACACATCGAAGTGGTAGACTCTGTAACAATCAAAGGATTTCGTTTCTCCAACGGGTGGGCCAGAAACCAGAAGGTTTATTTCTATACCCAGTTATCACGCCCATTTAAAAGTATTGAAACGGATACAATACCTATCCTCACCGACGGAAAGCAAACTGGAACCGGATATATTGTACAGTTGAACTACGACACACAAGAGGGCGACCAAGTATTGGTACGTACTGCCATTTCGGGAGTAAGCATGGAAGGGGCCGAAAGAAACTTGAAGGCCGAAGCATCACACAATGACTTCAACCAATATCTGGCAGAAGCAAAAGACATGTGGAACACTGAATTAGGAAAAATAGAAGTGACCAGCAAGGATGCTAAAGACAACACTGTTTTCTATACTGCACTATATCACAGCATGTTGGCACCTACCATCTATAGTGATGTAAACAGCGACTACTATGGTCCAGACCTAAAGATTCATCATGCCGACGGGTGGACCAATTACAGCACCTTCTCCTTATGGGATACTTACCGTGCTGCACATCCGCTATTCACCATCACACAACCCGAAAGAGTCAACAGCATGGTGCAGTCATTCATTGCCTTTTTTGAGCAGAACGGACGCCTGCCGGTATGGAATTTCTATGGAAGTGAAACAGACATGATGATTGGATACCATGCCGTTCCTGTCATAGTAGATGCTTATCTGAAAGGCATTGGCAACTTTGATGCAGAAAAAGCACTGAACGCTTGCGTACAGACAGCCAACATTGACCATTACCGTGGCATCGGTGTTTACAAAGAAAAAGGATATATCCCTTATGACCTGCACGATGAATATAATGCAGAAAACTGGTCGCTTTCTAAAACTTTGGAATATGCATTCGATGATTATTGCATCGCAAAGATGGCAGAAAAAATGGGTAAGAAAGAATTGGCGGAAACTTTCTTCCAACGCTCTCAAAACTATCGTAACCTCTATAATCCTGCCACCTCATTCATGCAGCCAAGAGATTCCAAAGGTGATTTCATCAAAGATTTCAACCCTGATGATTATACTCCGCACATCACAGAAAGCAACGCATGGCAGTACCTATGGTCGGTGCAGCACGATATCAACGGGCTGACTGAGCTGCTGGGAGGGAAACAACGCCTGGAGGAAAAACTGGACAGCATGTTCACTTACAACCCTTCGGCCGATGACGAACTTCCAATCTTCAGCACTGGTATGATTGGACAGTATGCGCACGGCAACGAACCAAGCCACCATGTAGCTTACCTGTACAATTTCACCGGCAACCCGTGGAAGGCACAGAAATACGTATCTGAAATCATGCACGAACTCTACAACGAAACCCCTGCCGGACTATGCGGCAATGAGGATTGTGGACAGACTTCTGCATGGTATGTGTTCTCTGCATTAGGATTCTATCCAGTAAACCCTGTTTCTGGTGTATATGAAATTGGTACTCCTATGTTTTCACACACTGTCTTACACTTGCCAAACGGAAAAACATTCACCATCTCCGCTCCTCAGACAAGCAAAGAGAACTATTACGTGAAATCCGTAAAGCTCAACGGAAAAGAACTTGAAGGTACAACCATTTCACATTCTGATATTCTGAATGGAGGCTCACTATCGTTTGAAATGAGCAATAAGCCAAGCATTTGAGAACCAATCGGCCTATCTGCCATCCTTTTTGCTATAAGATAGGCTGATTTCAACTTCTTCTTTCTGTTTGTTAAAATCAAAATCGAGATAAGTGTTTCTTTCCGGTTGATTGTTCTATGTTAAACAAAGAGAAATATCAATGATTTATTCTAAATTAAAATTTCATACAAAAGATGAACAAAATCAGTTATAATCAGATTAAGAATTATCTCGATAACACCTGTACTGAAGAGGAAAGAAAACAGATTGCTCAATGGATATTATCTTCTAAAAAAAACGAGGAGCTGTTCTTTCAATGGGAGGAAATCTATGCCGCCGGGAAATTTAAATCCCCCGATATAGACAAAGCCGAGAAAAAACTTTTCCAGCGAATTGAAATGGAAGAGCAAAAAGAACAGGAACAAAGCAGCAAGCAGTTTACACTCTTCACCCGCCACCAGTGGATGAAATATGCGGCCTCGCTGATTTTACTGGCTACACTATCCGGATTGGCCACATGGTATTTCGGGCAACCACAAGAAGAATGGATTACAACTTCTACTCAACACAAGGAAACAGCCAACTTTACCTTGCCCGACGGAAGCAAAGTATGGCTCAATGAGAATACTATGCTCAAGTATCCTAAAGAGTTTCTTGCAGATTCCAGACAACTGGAACTGGATGGGGAAGCCTACTTTGAAGTGACCAAATGCCAGCATAAATCATTTATTGTACATGGAAAGAACATGCAGATAGAAGTGGTAGGAACCAAGTTCAACTTCAAGGACCGGAGCGAATGCGAACTTGCAGAAGCTTCTTTACTGGAAGGGGAAATCATCGCCAGAAAAAACGACAGCCAATATATGATACCTCTCTCTCCGGGACAGAAAGTGGCCTGCAATGCTGTTACAGGCAAAATGACTATTGTCAGCACTGACGCAATGCTGGATGCTGTTTGGCATGACGAACTCATACACTTGGACAATACAGATGCCGACTATATCACCCGGATATTGGAGGCTGCGTATGGAGTGGACATCACTCTCTCACCTGATATAAACAAGAATGCAACTTATTCTGGCGTTCTGCCCAAGAAAGACAATATTGAGGACATCCTCAATATCCTAAAGGAGACCATGCACATAGAATATACCATAGACAAAAACAAGCACGTTTTTATCTATACCAAATAAATATACAATCTCTTTCAACAATCACTTTTAATTAATTATACCATGAAACGATTGATTTTATCAATTCTGCTATGCGGCATCTTACTGCCAACCAAAGCAAAAGAGTACACAGAATATGTGAATCCGTTGGTAGGTACTCAATCAACGTTTGAACTATCTACCGGAAATACTTATCCGGCAATAGCACGCCCATGGGGGATGAACTTTTGGACTCCACAGACTGGTAAGATGGGAGACGGATGGCAATATTCTTATAATGCCTATAAAATCAAAGGATTCAAACAGACGCACCAGCCTAGCCCATGGATTAACGATTACGGACAGTTCTCTATCATGCCGGTAACCGGAAAACTGGTATTCGACGAAAACAAACGCGCCAGCTGGTTTGCGCACAAAGGGGAAGAAGCCAAAGCTTATTATTATAAAGTCTATCTAGCTGAACATGATGTTGCGGTGGAACTCACTCCTACAGAAAGAGCTGCTATGTTCCGCTTCACTTTCCCGGAAAACGAACACTCCTACATCGTAGTCGACGCTTTCCATAAAGGAGATTTCAAGGAAGCACCTTTCATCAAAGTAGACAAGAACAACAACCGAATCATCGGATATACTACACGAAATAGTGGTGGAGTACCAGATAACTTCAAGAACTATTTCGTAGTGGAGTTTGACAAGCCATTCACTTATATGGCTACTGTTTCCAACGATGAAATCAAGGAAAACAGCACCGAACAGCATGCCGACCATGTAGGAGCCATCATTGGCTTCCAAACCAAGAAAGGAGAAAAAGTACATGCACGTGTGGCTTCTTCATTCATCAGTCCAGAACAGGCATTGCAAAACTTGAAAGAATTGTCGGACGACAGTTTCGACGAGCTGGTAACTAAAGGAAAAGAGGCGTGGAACAATGTATTGGGTAAAGTTAAAGTAGAAGGTGGAACTACCGACCAATATCGCACTTTCTATTCTTGCCTTTACCGCTCACTGCTGTTTCCTAGAAAGTTCTATGAAATCAACAAAAAGGGAGAAACCGTACACTACAGTCCTTTCAACGGAGAAGTGCTGCCTGGATATATGTACACCGACACCGGCTTTTGGGATACTTTCAGATGCCTTTTCCCTCTGTTGAACATGATGTACCCATCTGTAAACAAGGAAATTCAAGAAGGCCTCATCAACACTTATAAAGAAAGTGGCTTCTTTCCGGAATGGGCCAGCCCGGGACACAGAGGCTGTATGATTGGAAACAACTCTGCTTCTATCCTAATCGACGCATACTTGAAAGGGGTAAAAGTGGAAGATGTGGAAACCATGTATAAAGGTATCATCCACGGCACTGAAAACGTACATCCGGAAATATCTTCTACCGGACGTCTGGGACATGAATATTACAACAAACTGGGCTATGTGCCTTACGATGTAAAAATCAACGAAAATGCTGCACGTACCTTGGAATATGCCTACAACGACTGGTGCATCTACAAACTGGCCAAAGAGCTGAAACGCCCTAAAAAGGAAATCAACCTGTTTGCCAAAAGAGCCATGAACTACAAGAACCTCTTCGACAAAGAATCAAAACTGATGAGGGGACGCAAAGAAAACGGCGAATTCATGGCTCCATTCTCTCCGCTGAAATGGGGGGATGCCTTTACTGAAGGCAATAGCTGGCACTATTCTTGGTCGGTATTCCATGACCCTCAAGGACTAATCGACTTGATGGGGGGAGACAAGGAGTTTGTTCACATGCTCGACTCGGTGTTCTCTGTTCCTCCTGTGTTCGATGAAAGCTACTATGGACAAGTTATCCATGAAATCCGTGAGATGACGGTGATGAACATGGGCAACTATGCACACGGAAACCAACCTATCCAGCACATGATTTATCTCTACAACTATGCCAAAGAGCCTTGGAAGGCACAGTATTGGCTCCGCCAGGTGATGGACCGCATGTACTCGGCTACTCCAGATGGGTATTGTGGGGATGAAGACAACGGGCAGACTTCGGCATGGTATGTATTTACTGCTCTCGGATTCTATCCGGTATGCCCTGGTAGTGGACAGTATGTCATGGGAGCGCCTCTCTTCAAGAAAGTGGTACTACATCTTGAAAATGGCAACGAAGTGGTAATCAATGCTCCTGAAAACAGCAAGGAGAACATCTACATCAAGCAGATGAACTGGAACGGACATCCCTATACTCACAATTTCATCAACCACGATGAACTGATGAACGGATGTGTAATGGACTTCAAGATGGATAAAGAACCAAATACTCAACGAGGCATTGAAGCTAAGGATGCTCCTTATTCTTTCTCTCTGGAAAAATAAAGTCTGAGCAAGACACAGACTAAAATAAAAGTCTGCACCTTGTTAGTAACAATAGAAAAGCTATGTCGTAAAAGAGATTTCTCCTATGCGACATAGCTTCTTTTTTATCTGTCGTTTTCCTCCCAAAAAACAAGGCTGTGAAATCATGCCGACGTTTTGAAGAAATCATACTGGCATTCCGAGAAGATTATACCGATGTTTTAAAGAAAATATGCCGACGTTCTAAAAAGAATGCCGGCATATTTTCTCAAAAATGATTAGACGATTTTACTACCCTCTTAAATTCATCTATTTCCCCCGCCCAATCAATAAAGATGATCGTCTTGTTTTATTTCTTCTGAAGTTATCGGTTTGCGGTCAATAGCACGCCATGCATAGACTATATACGCCAATACAAACGGAACTAAAATAGAGACATAGGCCATCGTTTTCAGTGTAAACAGACTGGAACAGCTATTGGCCAAAGTCAGCGAACTCTGCAAGTCGGCTGTAGAAGGATAATAGGCCGTATGATGATAGCCTACCGCAAGCAACAAGGCCAATACAGTAAACACTGTACCGATTCCTGAAAACCATATCCCTCTGATGTATCCGTTGCATAAAATACTCTTCACCAAACCATAAAGCACACCCGCTACTCCCAGCAAGAACAGCACCAACAAATAAGGCATCCCCCACAAATTGGAGAAATACTTATACGGCTCCATCACGATAACCTGAGTCTGAGGATCAACAGCAAAACCGTCCTTCAGTAAAGTACGAATCACAAACGACAGGAAAAAGAGCAGGAAAGGAACTCCATCGGCTATCAACTGGCGGCGACAACGAGCTATCAACGCCTCGTGGCGGATGTTGTTGATGAAATACAGATTTCCCAACAAACGCGCCAAAAAGAAGACAGCCATCCCCAGCACCAGATTCCACGGGTCACCAAAAGCGTCCAGCCCGTGCCATCCGTTGGCCCAATGGCTGATAACCGGCATCAGCTCATCGGTCAGATTCCCCTTCGACACCACAAAGTTAGAACCGTTGAAGAAGGTAGCTACTGCCGCTCCCAGCAACACCGGCCCTACCACACCGTTTGCAACCAGAAACAGCTGATAGGTGCGTTTGCCCAACAGATTGCCCAGCTTCGACTGAAACTCATACGACACCGCCTGCAGCACAAAGCTGAACAGAATAATCATCCACAACCAATACGCCCCACCAAAACTAGTGCTATAAAACAAAGGGAAAGAGGCAAAGAAAGCACCGCCAAAAGTAACCAGTGTGGTAAAAGTAAACTCCCATTTACGTCCGGTGGAATTGATAATCATAGTACGCTCCTCTTCCGTCTTGCCCAAACGGAACAACAACGAGTTACCCCCCTGCACAAAAAGCAGGAACACCAGCAAAGCTCCCAGCAAAGAAACCAGGAACCACCAATAATGCTGCAAGAAAATATAAGTAGAATCCATATCTATACCTTATTTATATTAAAGTCAACAAAAAAACAATCAAGACTCCTGCTCCGGTCCCTGCTTGATAGCGCGCAACATGATACGTATTTCGGCCACCAAGAGTACGGTAAACATAATCAGGAAAATAAAGAAAGTGGTCTGCACAGAACCAGCATCCAAACGTGATATCGCCGCATTGACCGGAAGCATATCCTGTATCGCCCAAGGCTGGCGTCCCAGTTCGGCAACAATCCATCCTGCCTGACTGGCCACATACGCCAGCGGAATGCTCCACATCGCCACCCAACCTATCCACGGAAAATCCTCCATCCGCTTTCTCGCACACAAGAACAAGACCAAGGCAAAGAAAGCGATGAAATACATGCCTGTACCTACCATCACACGGAATGCCCAAAACAGAAGCCACACATTAGGAACCACATCAGCAGGCTCCTTGATATATCCATATCCGAAATAAGGCATCTGCTCGTCAAGAACCGCACGCGCCTGCTGCATACCAGTCGCATCTCCCTCCTGCTTAGCCTTGCGATAATTGGCCAAAGCGGTGATGGCCATCTTTCCCCTATTCATCTTTTCAGCAACCGAAAGTGCCACTGAGCCGTCGGGAAGCTTATATCCACCATTCAATATGTCATTTACCCCAGGCACAAATCCCTCTGGATTATGAGTTGCCAAGTACGACAACATTTCCGGTATCTGCAATTCTCCCACCACGGTAAGCGGCTCATGCGAGCCACCCTCATAAAGCGACTCCATAGCAGCCAGTTTCATAGGTTGCAGCTGCGCTACCTGATAGGCCGACTTGTCTCCCGAGAATGCTGTCACCAAAGAAGCAAACAACCCGACAGCAGCCCCAACCTTCATACTCGCCAGCGCAAACTCCCTCTCACGGTTGCGCAACAGATACCAGGCGCTGACTCCTATTACAAAAGCCGCCCCTACCATCCAACTGCTCAAGACCGTATGCAAGAACTTCATCACAGCTACCGGCGAGAAAGCCACCGCCAAAAAATCCACCATTTCATTTCTTACTGTATCCGGATTAAACTCCATCCCCACAGGATATTGCATCCATGAGTTGGCCACCAGAATCCACCATGCCGAAAAAGTAGCACCTACGCCAGTGAGCCAGGTTGAAGTCAGATGAAACCCCTTCCCCACCTTGTTCCATCCAAAAAACATCACAGCAATAAAAGTAGCCTCCATAAAGAACGCCACTATGCCCTCAATAGCCAACGGAGCTCCAAAGATATCTCCTACGAACCAGGAATAATTACTCCAATTAGTACCAAACTGAAACTCCAATATCAATCCTGTAGCCACTCCCACTGCAAAATTTATACCAAACAGCTTCATCCAGAATTTCACCGTACGCTTCCAAAAATCATTACCGGAAACCACATATAGTGTTTCCATCACTCCCATTACCACAGCAAGCCCCAAGGTGAGAGGAACAAACAGCCAATGGTACATAGCGGTAAGAGCAAACTGAGCTCTTGACCAGTCAATCATCGAAGTATCAATACTTTCCAACATAGCATGTGTCTTTATTATAAGATTAATAATTTAGTTAATAGCCCGCTCAATAAGCTCACTGCCTACGTAGTCTTGCTTCTCCTCCGTACTCTTCCCTTTGAAGAAAGAGGGGAAAAAGAAAAGTTTCAAGACAAAAAACATCAGGAACAGCTTCACCAGAATCAAAGCCCAAAGCGTCCGCCCCAATTTCATGGAACGAAATCCGTCTCGGTAGAATACCCAAATAATGTTCAGTTTCTTTTTAATCATAATATATTTTTATACTGATTACAAAGAAAGGTTTTTTATCCATAAGATGCAAGAAGTTGCCGTTATTTACTACATATTTTTCTCTTCTTTACCGAGGAGTATTCCCACAAATTCATTTTACAATTTAACTTAAGAAACAAAAAAGATTCAAGAATATTCAGATAATCAAACAGGTATGAAATTCTGCTAAATAAAGTTGAAAAAAAGTTCATTCAAAACTTGCACAATCCAAAAATAACCTCTACATTTGCATCGCAATTAGGGAAAAGAGAATCCCTAACCAATAATAAATTTGGAAGTTTGGGTGAGTGGCTGAAACCACCAGTTTGCTAAACTGACGTACGGGTAACCGTACCGGGGGTTCGAATCCCCCAGCTTCCGCATTTATTTTGGCGCTTTCGTCTAGTGGCCTAGGACGCGGCCCTCTCACGGCTGAAACACGGGTTCGATTCCCGTATGCGCTACATGGCGTATGCATTTTATGAAATTTGGAAGTTTGGGTGAGTGGCTGAAACCACCAGTTTGCTAAACTGACGTACGGGCAACCGTACCGGGGGTTCGAATCCCCCAGCTTCCGCAAAGAGATTAAATGAAGGTATTCAGTTAAGCCTTCACTCAAGTATTCAAAGCACCGTATATCAATTGATTACGGTGCTTTTTTCGTATATTTTTGTTTCAAGGTGAAGACGGAGTATCGAATCACCCGCTAAACATGGGGGCTATGAATATAGCTTTATAAGTCTGAAAAGAAAGAATTTGATATCCGTCACTCCCCTAAGAGATGCTCTGAATGCTTTGATCTTTGCGTTAAACGCTTCAGCGAAAGCATTGGTA